>Ga0209443_1000015_pt1 | contig 115325 bp, 113 predicted proteins | sample LauGreBMM110DCMD_2_FD_187571 | JGI IMG/M metagenome (GOLD analysis project Ga0209443, IMG submission 187571) | Freshwater lake microbial communities from Lake Michigan, USA - Su13.BD.MM110.DCMD (SPAdes) (version 2) | ecosystem: Environmental > Aquatic > Freshwater > Lake | place: Lake... | reverse complement strand
AGATAAAAATTATCCGCTAGAATTGAAATGGTTTTGGCCGATTCAGAAAATATGCCTTTTGAGGATGACTTTTTCGACGCTATTACGGTTGCGTTTGGAATACGGAATTTCGAAAACTTGGAAAAAGGGTTGGCAGAAATTTTAAGGGTATTAAAACCAAATGGTTTATTTGTTATATTGGAAACATCCGTGCCAGAAAAAACACCCTATAAGCAAGGATATGCTTTTTACAGCAGAAACATACTCCCTGTAATAGGGAAATTATTTTCAAAAGACGATGTTGCGTATGGTTACTTGTCAGAATCGGCCGCAGCTTTTCCTTATGGTGAGGTTTTGAACAATATATTGAGAAAAATTGGGTTTATAGCTGTTGTAGCAATGCCAGAAACATTTGGTGTTGCCACAATATATTCAGCATCCAAAAAATAGTATTGAAAATAGTTCGCTTACCTATGAAAAAAATAGTTGTCTTACTTATTTTAACCTTAGCCATAAAAGGACACGCTCAATTTGCTAAAAGCATATTTAGTAAAGACCCAATTATTAATCTAGAAAATTTTCAAAAACAAAGGGTTTATTTTGGTTTTTACTTGGGTTTTAATTCCTATGATTTCAAAATTGATTACAACAAATTTGATCCAGACCCTGATCATCTAAGACAAGATATTCTCATAAAAAAAAGCACTGGATTCAATGTAGGACTTGTAGCCGATTTAAGACTGCAAGAATATGTGAGTTTGCGATTTGAACCTGGTCTTTACAATACAAAAAGGGATTTACAATATCCTGACAGTTATTTTATTAAAACAACTTTACCAGTTTTTCCAAATCCGAGCGATCAGCTTCGAGAAGTTAACAGCACTTACCTTCATTTTCCATTATTACTGAAATTTTTGGCTCTTAGAACGGGGAATATACGTCCCTATGTATTAGGAGGCGTGTCGGCAACCTTGAATTTATCGAGTAATTCAAAATCAGTAGATGATAATTCTGATGGAAATAAAAATTTTAGAGTTAAACCCTGGACATCAAATTATGAGGCCGGTTTTGGTATCGATATCTTTTCGGAGTATTTTATATTCTCACCTTCCATTAGAGGGATTTTTGGACTTAATGACGAATTGATTCGCGATAAAAACCATGATAGTCCTTGGACAGGCAATATAGAATCAATGAAAACCAGAGCTGTTTTTGTAAATTTTACTTTTCACTAAATACATAATGCTCAGTTGTACAATACTTATTAAACCCTAAATACTAACCTCTACGGAATTCACTTAGAAAAATAGCGGTCGCGGTCGCAACATTTAAACTTTCTGTTTGCTGAAGGGAGCCAAATCGAGGAATGGTCAATCTATTTTTTATTAATTTTTCAAGTTCTGGAGAAATTCCTTTGGCTTCATTGCCCATAACAATAATGCCTTCTTGATGCAAAATGCTTTTATAAATATTATTTCCATCCATAAAAGTGCCAAAAACGGGTAATTGGGTTTGGCCAATAAAATTTTCCAAATCAACATAACTTACATTCACCCTAGCGATAGAACCCATGGTTGCCTGAACCACCTTTGGATTATAAATATCCACAGCATCCTTGGAGCACACTATCTGATTGACTCCAAACCAATCGCACAATCGTAATATGGTTCCTAAATTTCCAGGGTCACGGACGGAATCAAGAGCTAAAATTAATCCCGATTCTACTATTTTTCTCTCAGTTGGAATTTTAAAAACCGCCAAGCAGGTATTCGGGGTCACTAAAGCGCTAATTTTTTTTAACTCGTTTTCAGATATTAGTGTGTGTTTGTCATCTGAAACATCCTCAAAATCGCTTTGAGTAGAATATAAATGAACCAATTCAAAATTGGAATTTAACAATTCTTGAATTACTTTTATGCCTTCGGCAAAAAACAATTGATGGACAAACCGTTGTTTTTTTTGCTGCAAACTCGTTATAAGTCTTATTTGGTTTTTACTAAGCATAAAATAATGTACTTTTGAATTAAATATTTTCGAACACTTGAAAAAGATTAGCACAAAAATAACAGCATTTATTCTAATTGCAACTATAATCGCGGCATGTAATACCGTAAAACGAGTTCCAAACGGCAAATACCTCCTGACTAAAAATAAAATTTTGGTAAATGGCAAAGCCAGTAAAGATGAAAATGTAGTTAATCAACTCTATCAAAAACCAAACAGCAGTATATTAGGTAATCATTTGCGGTTGAATTTATTTAACCTCGCCAATCCGAATCCAGACTCTACTTACCAAGCTAAATTAAACAATAATCCTAGAAAAAAGGAACGAAAATCAAAATGGCTTTCGGCAAAACAAGTAGACCGGCTTGGCAAATCTTTTTGGTATCATGGCATTCATGATTTCTTAAAAAAAACTGGCGAACCTCCCGTTGTTATTGACACCATTGAAACAAACAAATCAGCACTTCGATTAAAATACTATTATTTTAACGATGGTTTTTTTAATGTAAAAACAACTTATAAAATAGATACCGTAAGTACTAAAAAGGCTAAAATAAAATATACTATAACTACAGGAAAACCCTATTTTCTAGATTCATTAAAAACAACCATCCAAACACCCGTTTTAGATTCTATGTTTCAGGCAACAAAATCAAACTACCTTTTAAAATCTGGGAAACAATACAAAACAGCCTATTTTAACAATGAAAAAAATAGGATTTCAGACTATTTTAGAAACAATGGGGTTTATCATTTTCAGCCTAATAATGTGATTTTTGATATCGACACCATTAACAAAGAGAGCAAAACGAATGTGACTTTAATGATAAACGATTATTCCTATCAAGAAAACGATTCGACTAAAACAGAATCCTTCAAAATTTACAAAATAAGCGATGTGTTTATTTACACCGATTACTCACCCACCAATGCCAATATAATCTCTGATAGTACATCATACAAAAACTTCCAATTGTATAGCATTAACAAATTAAAGTATAAGCCAAGCGCAATAACCGACGCCGTTTTTATTTCAAAAGGAGGTGTTTTTGCCGATAACAAAACCGTTTTAACCTCTCGCTATTTAAACAACCTTAAAATCTTTAATTATCCGGCCATTCAATATGAAATTGATAAAAGAGATACAACTGCCCACTCTCTGATTGCAAAGATATACCTGACTCCTCGGAAAAAATTTAGTTTTGGAAGTTCTTTCGATTTAACCCATTCTAATATTCAAGATATTGGAATTGGAGGATCTGCCTCAATGACGATAAGAAATATTTTTAAAGGTGCCGAAACATTAGAAATCGCTGCTCGTGGAACCATTGGTTCTTCCAAAGATTTGGCAAACCCTAAAAATAATTTCTTTAACGTTTCCGAATATGGAATTGATTTAAAACTAAATTTTCCTAGAATTTTTATGCCGTTTCCTACTGAGAGAATCATTCCCAAAAGCATGATACCAACAACGCTAATTGCGGCAGGCTTGTCAACCCAAAAAAATGTTGGTTTAGATAAAGAAAACTTTACAAGCTCTGTGTCTTATCTTTGGACCCCTAAGAAAAATAACACGGCTCATTTTGATCTTTTTAACGTTCAATTTGTCCGGAATCTGAATCCTGAAAATTATTTTAATGTTTACGGCACTTCTTATAATGCATTAAACAACATTGGGAAAGTCTATATCAACGATTTAAACCCCTATTATTTTGATTTAAATGGGAATTTGAAAATCGAGGGAGGAACTGCTGGATTTACCAATGATGTTTTGTCTGGCAACACGAGTTTGATTCCTACAGATAAAAATTACGAAACCGTAAAAAGTAATGAGGAACGTAGAGTTAGGCTTACAGAAAATGATTTTATTCTCGCCACGAGTTATACCTTCACAAAATCAACTAAGACAGATTTTCAAGACAATACGTTTTATCTTTTTAAGACAAAAATAGAATCGGCTGGCTCTCTTTTGTCATTGATTACAAATGCAACAAATCGGAAGAAAAATCAAAACGGGAATTATGAAATTTTTAATTTAGAATATTCAGAATATATAAAAACAGAATTTGATTATATCAAACACTGGGATTTATCCAAAGATAAATTATTTGCAATTAGAACCTTTTTTGGCATTGCAATTCCTTTTGGAAACTCAAACAATATTCCTTTTTCAAGGAGTTATTTTTCTGGAGGTTCAAATGACAATAGAGCTTGGCAACCCTATAGTTTAGGGCCGGGAAGCAGCGGTGCTGTAAATGATTTCAATGAAGCAAATATGAAAATTTCGTGCAGTGCCGAATTTAGATTTAAAATACTAGGTCCTTTAAAAGGTGCATTATTTGCTGATGCTGGCAATATATGGAATGTACTAGATAATGTAGTTGACCAAAAATCAACTTTTAAAAATCTGAAAGATATAAAAGACATAGCGATTGGCTCTGGATTTGGTTTGCGCTATGATTTAAGTTTCTTTGTTGTTCGATTTGATTTTGGATTTAAAACTTATAATCCGGCAAAAGAAATTGGCAAAAGATGGTTTCAAGAATATAATTTCAGCCACTCCGTTTTGAATTTTGGAATAAATTATCCTTTCTAATTCGCAATTAATTCCTATTTTTGCACAAAAAAACTAAAAAAAATTACTATGGCTAATAATATTAAACCCGGAGTAGCAACTGGAGATCAAGTACAAGAAATTTTCAAATATGCAAAAGAAAAAGGTTTTGCACTTCCTGCTGTAAATGTTATAGGCACATCTACCATAAACGGTGTTATTGAAACTGCAGCAAAGTTAAACGCCCCCGTTATTATTCAATTTTCAAATGGAGGAGCGCAGTTTAATGCCGGAAAAGGACTTTCTAATGCAGGTGAAAAAGCAGCAATCGCAGGCGGAATAGCCGGTGCTTTGCATATTCACACCTTGGCCGAAGCCTATGGAGCAACTGTAATTTTACACACCGATCACTGTGCTAAAAAATTATTGCCTTGGATAGATGGTTTATTAGATGCTTCTGAGAAACATTTTTCAGCAACTGGAAAACCATTGTATAGCTCTCACATGATTGATTTATCAGAAGAACCTATCGAAGAAAACATCGAAATCTGTAAAGGATATTTAGCTAGAATGAGTAAAATGGGAATGACATTAGAAATCGAACTTGGAATCACCGGTGGTGAAGAAGATGGGGTTGACAATTCAGATGTGGATAGTTCCAAATTATATACTCAACCTTCAGAAGTATCTTATGCTTATGAAGAATTATTAAAAGTAAGCCCTAGATTTACAATCGCAGCTTCTTTTGGTAATGTTCACGGAGTTTACAAACCCGGAAATGTAAAACTGACTCCAAAAATATTGAAAAACTCTCAAGATTTCGTTCAACAAAAATTCAACACTGGACACAATCCTGTTGATTTTGTGTTTCATGGAGGTTCTGGTTCGACATTAGAAGAAATAAGAGAAGGAATTAGCTATGGTGTTGTAAAAATGAATATTGACACCGATTTACAATTTGCCTTTACAGAAGGTATTCGTGACTTTATGGTAAACAATATTGAATACCTAAAAACCCAAATTGGAAATCCAACAGGTGCTGATGCTCCAAACAAAAAATACTACGACCCAAGAAGATGGTTGCGTGAAGGTGAAAGTACTTTCAATGCCAGACTTGAAAAAGCTTTTGCTGACTTGAATAACATAAACACATTATAATTAACAATTGATAATTGATGAATAATTATTGTCCATTATCCATTATCCATTAAATACATGGCTTGGTTTAAAAGAACAGAAAAAGGAATTACAACGGCGACCGAAGACAAAATGGACGTTCCAAAAGGACTTTGGTACAAATCCCCTACTGGAAAAATTATTGATGCTGAAGAGTTAGCGCGGAATCTTTGGGTTAGCCCAGAAGATGATTTTCATGTTAGAATTGGTAGTGTCGAATATTTTGAAATTTTGTTTGACGACAATAAATTTGTAGAATTAGATGCGAAAATGACGTCAAAAGACACCTTGCATTTTGTTGACACCAAAAAATATTCAGATCGATTGAAAGACACAATGTCTAAAACCAAATTGAAAGATGCGGTTCGAACTGGAATAGGGAAATCAAAAGGAAAAGATTTAGTGGTTTGCTGCATGGACTTTGCTTTTATTGGCGGCTCAATGGGTGCGGTCGTGGGGGAAAAAATATCTCGTGGGATAGACCATTCCATAAAAAACAATATTCCATTTGTAATGATTTCAAAATCAGGCGGAGCCAGAATGATGGAAGCAGCCTACTCATTGATGCAATTGGCTAAAACATCTGTAAAATTAGCGCAATTGGCCGAAGCCAAAATTCCTTATATATCTCTTTGTACTGACCCAACGACAGGGGGAACAACAGCTTCTTATGCAATGCTTGGCGATGTCAATATTTCTGAACCCGGTGCTTTAATTGGTTTTGCTGGACCGCGAGTGGTAAAAGACACCACTGGAAAAGATTTACCAGAAGGTTTTCAAACTTCCGAATTTCTCCTCGAACATGGTTTTCTTGATTTCATTACACCGCGAAAAGAATTGAAAGATAAAATTAATTTATATATCGATTTGATACAAAACAATACTATTAGATAAATAAAAAATCCCGAGCAATCGGGATTTTTTATAACTAGAATTCAAGGTTTAATTCTAGAACTAAAATTATTTTCACTACTTCACTTCAAATTCGAAACAGTGTATGTTTTTCCGTCTCCAGTAGCTTGAACTACTTTAGTTATACTTTCTGGAGTTTGTATAGTTTTATCAAAGGAAACCATTGCTAGTTTTTTATCAAAATCTACCGTTGCTGTTTGCACCCCTTCAATTCCTGATAATTCTTCTTGGATTGTTTTAGCACAACCTATTGCGCAGGTCATTCCTTCTATGGTGAAACTCGCTTTTTGTAAATTAGCAGCTGCAATTTGTTTTTTTACTTTTGCCGTGGTAGTTTCTGATGTGGTGTTAGCGACAGAGTCATCATTTTTTTCTTTACAGCTTACAAACAATAGGCTCACAAAGAGTAGTGTCAATATTGATTTTCCTAAATTCATTGGTATTGGATTTAAATGGATTAATTATTCTTGTCATCAAAGACAAAATTAATGAAAAAAGCATCTGTAATCCATAAAATAATTACAATTTTGGACCAAAATTATGTTTATGGATTTGAAACAGGGAAAATGGGTTTACTTGGTTATACTTTCCTTGATTTGGGGAAGTTCCTTTATCCTAATAAAGAAAGGCTTAGTTGGGCTATCACCCATTCAATTAGGCTCCTTGAGAATACTATTGGCTGCTATTTTCTTGTTGTTAATTGGCTTCAAAAGTTTGTCAAAAATCGCCCGATACCAATGGAAATATATTGCCATGACGGCAGTCTTAGGAACATTTATTCCGGCCTATCTTTTTGCAATTGCCGAAACTCAAATCGACAGCTCAATAACAGCTATTCTTAATTCTTTAACACCTTTAAACACCTTGATTTTTGGAGCTATCTCCTTCGGATTACAGTTTCGACGGAATCAGATTTTTGGTGTCCTAATTGGCTTAATTGGAAGCGTCTTGTTGATTTTGAATGGGGCCATTCATCATCCAGAACAAAATTATTATTATGCTTTTTTGGTTATATTAGCTTCTATATGCTACGCTATCAATGTCCATTTAATCAAAAAATACCTTTCTGATTTACCTCCCTTGAGCATCAGCTCAGGAAACTTTCTTGTATTGCTTTTTCCTGCTTTAATAATCTTGTATTTATCCGGTTTTTTTCATAAAATCCAAATTCATGAAGTAAAACAATCGGTTCTATTTGTCTTGATTCTTGGCGTAATCGGAACCGGAATTGCCAATATTATTTTCTTTAAATTAATTCAATTGTCTTCGCCTGTTTTTGCCACATCAGTAACTTATCTAATACCAGTAGTGGCTTTGTCTTGGGGGCTGTTAGACAACGAAGTGTTGACGCCAATACAGTTTTTTGGGGCTTTTATAATTTTGGCAGGGGTGTATTTGTCGGCAAAAAATAGAGTGTGAAGGCAGATTTCAGAATAAAATTGTCTCTATTTAGATTGAGTCTATTATACAACAAGGACTATGTAATATAGCCCTTGTTGTTATTAAGTTAAAGTATACTGAAGGTATTATTTGTAATTTGGTTTTTCTACTGGATTGCCATAATTATCAAAAAAGAATATCGGAATTTTTAAGGTTTCTAAACCCGCAATTACATCTGCGCCTTTTCCCGCAATTACAATACGCGTATTATCTAATAGAAAATATTTATTGGCGGCAGTCATTACCTCTTCTGCCGTAACTACATTAATGGCTTTAATGTAGTTTTCATAAAAATTTGCTGGAAGCCCTTCTGTTTCTATATTCAAAGCATATTGCGCCACTGCTTGGGGTTTTTCAACCTGCATTACAAATCGACCTATATAACCTGCCTTTACATTTTTCAACACTTCGTCACTCACTTTTTCGGTTCTTATTTTTTTAATTTCCTTGATAAATTCAACAACAGCACTATCAGTAACTACATTTCTAACTGCCGATGCTGATTTTAGTTTAGATACATATTTACCAGAGCCAATAGCTGCACTTGCACCATAAGTCCAACCATGTTTTTCTCTTAAATTCATATTTAAATAACTATTAAAGTCACCTCCAAGTATATTTGTAGCAATTATAGCTGGGAAAAAATCAGGATCGCTCATTTTTAAATTCACTGTATTTACTAATGAAATTTCTGATTGCACTGCATTAGGAACATCAACAAAATTGATTTGAGTGAAAGGCACATTTATAGGTGCTGCATACGTCAATTTCGGAGTGCTACTTTTTTTCCATTTGCCAAATAATTTTTCGACGATGGGTTTGATGTTGGTGTATTTTATATCTCCAATAATAACCAAATAGGCGTTTTCGGGAACAAAATAATTGTTGTAATTAGCTTTAACATCAGCAAGTGTAACGTTTTTTAGTGTTTCTTCAGAAACATATTCTCCAGCGGGGTGATTTTTTCCGAAGGCAAGTGCATCTGTCACTCTGTTTGCAATCGAAGGAACACTTTTTTCTTCCGCTTTAAGATTTTCTGATAATTTGGCCTTTTCTTTATCGAATTCCACTTGTGTGAAAATCGGATTCAAAGAGCCGTCAGCCATCAATTCTAATATTCGGTTGGCGTATTTCGACAGTGAACTGGCATACGCACCATGAGAAGTAAAATCGATACTAGCCCCTAAAAAGTCGATTTCCTCGTTAAAAGCATCTTTGGGAATATTTTTAGATCCATTTCCTAATAAGCTACTACATAAATCATCAGCCCCTTTTTTATTTCCTTCGGCAAAGGGAGCGTTATCTATGGCTAGATTATAGGTTACTCTTGGTAATTTATGATTTTCTACTATCATAACTTTCAAACCGTTTGGCAATACAAAGCTTTGCGGTTTCTTGATATTTACAACTGGAGCATTTCCAGGTTTTGGCTGTGTGCGATCTTGTGCTTGCATAATTCCAGTTACTAACAATATGAATAATAGGATACTTGATTTTTTCATGATTTATAATGTCTTAGTTGTGAGCTTGTTCTTTAGAAGGAACATAATCTAAAATCAATCTTTGATTTGGGTTTAGATATTTTTTAGCCACATCTCTAATTTCTTCTCGTGTAATGGAGTGAAAAATTCCAATCTCGGTATTGATTAAATTTATATCTCCATACAGCATATGGAATTTGGCTAGATTTTCGGCAATTCCCTCCACTTTTGAATTTGCATTAACAAATTGATTGTCAAAAGTGTTTTGAAGTTTTTGATAATCTTTCTCCGAAATCAAATCGGTTTGAATTTTTACAATTTCCTCGTCAATTTCTTTTAATAAATCGGCAGATTTGAAAGTTCCCATTGGTAAACCATATATAATGCACATTCCATAATCTTCTTGGCTAAAGCCAACAGCACCTATTTGCAATGCCATTTTTTTATCATCCACAATTTTTTTATACAATTTAGAACTTTTCCCATCACTTAAATAAGAAGAAATTAAATCTAAAACTCTGGCATCTCTAGTTTTCATGGAAGGGGTTCTGTAGGAAGCTACCAACATCGAGATTTGGATATTAGGATCTTCGTAAGTTGCATTTATAGTTTGCGTAATTGGCTCTTCTAAAAAGGTTTTTTTAATAACTGCCTCCCCTTTTTTAATAGGTCCAAAATACTTTTGAATCCATTCTTTGGCTTGTTTATTTTCGAAATCTCCAGCAACAACTAAAACAGCATTGTTTGGTGTGTAGTATTTTTTGTTAAATGCTTGAAATTCTTCTAAAGTAGCAGCATCTAAATCTTTCATAGACCCAATGGTTGACCAGCGATAGGGATGGTTTTTAAACATATTTTCTTTTACAACTGGAAGGATATTTCCATAAGGGCGATTGTCGAAATTGGTTCGTTTTTCTTCTTTAACTACTTCGTTTTGGGTGTCAACACCTATTTTGTTAATTACAGGATGCATCATTCTTTCAGATTCCATCCAAAGTCCTAATTCGAGGTTGTTCGAAGGAAATACTTCATAATAATACGTTCGGTCATCAGAAGTGTTGGCATTATTGACCCCTCCGTTAGAAGTTACGATTTTAAACCATTCACCACGTTTTATGTTTTCAGTTCCTTCAAACAGTAAATGTTCAAAAAAGTGTGCAAAACCAGTTCTATCAGGGGATTCATCTTTAGAACCCACATGATACATTACCGAAGTTACCACCACTGGCGCCGAAGGATCGTTATGCAAAATAACATGCAATCCGTTATCTAAATCGTATACTTCAAAATCCACTTTCTGAGCAGAAACAACTCCTCCCATTAAAAGCACAGCACTTAATATCATTATTGATTTTTTCATAAGGATTAACAACTTTTTAGTCACAATTGACAATAAAAACAAAAATTATTGGCACATCAAAAATACCATTTTTTAGCCGTGAATAGAAATTCTCATTAATTTTGGTAAAAAGTTTAACAATTTCAACAAACAAAACACCTGCAAACCATTGAAAACAGAGGATAATCATAAATCAATTATTTTTTTGGAACAACTAATTGCAGGATAAATATTTAATTGTATATTTGCAACCTTAAAAATTTATAAAACAATTTGTTATGTATGCAATCGTAGAGATAGCAGGGCAACAGTTTAAAGTTAGCAAAGACCTAAAGGTTTACGTTCACCGTTTGACAAATGAAGAAGGAACTAAAGTTTCTTTCGACAAAGTTTATTTGTTAGACGACAACGGTACAATCACAATAGGCGCCCCCGCTATAGAAGGTGCTTCAGTAGAAGCCAAAGTGTTACAACACTTAAAAGGAGATAAAGTTATCGTTTTCAAAAAGAAAAGAAGAAAAGGATACAAAAAGAGAAACGGACACCGTCAGTATCTTACTCAAATTGTAATCGAAGGTATTACAGCATCAGGGGCTAAAAAAGTAGCCGCCAAGAAAGAAGCTGTTGAAGTTGCAACTGAAGAAGTTGAAGCTCCAAAAGTAAAAAAAGCTCCAAAGGCTAAAAAAGAAGAGACACAAGAATAATAACAACATAAAACTAATACGTCATGGCTCACAAGAAAGGTGTCGGTAGTTCCAAGAATGGTAGAGAATCAGAATCAAAACGTTTAGGCGTTAAGATTTTTGGTGGACAAGCTGCTATTGCAGGGAACATCATCGTAAGACAAAGAGGTTCAAAACATAATCCAGGTGCAAATGTTTACATTAGTAAAGATCACACCCTACACGCAAGAGTAGATGGAGTTGTTTTCTTCCAAAAGAAAAGAGATAATAAATCGTATGTATCTATACTTCCATTCGAAGTTGAAGCATAATTGATTTTCTCAATTTATTAAAAAACCCGTCCCGATAGAGAATCGAGACGGGTTTTTTTTTATTTAAATCGGATAATTAAGATGGGTAAATTTTTATAAAAAAATCTGTAAAGAATCAATAATGTTTTCAGCTTAATTTACTCCAAAGCTGTATATAAAATAATGGCATTTACTACAAAGTAAAAAAAGGCAGGTAAAGAAACCAATAAAGAATCTTTGATCTTTACTCGCACTCCAGTTCCCAGAAACATCAACACAGCCAAACCTCCCGATGCAAGAATCAAAACAGTGTGATTTTGAAATCCTATCAATAAACCTCCAGCGCCTACCAATTCTAAAATAGCGACTAGTGTGCCGTATTTTTCAAGGCCAAAGCGTTTAAATTCATTCTTCATATTCGACGAAACAAAATAAGCCGTGCCGTAAACAAGAAAGGAGATTGCCGAAAAGAAAATGAGGACATTTAATAAATTCATGTAATAATTATTTGCTAGCCATTATTGCCACAAAAAGTGATGCAGCTAAAAGCAATAAAGAAGGTAGGTGTTTCGACCATGGATTTTTTACTTTTAAATGAAAATACTGAGCACATACCATTAAAAAAGACATCAAAAGTGCTGGTATAAAAACTAATGTCGGAAACCATATTCCAGTAACTAATAATGTAGCCAATGCTATTTTTGATGCTCCAACTATAGTTCTCGTTAGGTCAGATAGTCCATATTGTTTAAATTCTTTTACGATGTTGTCAAATCTAAAAATCCAAACATAACCTACTGACAATGCGATTACAAGTTGAGCAACAGTGGAATAAATATTCATAATTTTCTAGTTTAAGTTTTTCTTTTAGGTTTTTATAAATAGAGTTACTATTTACGAAATTATGCTGTATTCAAAGATAGTCTAAACTTTTATTATTAGGGGTTCTAGTATTAATTTATTATCTACAGAAATAGGTTTTTTACCCAGCCAATTGTAGTCGTAATTTTAACTCGTAGATTAAATCTGGTCTGAAAACGTTTAGCATGGATAAATTAGCAACAAAAAACCCTCACATTGCTGTAAGGGTTATAGATCTGAAATCATAAATCGCTTTTCAGCAATCTAAAATCATTTAGTATCTGTAATATTCCGGTTTGAATGGTCCTTCAACCTTCACCCCAATATAATCTGCTTGGTCTTTGCGCAAAGTTTCCAATTCAACACCTAGTTTTTCTAAGTGTAATAAAGCCACTTTTTCATCCAAATGTTTTGGTAACATATACACTTCATTGTTATATGCCGCGCTGTTTTTCCACAATTCGATTTGAGCTAAAGTTTGATTTGTAAATGAGTTACTCATTACAAAACTTGGGTGACCTGTAGCGCAACCAAGGTTTACCAAACGACCTTCGGCTAAAATAAGGATATCATTTCCAGCGATTGTATATTTGTCAACTTGTGGTTTGATTTCGATTTTTGATGCACCGTGGTTTGAATTCAACCATCCCATATCAATTTCATTGTCAAAATGTCCAATGTTACAAACGATGGTTTTGTCTTTCATTTTTTCGAAATGAGAACCCAAAACAATATCTTTATTTCCAGTTGTTGTAATAATAATATCTGCAGTTGCAATTACCGTGTCTAATTTTTTCACTTCGAAACCGTCCATTGCTGCTTGAAGCGCACAAATGGGGTCAATTTCAGTAACAGTTACAATAGAACCAGCACCTCTAAACGAAGCTGCAGTGCCTTTTCCAACATCACCATATCCACAAACGATTACTCTTTTTGCAGCAAGCATAACGTCAGTTGCACGACGAACCGCATCAACTGCAGATTCTTTACAACCGTATTTGTTGTCAAATTTCGATTTTGTAACCGAGTCATTCACGTTAATTGCTGGCATTGGCAACGTCCCCGCTTTTACTCTTTCGTATAATCTGTGAACTCCAGTGGTAGTTTCTTCAGACAATCCTTTGATTCCAGCAACCAATTCTGGGAAACGGTCAATAACCATATTCGTTAAATCTCCACCATCATCCAAAATCATATTCAATGGTTTTCTGTCTTCTCCAAAGAACAAAGTTTGTTCGATACACCAGTCAAAATCTGGTTCGTTCAACCCTTTCCAAGCATAAACTTGGATACCCGCAGCAGCAATTGCAGCAGCAGCTTGATCTTGAGTGGAGAAAATATTACAAGAACTCCAAGTCACTTCGGCACCTAAAGCAATCAAGGTTTCAATTAAAACCGCAGTTTGTATTGTCATATGCAAACATCCTGCAATACGAGCACCAGCAAGAGGTTGTTCGTTTTTGTATTCCGCACGAAGCGCCATTAAACCTGGCATTTCAGCTTCTGCTAATTCAATTTCTTTTCTTCCCCAAGCCGCTAGAGAAATGTCTTTTACTTTGAAAGCCACAAAAGGCATAGTTGATGTACTCATTTATAGTATATTTGTAATATGTAAAATTTTTTGCAAATTTACGCAATAACTTATAATTTAAAAAGCATTCGCGAAATATTTATGAATTGTTTAATCGCCTAATCTTTTGAATTATAACGAAATAATAATGTCATTGCGAGTTTTTCGAAGCAATTTCATGCTGTACACTTTATCTTTCATGGCGAACACCGCCATAAAAGGAGCCCGTTTCCATCAGGGCTATAAAATCAGTAGTAATTATGAACTTCGTAATTTATAATTCATAAGCCATCAAATGCCTTTATATAAAACCATAAATTTCAATATTTCAACACAAATTTTCGTTTGGAAAATAATCGAATCCTTAGAGCAATTGTCCCAAGATGTGAAGTTAAATACAATAAACACAATTCGGTTCAACGGAATGAAATCCGAAATGCACCAACGCGCTTTTTTGAGCGTTCGCAAATTATTAATGGAAAAAGGATATACGGATTTTGATTTGGAATATGACGAATTCGGGAAACCAAACTTAAAAGACGGAAACCACATTTCTATTTCGCATTCTCACCAATTTTCGACAATCGTTATTAGTGACCAAAAAGTGGGAATCGACATCGAATTACAAAGAGAAAAAATACTCCGAATTGCGGATAAATTTGTAAATAATCAAGAATTACAACGATTAAAAGGTTTTGATAATCAAGATTACATCAAGAAATTGACTGTGAAATGGGGGGCAAAAGAAGCAATTTTTAAAATTCGAAATGAAAAAGGAATCAGTTTTAAAGATCATATACAAGTGAATCCGTTCGAAATTCGAGACAAAAAAACAACCGCAGTTCTAAAAATTGAAAACACAAAGCAGCAATTTTACATTTATTTTGAAGAAATAGAAGATTTCACTTTGGTTTATGCCTTTGAAAAATAAAAAAGAATTCGTGGCCAAAAAAATGACAAACATCTACAATCACATCCTAAAATCAAAAGCTAATAACGGGAAATTACTCGCTATTCTTCTCGATCCTGATAAAATCGACTGGATTAATTTGGCGCTTTTAATTGAAAAAATAAATCAATCTCCAGCCACTCATGTTTTTATTGGCGGAAGCCTTGTCGAAAATAATGTTATCGACAAATTGATTGAAACAATTAAGCAAAACTGCAATCTACCAATGGTACTTTTTCCTGGAAATCCTTCTCAAATTTCTGAACAAGCCGATGCTATTTTGTTCCTATCTTTAATCTCGGGCAGAAATCCTGATTTTCTAATAGAGCATCAGGTAAAAGCCACTCCCATTTTAAAGAAAACCCAACTCGAAATAATTTCGACTGGATATATTTTAGTAGAAAGTGGTTCAGAAACTGCCGTAGAACGCGTAAGTAAAACCACACCTTTAGACAGAGATAATTCCGAATTGGCATTAGCAACAGCCCAAGCGGGAGAGATGTTGGGTCATAAACTCATTTATCTAGAAGCAGGAAGTGGAGCTAAACAAGCTGTCCCATTAGAAATGATTCAATTAGTTTCTAATAACATCAAGATTCCATTAATTGTTGGTGGTGGAATTGTAGATTTGAAAGGAATTCAAAAAGCCTACGATTCAGGCGCCGATTTGGTGGTTATTGGAACTGCTTTTGAAAATGACGTTGATTTTTTCAATAAATAAAATTATGATAGAATTTTTTCTTAATGCCTATAATGACGCTTCAACAACTCAAATCGTATTAGAATTCATCGTTTTTGTATTCGGAATTTTGAGCGTTTGGTTTGCCAAAAAAGAGAACATCTGGGTGTATCCTACGGGATTGATTGCTACAGTAATCACAACTTATTTACTTTATATTGCGGGCTATCTGGGTGATATGATGATTAATGGTTATTTCACCATAATGAGCATTTATGGCTGGTATAATTGGGCTCGAAAAGGAGCTGATTCAGATAATCTTGCAATTACAAGAACCAATAATAGAGAAAAAATAATAGGAATTGGATTGTTCTTTGTTACCATTTTTGTGGTTTTCGGGATATATAATTTCTTCGATTATGAAATACGAAAAGATAATTATATTGATATTTTTGCATCAGGAATATTTTTTACCGGAATGTGGTATATGGCCAATAAGAAAATCGAAAACTGGACGCTTTGGATCTTGGGCGATATAATTGTTTTCCCATTATATGGGTATCGCGGACTAGGAATGTTATCTTTGCAGTATTTAATTTTTACAATTTTAGCTATTTTAGCTTATTTAGAATGGAAGAAAATCTTAAAAAAAACTATTAACTCCTAAGAACAAACTTTTTTCATGATTTCAAGAGATATAAATATAGGATTAAATAATGCTGATGAGTTACAAAAAGCTATAGCAATGGGGTTTTCTCCCCTTGATTTTGTGCAGATTCAGGAACATGGAATTCCTTTGGAAAAAATCAAAAATCAACTAGAGTTTTTTAAAAATGGGATTTCAAAGACTATTTTAATAGAATCTGCAACGGTTTCAAATGGAATTTTGAAATTGTCGGAGGATGATTTTCAAGAAAAAGCGAATTTTTTTGATACACATAAATCAACCTTACAATTAAAAAAATTCGTACCCGCTTCTGGGGCCGCATCGAGAATGTTTAAATTTTTGAGTGCGTTTTTGAATGAGTTTGATATTGAAAATGAAAGCATCAATGCATACATTAATAGGGAAAAGGATAATGAACTCTCAAAGTTCATTGTTGGGTTGGAAAAATTTCCGTTTTGGGAAGACATTGATAAAAAGTTGAAAGAAGTTTTTCCGGATTTTAATTCATTGGAAAAAGATTATAAAAATTATTATTTCATAAAATTACTTTTGTCTTCGGATTATTATGATTTTGCCAATAAACCCAAAGGGATTCTGCCTTTTCATAAATATAAAACTCATATTGCAACCGCAATTGAGGAACATTTGTATGAATGTGCTTATTATTCGAGTTCGAACGGGAGATCTCATTTGCATTTTACCGTCTCCGAAATACATCAAAATCAATTTGAAAAGGTCGTAAATGTATTAAAAAACAAAGTAGAAATAGAATCAGGAACCACAATAAATAGCAGCTATTCATACCAAAAAAAAAGCACCGATACTATTGCTGTTGACTTGAGTAATAATCCATTCAGGGATGAAACCGGAAAACTAGTATTTAGACCCGGAGGTCATGGGGCTTTAATCGAGAATTTGAATGATTTAGATGCTGATATTATTTTCATTAAAAACATTGACAACGTCATCCAAAATCAGATCGAAAGTATCGCCTTATATAAAAAAGCATTGGCTGGAATTTTACTCGAATTGCAACAACAAATTTTTAACTATTTGAATGAAATTGAAAATGCAAGGGAAGAGGATTTTAATGAAATTATGGCTTTCGGCAAAAATAAATTGAATATTGAATTGCTTGAGGATGTCTCGAAATACACTTTAGAAAATAAAATTAGCCATCTGAAAAATATTTTCGATCGACCGATTCGAGTTTGTGGAATGGTGAAAAACGAAGGTGAGCCTGGTGGCGGGCCATTTTGGGTTAGGGATTCAATAGGAAACGTTTCACTTCAAATTGTAGAGAGCTCGCAAATTGATTTTTCTAATGAAAATCAGGGTATAATTGCTAATAAAGCAACCCATTTCAATCCTGTCGATTTGGTTTGTAGTATACGAAACTATAAAAATGAGAAATTCGATTTAACCCAATTTATAGATTTTAATAGTGGATTTATTGTCGAAAAAAATAAGAATGGTCGGGATTTAAAAGGATACGAATTGCCTGGTTTATGGAATGGAGCAATGGCAAAATGGATCACTATTTTTGTTGAGGTGCCGCTAATTACCTTCAATCCTGTGAAAACCGTGAATGATTTATTGAAACCCGCCCACCAGCCACAATAATTTTGGAACTTGGGAAAGTAATAGCCGAATTACAGTTCAAAGCTGTTCGTAGTAGTGGCGCTGGTGGTCAAAACGTGAACAAAGTTGCCTCGAAGGTAGTTTTGTTTTTTGATTTGAAGAATTCCCTAGCCTTGTCCGAAGAAGAAAAAGTGCGTCTTGAAACTAAATTAGCTTCGAGATTAACATCGGATTTAGTTTTGATTTTAAATTGCGATGAGGACCGAAGCCAACTCAAAAACAAAGCGATTGTTTCCAAACGTTTTTTGGACATAATCACGGCTGGACTTCATATTCCAAAAATCAGGAAGGCCACAAAAATCCCTAAATCGTTCATTCGAAAACGAATCAAAGACAAAAAGAATGTGTCAGAAATTAAAAAATCCCGCAGAAAACCTGATTTTTAGTTATTTCAAAAACTTTAAATTTTAAACTTGGAACTTGAAAAAAAAAATATATCTTTGGCCCGTCTCAAAGGGGTGCTCTAAATAACGAGCTGAGATTATACCCAACGAACCTGAACAGGTAATGCTGTTAAGGGAAATAGATTCAAAGATGAAGTGCACGTCATTCTGAAAATCTCAACAAATCATTTTTTAATTTAACAAAAGAATAATTCCCCCTTTTATTCGTAAAACTTTTTACGGATGAACACTTTATTTTACAAAAATGGCCAAGAGCCAAGGGTCAAGAGACAAATCTTCACTTTTATTTTTTCCCTTGCCTTATGGCTTATGGCTAACGACTCCTTTTCTCAAGAGAAACAGCAAGACACAACCAAAGTTAATCAACTCGACGAGGTTTTGGTTTCCGCCGTTCGGGTAACCACAAAAACACCAATACCATTTTCTAATGTTAGCAAGGGAGAATTGGCAAAACGAAATTTGGGGCAAGACCTCCCCATTTTGTTAAATTATTTACCCTCTGTTGTTACCACTTCTGATGCAGGAAATGGAGTAGGTTACACCGGAATTCGCGTCCGCGGAAGTGATGCGACTAGGGTAAATGTTACCATTAATGGTATTCCATACAATGACTCAGAGAGTCAAGGAACCTATTGGGTAAATATGCCTGATTTTGCGTCTTCAGTGGAGAGTTTGCAGTTGCAACGCGGTGTTGGAACTTCAACCAATGGGGCTGGTGCATTTGGTGCCAGTCTGAATATGTTGACTGATTCCTATTCAGACAGTGCTTCGGGTGAGATTTCTAATTCCATCGGGAGTTTTAACACTCAAAAACATACGGTGAAATTCAGTACCGGATTGATGAACGACCATTTTGAAATTGCAGGACGTTTGTCTGCGTTAAAATCGGATGGTTATGTAGACAGAGCCAGTTCTGATTTGAAATCGTATTTCTTACAAGGAACCTATGTGGGTCAAACAACCTTAATCAAAGCTCTAGCTTTTGGCGGTTATGAGCGCACTTATCAATCTTGGAATGGTGTTGATGCTAACACTTTAGCAACATTTAGAACTTACAATTCCGTTGGAGAGAAATTTGATAGTAATGGAGTTTTTGAAGGGTATTATAATGACCAAGTGGATAATTATAATCAAGACCATTATCAGTTGCATTGGAATGAAAAAATATCTGATAAATGGAGTGCGAATTTGGCTTTTCATTATACTAAAGGGAAAGGTTATTATGAGGAATTTGTAGATGATTGGAAATATACAAACGTTTATTACGCTAATGATTCTCAGTTTTCTTTCTTAGGAATAGACCCTATTGCGGTTAATGGACAAACAATAACTTCAACAGATTATACTCGTAGAAAATGGTTGGATAACGATTTTTATGGAATCACATTTTCAACTAATTATAAAGTTGAAAAGTTAGATTTTATTTTGGGTGGAGGTTACAATAAATATGAAGGTGACCATTTTGATCAAATTCTTTGGACTCAATATTCTTCTAATAGTCAGCCTGGGGATATTTACGATTCTAGTTATTCAACAAAAACTGATGGGAATGTCTTTGCAAAAGCCAATTATCAATTATTAGATAACCTGAGTATTTATGGAGATTTACAACTTCGAAATGTGCATTACAAAACGGATAGTGATCAAACAGGATTAATAAACGACAACTTCAATTTTTTTAATCCAAAAGCTGGAATCACTTTTGATATTACTAAACAAAATGCCTTATACTTTTCTTATGCGAGGGCTAATCGAGAGCCTAATCGAGGCGATTACAAAAATGGAAGTCCAAAACCAGAAAGATTAAATGATTTTGAAATAGGATGGAGGCACGGATCCGAAAAAGTAAAGTTTAATGCCAATGCGTATTATATGGGTTACAAAGACCAACTAGTTTTAACAGGGAAATTAGATAATGTGGGTAGCCCAATTCGAAAAAATAGTGGAGATAGTTATAGAATGGGTGTAGAAATTGATGCCGTTTTTCAGATTTCAAAACAGTTTATAATGGCCCCAAATTTTACAATAAGCAGTAATAAAAATGTAAATTTTGTGTCTGATATAAATGGGGTTCTGACAGATTTAGGAAATACAAATATTACTTATTCCCCTAATTTTATCGCAGGAAATAGTTTGATATTTTCACCCACATTGCCCTTAAAACTTAGCCTGCTCTCTAAATTTGTTAGTGAGCAATACATGAATAATATAGAGGACATGCAAGGTAAATTAAAAGATTATTTTGTCCATGATTTAAATGCTTCTTATGAAATCACAACTACTTCAATCTCTAAATCGATTGCAATTAATTTATTGGCTAATAATATATTTAATGTAGATTATGTTACTAATGGAGCCGATTATGGTGGAGGATATGTTTATTATTATCCACAAGCAGGAGTCAACTTTTTAGTTGGGCTTACGCTGAAGTTATAGATTGAGTTTAAGCTGAATTTTATAAAGGCCGGATGTTTTAATAATTCAGCATTTTATTCTTAGTTGGATACACGCAACTCGTTGTTTCCCATATTCACAACCCGATATTGTTTTAAAGGATATTGTTTTCCGGGACTTTGGCCTGAATACAAAAAATATTCTGCTCCATCACAGGGGCAAACCAAATATGCGTAGTCAATTTTTAAAGGGTCAATTGAATCCGAATTTTTAAAGTGCAGAATAGAACAACTGCTTAGTACTTGGTTTGGACAAGTAGCATCAAAGGCATTATATCCACTACCTGTATTGAATATATATATTCCTCGAACCCCTCCCCTCGAATCATAAATGGCGTTATTCATATATAAAAGTTTTGAATTATCTACCGAATTCATGTCAATAGCTATTGAAAAATTGTAATTAGGAATATAAGGATTACTATTGTTAAAGCCATTGTCACTACAAGAAAAGAAAAATGACAAAAGAGTCAACAGCAGGATAATTTTTTTCATTTTCTAAAATATTACATAAGAATTGTTGAAACAAATTTAATTTATTTAACTTTGGAATAGATATGATTGGCATTAAATTGTGAATTAAAAATTAAAAACAATATCTTTGTGGAAAGAAATCCCGTCCAGATGGGATTTTTTCTATTTTATATAAACGACCAAGTTATGAGCGCAGTATCTTATTACACAGCAGAAGGATTAAAAAAATTAAGAGAAGAATTAGACTATTTAAAAAGTGTGATGCGACCAAAAGCATCCGCAGATATAGCTGAGGCAAGAGATAAAGGTGATTTATCCGAGAATGCCGAATATGATGCAGCCAAAGAAGCACAAGGGATGCTCGAAATGAGAATTGCTAAATTGGAAGCGGTACATTCTAGTGCCCGTTTAATAGACGAAACACATTTAGACGTTTCCAAAGTATTGGTATTGTCTAACGTGAAAATCAAGAATCAAGCCAATGGAATGGAAATGAAATATACCTTGGTTGCCGAAAGTGAAGCCGATCTTAAAACAGGAAAAATATCCGTTACGTCGCCTATTGGCAAAGGATTGCTAGGAAAAAAAATAGGTGAAGTAGCCGAAATAACGGTGCCAAATGGTGTATTGAAATTCGAAATATTGGAAATTTCTAGAGATTAGTTTCAGATTGCAGTCGGCAGGTAAAACCACTAATTCCAAACATCTAGCTTCCTATGTCAAGTATTTTTACCAAGATCATAAAAGGAGAAATTCCCTGCTACAAGATAGCCGAGGATGCTGATTTTATCGCTTTTTTGGATGTAAATCCAAATGCAAAAGGGCACTCCTTGTGTGTTCCTAAACAGGAAGTCGACAAAATTTTTGATCTCGAAGATGAATTGTATCTTGGATTAATGCAGTTTTCAAAAAAAGTGGCAGTTGCGCTTGAAAAAACAATTCCTTGTAACAGAATAGGAATGACCGTGATAGGTCTTGAGGTTCCTCATGCCCACGTTCATTTGATTCCCTTGAACGAAATGGACGAAATGCGTTTTAAAAATAAAGTTTCAATGACTAATGAAGAATTTCAAGTTTTGGCAAAACAAATTCAAGCAAATTTATAAAAATATAATTCCAATAAGCCTAGATTTCCTATTTCTAAATCAATAACTGGGGTTTAAATTTCCAACTTCCTGAAAATTACCTGCATTGTGGTTCCTTTTCCTATTTCCGAATTCAGTACTTTTATGGTTCCCTTGTGATATTCTTCCACAATCCTTTTTGTCAAAGACAATCCCAATCCCCAGCCGCGTTTTTTAGTTGTAAATCCTGGCTCAAAAATACTTTTAAACTGTTTTTTTGGGATTCCACTTCCCGTATCTGAAACATTTATTTTTACAAAATTACCATCTTTGGTTACTTCCAAAACCAATTTCCCTCTGCCTTTCATCGCGTCAATTGCATTTTTTACCAGATTTTCTATCGTCCAACTATGCAAAGTGGGATTCATCAAAACCAAAATGGGTAATTCTGGAGCTTTAAAAGAAAACTCAATTTGTTTCGAAAATCGGGATTGTAAATAATCATAGGCTTTTTGAGTTTCTTCAATAATATCCTTATTTTCTAAAATGGGTTCTGAACCTATTTTAGAAAAACGCTCCGTGATGGTTTGTAATCGTTCAATATCTCTTTCCATTTCGGAGATGGTAGTTTCAGCGATATTATCGGCTTTTAGGAGTTCGACCCAACCTATTAAAGAGGATAGTGGCGTGCCTATCTGATGCGCCGTTTCCTTTGCCATTCCAGCCCAAAGCTTATTTTGGGTCGCCATCTTGGTGCTTTTGTAGAAATTATAAACTAGGGCGGCAAATAATACAATAATCAATAATAATGCTGTTGGATAATATTTTAATTTGTTCAATAAAGACGAATCTCCATAATATAATTTATGAATGTTATTGTCTGAAATTTTCATAATGATAGGCTCATTTTGATTTTTCAATTTTTTTAAAAAAGTATTTAATTTGATCTTATCTTTTAAAATATCAATATCAATATTATTGGTGTTAATTATAGAGTCTTTGTTGGTAACTATTATTGGAATAGAAGCTTCTTGAATAATTTGAAACGGAAGTTCAATGTCAGCATTTGGATCAGCACTATTAATTTTTTTTTGAGCCAATGCCCAATTCTGCATTTTAACCCGCTCTTCATTTTTAAAAATTTGAAAAAAGGTGTAGGTATTCCAAAGAATCAGTGAAATAATTAAAAAGGACGCAAAAACTATAATCCAACGGATTGTATTTCTGTTTTTAGAAAACTGCATAAATTGATTTTTGTGGCATAAATATAATAATTACAATGGCAATAGCAATAGCAATAGCAAATTTCAATTGTAATTTCGAAATTAACGCACTAACTATTTCACATTCCAGGTTGTTATTTCCTACTTTTGTTCAAATAGAAATTAGATGATTAGCATAGAACCGAAAAATCTTTCTCTGGCAAAATTGCAAACCTATTTACAAGGAGCCGTTGCGCCGAGACCTATCGCCTTGGCGAGTACAATAAGCAAAAGTGGAAAGCCTAATTTGTCTCCTTTCAGCTTTTTTAATGTTTTTAGCGCTAATCCACCCATTCTTGTCTTTTCGCCTACTCGCCGTGTTCGAGACAACACTATAAAACATACCTTAATCAATTGTGAGGCTAGTCGAGAAGTGGTTATAAACATAGTGAATTTTGATATGGTACAACAAATGTCCCTATCAAGTACCGAATATCCCGAAGGCGTAAACGAATTCCTGAAATCTGGTTTAACGCAAATACCGTCAGACATAATAAAGCCGTATCGCGTTGCTCAAAGTCCAATTCAGTTTGAATGTAAAGTCAATAAAATTATACCCTTGGGAAATGAAGGAGGAGCGGGGAATTTAATTATCTGCGAAGTGGTCAAAATTCATATCAATGAAACCATTCTTGACGAAAATGGCGAAATCAATCCCAATAAAATTGACTTAGTTGCCCGTATGGGAGAAAATTGGTATTCGAGAGCTAAAACGGGGTTGTTTGAAGTTGAAAAACCATCGCAAAACATAGGCATAGGCGTAGATTCAATTCCTATTTTTATCAAAAAAAGCCCCGTTTTTGATGGTAATGATTTAGGAAAATTAGGGAATAGCAATAGTTTGCCAACTAAAGAAGAAATTGATATATTTGTAAAACAGAATTTTGCACTCAAGGGAGTTTTAAGTTCCGACGATGTGCGAAAAATACATTTGAAAGCTAAGACTTATTTAGATACTAATGATGTTCTTTCAGCTTGGAAAGTGCTTCTTGCTAAAGAAATTTAAACAGAATAACAACAATATAAATAAATAAAGATGGAAGTTACAGGAAAAATAAAAATGATTGATCAAACCAAAGAGGTTGGATCTGCAGGTTTCAAAAAAAGAGATGTTGTTATTACAACGGATGAGCAATATCCACAACATATTTTGGTTCAGTTTGTTCAAGACAAGTGCGATTTGTTGAATAATTACCAAGCGGGAGATGCCGTGAAAATCGATATTAATTTAAGAGGTCGTGAATGGACTAATCCACAAGGAGAAACCGTATATTTCAATACCATTCAAGGATGGAGAATAGGAAAAGTGCAAACAGAAGCGGCGTCTACACAAGCAGTACCAATGCCAGCTGCAGAAGCATTTCCACAAGCAACAAGTTTAAATGAAGAAGAACCGGACGATTTACCTTTCTAATATCTATAGAATTCAAGTAATAGCAATAATCAAACCCGACAGATTTTAAAAACCTGCCGGGTTTTTCAATTTTATTTATAACAGATGTATTTCCTGAAGCAAGAACTATTCTTCCCTGCTGTTGATGAAGCCAATCCTGATGGAATTTTGGCTATTGGTGGCGATTTATCTCCAGAGCGATTGCTATTGGCTTATAAAAGCGGCATATTTCCTTGGTTTGAGGAAGGGGAACCTCTATTTTGGTGGGCTCCAAATCCCAGAATGGTATTATTTTTAGATGAATTGGTAGTTTCTAAAAGTATGCGTAACCTCCTTAATAGAAACATTTTTACGGTTACTTTCAACCAAAATTTTAGGGAAGTAATTTCGAATTGCCAACAAATAAAACGGAATGGTCAAAACGGGACTTGGATTACCAATGATATGATTGAGGCCTATTGCAAACTAAATGAATTGGGAATTGCAAAGTCTGTTGAAGTTTGGCAAAACGAGGAATTGGTTGGCGGTTTATATGGCATCGATTTGGGACATGTTTTTTGTGGGGAAAGCATGTTTTCCAAGGTTTCGAATGCCTCGAAAGTGGCCTTTATTGCTTTGGTAAACCAATTAAAAAAAGCAAATTATAAAATATTGGATTGCCAAGTATATAACGAACATTTGGAAAGTTTGGGTTGTCGTGAAATTGAAAGAGATGATTTTATTGAAATTTTGAAAGCTAACTATTGATTTCTTCTAAAACAATCTTCTAAGTGATCATCTACCATTCCGGTAGCTTGCATGTGGGCATAAACCACGGTTGAACCTACGAATTTGAACCCGCGTTTTTTTAAATCTTTGCTAATTAAATCGGAAAGTGGTGTGGAAGAAGGGATTTCAGATGTCGATTTTAGATTATTTATCACCGGTTTTTCGTCAACAAATTTCCAGATATAGTTGGAGAAACTTCCAAATTGTTTTTGCACTTCCATAAAAGCCAATGCATTAGAAATTGCCGCCCTTATTTTCAATTGATTTCTAATAATTCCCGCATCTTGAAGTAATTCTTGAACTTTTTCTTCCGAATAAAGCGCTACTTTTTCATAATCAAAAGCGATGTTGAAGTTTTCTCTCTTTTTTAAAATAGTTATCCAACTCAAACCGGCTTGAAAGGTTTCGAGGATTAGAAATTCAAATAATTTTTGGTCGTCATAAACTGGAACGCCCCATTCTTGATCATGATATTCTTCGTAAATTGGAATTCCGACACACCATTTGCAAAGTATTTTTTCTTCCATTTTTAGTTATGAATGTATTTTTCAATTAAGGAATGTCCCAAATAAATTAACGGCGTTAAACAAATCGCAATAATTATTTTTACAAAATAACCTGTAAATGCGGATGCAATATAAACTTCGGCGGTCATTTTTCCGGTCATCCAAAACGCAATTCCAAGCACGATAAAACTATCAAAAAGCTGCGAAATCACTGTTGAACCGGTACTTCGTAACCAAATCATTTTGTTGCCTGTTTTGTTTTTGAAAAAGTGAAAAATCGTGACGTCGATAAGTTGCGAAACCATAAAAGCGGAAATACTACCAACGATAATCCACATGCTTTGACCGAAAACGCCGTTAAATTGATCGTCCGAAACTAAATTAGCACCTTTCACAGCGGGGATTTTTAAAGCAAAATAGAGCAAGACAAAACAATAGGCAATTAAACTTGCGGTTATTAATGATAATTTTTTGACGCCTTTTTCGCCAAAATATTCATTGATTAAATCGGTTGTAATAAAAACAATTGGCCAAGGCAGAATTCCGACACTCATGACGTAAGGACCTAATTGAATCAATTTTCCTCCGATTAGTTCAGCAACTACGGCATTTGTAATAAAAATTCCAGCAAGAATTACATAAACGGTGTCTTTTTTGGATTGGAACATATGTTTGTTTTTTTATCAAAAATAGCACTTTCTGTTTAATTTGTATAGTTCTAAACAAACAAAATTCCCATTTCAAATTGCTTCGAAATGGGAATTAAATAGTAAAAAGTACGTTTGGATATTATCCTAACGCCGCTCTTTTGAAACCAGTAACCACTAAATTTGCATCTACCGATTTGATATATTCTGCAACGCTTAATTTGTTGTCTTTAATATAATCTTGGTTAACCAAAGTGTTGTCTTTAAAGAAACGCGCAAGTTTTCCTTTAGCAATATTATCCAACATCGCTTCTGGTTTTCCTTCTTGACGCAAAAGGTCTTTTGCAATTTCGATTTCTTTTGCAATCGTTTCTGAATCAACTCCTGCTTCGTTTAAAGCGATTGGCGCCATTGCAGCGGCTTGCATGGAGACATTTCTTGCTGCTTCTTCAGCTCCTGCTACATTTGCAGAAAGCGCTGTTAAAGTGGCGATTTTGTTTCCAGAGTGAATGTAAGACCCGATGAAAGCTCCTTCTAATTTTTCGAAAGTTCTTATTTCTAGTTTTTCACCGATTACCCCAGTTTGTTCTATTAATTTCTCAGCAACACTGATTCCGTTGAAATCAGCCGCTAAAAATTCCTCTTTAGTGTTGAATTTCAATGCCAAATTAGCCATTTCAGCAGCCATTTTCACAAAGTTTTCATTCATTCCTACGAAATCTGTTTCGCAGTTCAAAGTGATTACAACACCAGCAGTTTTTGCGGCATTTACCACAGCAATTGCAGCCCCTTCAGTAGATTCTCTATCTGAACGGTTTGCAGCTACTTTTTGTCCTTTTTTACGAAGGTTTTCGATTGCTAAATCAAAATCACCTTCCGCTTCAACCAAGGCTTTTTTGCAGTCCATCATTCCTGCTCCTGTGATTGTTCTTAATTTATTTACGTCTGCAGCAGTAATTGTTGCCATAATTTTTTTAATTTAAAGATTAAAAGATTGAAAATTTAAGGAATAAGAATAATGTTAATTTTAAATCAACACATTAAGTACTCTTTAAATCTTCAATCTTTAAATTTATTTTATTTATTCTTCAGTTGCTGGAGTTTTTTTTGCTGGAGTTTTTTTTGCTGGAGTTTTTTTGGCAACAATAGGAGCCACTTCTTCAACATCGGCAGCCGCTACTTCAGCTTCAGCAACAGGCTCAGCCGCTACTTCAACTTCAACGGCAGGAGCAACCACTTCAACATCGGCAGCCACTACTTCAGCTTCAACAGTTGGAGCCGCTTCTTCTTCTGTAGTTGTTTCAGTTTGAGTTTCACCTTCGGAGCTTCTGTTGGAAAGTCCGTCAATTATTGCAGCAGTTACTAAAGATAAAATTTTATCGATTGATTTAGAAGCATCATCATTTGCAGGTATTACATATTCTACCTCTCTTGGGTCAGAATTGGTATCTACCATTGCGAAAACTGGAATGTTTAATTTTTGAGCTTCTTTTATTGCGATGTGTTCTGCTTTGATATCCACTACGAACAATGCTGCAGGAAGTCTAGACATATCTGCGATTGAACCTAAGTTTTTCTCTAGTTTAGCACGAAGACGATCTACTTGCAAACGCTCTTTTTTAGAAAGAGTCATGAATGTACCGTCTTTCTTCATTTTATCAATAGTAGCCATTTTCTTAACAGCTTTACGGATAGTTACGAAGTTGGTTAACATTCCACCAGGCCATCTTTCAGTGATGTATGGCATGTTTGCAGCTTTAGCTTTGTCAGCAACGATGTCTTTTGCTTGTTTTTTGGTAGCAACAAATAATATTTTTCTACCTGATGCAGCGATTTTTTTCAAAGCTTCATTAGCTTCTTCAATTTTTGCTGCAGTTTTATATAGATTGATAATGTGAATTCCATTACGCTCCATATAAATGTAAGGAGCCATATTTGGGTCCCATTTTCTAGTCATGTGTCCAAAGTGAACACCTGCTTCTAGTAATTCTTTTACTTCTACTTTGTTTGACATTTTTTGTTTAGTTTACGTTCTGTTGATTAGCAATGTATAAATGGCGGTTTTCCGGCTGAATACATTTAGATGCTAAACTAATTTCAAGCCTCAGCTTGACAACAACAACATTGTTTTTAAATTCATTTAAATAAACGATGTCTTGTTCCAATAGAACAAGACGGGTTCTATTAACGTTTAGAGAATTGGAATCTCTTACGAGCTTTCTTCTGACCGAATTTCTTACGTTCAACCATTCTTGGATCTCTTGTTAACAAACCTTCTGGTTTCAATATAGCTCTGTTTTCTGCATTTAGTTCACACATTACGCGCGCTAATGCCATTCTTACAGCTTCTGCTTGACCAGTTGAACCACCTCCATAAACATTTACTTTTACATCAAAATTGTTTACGTTTTCTGTCATAGACATCGGTTGTAAAACTTTGTATTGTAAAGTAGCTGTAGGAAAGTAAGTTGCAAATTCTTTTTTGTTTACAGTGATTACTCCTGTTCCTTCCGAAACATAAACACGTGCAACAGCTGTTTTTCTTCTACCGATTTTGTGAATTACTCCCATTACTTAAGATCATTAAGGTTAACTGTTCTAGGTTTTTGAGCACCTTGTTTGTGCTCTGATCCTACAACAACATTTAAATTTCTGAAAAGCTCAGCGCCAATTTTGTTTTTTGGCAGCATCCCTTTTACTGCTTTTTCTACTAATAATGCAGGGTTTTTCGATTGCAATACTTTAGCGGTTAAAGTTCTTTGTCCTCCAGGATAACCAGTGTGACGGATGTACGTTTTTTCATCCATTTTGTTACCTGTAAGGTTGATTTTTTCTGAGTTGATAACGATTACGTTATCTCCGCAGTCGACGTGTGGTGTGTAACTTGGTTTGTACTTGCCTCTCAAAATCATAGCGACTTTTGAAGCAAGACGACCTAAGTTATATCCATCTGCATCAACAATGATCCACTCTTTTGTAACGGTGGCTTTGCTTGCTGATTGTGTCTTGTAGCTTAATGCGTCCATAATATATTTTTAATTAAACATTCCATCCCCAATAAAGGGGTTGCAAAAGTACAATTATTTATTTTAAATACAAATAGCTTAAAAGATTATTTTTTGATCGTTTTTAAGCTGATTATCAAATTAGTATTTACAGATAATTACATTTGTGTTTTCTTGAATTGTAGTTTAATTTAGACTTTATATATTTGCAATGCCTCAAGAACAAAAAAAGATGTAAATTACACATTTTAAAAAACTTTTTTTTGTAAAAGTGTCTTTTTTTGAATCATAAAAATAAAATCGTATCCTCAAAAAAAGTGTTTCATTATGATGGTTAAAAGACAATAAAAATATTTATTTATGAAAACTAGAGCTACACTAAAACAAATCGCCAAAGAACTTCATGTCTCTGTTTCTACAGTCTCAAAAGCGCTTAACGATAGCCCGGAAATCAGCGAACAAACAAAAATCAGAATTAAAGAATACGCTAAACTCAAAAACTACAAGCCCAATGTTATTGGTCTGAACCTGAAAAACAGGAAGACAAAAACCATTGGAGTTATTATACCCAATATTCTAAATTCTTTTTTCGCCAAAGTTTTTAGCGGAATAGAAAAAATTGCCGACGAAAAAGGATATAATGTTATTATGTGCATCTCCAACGAATCATTAAAAAAAGAAGTGCATACTTTAGACATGTTGAGTAATGGCACTATTGATGGTTTTATTTTAGCTATTTCAGAAGAAGCCCAAAAATTACAAGAATATAACCATTTTATAGCAATCATAAACGAGGGTACCCCTATTGTAATGTTTGATCGTATTGTTGACGAGGTGATTTGCGACAAAGTTATTGTTGACGATTTCGATTCTGCCTTAAATTCCACTCAACATTTAATAAATATCGGATGTAAGAATATAGCATTATTATCATCGATCGACAATTTAAGTATCGGTAAATTAAGAGCCGAGGGTTATTTACAGGCATTAAAAAACAACAAAATTGCAATAAACCCCAATTTGATTCTTCGAATGGATTCTGAAGAAGCTTTAAAAGAAAAAATCAAGGAAATTTTTGACAAAAATGTGATTGACGGTATTTTTGCCTTGGACGAAAATGATTCGGTAGCCGCATTAAAGATTGGCCTTAAAAAAGGCTATAAAGTTCCCGAAGAATTATCTATAATTGGCTTTGCTGATGGGATTCTTGCTTCTAGAAGATTATCTCCTAGCTTAACCACCGTGAGCCAATACGGAGTAGAAATAGGGGAAGAATCCGCAAGGTTGCTTATCAATAGATTAGAATCAAAAGAAGAAAATCTTCCGTATGAAACGGTAGTAATTAAAACTCAATTACGAGAAAGAGAATCAACCAGGAGCTTGTGATTTTTTTAAATGATTTATAAGGCCTCTTTTTTCTTAATAAACGTCGATACTGAAATAATAATCAATATTAGACATGAGTTGTTCCAGTTTTATAAAAAATCCTTTTTGAATCTTTTTTATTTCCATTTTAAAGTTTCCATCAATCGTTGCATGTCATTTCGGACATAGCTGGCGGCCGGCATAATGGAATCAAAATTAGGTTTTGCATAAAAATAAACAGAGCCCGTCACAAAATTTTTTACGCTATCGGTAACATAAAACTGCGAATTAGTGGCGGCATTACCATCCACTTGATAGAACATTCCGTAAACTTTTTTGGCAGGATTTGAATAGGGCTGTTCTAAAATATTATCGGCCTTTATGACATGTTCGTACGTCAACTTTTGAGAATCCCGCAACAAATTGGCTATATTGTTATTAATGGGTTTGTAAGTCAAATAAATAGTAGCTTTCATTTTTGGGTACGAAAGGGTAAATCCACAATCCTTCTCTCCTTTGACAATTGCTTCTGAATTCATGTCAAACACAAAAGGGCAATTGTTTTCAAAATGCACGTATTTTGCCTCAGGATAATCTAATCTCAAATAGCTTGATGGCTTAGGCAAAACGTCATCCTTACAGCTTAAAAAAGCAAATAAAACAACTGAAAATATGGAAATTGCAATTTGTTTTTTTGGCATTTTTTATTTATTCGATGGTAACTTTTATCTGTTTTACACGTTTTTTATCAACCGATTCGATGGTAAATATGCAATTTTCTAGTGCGATTTTTTGATCTTTTTTAGGGAAATTTCCTAAAACTTCAAGAATAAATCCTGCTAATGTTTCGGCTTCGCCTTTTTTCGATTCAAATAATTCTTCATTAACATCAACAATTCTGTAGAAATCCTTTAGGTTTATTTTTCCTTCGAAAAGATAATTTTTATCATCTATTTTAGAAAAATTGACATTATCTCCATCAAATTCGTCGCTTATATCGCCCACGATTTCTTCTATAATATCCTCAAGAGAAACCAATCCCGAAGTTCCTCCGTATTCATCTACCACAATAGCAAGATGACTTTTCATGCTTTGAAAATCTTTTAGCAAATTATCGATTTTTTTATTTTCAGGAACAAAAAAAGGCTCTCGTATTAATGTTGTCCAATCAAATTCTTCCTTTTCAATATGCCGAAGCAAATCTTTCACAAACAAAACGCCTTCTATATGATCTATATTGTCTCTGTATACTGGAATTCTAGAGTAGCCTTTTTCAACTATTTTCGAATAAATGACTTTAAAAGGTTCTTCTATTTCCAAAGCAAAAATATCCATTCTCGGACTCATAACCTGCTTCGTATCCGTATTTCCAAAAGTCACAATTCCTTCTAAAATTTTCTGCTCTTCTGTCGATGTTTCTTCTGTATCGGTCAGTTCCAATGCCTGTGATAATTGATCAACCGAAAAATTTGTCTTTTGTTTTCCCAATTTGTTATGCAGGTATATTGTGAGTTTTCGCATGGGCAAACTTATTGGAGAAAGTAATTTGTCGAGTCCTGCAAAGGGATACGCTATCAACTTAGCAAACTTAATATTGTTTCTGCTGGCATAGACTTTTGGCAAAACCTCACCAAACAACAAGATTAAAAAAGTGACGAGTATTACTTCAATACTAAATTTAAGGATAGGTGAAGTGACCCCTGTAAATAAATTTTTTCCGATGAATGAAAACAATATTACCACGCCAATATTGATGAAGTTATTTGCTACAAGAAGAGTGGCTAATAGTTTTTTGGGTTTTTCAAGAAGTCCCGAAATGATTTTTCCCTTCGAAGGATGATGTTGCAAAGTATCGTCAATGTCTTTTTGCGACAATGAAAACAGCGCTACTTCGGCACCGGAAACCAGTGCGGAACAAAACAGCAAAGCAAATATAGACACAAATCCGTAAACTAAATTGGTGTCTATATTATAAGTAAAAAGAAAACTGGGGTCTGAGTCCAAATTAAAAGATATTAGTTAAACAATCAAAACGGAAGGTCATTGATTGGCAAAATATTGTTTTGCGGCTCAAATTTAGGGTTTTTTGCCAACTCTGTCGTTTTATTATCTTTAGCATTTTCGGTCTCCTTTTTTGTGGTAAGAAAAGTAAAATCTATTGCTTGAATTTCTGTTATATATTTTACAGAGCCATCTTCTGCCTGCCACTGACGCGATTTTATTCGCCCTTCAATATATACCTTATCCCCTTTTGATAAATATTTTTCACACAATTCTGCCGATTTATTTTTAACAACTATATTGTGCCACTCCGTTGAAATTATTTTTTCGCCTGTTTCCTTATTAATATAAGTCTCGTTTGTTGCTAAAGGAAATTTTCCAATGCAGGAATCGCTTTTGAAATAGTGCATCTTTACCTCGTCTCCCAAATGGCCAATTAGCATTACTTTATTTAAGGTAGAATTCATATTCTGTATTTATGTATTCAAATGTACGGATTTTTGAGTTAGGTCAAAAAATCCTTTTCGATAAAATTAAAGATAACAATTGGAAATGGAAAGGTTTTTAACTTAGTTGTATTGATTCCGTTTTCAACTATTCCTTTAACTTTAACTTTCCAAAATTTGATATGTAAATGTTGATGCGATAATTTATGAACAATACTTTTATCGTTTGAATCTTCAATACTTATTATTGTGTTGTTTTGAAAAAATTCGCTTTGAATAGTTGTGGAGATGAAATCGAAATTTTGTGAAGCTTCGGTTTCAACCAAAGGAAATTCATAAAGATTATGCCAAATTCCTTTTGCAGTTCGTTTCTGAATTATGGTATTGGTGTTATCATCAGAAACAACCAAATAATTAAAAAATCGATTTCTAATCTTTAGTTTATTTGATTTCAAAGGCAGCTGATCTACTTTATTTTTTTGTAAAGCGGCACAACTCATGTTGAAAATACAAACACTACAATTCGGACTTTTAGGAACGCATTGTAAAGCCCCAAATTCCATAATGGCCTGGTTAAATAATGCCGGCTTGTCTTTTGGCATCAATTCGAAAGCCAAAGCAGTAAATTCCTTTTTAGCTGAAGCTGAAGCAATATCCGTTTCTAAATCAAAATAGCGAGACAAAACACGAAAAACATTTCCATCGACAACAGGAACGGGCTCATTATACGAAAAGGAAGCGATTGCTGCTGCGGTGTATTCTCCAACCCCTTTTAGTTTTAACAGATCTTTATAATTATCAGGAAAAATACCAAATAATTCAAAAGCAATATATTGAGCCGTTTTATGCAAATTTCGGGCGCGGGAATAGTAACCCAAACCTTGCCATAGTTTTAAAACTTGTTCTTCGTTAGCCTTAGCCAAATCAAAAACAGTTGGAAAAGCAGTAATAAAAGATGCGTAATAAGGCATTCCTTGGGCAACTCTAGTCTGCTGAAGCATTATTTCAGAGAGCCAAATCGCATACGGATTGCCCGTCTTTCGCCAGGGCAAATCTCGCTTATTTTGCAAATACCACGCAGTTAATACTTTAGCAAAATCCATGTTTATATTTTAAATGACAAAAGTAAAAGTTTATAACATTAAAATTTAATGAATTAGCTTGAATATTTGTTTTTTTTATTTCTATATTTGCATTCTCAAAAATTAGTTTACTATTTATAAATACAAAATAAAATGACAAAAGCAGATATCGTAGCAAAAATTTCAGAAAAATTAGGTCTTGAAAAAGGAGATATTCAAGCAACTATAGAGACATTTATGACTGAGGTTAAAAATTCTTTAGAAACCGGAGACAATGTTTATTTAAGAGGATTTGGGAGTTTTATTGTAAAAACAAGAGCCGAAAAAACCGGAAGAAACATTTCAAAAAACACTACCATTAAAATTCCTGCTCATAACATTCCTGCATTTAAACCTGCAAAAGTATTTGTACAAGGTGTTAAGGAAAATAACGAAGCAAAATAAAAAAAATTATTAATCATAAAATCACCAACTATGCCAAGTGGTAAAAAAAGAAAGAGACATAAGGTAGCGACGCACAAACGCAAAAAAAGAGCGAGAGCTAACCGTCATAAAAAGAAAAAGTAGTTTTAAACTACTTTTTTCTTTTTAACCGTTCATTGAAATTGAGATTTCCGATTGTAGATTTCCGATTTAAGAATATAGATGCAACAAATCTAAAATCAAGAATCAAAACCCATAAATCTAAAGTCTCCCCGGATTCAATACCTGTTAAAATTATTGTTTAATCCATCCTTACGAGTATGCTTTAATCGCTAAGCTCTATACTTTAAGTCCCTATTTATTGTCTATTGCCTTGCCTATTGCCAAAAGTCTGGATAAAAATTTACAAAGTGAATAAAGAATTAATCATTAGATCCAGTTCTGATTTCGTAGATTTTGCCTTATTAAAAGATGGAAAACTAATTGAATTACACAAAGAAGAAGAGAAAAGCAACTTCCAAGTTGGGGATATATTTATCGCCAAAATAAGAAAACCCGTTGCCGGACTTAATGCTGCTTTTGTAAATGTAGGCTTCGAAAAAGATGCCTTTTTACATTATCACGATTTAGGACCTAACCTTGCTTCCCAACTGAAATTCATAAAACTTGTAAGCGCAGGTAAAATAAAAGATTTCTCCCTAAAAACCTTTCAGTTTGAAAAAGAGATAGATAAAGATGGCTCGATAACAGAGATTATCAATCCCAATCAATCTATTTTAGTACAAGTTGTTAAAGAACCAATATCTACAAAAGGACCAAGAATAAGCGCTGAGCTATCACTTGCCGGAAGATTTATTGTTTTAGTTCCGTTTTCTGATCGTGTTTCTATTTCTCAAAAAATAGAAGACAAGAAAGAAAAAGAACGTTTGAAACGATTGGTACAATCCATCAAGCCAAAAGGATTTGGCGTTATTGTTCGCACAGTAGCCGAAGGCAAAAGTACCGTAGAATTAGAAAAAGATTTGCAGAACCTCCTAGAGAGATGGACTGCAATGTGTAAAAAATTACCGACCGCTCATCATCCGTCAAAAGTATTAGGCGAGCTCAATAGAGCTTCATCAATATTAAGAGACGTCTTCAACGATACCTTTAGCGGTATCCAAATAGATGATGAAGAGTTGTACAACCAAACCAAGGACTATTTACAAGAAATAGCTCCTTCAAAAACATCGATTGTTAAGTTTTATCAATCAAAAGACACTCCTATTTTTGAGAAATACAATATTGAGAGACAAATCAAGACCTCCTTTGGAAGAACAGTTTCCATGAGTAAAGGTGCTTATCTTATTATCGAACACACCGAAGCTTTGCACGTCATCGACGTGAATAGCGGAAACCGTTCTAATAAAGCATCTAATCAAGAAGATACTGCCATGGAAGTTAATATAATTGCTGCCGCTGAAATCGCAAGACAATTACGTCTTCGTGATATGGGCGGAATAATCGTAATTGATTTTATCGATATGGGAAATCCAGAAAATCGCAAAGTGTTGTTCGACTTCCTCAGGGAAGAAATGGACGACGATAAAGCAAAACACAAAATCTTGCCCCCGAGTAAGTTTGGATTAGTCCAAATTACAAGACAAAGGGTAAGACCGGAAGTCAACATTAAAACTAGAGAAGAAGATCCAAACAATATTGAAGGCGAAATTGAAGCGCCAATTCAAATCATTGACAAAATCGCGCTAGATCTAGAAAATATATTAAAAACCCAAGATAGCGTTGTGCTTAACGTACATCCGTTTGTGGCCGCATACCTTACAAAAGGTTTTCCATCAATACGTTCAAAATGGTTTTTTGAACATAAAAAATGGGTGAAAATCATACCGCGTGACGCTTACACGTATCTAGAATATCATTTCTACGATAAAAAGAAGAATATTATTATAGAATAAATCAAAAACCGCCTTTTCGCAAGATTGGCGGTTTTTTTGTGTCTTTTTTTTAGATTTTTATTTTCTCCTCTTAGCAAAAAACCGCTTCATCAATTCCGAAGCTTCATTCGACAGAACTCCACGAACAACCGTAGTTTTTGGATGCAATTGGGTTCCCATCTTAATAAAACCGCGATTTTCATCGCTTGCCCCATAAACTATTTTCGAAATCTGACTCCAATACAAAGCACCGGCGCACATTTGGCAAGGTTCTAGCGTAACATACAAAGTGCATCCCGTTAAATATTTTCCGCCAAGGAAATTCGCAGCAGCCGTTATTGCTTGCATTTCGGCATGAGCGGTAACGTCATTAAGCATTTCTGTAAGATTATGACCACGGGCAATGACCTTATTGTCGATTACAATTATGGCTCCAACAGGAATTTCATCCTTCTCAAAAGCCATTTCCGCCTCATGCAAGGCTTTCTTCATAAAATATTCGTCGGTGAAAGGGTTTTCCATAATTACAAAAATAAGAATTCAATTCGTACATTTGCTTTATGACCGGGAATTTACTTTCAACCATCAACAATCCGACCGATTTACGCCAACTCGACGAAGCCCAACTTTCTCAAGTTGCCAAGGAATTGCGTAATTTTATTATTGATATTGTTTCGGTAAAAGAAGGACATTTGGGCGCCAGCCTTGGTGTTGTAGAACTCACGATTGCCCTTCATTACGTGTTCAACACACCCGAAGATTTATTGATTTGGGATGTAGGTCATCAAGCGTATGGACACAAAATATTGACAGGGAGAAGGGAAAATTTTCATACCAATCGTCAAATCAACGGGATTTCAGGCTTTCCAAAAAGAAGCGAAAGTGTTTACGATGCATTTGGCGTAGGTCACTCTTCCACTTCTATTTCGGCAGCTTTAGGAATGGCGATTGCATCCAATTTAAAAGCAGATTTCGAAAAACATCACATAGCCGTTATCGGTGACGCTTCAATCGCATCCGGAATGGCATTCGAGGGATTAAATCACGCCGGCGTTACTGATGCCAATTTATTAGTTATTCTTAACGACAATGCCATTGGGATTGATCCGAGCGTTGGCGCCTTGAAAAACTACCTCACTGCCGTAAAGGAAGGGAAAAATCCGAAGAAGAATAACATGATTAAGTCCCTTAATTTTGATTATTCAGGCCCAATCGACGGACACGATATTTTTGCGATTATCAAGGAATTGAAACGGCTTAAAAAAGTAAAAGGTCCAAAATTCCTTCATATCATTACCACAAAAGGGAAAGGTTTACAACAAGCCGAAGAGGATCAGGTAAAATACCACGCACCAGGGAAATTTGATAAAATAACAGGGGAAATTCCTTTGAAAACAGAAGAAAATCTACCTCCAAAATATCAGGACGTTTTTGGTTTGACCCTATTGGATTTGGCTAGAGCCAATGAAAAAATTATTGGAATCACACCTGCAATGCCTTCGGGAAGTTCCTTGAAATTTATGATGGACGCTTTCCCAAAACGCGCATTCGACGTTGGAATTGCCGAACAACATGCTGTCACACTTTCAGCAGGAATGGCAACGCAAGGAATGGTAGTTTTTTGCAATATTTATTCTACTTTTTTGCAACGAGCCTACGACCAAGTCATTCATGACGTGGCTTTACAGGATTTACCCGTTATTTTTTGTTTGGATAGGGCGGGTTTGGTTGGCGAGGATGGCGCTACGCATCACGGTGTTTTCGACTTGGTTTATTTGCGCTGCATTCCCAATATGATAATTTACGCTCCGTTGAACGAAATTGCATTACGAAACATTCTATACACTGCACAATTGGGATTAAACCATCCTATTGCTATTCGTTATCCGAGAGGTCGCGGTCAAATTGCAGATTGGCAAAAACCACATGAAAAAATCGAAATTGGCGAAGCTAATTGCCTTAAAAAAGGTTCAAAAGTGGCGATTTTATCCAATGGAACAATAGGGAATAATGTGACTCTGGCTTTAGCCAAAATGAATCATCCGGAAACTATAGCCCATTATGATTTTGCCTTTGTAAAACCCTTGGATGAGAAATTACTGCATACTATTTTCAATTCGTTTGAGCATGTAATTACCGTTGAAGACGGTGTCATTAAAGGAGGTTTTGGCAGCGCCATTCTTGAGTTTTCAGCACAAAATAACTACACCAAAATTGTGGAAAATCTAGGAATTCCCGATGAATTTATCGAACATGGAACTGTTGAAGAACTACAACGCTATTGCAAAATTGACATCGAAAGTTTGGTAACTATTTTTTCAAGCTATTGAGATGAATTCTTGCCGGACTTACAACCTTAATTCGTTTTCCGGCCATTGATGGTTTCAAACAATTCCAAGGCATTTCCATCAGTCAAAAGGGAAACGTAATGGCAAATATGCAACAGCCTTTTGTACAAATCCTCTTTTTCTTCCAAGAATTTTTCGGGCAGCATCTTTAATATTAATTTGTCGTAATTCGACGAAGTCCCATCAAATTTATTGTTGAAAGCGGTGATAAATTTATCCAATAAGGTTTGAATAATTTGGTAACCCACAATTTCTTTCTCGACCACTTCCCGACTTTGATAGATTTTTTTAACGCTCAACTTAATGATGTCGTCCATTTGGACTTTATATTTACTTCTGTCCGTCAAAGCATACGGATATCTGCCCTCTAAAATCGCCTCTTCGTTTTCAATAAAAACTTTGACGGCATCATTTATTAAACTTCCAATTGCCAAGGCTCTCAAGTAACTAATCCGATCTTCCTTAGTCGTTAAGGAATTGTATTTCGAAGAATCGATACTGTCTTTGACCAATTTTATCAAATATTCCAAGGCAAAATCTTCAGAAACCAAACCCAGATTGATTCCGTCTTCAAAGTCGATAATCGTGTAACAAATATCATCAGCAGCCTCGACTAAATAAGCCAAAGGATGTCTTTCGAATCCGATGTCTTTCCCATCTTTATTTGAAATCATCCCCAATTCCGAAGCTAACTCTTCAAAGAATGCCGCATCCGATTGAAAGAAACCGTATTTCTTGTCGGCGATATTTTGAGTCGGTTTTTTAGGCAAACTTTCTTTTGGATATTTCATATAAGCGCCTAGAGTGGCGTACGAAATTCGCAATCCTCCTTCAATTCCGGGACGACTTGCCGTAAGCACCGAAAATCCGTTGGCATTTCCTTCATAATCGATTAAATCCTGCCATTCTTTGGCCGAAAGTTGGTCTTTGTATTGTTGACCTTTTCCGATGGAAAAATATTCCCCAATGGCTTTTTCACCGGAATGTCCAAAAGGCGGATTCCCTATGTCGTGTGCCAAGGAAGCAGCGGCTACAATCGCCCCAAAATCATTCGCCTGAAATCCGTGAACTTCCTTTAGATGCGGATATTTCTCAATAATTTTTTTGCCAACCAATCGCCCAATGGAACGACCAACAACCGAAACTTCTAAACTGTGTGTTAATCTGGTATGCACAAAATCAGTTTTGGACAATGGAATAACCTGCGTTTTATCTTGCAAACTCCTGAATGCCGACGAAAATATGATTCGGTCATAATCAACCTCAAATCCCAAGCGGGTATCGTCTTGCTCTATTCTTAATCTTTTACTTGTGTCTCCTTGACGTTTTAAAGATAATAGTTGTTCCCAGTTCATTGTGCTATTTTATATTCAGCGAATATAATAAAAAGGAGTTGTTTTAAACAAAAACAGCCATCAAAAAGACGGCTGAAACTATTTTTATGCTTTTGTCAAGGAAACAAAACAACTCCCTTTTTATGATTGAAATCATGTTTTCGCACCACATAAGTATCAGAAAATAAATCGTGCAATCCCCTGACATTCGTCCCTAAAAAAGTAAGGCATTCCAGAGGAATAAAACGGGCAAGTGTTCGAATGATAATCGCATTTTTTTGGGGTCTTGAACCGTCTTTTGCCACCACAATTGTTTTGGTGAAATACTTGGCAAAAGTTCTGAAAAAATAGGCTTCGGTCAAAAAATAATAGGAAAAAAGAATCGCAAACCAAAAAAACAATCTTTGGAAAGTTGTTGTTGATTCAACCCAGCCAGATAAGTTGTAATTATTTGTGATATCCCCAATAATAACAATCGTTGTAGCAATGCTAACCAAGATAGTATGGACAATCAATAAATCGAGGATGCAATTAAAAAAACGTTGCCCTCGTGTTGCCAATACATCATCTGTAACGGTGAATTGATTATTTTTCATTTTGAAGATTTTTAATATCTATGAAAAACGTTTTTTATAGCGATAAGTCCCTCAAATATAGTGAATTATTTTTGAAAAATAAACTTTTAATGGCAGGAAACAGGTTCGATTAAAGTGAAAATCCATTTGTTTTTCTTTAAAAAAGCAAAAGATTGAAATAGAAAGCCTGAAACAACTCAAAAAAAAAACAGCCATCATTAGGATGGCTGTTTATATAATTAATTTGGGATTTTTTAAGACCCACACATCTCGCAATCGTCAGGGCCCGCATTTTTTGCCAATTCGATCATGGCTCGGTATTCTTCTAAAGACATTTCTGCGGGTTCGTCTAAAACCGCAATAGGCTGTAAGGTTTGTTCCGTAGCTAGCTGTTCTTTAACTTCTAATGGCTCTGCTTTTTTGTCGTTGTTCAGGGTAAATTTTATCGCATCTACCGCAGCTTTCGTTCTTAAGTAGTACATTCCTGTTTTTAATCCAGATTGCCAAGCGTAGAAGTGCATGGAAGTCAATTTAGAATAATTGGCATTTTGCATAAATAAGTTCAACGATTGCGATTGGTCCACAAAATAACCACGTTGGCGTGACATATCGATAATGTCTTTCATTGACATTTCCCAAACCGTTTTGTACAATTCTTTCAAGTCTTGCGGAATATCCAAATCTTGAACAGAACCATTGTTTCGCATCAATTCTTGCTTCAAGGTTTCGTTCCAAAGTCCACGTTCTACCAAGTCATTCAACAAATGCTTGTTTACCACAATAAACTCTCCCGAAAGCACACGTCTGGTATAGATATTAGAAGTATACGGTTCGAATGCTTCATTGTTGCCTAAAATCTGTGAGGTCGAGGCGGTTGGCATTGGCGCAACCAATAATGAGTTTCTCACACCGTGTTTCATCACTTCTTTTCTCAAGGATGACCAATCCCATCGTCCTGAAAGTTCTTCGTCTTTCATTCCCCAGAGGTTGTGTTGGAATTCCCCTTGCGAAATTGGTGACCCTTTGAAAGTAGAATACGGGCCTTCTTCTTTAGCTAATTCCATTGAAGCGGTTACGGCTGCAAAGTATAAGGTTTCGAAAATTTCCTGGTTTAATTTTTTGGCTTCATCACCGGTGAAAGGCAAACGCAGCATAATGAAAGCATCGGCAAGACCTTGCACTCCAAGACCAATCGGACGGTGACGCATATTCGAATTTTCGGCTTCTTGTACAGGATAGTAATTTCTGTCGATAACCTTATTCAAGTTTCTAGTCACACGTTTGGTAACGGTAAATAGCAATTCGTGGTTGAATTGTTTGTTCTCCACAAACATCGGCAACGAAATGGAAGCCAAATTACAAACCGCAATTTCGTCACTTGATGTGTATTCCATAATCTCGGTACACAAATTCGAAGAGCGAATGGTTCCTAGATTTTTTTGGTTTGATTTTCGGTTTGCTGCATCTTTATACAACATATAAGGTGTTCCGGTTTCGATTTGCGATTCCAGAATTTTCTCCCATAATTCGTGGGCTTTGATGGTTTTTCTTCCTTTGGCCGCTTTTTCGTAATCCGTGTACAATTTTTCGAATTCCTCTCCGTGAACGTCATACAAACCTGGACATTCATTCGGACACATTAGCGTCCAAGAACCATCTTCTTGTACTCTTTTCATAAACAAATCCGAAGTCCACATCGCAAAGAACAAATCTCTGGCGCGCATTTCTTCTTTTCCGGTATTCTTTTTTAAATCCAAGAACTCAAAAATATCGGCGTGCCAAGTTTCGATATAAATTGCAAAACTTCCTTTACGCTTTCCACCACCTTGATCTACATAACGAGCCGTATCATTGAAAACTCTCAACATCGGTACAATTCCGTTCGAAGTCCCATTGGTTCCGCGAATATATGATCCCGTTGCACGAACGTTATGAATAGAAAGTCCAACACCACCGGCAGATTGGGAGATTTTTGCGGTGTTTTTTAAAGTGTCATAAATACCGTCGATACTGTCGTCTTTCATTGCCAAAAGGAAACAAGAGGACATTTGAGGCTTGGGAGTTCCCGCATTAAATAAGGTTGGCGTAGCGTGGGTAAAGAATTTTTTCGACATCAAGTCATACGTTTCTATAACCGATTTCAAATCGCCTAAGTGAATTCCAACTGAAACACGCATCAACATGTGTTGTGGTCTTTCTACTATTTTTCCGTTGATTTTAAGCAAGTACGAGCGTTCCAAAGTTTTGAATCCAAAATAATCGTAATTGAAATCTCTGTTGTATATGATGTGCGAATCCAAAAATTCGGAATTTTCCATAATTACTTTATGTACCTCCTCAGACAACAAGGGAGCTTCCTGTCCATTTCTCGGATTGACATAATGATACATTTCGTTCATTGTTTCCGAGAATGATTTTTTGGTATTGGAATGCAAATTCGAAATGGCAATTCTGGCGGCCAATTGTGCATAATCTGGATGCGCAATGGTCATTGAAGCTGCTGTTTCGGCAGCAAGATTATCTAATTCTGACGTTGAAACTCCATCGTAAAGTCCTTCTATCACTCGCATTGCCACTTTAACGGCATCTACTAAATCATTTAAACCATAACATAGTTTTTTTATTCTATCCGTGATTTTGTCAAACATTACTGGCTCCTTGTGGCCGTCTCTTTTTACTACGTACATAATCTTGTCTGTTTTTTAAAATAGAAAATCCCTTTCCTATTTTGGTGAATTTGTATTACTGTATTTGGGAAACTAATCCCGGGTATTCATTTGTGCTATTTGCAACGAATACACAAAGTCGCAAAGTTCTTTTTTGCTTTGGTATTTATAGTAAGATTTTAGTCTCTTCTATTATAATTTTCTTCGTGACTTGCTGCCTTCAAGGCGAAAAATATTAAAAATCGGCGTCGAAGCTAATTTTTTGGGCATCTGAATCAGTGTTCATTACACCCGCTTTTTGATATTCGGCCACTTTCTTTTCAAAGAAATTTGTTTTTCCTTGAAGCGAAATCATGTCCATAAAATCAAACGGGTTTGCTGTATTGTATTCTCTTTTGCAACCTAATTCAACCAACAATCTGTCGGTTACAAACTCTAAGTATTGTGTCATTAATGTTGCATTCATCCCAATCAAACTAACTGGAATCGACTCAGTGATGAATTCTCTTTCGATGTTCAACGCATCGACGATAATTTCCCTGATACGTGCTTTAGAGACTTTATGTTTCAAATGGTGATTGTGTAAATGCACGGCGAAATCACAGTGAACGCCTTCATCACGAGAAATCAATTCATTGGAGAATGTCAAACCAGGCATCAATCCGCGTTTTTTCAACCAAAAAATAGAGCAAAAACTACCCGAGAAGAAAATTCCCTCCACGGCTGCAAAAGCGATTAATCTTTCGGCAAAAGAATCTGATTCTATCCATTTTAAAGCCCACTCCGCTTTTTTCTTGATGGCAGGAAAAACATCTATTGCAGTAAATAATTGCGTTTTTTCGGCTTCATCCTTTACATAAGTATCAATCAAAAGCGAATAGGTTTCGCTATGGATGTTTTCCATCATAATTTGGAAACCATAGAAGAATTTTGCTTCCGCATATTGAACTTCATTCACAAAATTTTCAGCAAGATTCTCGTTTACTATTCCGTCAGAAGCAGCAAAAAAAGCAAGGATATGTTTTACAAAATACCTTTCGTCATCACTTAATTTGTTGTTCCAATCGTTCAAATCCTGGGATAAATCTATTTCCTCGGCTGTCCAGAAACTAGCTTCCATTTTTTTGTAAAACTCCCAAATATCTTGGTGTTTGATAGGGAAAATTACGAAACGACTCTTATTTTCTTGTAGGATTGGTTCAACTTGTGACATTGCTATTTTTTGTTTTTTTGAGATTTTAACGAAATATTATGTTTTCGACGATTACAAAGATTGTGATTTCTTACGGTTTTAAAAAGTCAAACTTATTCACAATCGGGCATAGTTTTTAACAAATGTAAGAAATTAAAATAGCACACATATAAATATTAAATTATTATATGTCAGTGATTTAAATACAAAAACATATCGCAAGGCACTGTAAAATATGGGATTTAAAAAATCGGGGATGATTAAAATATAATTTAAAAAAAATTATTTTTTCAAGTCTTGGTACACTTTTTCAAGTTCTAAATACCAATCTTCTCCAAATCTTCGAATAAGTGCTTCTTTGACAAATTTATAAACTGGCACTTCGAGTTCCTTGCCCAAAGAACAAGCATCATCACAAATTTCCCACTTATCATAATTTACAGCAGCAAATTCCGTAAAATCTTTGACACGAATGGGGTACAAATGGCAGGAAACCGGTTTTTTCCAGTCCACCACTCCTTGATTGTAAGCTTGTTCGATGCCGCAGAGTGCAGTTTTTCCGTCAAAGATGACGTAAGCACAATCTTTATTATCAATTAATGGCGTTTCAAGATCTCCATCGGTGCCTTTGGCCCAAGTTCCTTGCGCTTCAATGGCAGCAATACCTTCTTTGCGAAGAAATGGTTTTACTTTTGGATAAATATCTTCCAAAATTTTGGTTTCAGCTTCACTCAATGGTGCACCAGCATCGCCATCGACACAACATGCGCCTTTGCAAGCTGATAAATTGCAAACAAATTCTTTTTCGAGAATATCTTCGGAGACAATGGTTTTTCCAAGTTGAAACATTTTGCAAAGATACTTTGCAATTCTGAATTTTGAATGTTAAATCTTGAATATCTTGTGTCTTTTAAACAATTTACAAATCCCTTTTTTTCATTGGATTAAAAAAACAAAACAATCACTATCAATGGTTTAATCAATTTATTTACTGAAAAAATATTATTAATTTAATCTTTAAACTGCAAAATTGAATACTTTTACTACCTAAACAAAACCAAATTATGGAAATCAATTTTAAAGAAATAGTCACCGTGGGCATGGTTCTGTTTGCTGTAATTGATATTGTGGGAACCATTCCTATTGTTGTTGATTTGAGAGCAAAACACGGTCATATTCAATCTGAAAAAGCCTCCTTAGTGGCTGGTATTATTATGATTGTCTTTCTTTTTATAGGGGAGGAATTCTTAAATCTTATAGGAATTGATGTTCATTCATTCGCCGTGGCAGGTTCATTTGTATTGTTCTTTTTAGCTTTGGAAATGATTTTAGGCATCCGTTTGTATCGTGATGAAGCCCTAGGTTCCGCAGCAGTAGTTCCTCTTGCCTTTCCTTTAATCGCGGGAGCCGGAACAATGACTACGCTTTTATCCCTAAAAGCAGAATTCCAAACCATAAATATCATTGCTGCTATAATTTTAAATATTATTTTGGTTTATGTCGTTCTGAAACTATCGGCCAAAATCGAAAAAATGTTGGGCGAGAATGGATTGGGGGTTATTCGAAAGACTTTCGGCGTAGTACTTTTGGCCATTGCTGTTAAATTATTCGCCGCTAATGTTAAAGGTTTGTTCGTGTAAAATAAATTTTTATAAATTTACCCCATAACGTTTATATAAGAACAATCTTTCTTTTTTAGAAAGGAATATTTGAAAGTAAAAGTTGTCCTGAAATCTTTCTTTTTTTATTTTAAAAAACTATATTATGAAAATATTTACTAATGTTTTGGTGTCTTTGGCATTAGGGTTAATTCTTTTTAATATTAGCCTACTTGATTTCAAACACCCTCTTGAAGGAAACAGCATGGTCGCTTTCATTGGAATTGCTGCTTCACTTTGTGCCGTTTTGATTCTTTTAATTTTTAAAATGTCAAAGAAAATTGAAGAAAAAATGAATGATAAATTTTAATGATGTTTGATGTTTTACTAATTGGTGGCGGCGTTTCCGGAATGTCATGCGCCCTTGTTTTGGGTTCTGCAAAAAATAAACCTTTTGTGATTGATAAAAAAATAGGAATCATTGCACATCAAAAAACATCTTCACTTCAAGAAGCCATCATCAATAATGCCTACGGAATTGCTTCCAGTACATTAGGGACTGATTTGCTATCGGAAAGCACCCAACAACTATCCCACACCTATCCTCACATCACACAAATTCCCGATGAGAAAGTTCTAGAAATCAGTGGCGAATTCCCAGAATTTATTGTAATCACAAATAAAAACAAGTATAAATCCAAAATTATTGTTGTGGGAATTGGCTCTGCCAATACCTTTGCGATTGAAGGATTAATGAATTTCGTAGAACCTCACAAAAAATCACTTCCCGAAAAGCAAAGAATACAGTTAAAAAACAATGATCATTTAGTTTCAGAAGGCATTTATGTAACTGGAACTTTGGCAGGCTGGAGAAGTCAAGTAGCAATTGCTTCAGGAAGCGGTGCCGCCGTGGCAACAGACATTCTTACTTTATGGAATGGTGGTATTCAAACACACGTTCATGATAATTTTAGAAAATAACGTGTTCTTTTTTTTAATCTAGAACTTCTACTTTTTCAACAACTACCCCTGCTTTTAAAAGAAAATCTACTCCCGAAGTATCCTTGTATTCTGTTTGGTAAACCACTCTTTTTATTCCAGATTGATGGATTAATTTACTGCATTCCTTGCAAGGTGAGAGGGTAATATATAGTGTGGCGCCTTCACAGGTCTGAGTAGATCGTGCCACTTTTAGAATTGCATTAGCTTCGGCATGGAGTACATACCAATTAGTCAACCCTTCTTGGTCTTCACAACAATTTTCAAAACCAGAAGGCGTGCCATTATACCCATCAGAAATAATCATGCGATCCCGAACAATTATAGCGCCTACCTGTTTGCGTTTGCAGTAAGACAAAAGACTCCATTCTTTAGCGATTCTAAGATAGGCTTTGTCGTATTTATTTAATTTTTTCTTCTCCATTGTATTTATCTATTCCATATTTCGTTTCGAATAATCATTGGCAAAACAACGCCAATTACAAAAGACGACATCGCCAACGTCCAGTCTCGTTTTGAAAATCGGAATAAATTTTGAAAAACATAAGAAAGCATTACTATCCCAAAAACCGCAATTATTTGTGATGACTCTATTCCTAATGCAAATTCAGACAAGGGCAATAATTTAGATTGAGGTGAACCTCCGAGTATAGCGTTAAAATAGCTAGAAAAACCCAATCCATGTATGATTCCAAAAAACAAAGTAACAAAGCCGACTAAGTTGATACTTTCCTGCTTAGCCGATTTTCCAGCATTAAAAAGATTAAAAATAGCTACTAGAAAAATGGTCAGTGGAATTAAAAAATCTACCCAATTGGCTTTTATAATAATCACACCGAAAACCGAGAGCAATAAAGCTAGAGTATGACCAATGGTAAAAATAGAAACCAAAAGTAATAGTCTTTTCCAGTCCTTGAATACATAAGGAACTGTTAAGGCGATTAGAAACAAGATGTGTTTACAAGCAAATAAGTTGAGAATATGCCGTAACCCATTTTCGAAATAAATCCAAAATTCTGACATAGCGAATCGTTTTAAAGATTATTAGGATGTCAAACTTACAATTTATTTTGAAAATAGGCGGAAATGACACTAAGAAATGCAGGTTTTAGGTTATTTATTATAATAAAAAAACTAAAAATAGTAGGATTTCATTTCTTTAAAATTGAAATAAGAATTATATTTGTATGGCAACTAAAAATAAAATATCATGTCAATTTCAGATTTATTCGATAGCGAATTCAAACAAAGAAATAAGGGCCATTTTTCTGCAATTGTTCGCGTGGGCAGTTGCTGACGGAAAGATAGCTCCTGAAGAAAAATCCTTTTTAGACAGACTGGCACGAAATCTGGATATTTCACAAATGGAATATGAAGAAATTTTGGAAAACCCATTAAAATATCCCATCAATCCACCCTATTTGCGAACCGAAAGGGTAGAGCGTCTGTACGATCTGGCCAGAATGGTTCATATAGACCACCATTTAGGAGACAAGCAAGATTCTTTATTGAGAAGGTTAGGATTGGCTCTCGGCTTTACTCCAGAAAACGTAAATTATATTGTAGACAAAGCCCTTTCCTTGGTAGACAAAAAAGTAGATATCGATACTTTTATTTACGAAATGGAGCACATGAATAAATAATAAAAATAGCTTCCTAGGAAGCTATTTTTAATTCTAATATTTGCTCAGTTTAGCCAATCGCATAAAATCTTCTGCTTTTTCAACCATATTATTACTACCGCAAAAAAACGGAGCTCTTTCGTGTAATTCTGTAGGTAAAATTTCCATGATTCTAGCAAAGCCATTTGATGCTTTTCCTCCAGCTTGCTCAACTATAAAAGCCATTGGATTGCATTCATAAAGCAGTCGTAATTTCCCTTTTGGAGCTTTTGTACTAGTTGGATATAGATAAATTCCACCTTTAATCATATTACGATGAATATCCGAAACCAAACTTCCTATATAACGTGAAGTATAAGGCCGGTCTTCTTCTTCAAACTGGCAATATTTAATATAATCTTTCACCCCTTGTGGAAAATGAACATAATTTCCTTCGTTTACTGAATAAATATTTCCGTCTAAAGGGAATTTCATATTGGGATGCGACAAATAAAAGGTTCCAATGGCTGGGTTCAAGGTAAATCCGTTCACACCATGTCCTGTGGTATAAACCAGCATGGTCGATGTACCATAAATAACATATCCCGCCGCAACTTGATTAATCCCAGGTTGCAAAAAATCCTCAAGAGTAACTGGAGTACCAATGGGCGTTATCCTTCTGTAAACAGAGAAAATAGTTCCCAATGAAACATTCACGTCTATATTCGAAGAACCATCCAGCGGATCCATTAAAACCACGTATTTATTGTTATGGCAGTTGTCAGAACCTTGCACGGTGATATAATCATCATTTTCTTCGGAAGCAATTCCGCATACAATTTCACGGTTGATTAAGGTTTGAATGAAAATTTCATTGGCATAAACATCCAGTTTTTGCTGATCTTCGCCTTGAATGTTTTGTGCTCCTGCAGCGCCAACAATATCAACTAAACCTGCTTTATTCACTTTGTAGTTAACCACCTTGGCGGCCAATCGTATGGAGTTGATAATTCGAGATAATTCCCCCGATGAGTATTGAAAAGCGGTTTGGTTTTCGATGATAAATTCACCTAGTGTTTTGTTGCGTTCTTCCATTTCGAAATCGTTGTAGTTGTTTTGAAGTCACAAATGTCGGGTTTTTTGTGAAAACAATTTGAATACTATTTATTTAGTTTGGCAGTATTGTATATTTGCCCTTTAAAGAGATCTTTTTTTGTTTTAAATAGAAATTTATACCTATAAAAATATTAAAAATAAAAAGATGGTTATTAGAAAAGGGAATCCCGAAGACATGAAAACCGTCTTGGAACTTATTCAGGAGTTAGCCGATTTCGAAAAAGAACCGGATGCCGTAGTGGTAACAATCGAAGATTTGATTCGTGATGGTTTTGGCCCAACGCCTCTATTTCATGTTTTTGTAGCCGAAGTGGAATCATACCCATTAGATGGTGAACAGGGAAAGCAAATCGTAGGAATCGCCCTTTATTATTATCGCTATTCTACCTGGAAAGGAAAAACAATTCACTTAGAAGATCTAGTGGTGAAGGATAAAATGCGCGGCTCGGGATTGGGTTATGCACTTTATTCCGAAATCATAAAGCAAGGCCAAAAAGATAAAGTTCGAAGAATCGAATGGAATGTCCTTGATTGGAATACGCCTGCGATAGCGTTTTATGAAAAATCGGGTGCAAGAGTATTAGACGATTGGAGAGTAGCACACATGGACGAAGCCGCAATCAACTATTTCGTCGAAATAAATTTAAATAAAAATCTTCTTCGAAGGAGAGGGATAAGAAACATAACTATTTAGATTTTAAATCTAAAATTAAGCATAAAAATTCGGTTTTTGTTTCAAACTTAAAATCTGAAATCTGAAATCTAAAATCTAAAATAACATGAGAGTATTCAAATTTGGTGGCGCTTCCGTGAAAGATGCCGAAGGAATTAAAAACGTATATGACGTTTTACAAAAAGTGGGTTACGAAGACATATTGTTGGTGGTTTCTGCCATGGGAAAGACCACAAATGCCCTTGAATTAGTAATAAAAAACTATTTCGAAAAATCGCCAGCATTACAATCCTCCGTTCAGGAAGTGAAAAAATACCACAACCAAATCTTGTTAGACTTGTTCGAGGACGACAAAAATGAAGTGTTTACCGCGGTAAACACGCAGTTTTCAGATTTGGAATATTTTTTGGCGCACAATAAATCTCCAAATTACAATTTTGTATACGATCAAATAGTGAGTTATGGCGAATTGATTTCGACTACAATTTTGAGTCATTTCATGAGCTTTATGGGCATCAAAACACAATGGCTAGATGTGCGAAACTTCGTTAAAACCGATTCGAATTACAGAGATGCCGAAGTAGATTGGGAATTGACCCAAGCAACTATTGCCAAAAACGTAAAGCGAAAGATATTGAACATCACCCAAGGATTTTTGGGCTCTGACGAGAATAATTTCACCACGACTTTGGGGCGCGAAGGTTCGGATTATACTGCGGCTATTTTTGCCTACTGCTTGAATGCCGAAAGCGTAACCATATGGAAAGATGTGCCCGGAGTGATGAATGCCGATCCTCGTTATTTTGAAAACGCCAGTTTACTGAACCAAATTTCCTATCGCGAAGCCATAGAATTGGCTTTTTACGGAGCAACCGTTATACACCCCAAAACTTTGCAGCCTTTACAGAAAAAGGAAATCCCTTTGTACGTAAAATCGTTTATAAATCCAATGTTATCAGGAACAAGTGTTGCCAAAGGCGCTGACTTGGAACCTTATTTCCCTTGCTTTATTGTCAAAAGAAACCAATTGTTGATTTCACTTTCCTCGATAGATTTTTCTTTTATTATGGAAGAAAATATCAGTGAAATTTTTGCATTGTTCCACCAATTTAAACTGAAAGTAAACTTAATCCAAAATTCGGCGATTAGTTTTTCGGTTTGTGTTGAGGATAAATTTGACAACTTTAAAGAATTAAACGCAATCTTGTCAAAAAAATTTAAGGTAGATTTTACCGAAAATGTAACTTTATACACTATTCGTCATTTTGATGAAAAGGCGGCTCAAACAGTGGAAGAAAACAAAACAGTGATTCTAAAACAGGTAAGCCGGGAAACCATGCAAATTGTGACAAGGGAAAGTTAAATCCCCAGCGCTCCCCGAAGGGAAGAAATCACAAATAAACACTTATAGATATTCGTTTACAGACGAAAAGCTGATTTAAAATCAAAATTTCGACATTAAAATTTACCGATTATAAATACTACTTTTGATACTTTCGAGTTATAGTATTTATGTTGAAGAATCTCTTGTTTTTATTGGCAATTAGCTGTTTTTCTAGGCTCCATGCTCAGGAAAACAATTTGTTGTACCAAACCAAAAAAATTCTTGCAACACAGGACACTATATTTCTTGAAAATGAAAGTCTCAATTCGAGTTATTTTAAATTGCTTAACGCCAATGAAAAGTCGATTGATTCCTCATTCTATAAAATAAACTTCCAAAAAGGGACATTGATATTAAATGTAAAAAAAATATCAAATACAGATTCCTTGACCGTTCAATACTTAAAATTTCCCGATTTTATTACCAAAGAATACCGCATTTATGACCCTAGTCGAGTGGTGAGTAATGAAGTGTCTTTAGAAAAATTATACAAAATAGAAGAAAGTGCCCCAAAAAAAACTATCCCTTTTGACGGGCTGAACACTTCCGGAAGCATTACCCGTGGCGTCACCATTGGCAACAATCAAAATACAGTTTTAAACTCGAATCTCGACCTACAAATCACTGGAAAACTTTCTGAAAAAGTGAGTTTGCGCGCCTCGTTACATGACAGTAATATTCCATTACAGGATGGTGGTTATTCCCAAAAACTAGATCAGTTTGACAACGTTTTTATGGAAGTTTTTAGCAATAAATGGCATATTCGAGCGGGGGATGTTTTTCTTGAAAACAAGAAAACTCAGTTCCTCAATTTCAATAAAAAAGTACAGGGAATTGCGACCAATTTCGATTTTGGAACCGAAGACAACAAAACAAATGTTTTTGCTTCGGCAGCCTTGGTCAGAGGACAATATGCCAAAAGCAATTTTGTGGGACAGGAAGGCAATCAAGGTCCGTATAAACTAAAAGGACAAAATGGTGAGTTTTATGTATTAGTCATTTCAGGTTCAGAGCGGGTTTACGTCAATGGAATTTTATTGAAACGTGGCGAAAACAATGATTACACAATAGATTATAATGCCGGCGAAATCGTTTTTACGCCACTTTTTACCATCACATCCGAAATGAGAATCGCCATAGAATACCAATATTCCGATAGAAATTACACCCGATTTGTAACCTATGCGGGTGCTTCTCACGAAAATAAACAATGGAGTTTTGGTGGCTACTTATATTCCGAAAGCGATTTGAAAAATCAGCCTTTACAACAAAATCTTTCGCAAGATCAAGCAAATATCTTAATCAGTGCGGGCGACAATCCCGACTTGATGGTAGCGCCATCTGCTTATGTTGATACATATTCTGACAATAAAGTGTTGTACAGAAAAGTGTTGGCGGGCACCGAATATTTCGAATATTCCAACAATCCACAAGATGAATTGTACGCTGTTCGATTTACTTTGGTAGGCTCCAACAAAGGAAATTATGTTTTGAAAAATGCAGCCGGACTTGGGCGAATTTATGAATATATTGAACCCGTAAATTCCGTCCCACAGGGAAATTATGATCCGATTATTCAATTAGTTTCACCAACAAAAATTCAAGTAGCCACCTTTTTAGGAAAATACTCGCCTACAGAAAAAACAGCGGTCGATTTTGAATTGGGAATCAGTAATAATGACAAAAACTTATTTTCTTCGCTGGATGACGCCAACAATAAAGGTCTAGCGGGGAAAATAAATACCAAACAAAGACTATTTTCTAAAAAATGGAAGTTAGATGCTATCGCCAATTATCAATTTGTTCAGAAAAATTTCAGCTCTGTAGAACGGTTGTACACTATTGAATTTGACAGGGATTGGAATCTGGGAACCATTTTAACTGGCAATCAAAGTTTTTTAGTTTCGGGATTGCAATTGACTTTACCCGAAAAAGGAAATTTGGGTTATCAATTTGAAAAACTAGATTTCTCCAACTCCTTTTCGGGAAATCGCCATGTTTTAAATGGTGCATTCCAGTTGGAAAATTGGACTATTCAAAATCAGGGAAGCTTCTTAAAAAGTGAGGGCGATGTTTCTACCTCAAAATTCTTGAGAAACCAATCCCAAATTCGGTATCATTTCAAGAAAAACTGGATTGGCAGCAGCTTGAGATTGGAAGACAACCAAGAAAAAAGCAAATCTACCAATCAATTTTCGGCACTAAGCCAAAGGTTTTCCGAGTATGGTTTCTTAACCGGTCGTGGCGATAGCACTAAGGTTTTCGTGGAATTAGGCTATTTGAAAAGGACAAATGATAGTTTGCAGAACGGACTGATACAAAGGGTAAATAGCTCACAGACATTTTTCCTGAAATCGAAAATGATTCAAACCAAAAAAAGTGATTTGTCTGTTTATATGAACTACCGGGTTCTAGATTTTGTTGACGCTTCAAAGAAAAAGGAGCCTTCGCTCAATTCCAGAATACTGTATAACGACCGTTTTTTTAATCAACTCATTCAAAGCACAACGGTATTCGAAACAAATTCCGGTTCCATCCCGCAACAAGAATTTACCTATTTGGAAGTTCCTATTGGGCAAGGGGTTTACACTTGGAACGACTATAACAGCAACGGAATCCAGGAATTACAAGAGTTTGAAATAGCCCCATTTGTGGATCAGGCTAAATATATCAGGCTGTTTTTGCCCAACCGAATTTATATCAAAACCCATCAAAACAAGTTTTCCCAATCCGTAACACTGAACCCCAATCAATGGCAAAATGAGCGAGGTTTCAAGAAAGTGCTATCCTATTTTTACAACCAAACTTCCTTTTTAATAGATCGAAAAATCAAAAATGAAGGAGACAATTTTGATCTAAATCCTTTTGGTAATTCCAAAGAAAATGTGCTGGGCTTAAACTCCGGCTTCAGAAATAGCTTGTTCTTTAATCGAGGGAAACAAAACCATTCGATTACGTATACCTATTTGCAGAACCAGGCTAAAAACCTCCTTTCCATAGGTTCACAAGAAGCTAAAAACAGTTCCCATCAATTGCAATACTCGCATTTATACCATGAAAGTTGGTTGTTTGGAATGTTTGCCAAAACCATTCAAACCTCAATCCTATCCGAAAATTTTACTGAAAAGAATTATGATATTAAAGGTTATCAATTGGCCCCAAAAATCAGTTATTTATTTTCTAAAAGTACCAGTTGGGATCTGTTTTACGAGTTGCTAAGCAAGGAAAATCAGATGGAGAATTTGGAAAATTTATTCCAAAACAGGTTTGGAACTTCCTTTTCGTACTCAAGTAAAAAGAATTTGACCCTAAATGGAGAAATTTCTTTTTACCAAAATAAATTCAACGGAAATGAATTTTCCTCCGTTGGATTTCAGATGCTCGAAGGACTACAAACCGGACAAAACCTAACTTGGCGATTTCTTTTACAAAAAAACCTGACGCAATTTCTAGACATAAATTTGAATTATCAAGGACGGAAAAGCGAATCCAGTCAAACCATTCACACTGGAAATGTCCAGCTGAGAGCTTATTTTTAAATTTCACAAACGAATAACTTAACAGTAAGGTAATACTTTGAAAACCCAAAACGTTCGCTATTGACATAACTTTGCAACATGGAATTCAACACCTCCTCTAAAACTATTCTGATTGCGCCTTTAAATTGGGGTTTGGGTCACGCTACACGTTGTATTCCAATCATTAAAGCGTTACAGGAAAATAATTTCGTTCCCATTATTGCTTCTGATGGTGTTGCACTAGAGTTATTGCAAAAGGAATTTCCCTACCTGCAAACGCTAGAATTGCCTTCTTACCAAATAGAATATGCCAAGAACGGCAAAAATTTCAAATGGAAGTTATTACGGAACTGCCCGAAAATGGTTAAAGCCATTCTGGAAGAAAAAAAAATGGTGAAGCAATGGATTCAGAAATACGCAATAGATGGGATAATTTCAGATAATCGCTTAGGGGTTTTTAGTAAAAAAGTCCCTACTGTGTTTATCACTCATCAACTCAATGTGATGACAGGAAACACCACTTGGATTACCAGCAAATTGCATCAACACATTATCAAAAAATACACTGAATGTTGGGTTCCGGATTTTGAGGGAAAAAGGAATTTATCCGGGGATTTAGGTCATTTAAAACAATCTAAATTAAAATTAAAATACATTGGCCCTTTGAGTCGCATGCAAAAAAGAGAAGTTCCAAAACTATATGATTTGATGATTATTCTTTCAGGACCGGAACCTCAAAGGGGATTATTAGAAGAAAAACTAAAAAAAGAAGTGCTAAATAATTATAAGGGGAAAGTAGTTTTTATAAAAGGGATTGTCGAAAAGGAGCAAAAAAAGGAACAAATAGATCACGTTTCGTTTTATAACTTTATGAATACACCCCAACTCGAACAAACATTCAACGGAAGTGATGTCGTTTTATGTAGATCGGGTTACACTACAATAATGGATTTAGTTCAACTAGAAAAAAAGGCTTTTTTTATCCCTACTCCAGGTCAATACGAACAAGAGTATTTGGCAAAAAAAATGAAGTTGGATGGTTGGATTCCCTATAAAACACAAGAGAAATTCAAAATTCGAAACTTAACAAGGATAGAGGTATATTTTGGTTTTCCTAAATGGAATAACAATCTAGACTGGAAAAAATTATTTGAAATACTCGAAAAACCCATAAAATAAAACTCTTTTTAAAGCATAAAAAAACGGAATTACACTATTAATTAGTGTGATTCCGGGTTTAAATATTTTGGAGGAAATTAATTTTTTAGCCGATGTGTCTTAAAATTTTTCGTGCTTGATAATTTTGGCATTAATCATAAAATGAACATACTCAGCAATATTTGCACAATGCTCAGATATACGTTCTAAATGTTTAATCACAATAACAAGGTTAGTTCCCGAAACAACTGTTTTGGAATGGGATTTCATCTCTAAAATAATTCCCTCAATCGCTGCGTCACTTGCCTTTTTTATAAAATTGTTCAAAATGAAAATCTCCCCAATAGTTCCTTCATCTCGTGTCAAAAAGCACTCATTAGATTTTTTTGTAATTTCTTCTGCTTGTTTGGACAAGTTCCCTATTTCAAACTTCGCAATCAAATCGTGCTTGTCCTTAATGTGTTTTGACCTGTTGATATTACTAATGGCTAAGTCGCCTATTCGTTCTATCTCGTTGCTTATTTGCATGGCCGCCATAATAAAGCGCAAGTCTGAAGCAACGGGTTGTTGCAAGGCTAAAATACTCTGACAAATTTCATCGATTTTTACGTCTAGTTTGTCAATCTTATCTTCGGTTTTCTTTACTTCTTTTCCTTCAATAGGTTCTGAAAGTAATGCTTTTACAGATTCGCCTACTTGACTTTCGGCCAAACTTCCGATTTTAATGATTACATTTTTTAATTTTTCTAATTCTATTTCAAAGTGTGAGATCATCTGGATTTTGATTTAAGATTATTGATTTAAAATTTCAGACATTTATTATTAATTCATGTCCTCCTTGCTAGAGATAGCAGAGAAAAACTGATTATCCGAATCTTCCGGTGATATAATCTTCGGTTTGCTTTTGTTCTGGTTTTGTAAATATACCATTTGTTTTGCCAATTTCTATCAATTCCCCCAAATAAAAGAACGCTGTATAATCACTAGTTCGTGCCGCTTGTTGCATATTATGCGTCACTATAATTATAGTGTATTGTTCTTTTAATTCTTGTACTAATTCCTCTATTTTAGAAGTCGAAATTGGATCCAAAGCACTTGCAGGTTCATCCATCAAAATAATATCCGGACTCACCGCTAGTGTCCTAGCAATACACAAACGTTGTTGTTGTCCCCCCGAAAGTCCCATGGCTGAATCACCCAACCGATCTTTTACTTCCTCCCAAATAGCGGCTTGCCTCAAGGAAGTTTCTACTATTTCGTCTAATTGCGTTTTGTCTTTTATGCCATTGATTTTAGGGCCATAGGCAACATTTTCATAAATAGATTTTGGAAATGGATTTGATTTTTGGAAAACCATTCCAATTTTTTTTCTAATATTGACAACATCTACGTTTTTATCATAAATATCAACTCCTTCCACAAGCATTTGCCCGGTAATTTTAACATCCGGAATTAGGTCATTCATTCTGTTGATGCATCTCAAAAAAGTCGATTTCCCACAACCTGAAGGCCCAATCAAGGCGGTGACCTTATTTCTTGGAATCTCCAAAGAAATTTCTTTCAGGGCCTTCTTTTCTCCGTAGTATAAGCATAAATCTTTTACTTCTATTTTTATGTCTTTCATTTTAATTATGTTAAGTCTAAAATATAAATTATCAGTTAGAATCCCGAATTATTTTGCTTTTCTTCTAATTCTGGATCTAATAATTACCGCTACTAGGTTTAAGGATAAGGTCAGGATTAACAATACCAATGTTGTGGCAAACTGTATGGGCATCGTTTTTTCCACATCAGAGGATTGGGTAGACATAATATAAATATGATATCCCAAATTCATAAATTGATCGCTCAAGGACTCAGGCAAGGTAGCCAAATAATAAGCGGCACCCGTAAACAAAATTGGAGCTACTTCGCCTGCGCCTCTACTTACTGCCAAAATAGTTCCAGTCATTATTCCTGAAACAGAACCCGGTAGCACTACGTTTTTTATCGTTTGCCATTTGGTAGCCCCTAAGGCTAAACTGGCCTCTCTTAACTCTCTAGGGATTGTTTTCAATGCTTCTTCTACCGAAACAATAATCACGGGAAGTGTAAGCAATGACATCGTAAGACTTGCCCAAAGTATATTAGGTTGTCCCCAATGCAATTCACCGCCATTAAAAGTTTTATCTATTCCGGCTCCTAAAAATTGGATGAAAAATCCGAGTCCAAAAAGTCCAAATATTATAGAAGGCACGACAGCTAGCGTTCGAACAGAAAAGCGAACCGCAGCCGCTATTTTTGAATTTTCCTTAGCATATTCCGTCAAATAAATTGCCGTGATTGTCCCGAAAGGAACTGCCGCAATCGACATTACAACCACTAAAATAAAAGTGCCAATTAAGGCCGGAAATATTCCTCCTTTAGTCATACCATCTGTTGGAAATGAGCTGATGAATTCCCAAGAAAATCTCTCGCGTCCTTCATAAACAATAATTCCCAATATGACAAAAAGAATAGCAATAATCAATAAAACTGCTACTTGAGTAATTCCTACAACTAGTTTTCCTTTTATATCCACTCCCTTTTTTTGGTTGGAAAAAAAATCAGGGGTTATTTCTTTTTTTGATTTTTTCATATTATTTACCTTGGAATTTTTTGATTAGTTTGCCTTTTACATAAAATTCTGCAATGGCATTTAATGCAAATGAAAAAATGAAAAGTAGGGATCCAATAAAAAACAACACACTATAATGAGTTTCTCCAAAAACGGTTTCGGCCATTTCTGCCCCAATGGTAGCGGCAAATGTACGCACACTTTCGAAAGGATTTGACGACAGTAGCGCTGCATTTCCTGTTGCCATAAGCGCAATCATTGTTTCCCCAAAAACACGCCCCACACCCAAAAGCAAGGCAGCAAAAATTCCTGGTGTTGCTGCCGGCAAGATTACAAAAAAAGCCGTTTGCCATTTGCTGGCACCAAGCGCTAAACTAGCTTCAGAAAAGGTCTTTGGCACTGCAGAAAGTGCGTCTTCTGAGATGGTATAAATAATTGGAATTGCTGCCAGCGCCATCGCCACACCGCCTATAAAAGCATTCAATCTTGAGTCGTAACCAAATAAGTCTTGAAAAAAAGTAGCTAAAACCATCAACGCAAAAAATCCAATAACCACCGATGGAAAAGCCGCAAGCATTTCTATAATGGGTTTAATGGTTTCCTTGACTCTTTTTGAGGCAAAACAGGAAGTGTAAAGTGCTGCCAATACAGCAAGAGGCCCCGCAATACCCATAGCAATTAAAGTGACTTTTAAAGTTCCTATAAGCAATCCTAATAATCCAAATCGGGGATGTTCCGATACGGGAACCCATTCGGTAGTAAAAAAAGTACTCCAAGTTTTGTCTGCGCCCTCATTATTTTCATGACCTAGTTCTGTGGCGTCCTCTGTTGAAGTAACAGCTGGTTCGGCCGTAACTTCACCATAGGTTTCTGGTTTTAATTCTTCTTGGGTTATAGGTTCAGAACCATAAGTCTCTGGCTTTAATTCCTCGGTAAAAGTTTCTCCGTAAGTTTCTGGTTTTGAATCTGCATTTATTTCTGTTTTTACCGCATCGGCTTTTCCAAAATTAAAAATAGGCAACGACTCTTTAAAAACAAAAAAGAAAATAAGAACAATAATGGTTATCGATAAAAAGGCCACCGAAGAAATTATTTTCTCTGCTAGAAACTCGGAAAGCCTGAATTGTTTTTTCAGACTTTCTTTGGTGAAATTATTTTTTTCTTGAAGTATAGGATTCATTTACTTGTATTAAGTATTCAGAAACTAATTAAATTTATTTGGCAAATATAAAATAAGAAAACCTCCTTACAAAATAAAGAGGTTACTATATAATTATTTTTTCGTTAATTATTTCACAGGAAAATAACCTACTGTTGCGATCATTTTTTGTCCTTCTGGACTTAATATCCAATCGATAAAAGCTTTGGTCTCTCCAGTTGGTTTCGATTTCATATACATGTACAAATATCTCGAAATTGGATAGGTCTTGTTTTTTATGGTTGCTGCCGTTAGCAAAATTCCTTTGCTTTTGGCGTCTTTTTTTACTTTACAATCTTTTACGTCTTCAGCATAAGCTGCCCCTCCGTAACCAATACTGTATTTGTCCTTTTTCACTGCATTTACAATAGCCGCAGTTCCTGGCAAAGTTTGACAATTTGGAGAGAAATCTGTTTTTACTACGTGTTCCTTAAAAAACTCGAAAGTACCTGAACTACTTTCTCTACCATACAATTGGATTTTAGCATCTGCACCGCCAACTTGTTTCCAATTGGTTATTTTACCTGAAAATATAGCCCCTATTTGTTCTACAGTCAATTCAGAAACAACGTTTCTTTTATTAAGGAAAACAGATAAACCGTCTTTAGCACAAGCTATTTCAACCCCATTTTTCTTGTATTTCGCTTTTATTTTCTCTAATTCAGCCGATTTCATCGGACGGCTTGAGTTCGCTATATCTGTTGAGCCGTTGATTAAAGCGGCAATACCCACTCCTGATCCACCACCTGTTACTTGAATGGTTGTTCCTGGGTGTTTTTTCATATACATTTCAGCCCATTGTTGTGATAAAATTACCATAGTGTCAGACCCCTTTATGGTTATTTTACTCAAAGTCGTAAACGAATACCCAATAGTCATAATGACTAATAAAATAGAGGCAATTTTTAATTTTTTTGATTTCATTTTTTTATTTAAATGGTTTATGTTTTTTATGCTAAACTGTGTTTGTAATCGTAATAAATTCCTAGTTGTCTATTGTTTTTAAGTGTGCTATGCTGAAATTTTGCGCCTTAAATAAACCTCCACTACTGATTAAAATCCCTTGAAACGAGGGCAATCTAAAACAATTTAAAATATCAAGTCACAAAAATAGGTGTTTTTTTCAAATTTATGTTTCCAATCACATTATTAAAATTTGGCAAATAATATAATGATATGATTTTTCAAATGCAGTTAATATTTCAAAATTACGTAAGACCTTTCATAACTAGAAATGGTTATCGAATTGTTAACCTTATAATAACATGAATCTTGACCGATATTTTTTCGGCAGGGACAACAAATGGTTTCGAAAATCATTAAAGTAACTTTTATAAATTTTCTTTTTTACTAAAAAGAGGAGACGGGAGGTTGCATTTTGTAAGCAACTTAAAAACAATTGTTAGCCCTATGTTTGGTATATAAAGTTATTGGAACATATTTTATTTAATATACCTACAACAATATTTAATAGTATTAAACAGCAAGAGGGTTTGACGATTTCTCTAAAGTAAAAGAAAATTCTGATCCTATACCAAATTCACTATCGACATAAATCTTTTCGTTATGGGCTTCTATAATATGTTTTACTATGGCGAGCCCCAAGCCCGAACCGCCCTCGGAACGAGACCCGCTTTTATTTACCCGATAAAAACGTTCAAAAAGCCTTGAGATATTTTGTTTTTCTATGCCCTCACCATTATCCGTTACCCGAACCAAGACTTTGTCATGGGTTAGGTTCACTATTGCGACTTCTGTAGCACCTCCTTTTTTTCCATATTTAATGGAATTCACAATCAAGTTTTCTAAAACTTGTTGGATTTTGTCTTTGTCTCCATAGACAAAAATAGGCTGAATATGATAATTATCGTAAGCTAGGGTAATTTTCTTTTTATCGGCTTTCAATTCTAATAAATCAAAGACATTCTGAATCAATTCGACAATATCAAACTGAGAAAATTCAAGATTTAAATCGCCTACTTCTAATTTAGAAATCATATCTAGATCTTCAACAATATAGATTAATCGTTCCACTCCTTTTTCGGCACGGCGTAGGTATTTTTTTCGAATTGTTTTGTCTTTTAACCCCCCTTCAAGTAGGGTTGAAATATAACCTTGAACGGTAAATAATGGGGTTTTTAACTCATGGGAAACGTTTCCTAGGAATTCTCTTCGGTATTCTTCCCGTACTTGCAACATTTCAATTTCTAGCTTTTTGTTGGTGGCGAATTTCTTCACCTCCTGAGTCAATGTTTCCATGTCAGTGGTTATGGGATGATTGATAAAAGAGGTGGATTCTAATAAGGAAACATCATCGTAGATTTTTTTTACTCTTCGATATATAAATCGCTCTACCCTATATTGTATAATAAGAAATGAAAAAGCATAGACAATAAAAAAAAATAAAAAACCAAACAAGAGGATGTTTGAGGTGGGAACCTTAAAAAAAGTTGCCGACAATAGGAGTGCAAATATCGTGGCAAAAAGGCTGATATACAAAGCTGAAATTACAGCAAACTTGTACGTTTTTTTAAAACTGATTTTCATTTTCTAAAACTCGGTTATGGGAGCAAATTTAATAAAAAATTACACTTCAAATTTATAACCCACTCCTTTAATAGTTTTAAAAAAATCTTCGCCTATTTTTTCTCTTAATTTTCGGATATGTACATCGATAGTTCTGCCGCCAACGATAACATCGCTTCCCCATACTTTCTCCAAAATTTCTTCTCGTTTAAATACTTTTCCGGGTTTTGATGCTAATAAGTAGAATAACTCAAATTCTTTACGAGGTAAAGCTATCAACACACCATCTTTTATTATTTTATATTCTTCACGATTAATTTCAATTCCATGAATGTTTATTGTTTCGCTATTTTTATCTTGGTCATTTATTCGACGCAATAACGCTTTTACCTTACTGACCAATAATTTTGGTTTTATCGGTTTTGTAATATAATCATCCGCACCAGCATCAAAACCTGCTACTTGAGAATAATCTTCGCTTCTTGCTGTCAAAAAAGTGATGATTACATGATTTAACGCAGGGATTCTTCTGATGTTTTCACAAGCTTCCACTCCGTCCATTTCCGGCATCATAACATCCATGATAATTAAATCAGGGACTTCTTTTATGGCTTTAAATATAGCTTCTTTTCCGTTGCTTGCCGTAAAAATTTCAAAACCTTCCTGAACAAGATTGTAACTTACAATTTCTAATATGTCTGGATCATCATCAACTAATAAAATCTTTACATTTCTTTTTTTCATGGTAAGAACAATCCTTAATTTTGTGTTTGTAAATGTAAAACAAAACCAATACATGTATTAATTTACCTTCCATAAGTTAACAATTTCATAATACAAATAAAACATACTGATAACATCAGCACGAAAAAAGCTTGTTTTTTGTTAATATAATTACAAATAAATTTCCTTAACTCGTTTTTAGCGTTTTTGGTATACAAAATTTGAAATATTTATTATACCTTTACAGCTCGGATTTAAAATGATGAAAAGAAATTACTTTTATATTACCACACTATTGATTTTTTTCTTTACCATGAGCGTCTCCGCTCAAGAAGTAAAGCAACAATCAAAAACACAAGCATCCTCTATGATTGAGGGGTTGAACTTGTTTCCAAACCCTGTGAGTAATGGCAAAGTATATATTACCTCTAGAAATGATTTCGACAAGGGAATAATTATTTTTGACGTACTTGGAAAAAAAGCACTTCAAACAACCATTAGTTCAAAAGAACTCAATATTTCTAATCTTTCTCCAGGAGTTTATATTATCAAAATTAACGAAGGCGAAGCTACAGCTACTAGAAAACTTATAGTCAAGTAATTAATTATTTGCGGTCAATCCAAAGCCTCTAGAGTTTTTAAAATAGGACGGATTTAAGTCCTACATACCTATAAAATCTACCGTTTTTTCTTTTCATGCCACCCGAGATGTCTTTATTTTTCGTTAAATTTCTGTACCCATCCCTTAAATATTATTTTTTTGCAACAAATTTAAAAACGAAATTCGAAAAATAATTCGAAAAATCGAGTAGGTTTAATATATTTGTGAACTATCTAGAAATAAAGTCTTTTTTTACAAAAAAGGGACTTACACTTATAAAAATAATTTTAATTTTTATGGAGCAAATTATCAAAGACACGACTGCAAATCCAGCTCCATTAGGCCTTTTTGGTTTTGGAATGACCACTATTTTATTAAATATTCACAATGCAGGATTCTTCGAACTCAACGCCATGATTATGGGAATGGGGATCTTTTTTGGCGGGATACAGCAAGTGATTGCTGGGATTATGGAATGGAAAAAAGGAAATATTTTTACCATGTCGGCATTTACTTCCTATGGCTTCTTTTGGTTGTCGCTAGTTGCTTTATGGCTACTTCCTTTGGTTGGAGTGGCAAAACCTGACGGTACTTCAATGGGGTTTTATTTGGGTTTATGGGGGTTATTTACCTTAGCTTTTTTCATTGGAACATTGAACGGAAATACCATCGGAAAACTTATTTTTGGCTCCCTAGTTGTTTTATTTACACTATTGTCGATTGCTAGTTTTACCGAAAATGCAACCATTCATACCCTGGCTGGTTATGAAGGTATTTTATGTGGATTTTTTGCTTTTTATGAGGCCTCAGCAATACTAATTAATGAAAAGTTAGGGAGGGCCGTGTTGCCTTTATAAAACCAAACTAAATTATTTTGTGACAACAATACTCTCATTAAATACCTATATCCTAGAAAATATTGTTTTTATGATTTCTTCCCAATAGCTTTTACTACTTTTTAATACGACAAATCAAATATGAGTTACTATAAAATTGAAAATTTAGAACAATATTTCAAACATTACAATAAATCGATTCGAGAACCCAGAAAATTTTGGGGCAAAATAGCTTCTGAAAACTTTACATGGTACCAAGAATGTGAAAAAGTAATGGAGTTTGATATGGCCGAAGCCAAAATAAAATGGTTTGTAGACGCCAAAGTAAATATCGTTAAAAATTGTATTGATAGGCACCTTGCTAAAAGAGGCGAAAAAACAGCCATCATTTTTGAACCCAACGATCCCAAGGAAGAAGCGCAACACATTTCCTATAACGAATTGTATGCTAGAGTTTCAAAAATGGCGAACGTCTTGCGGGAACAAGGCATAAAAAAAGGAGATCGAGTTTGTATTTATTTACCCATGATCCCGGAATTGGCTATTTCAGTGTTAGCTTGTGCTAGAATTGGCGCCATCCATTCAGTAGTTTTTGCCGGATTTTCTGCTACGGCAGTAGCGTCAAGAATCAATGATAGCGGATGCAAAATGGTTATCACATCGGATGGGGGATTTAGAGGCGAAAAAACGATAGATTTAAAAGGAATTATCGACGAAGCCTTAGTTAACTGCCCTTGTGTTTCAAACGTTTTGGTCGCCAAAAGAACCCATAACCCTATCGAAATGAAACAAGGTCGCGATCAATGGTTGCAACCTTTATTAGATGAAGCCTTGGATAATAACGTTGCCGAAATTATGGATGGCGAAGATCCTTTGTTTATCTTATACACTTCCGGTTCAACAGGAAAACCAAAAGGTATGGTGCATACTACAGCCGGCTATATGGTGTATTCAGCTTACACCTTTAAGAATGTTTTTAGCTACGAAGAAAACGATGTTTTTTGGTGTACTGCCGATATTGGCTGGATTACTGGACATTCCTACATTTTGTATGGTCCTTTATTGAATGGTGCCACCACCGTGATTTTCGAAGGAGTACCTTCTTATCCCGACTTCAGCCGCTTTTGGCAAACTATAGAAAAACACAAGGTAACTCAATTTTATACCGCCCCAACAGCCATTCGTGCCTTGGCTAAAGAAAATATAGCCTACGTTCAAAAATACACCTTAAAATCTTTGAAAGTTATTGGCTCCGTTGGCGAACCCATCAACGAAGAAGCATGGCACTGGTACAATGACAATGTTGGCGGAAAAAGATGTCCCTTAGTGGACACTTGGTGGCAAACTGAAACGGGAGGTATTATGATTTCACCTTTGGCCTTTGTTACTCCTACAAAACCAACGTATGCCTCCTTGCCATTACCGGGAATTCAGCCCGTATTAATGGATGAAAAACGAAATGAAATTGAGGGAAATCAAGCTACTGGAAGTCTATGTATTAAATTTCCATGGCCTGGAATTGCCAGAACCATTTGGGGAGATCATCAACGTTATAAAGAAACTTATTTTAGTGCTTTCCCTGGTAAATATTTTACCGGCGATGGCGCCTTGCGTGACGAGGTAGGTTATTACAGAATCACGGGTCGAGTAGATGACGTCGTTATTGTTTCAGGACACAATTTAGGCACGGCTCCTATTGAAGATGCAATTAACGAGCACCCGGCGGTTGCTGAAAGTGCCATTGTAGGATTCCCGCATGAAATCAAAGGAAATGCCTTGTATGGTTTTGTAATACTGAAAGAATCTGGCGAAAACCGCGACAGAAAAAACTTAGCCAAAGAAATTAACCGACATGTGTCTGACCACATTGGGCCTATTGCCAAATTAGATAAAATCCAATTTGTTTCAGGCTTGCCAAAAACCCGTTCAGGGAAAATCATGCGGCGCATTCTTCGCAAAATAGCCGAGGGTGATTTTTCTAATTTTGGGGACACCACTACCCTATTGAATCCTGAAATTGTCGATGAAATAAAAGAAGGAAGGTTGTAAGTTTTTGGATTTTTGTGATTAATACCTAAAAGCATTAATTTTAAATCTAGTTTGAGGCGTTTCCTAATTTGCCAGATAGACTATAACCCTTCGTCAAAGTTTCGAACTTTAACAAAGGGCGTTTTAAATTAAAATATGAACCAAAATTTTGACATAATTATTGTGGGCGGTGGCGCGGCGGGATTTTTCACGGCAATTAATATTGTGGAGAAAAATCCGAAGCTAAAAGTAGCCATACTCGAACGAGGAAGCGAAGTCTTGTCTAAGGTTCGTGTTTCTGGTGGCGGAAGATGTAACGTGACTCATGCTTGTTTTGAGCCCAACGAATTGGTGAAATTCTACCCACGTGGCGAAAAAGAATTGCGAGGTCCTTTTCATCAGTTTTGCTCTGGCGATACGATAGAGTGGTTCGGCAACCACGGTGTGGAACTCAAAATCGAGGACGATAGGCGCATGTTTCCGGTTTCTAATTCATCGCAAACCATCATTGATTGTTTTCTTGAAGCCACACAAAAATTAGGTATCACGGTACTTACCGGTCAAAGTGTTCAATCCATTTTCAAAAAAGACAACTTCTGGAAAGTGGAAACCCAATCTGAAACCTACATTGCTGAAAAATTAATTCTCGCCACAGGAAGCAACCCTAAAATATGGGAAATGCTGCAGACTTTTGGTCACGCCATCGTTTCTCCAGTCCCTTCCCTCTTCACTTTCAATATCAAAGATGCGAGAATTGCGGAATTGCCGGGTGTGGCTGCAAACGTCATGGTAAAAGTAAAAGACAGCAAACTCACGGCAACCGGGCCTTTGTTAATAACGCATTGGGGCATGAGCGGTCCCGCCATTTTGAAACTTTCGGCTTGGGGTGCCCGGATTTTACACGATAAAAATTACCAATTTACCATTTCTGTCAATTGGCTCAATGATGTCGCCACTGAAGATGTCGAAAAAAATCTGAAAGAATTAAAACAAGAACATGCCAAGAAAGCGGTGTCCAAAAAATCGCCTTTCGTGTTTCCAAATCGTCTTTGGGAAAGTTTGGTTCTTGCATCAAGTATTGAAAGCGAAACCAAATGGGCGGATATATCGAAAATTCAACTGCAAAACTTGGCCCGTCAATTGACGAATTCCAGTTTTCAAGTCAATGGAAAAAGCACGTTTAAAGAAGAATTTGTGACTGCCGGCGGAATCGATTTAAAGGAAATCAATTTTAAAACCATGGAAAGCAAGGTACAGGAGAATCTATACTTCGCCGGAGAAATCGTCAATATAGACGCTATTACCGGCGGATTTAATTTTCAGAATGCTTGGACGAGCGGCTTTATTGTGGCAAATGCTGTAGGATAAACCGTTTTTATCGATTCAACCACCAAATACTCCCATTGAGAACCATGGCAAAACTCACCCAAAGCAAATAAGGAATAAACAAATAACCAGCGATTCTATTGATTTTGGCAAATTTCGTATAGGTTTCATAAATCATCAACCAGAGGATAATAATTTCAACTCCAGCCAATAGGGGATTTTTCAACCCAAAAAATAAAAACGACCAAAGCGCATTTAACCCCAACTGCACCGCAAAGAAAATCAACGCATTTTTAACAGCTTCCTTTTCGTGGTCGATACGGTTCCAAACTAGTCCCGCCGCAACTCCCATCATGATATACAGCATACTCCAAATGGGGGCAAAAATCCAATTGGGGGGATTAAAACTCGGTTTTACCAAGGTGGGATACCAAGTTGTTATGGCCGAACGGGTCACCATTCCTGAAAAATAGCCAATCGCCAAACAAGTCACCACCACAACCAGAATTCGAGTAATTTTATTCATCATTTATTTTTTTTCAAAATTAGTAAAACTTTGAACCAATTCAACAAATAAACCAATCAAGGGTTAAACCAAAAAAAGTATCTTTGCACAAATTTTTAATTGATGACCTCAGCAAACGATTTTATCCCTTCCGGCTATTCCTATTCGTTAGAAAAAGGAAGTTTCTCTTGGACTGCGCCCAGTAACATTGCCTTAGTGAAATATTGGGGGAAAAAAGACAATCAAATCCCAGCCAATCCATCATTGAGTTTTACCTTGAATCAGTGCAAGACGATTACAACTTTGAGTTTTGCCAAAAAACACTTCGACACTTCGGCTTCGCTCAGCACAGGCGAGCTCAGTGTGACGAACTCAGAGTTCTCTTTTGATTTACTTTTTGAAGGGAAACCCAAGGAAGATTTCAAACCGAAAATTCAGAAATTCTTCGAAAGAATTGCTGTCTATTTGCCTTTTTTAAAGGAATACCATTTTACGATTGACACCCAGAATACTTTTCCGCACAGTTCCGGAATCGCCTCATCGGCTTCTGGAATGGCGGCTTTGGCGATGAACTTAATGAGTTTGGAAAAAGCATTAAACCCAGAAATGCCGGATGACTACTTTTACAAAAAAGCCTCTTTCTTGGCGCGTTTGGGTTCCGGAAGCGCTTGCCGAAGCATAAAAGGTAGTGTGGTTGTCTGGGGAAATCATGAGAATATCAAAGAAAGTTCTGATTTATTTGGGGTTGAATTCCCGAATGCCATTCACAAAAACTTCAAGAACTATCAAGACACGATATTGTTGGTTGACAAAGGCACGAAACAAGTTTCGAGTTCTGTAGGCCATGACTTGATGCACAATCATCCTTTTGCCGAAAGGCGGTTTACCCAAGCGCATGAAAACTTGGATAAATTAATTGGCGTTTTCGAAAGCGGAAATATAGCCGAATTTATCAAAATCGTAGAAAGTGAAGCCTTGACTTTGCATGCCATGATGATGACCTCAATGCCTTATTTTATTTTGATGAAACCGAACACGCTGGAAATCATCAATGCGATTTGGAAGTTCCGAAACGAAACAAAAATACAGGTTGGCTTCACTCTTGACGCTGGTGCTAACGTTCACCTTTTGTATCCGGAAAGCTCAAAAGAAAAGGTATTGCAATTTATTAATGACGAATTAGTTGGCTATTGCCAAAATGGTCAGTACATTTGTGATGAAATCGGAATTGGGAGTCAATTGATAATTGAAAATTAAGTATGAAAGGACCTTTATTTTACTCGAAAATATTACTCTTTGGAGAATACGGAATTATTCAAGACTCCAAAGGTTTGTCTATCCCTTACAATTTTTACAATGGTGCGCTGAAAAGAGAGGCAAATCCATCGGAAGATGCAATAAAATCGAACGAAAATTTAAAGCGTTTTGTTTTCTATCTAGAAACCTTGCAAAGCGAAAAGCCTGAATTGGTTACTTTCGATCTAGTTACACTAAAAAATGATATTGAAACAGGGATGTTCTTTGATTCTAGTATTCCACAAGGATATGGTGTAGGCAGTAGTGGCGCATTAGTAGCCGCTATTTATGACAAATATGCCCAACGTAAAATTACCGTTCTCGAGAATTTAACCCGAGAAAAATTACTGAAACTAAAAATGATATTTGGTCAAATGGAATCTTTTTTCCATGGCAAAAGTTCTGGTTTAGACCCTTTAAACAGTTATTTGAGCATCCCCATATTAATTAATTCTAAAGACAATATTGAAGCCACTGGAATTCCAACCCAAAGTTTAGAAGGAAATGGTGCCGTATTCTTATTGGATTCAGGAATTGTAGGCGAAACCGCTCCTATGGTGACTATTTTTATGGAAAACTTAAAAGATCAAGGGTTTCGAAAAATGTTGAAAGACCAATTTATCAAACATACTGATGCCTGCGTCGAAAACTTCCTTGGTGGCGATATTAAATCTTTATTTGCTAACACTAAAAAATTATCAAAAGTCGTTCTGAACAACTTCAAGCCTATGATTCCAGAGCAATTTCACGGTATTTGGCAAAAGGGAATTGACACTAATGATTATTACTTAAAATTATGTGGTTCAGGTGGCGGAGGTTATATCTTAGGCTTTACCCAAGATTTAGAAAAAGCAAGGGTCGCTTTAAAAGGACACAAACTAGAAGTGGTTTACCAATTCTAAAATGCTAAGCAGGAAGAACAAAATAGTAGTGATGAAATTCGCCAGTTTGTTCTCTGTCGTAAGAGGCTACAATATTCCAATAATCGTACTGGCTCAATATCTTTCGGCGATATTTATCCTTGCTCCTGAAAAAAGATCCTTATCCATACTACTCGATTTCGATTTATTTATTCTTGTTTTCGCATCTTCATTGACTATTGCATCGGGCTATATTATTAACAATTTTTACGATAGTAAAAAAGACTTAATCAATCGCCCTAACAAATTCATGCTAGACAGATTGGTTAAGCAGAAAACAAAACTCAATGTCTATTTTATATTAAATTTTATAGTTGCCTTTCTGGCCTTTTTTGTTTCTTGGCGCGCCTTTTTGTATTTTTCAGTTTACATTTTCTTGATTTGGTATTATTCCCATAGAATAAAAAAATACCCCATTATAGGAAATTTGACTGCGGCTTTTCTGGCAATTTTACCTTTTTTTGCAATTCTTTTATATTACAAAAACCTGTATGAAGTCATCTTCGGACACGCCACCTTTCTTTTTTTATTACTTCTAATTCGTGAAATAATTAAGGATTTGGAAAATATTAAAGGAGATTTGGCCAACGACTATAAAACGATTCCAATTGTATATGGTGAATATTTTTCCAAAAAAATAATTACGGCATTGACAATAGCAACCATTGTTCCGGTGTATGTTTTAATCGAAATCTTCGATGTGGGTTATATGGACATTTATTTTTATTCCTGCCTGATTATTTTGATTTTCTTCTTGCTTTATTTGTGGAAATCCAATACAAAAGAACAGTATCTTTTACTTCATAATGTTCTAAAATTCTTGATTGTGGCGGGTGTTTTTTGCATTGTACTCATTAATCCAAGTGTTTTGTGGCATGGTGTTAAATTGTTACTCACAATTTAAGCTTTTATGGGTTGGGCAGCTTCACTGGATATTCCATTTTCTGCCACCCTTCAAAGCCACTGCCCTCTAGGCTAAAAATCAAAGGTTTATTAACCAATAATACACTATCTTTGCCCGCTCTAAGCCATTAAAGGCTAAACTGACGAAGTAAATTACAGCATTTATGAATAATAAGGAAGGCAATTCTAATAAAAGTGGCGCTAGAGCAAACAGTTCTAGATCCAATTCTAATAAGCCGAAACCTGCCATGCAGAAACGCGCCCAAGGGCCTAAAAAAGTAAAGACAAATACTAAAGTTGCTGAAGTTGCGACCGATAAAGTAGAAAAAAAACCGACTCAAGCACCAAAGAGACCTAAGGTAAAAGACGAAATTCGACTGAATAAATACATTGCTAATTCAGGGGCCTGTTCGCGTCGTGATGCAGATATTTATATACAATCGGGGACGGTAAAAGTAAATGGAATTCCTGTTACCGAAATGGGATACATGGTGAAACCGGGAGATATAGTGAATTTTGATGGCGCCACTTTGACACCGGAGAAAAAAGTATACATCTTATTAAATAAACCAAAAAACTTTACTACAGCCCTAGACGAGGGTCAGGAATACCGCAATGTTTTGGAATTAGTAAAGGGTTCCACTACAGCAAAAATTGGCGCTATTGGCCGAATGGATAAGAATACAACCGGATTATTGCTTTTTACAAACGATACCGACATGATTCGTAAATTTACTTTACCCAACCAAAAATCATCAAAAATTTACCAAGTTTCTTTGGATAAAAATTTAAAATTCGAGGATTTAGAAAAAATAAACAAAGGTCTTGTGCTTGACGGTCACCGCGTTTTTGTGGAAGATGTCAGTTATATTGAAGGGGAATCAAAAAGCGAAATTGGTTTGCAATTGAGATCTTCTAATGTAAAGGTAGTTCGGTCTATTTTTGAACATTTCAGTTACGATGTATTGCGAATTGACCGCGTTTCTTTTGCCGGCTTGACCAAAAAGAATTTGCCTAGAGGAAACTGGAGAATACTTACTGATCAAGAAATCATCAATTTGAAAAACGTTTAATTTTCATAAATTTATTCCTATCAGATCCTTGGGGTAATTTAGAATAAAAATACTATGCAAAATTTCGGAACTAGCGCGGCATTTCTAATAGGAGATGAAATCGAATGGGAAGTCGTTGGCAAGGGAATCAAACGCAAAATATTAGGCTTTGACGCCAGCCTCATGCTCGTAAATGTCCATTTCGAAAAAGGTGGGATTGGCGCCCTCCACGAACATTACCATTCACAAATCACCTATGTCGAAAGCGGTTCATTTGAAGTGATGATTGGTGACGAGGTTAAAACCTTAAAAGCAGGCGATAGTTTTTACGTTTCCCCACATGTTTTGCATGGGGTCGTTTGTTTAGCAACCGGAATTCTTATTGATGTTTTCAGTCCCATTCGAGAGGATTTTATGATAAAATAGTGTTTTTAATTTAAATATTCTCCTAGCATTTAAGTCTGATTTCAAGCTTTTTTAGTGTAATTTAATTGCTAATGATGGTATTCAAAAATCAATCAATTTGTATTAATCTTTTAGCAGAATTCGAAGTACAAACAAAATGGTTTGGCAAAGGTTTGGCAGCTATTAGAAACAAAAAACGCAAACCCTTATAAATTAAAGATTTGCGTTTGTTAAAGTGCGGATAATAGGACTCGAACCTACACGCCTTGCGGCACCAGATCCTAAGTCTGGCATGTCTACCAATTTCACCATATCCGCTGAAATTACCTCACTAAACTTTACTTTTCAGAGGTGTTCGATCAACTAAAGTTTGTGAGTACAAATATAGACATAACTTCTTACTTTCAAAGGAATTTATTCAAAAATATTCAGCGTCTTTTTTGTATTTTTGAAAGTCTAAAGAAGCAGCCAAATATGAATCCTATAATCTCTTATGTCCAAATACATAAGGATCAATTCATTTTCGAATTAATCGAGTTATTGAAAATCCCTTCCTTAAGTGCCTATGTGTTCTGGGAGAAGTATTCCTATTGTGGCTTTGTTCGAAAATGAATAAAAAGCAAAACAATACTGATGGGATTTGGCTTGGATTTTGACGCGATTCACTCTCCCAATTAGCATTTTTGGGTTTTTAATTATTTGAAAGGAATAGAAACAATCCCTTTGTTTTACATGTGTTTTATTGAATTATCGAAGTAACTTTTGGATTGTAAATTTCAGAAAATTATTTTTTGGGATTGTAACCCAAATAAGGTACGGTTTGTTCGTTAAAAATAACCCCATATTCTTCAAGTTCTTTCAAAATAGGAAAATATACTTCCTTACGAATAGGAAGCTGAACGCCCGGCGTTTTGATCTTGCCGTTTAAGATTAATAAAGTTGCCATAGCAACGGGCAATCCAACAGTTTTTGCCATGGCGGTATACGTTTGGTCTTCGCCAATACAAACCATTTTGGAATCGATTTGTTGTTTTTTGCCGTTCAATTCAAATCCAAATTTGTGGTACATCACAATCATATCCTTCTCGTTGGCCTGCAGTGTCCAGCTATCGGTTAGGATTTTTTCGAGAATTTGGGCAGGGGTGGCATTTTTTAGACCCACTTTTTTGTTGGGATTGAATAAATCCAATTCCAAAAGTTTATCCCACATGATATCGTCTTGATCGATTTTTAAAATCAAACGCATCTTGATTTCGACAGAATCTGTTGGGTGATAGGGTAGGAAGGAATTCACAAATTGGCGGTAACTCATGTCTTCAGAGCCTTCCATAATGTAGCTGTCATCGGTCATGCCAAGCTGAACAAACACATTCCAAGCTTTCGAAAAACCTACTCTACGAATGGTTCCCCTAAATAGTGTAAGAACATCTTCTAAACCATAAACATCAAGGTATTTCAACGAATCCCGATTCGAATAGGCCTCGAATTTGCCATAGCCTTCAACTTCAAGGAATTCAGTTCTTCGGAATAAATTCCAATATGGGATGTACTTGTAGGTTCCTTCCTGGATGAATTTTGCAGCGCCACCTTGTCCAGCAAGAACCACATTACGTGGTGCCCAAGTAAATTTATAATTCCACAAATTTGTATCCGATTCCGGCGCGACCAGGCCTCCGCAAAACGATTCAAACAAAAGCATTTTTCCGCCTCGACTTCTAACCTCATCAATCACCTTCATGGCGCTCATGTGATCAATTCCAGGGTCAAGTCCAATTTCATTCATGAAAATCAGATTATTTTCTTTGGCCAAAACATCCAATTCCTGCATCGCATCACTGATGTAAGAGGCAGTAACCAAGTGTTTTTTGTAAACAATACAGTCTTGGGCAACTTTAATGTGTAGTTGGGCGGGCAACATCGAAATCACTATATCAGCATTTTGAATGGCTTTATTTCGCTGAATGGCGTCAAAAACATCTAAAGATATGGCCGTAGCATTGGGGTGATTATTGGTCTTGTGTTTAGCTAAAGCCAAGGACAAATCCCCAATGATAAGATGCAAGTTCTCTTGGTAGGACTTATCTAAAAGATACTGAATGAGCGACGAAGCTGATCTTCCCGCCCCGATGATTAGAATAGTTCTCATGAATATACAGGTATAAAACAAAGATACAAAATTGCGGTTTTTTTAACCTCAATCCGTGGGTTAAAAACCAAACAACTTTCAATTATTTAGCCCTCTTGAATTTCTTCAACAATAAATGTGATGAGCAGAAACTATCGTCAAAAATTCTTTTAAATCGATTAGATAAATGATACTTTTACATCAAAATAAATAAAAAATGGACAAAAAAATAATTTCAACAGGAGCAATTTTAGGCATGATAGCTATTATTTTAGGAGCTTTTGGCGCACATGCCTTAAAAAAAATGCTGTCCATGGAAGAACTTTCCACATTTGAAACAGGTGTTCGATACCAAATGTACCACGCACTCTTTTTGCTTTTCATTGGAATCATTAACGAGTTGTCCCAAAAGGCAAAAAAAATAATTTATAACTTGGTTGTTTTTGGGGTTCTTTTGTTTTCTGGCTCCATTTATTTGCTTGCCACAAATAGTCTTACTTCGTTTGATTTTAAAGTAATCGGATTCATAACTCCCATTGGGGGATTGCTGTTAATACTAGCTTGGGGCGTTTTGCTACTCCATTTTAAAAAGAAAAAAGCATAGCTAAAGGGTCTGTATTTATAACAAAGTCTGTCTTAATAAGCTCAAAAAAATCCTTTAAACACCTCAGGTCTATTTGACCCAAAACAAATCACAGGCAATTCCATCAGTTAAAAACTTCCCTTTTTTGGTAGTTTTTAAAACATTTTCATTTATTGAAAGCAAATCGTCATTTATAAATTTCTGTGCTTGTTTGTGTAAATAATCCAAATATTTGCTTCCAAATTCTTTCTCGATTCTATCCAAAGAAACGCCCCAAATGGTTCGCAAACCCGTCATAATATATTCGTTATACCGATCGGTTTTGGATAAAACTTCAACTTCTTTTGGAAGCTTATTTTTCTGAATGGAATTGATATAAAGAGCGTTATTAGACACATTCCAACAACGGGATATTCCGTCATAACTATGAGCTGAAGGCCCAATTCCGAGGTATTTTTTTCCTAACCAATAGGCCGAATTATTCTTTGAAAAATAAGATGACTTTCCGAAATTTGACAATTCATAATGCACAAACCCTTTTTTCTCAAGAGTTTCAACCAAAATCCGAAAATGCGCTTCGGCAACCTCATCGCTTGGATTGTTTATTTTTCCCGTTTGGATGAGTTTACTCAAAACTGTTTTGGGTTCAACCGTCAAGGCATAACTTGAAATATGTGGAATGCCAAAACTCAAAGCGGCATCGATGTTTCGCTTCCACTTTTCGTTACTCATTCCTGGGATTCCGTATATTAAATCAATTGAAATGTTATTAAAATATTTGGTTGCTTCTTCTAGACATTCATTAGCCTCCTCCGAATTATGTGCGCGGTTCATCATTTTCAAATCTTCTTCAAAAAAAGACTGGATTCCTATACTTAATCGGTTAATTGGTGTTTTTGATAATTCGATTATTCTCTCTTTCGATAAATCATCGGGGTTGGCTTCGAGCGTTATTTCCGGATTTTCGGCAACAGTAAAGTTTTTATAAACTTCATCAATCAAAAATATCAAATCTGAAATCTGCAATATTGAAGGCGTTCCTCCGCCAAAATAAATGGTTTCTATCGTTTCGTTTTCGAACTCGCTTTTGCGCAGTTTAATTTCTTTGGCCAAAGCCAAAACCATCTCCTCTTTCTTTTTCATGGAAGTCGAAAAATGAAAGTCACAGTAATGACAGGCTTGCTTGCAAAAAGGGATATGAATGTAGATTCCGCTCACTTTTTTATTCGTTCTTCATTCTGCTTCACAAAAGCATCCCAACCCTTATAACTTTTTGCGCCAACCACTTTTCCAGAATTGAAAAAATGGCAAACTGCAGCCGCCAATCCATCAGTAGAGTCCAGGTTTTTGGGTAATTCTTTTAAGCCTAATAATTGTTGGAGCATCTTGGCCACTTGTTCTTTGCTGGCGTTTCCGTTGCCAGTAATGGCCATTTTAATTTTCTTGGGTTCATATTCCGTAATGGGAATGTCTCTCGAAAGTCCAGCTGCCATGGCCACGCCTTGCGCTCTTCCTAGTTTAAGCATCGATTGCACGTTTTTACCAAAGAAGGGAGCTTCTATCGCAATTTCATCGGGATGGTGCGTGTCAATCAATTCGATGGTACGCTCGAAAATGATTTTCAATTTTTGATAATGGTTATCATATTTAGACAATTGCAATTCGTTGAGTTGAATAAAATGCATGTTTTTGCCCACGACTTTTATTAAGCCGAAACCCATAATAGTGGTTCCTGGGTCAATTCCTAATATGATGCGTTCTTCAGCCAATTTTCATTTTTAAATTTTGTAACACTCTTTTCAATATCTCACAAAGCTAAACAATTCCTAATTGTTGGAGGTGTCTTTTATTTTATTTACTTCCCATTAAAACGTATAGATGAGCTAGAATAAGACAACCCCAACTCTATGTTCCAAAAAAACTATACAAAATCAAATGCTTCCATATAAAAAAACAGCAGTAAACGTTTGCTTACTACTGTTTTTAATTTAGACATTATTTTATAAATCTAATTGGATTTAACTTATTCTAAATCATTCATTTTAAAAGTGTCCATAAATGCTGTGGTATAATCCCCTGCTATATACCTTGGATCATCCATCAATTGTCTGTGGAAAGGAATGGTTGTTTTAATCCCTTCAATGACAAATTCATCCAAAGCTCTTCTCATCTTACTTATGGCTTCCTCGCGGGTTTGAGCCGTTGTGATTAGTTTTGCAATCATAGAATCATAATTTGGCGGAATGGTATAGCCTGAATAGACATGAGTGTCTAAACGCACCCCATGACCTCCTGGCATATGTAATGTGGTTATTTTTCCTGGGGAAGGCCTAAAATCATTATAAGGATCCTCGGCGTTGATTCGGCATTCAATAGCGTGTAATTTTGGTAAATAATTTTTTCCCGAAATAGGGATTCCAGCCGCAACTGAAATTTGCTCCCGAATTAAATCATAATCAATAACTTGTTCCGTAATAGGATGTTCTACTTGAATACGGGTATTCATTTCCATAAAGTAGAAATTACGATGTTTATCAACCAAAAATTCTACTGTTCCTGCCCCTTCATATTTAATGTATTCAGCAGCTTTTACAGCAGCTTTTCCCATTTTTTGACGCAATTCATCGGTCATGAATGGAGAAGGGGTTTCCTCTGTCAGTTTTTGATGGCGACGTTGCACCGAACAATCTCTTTCAGAAAGGTGGCACGCTTTTCCAAAAGAATCCCCCACTACTTGAATTTCGATGTGACGTGGCTCTTCAATTAGTTTCTCTAAATACATGCCATCATTTCCAAAGGCGGCTGCCGATTCTTGACGGGCACTTTCCCAAGATTTTAATAACTCTTCCTCTTTCCAAACGGCACGCATTCCTTTTCCTCCACCGCCAGCAGTTGCTTTTAGCATTACGGGATATCCGAATTTTTTGGCTATTGACTCTGCTTCTTCAAAAGATTCTAAAATACCCTCCGAACCTGGCACGCATGGAACTCCGGCAGCTTTCATAGTGGCTTTAGCCGAAGCTTTATCCCCCATTCTGTCAATCATTTCTGGAGAGGCACCTATGAATTTAATCCCGTGTTCATGGCATATCTTTGAGAATTTTGAATTTTCGGAAAGAAATCCATATCCGGGATGTATTGCATCTGCATTCGTAATCTCAGCGGCGGCAATAATATTTGACATTTTCAAATAGGACAAGTTGCTTGGTGGTGGTCCAATACAAACGGCTTCATCTGCAAACTTCACGTGAAGACTTTCGGTATCGGCAGTAGAATAAACCGCTACTGTTTTGATTCCCATTTCTTTACAAGTACGGATAATACGAAGCGCAATTTCGCCTCTATTTGCAATTAATATTTTTTTAAACATCTTGATTTAATTTGACGATTTGAAAATTTGACGATTTGAAAATTTAGGCAATTTGAAAATGAACAAAGTTTGTTATATTCAAAATTATTAAAATCCTAATTGTAAAATCTAAAATTTATGATGGATCTACTATGAATAAAGGTTGGTCGTATTCTACCGGCGACATGTCGTCTACTAGAATTTTAACGATTTTACCAGAAAATTCAGATTCAATTTCGTTAAATAATTTCATTGCTTCAATAACACAAAGCACATCTCCTTTAGCAATAGTACTTCCCACTTCAACAAACATTGGTTTGTCTGGTGTTGGTTTTCTATAGAAAGTTCCAATAATTGGAGATTTAATAGTAATATAGTTGGCGTTTTCAGCCGCTGCCGCTACAGGAATTGAAGCTACAGGAATGACTTGCTGAGGAGTTACCGCTTGTTGAAGAACTGGCTGAACTGGCATTTGATGTTGTACATATGTGGTTTCAGATACATTTCCTTCTAGGGTAGTTCTAATGGTGATTTTTACATCATCCATTTCTAATTTAACTTCAGCAACACCTGAATTTGCTACAAATTTGATTAGGTTTTGAATTTCTTTTAAATCCATAATTATTTGTTTTTAGTTTAAATTTATTGTTTGTTGTAAGCCCATTTTAAGTAAATAGATCCCCAAGAGAATCCGCCACCAAAAGCAGCAAATATAATTGTATCCCCTTTTTTAAATAAATGTTCAAAATCACTAAGCACTAAAGGTAAAGTTGCAGAAGTGGTATTTCCGTATCTTTCTATATTCATTAATACTTTTGAATCTTCTAAGTTTATTCTATTAGCGGTTGCATCAATTATTCTTTTATTGGCTTGGTGTGGCACCAGCCAAGCAACATCTTCATTAGTTAAATTATTTCTCTTCATAATCATCTCGCAAGCATCCGCCATATAGGTCACCGCATATTTAAAAACCGATTTGCCGTCTTGAGTAATATTGTGTTGATTGTCAATAACCGTTTGTTCTGTGGCAGGGAAAAGTGATCCTCCAGCTGTCATTTTTAAAAAATCTCTTCCATCGCCATCCGTTCTTAAATATTCATCCTGCAAACCTAATCCTTCATAATTTGGTTCAAATAAAACTGCTCCAGCTCCATCTCCAAAAATGATACAGGTTGCTCTGTCTTGATAATCTACAATTGAGGACATTTTATCAGCTCCTATCAATAGTACTTTTTTGTACCTACCAGATTCTACATAGGCAGCAGCAGTTGACATGCCAAACAAGAAACTAGAACAAGCTGATTGTAAGTCGTAAGCAAAAGCATTTGTTGCTCCAATTTCTGTTGCAACATAGGCTCCAGTAGATGCTACAGGCATGTCTGCAGTAGCTGTTGCCATGAGCAACAAGTCTATTTCTAGGGGATCAATATTTGCTTTTTTTATTAAATCTAGGGCGGCGTTTATTGCCAAAAAAGAGGTTCCTTTACTAGCGTCTTTAAGAATTCTTCTTTCTTTAATTCCTGTGCGAGTGGTTATCCACTCATCATTGGTGTCTACCAATGTTTCAAGAATTTTGTTTGTAAGCACGTAGTCCGGGACATATGCTCCAACAGCTGTAATTGCGGCTGTAATTGTATTCATTGTATTCAATTGTTTCTTACCAAATACTGGGATTTGATAAAATTCTTAAAAAGGGTTGAAAATTACAAAAAAAAATCTAACCCGTATTATTTTATAACTTCTAATTAAAGGCAAATTATAAATAACAAAAAAACTCTCACCATGTGAGAGTTCAAATATCATTTACAAAAATGTATTAAGCAACCGCTACAGATTTATCTATAACAACCTGCCCTCTGTAATACATTTTACCTTCATGCCAATAGGCTCTGTGATATAAATGTGCTTCGCCAGTAATAGGGCAAGTAGCGATTTGAGCTACGGTAGCTTTGTAATGTGTTCTTCTTTTATCTCTTCTTGTTTTGGAGATTTTTCTCTTAGGATGCGCCATTTTTACTATATTATTTATCCGTTAATAGTTGCTTTAATTTGTCCCATCGTGGGTCAATATTTTCTTCTTTTTTTGATTCTTTTTCAGGCTCTTTTTTTGATTCTTGTACTGTTAATTCTTTCAGTTTTGTTAAGGCTTCTGTCTTTAAACTTCCGTCCTTAATCCCTGGATGAATTCGTCTTAGAGGAACAGAAAGCACAATCATTTCATATATATATTGTGAAATATCTATTTGAAATTCTCCATGTGGCAAAATTAGCAACTCTTCGTTGTCATTATTGAAGGCGTCTCCAAAACGCACAATCAATATCATATTGCCTTTAATTGGCAAATCAAACTCTTCATTGGTCATGTCGCAAGCCACGTTGACAGTCCCTTTGTGTTTGAAAACCAACTCTATTAAGTTGCTTTTTTTCTCTAAAACTACATTTACTTTGATATTAGAATTATTAAATTCATGATAATCAAAGACTTCAAAGAACATATTGCTTATTTGATATTCAAAATGATGTTTTCCTGTCTTTAATCCAATAAAAGGAATTAAATATTCTTTCGTCTTGTTCATTTCAACACCAATTTGCCCTAAACTTCGGGAGTGCAAAGATATAAAATTATTGGAAACCCAATAAGGTTATTTACCTTTTTTTAGTTATATCTATTTTTCTTTTATTTTTAGTGGTTTTTGGTTGATTTCTGCAAATTGATTTCTCGAATGAAAAATATCAATTGCAAGATAAACGGCCTCTTTAAATGAATTGAAATCTGCTATTCCTTTGCCCGCAATATCATAAGCGGTACCATGATCCGGCGACGTTCTTATTTTGTTTAATCCCGCGGTATAATTCACTCCATTACCAAACGAAAGCGTTTTGAAAGGAATTAATCCCTGATCATGATACGTTGCAACAATAGCATCGTACTTTTCATATTGATTGCTTCCAAAAAAACCATCGGCTGCGAAAGGACCAAAGACTAATGTTCCTTTTTCAAATATTTTTTTTAATGATGGTTTTAATATTGCATCGTCTTCTTTGCCTATAACTCCGCCATCCCCGCAGTGTGGATTTAATCCCAAGACCGCAATTTTCGGCTTATTGATACTGAAATCTTGTATCAATGACTGCTTTACCGTTTCTATTTTTTTTATGATTAAGTCTTCAGTAAGATGAGAAACAACCTCGTTTAAAGGAATATGGTCCGTTAATAAGCCCACTCTAAGATTGTCCTGAACCATCATCATTAAAGCATTCCCCTCTAGTTCTTGGTCTAAATAATCAGTATGTCCCGGAAATTTAAAATCTTCCGATTGAATGTTGTATTTATTTATTGGAGCGGTTACCAATACGTCTATTAGGCCATCCTTCAAAGCCTTGGTAGCCGATACAAAAGATTTTATGGCATATTTTCCAATAGATTCGTCATTTACACCAAAACTTATATCTACCACTTCTTGCCAAACATTCAAAACATTTATTTTACCCAAAACTATTTGGTCCAACCTATCAATTCCCTGAAGCATTGATGTAAATTCAAAACTCTTTTTTACAAATGAAAGATTTTTTACATTCGCAAAAATAACTGGGGTGCACAATTCTAACATTCGAGAATCTTCAAATGTTTTGAGAACAACTTCGCTTCCAATACCGTTTAAATCTCCAATTGAAATTCCAACGATTATATTTTCTGCTTTTTTTATCATGACATCAAGTTATTTATTGCTAATTTTGAAGTGCAAATTTAGTAAAATAAAATTAAGAAATGTTTACAGGGATTATAGAAAGCCTCGGGGTAATCCAAGGAATCGAAAAAGACAAAGATAATATTCACATCACGATTGCCTCCTCCATTACCGAGGAACTTCAAATAGATCAAAGCGTCGCACATAATGGGATTTGCCTGACCGTCGTTTCTTTAAACAAAGCCCTTTATACCGTAACTGCAATAGGTGAAACCATAAAAAAGACCACTATTTCGCATTGGCAAAAAGGCGAGCGTATTAATCTAGAAAGAGCAATGAAATTAGGCGATCGATTAGATGGCCATATCGTTCAAGGACACGTGGATCAAATTGGCACTTGTACTACTATAAAGGAAACAAACGGGAGTTGGTATTACACTTTTGAATATGATGAATACATCGGAAACATAACAATTGAAAAAGGTTCGGCCACAGTAAATGGGGTTAGCTTAACCGTGGTAGACTCAAGAAAAAATGGATTTAGCGTAGCTATTATTCCGTATACTTTTGAACATACTAATTTTAAAACCTTTGAAGTGGGCACCAAAGTAAATCTTGAATTTGATGTGATTGGGAAATACATCTCTAAATTGTATGCCAACAAATAAAAACCCCTTTTCTGATCCCTAAAAAGCAATCCTAGATCACTGCAAAATTGAAGGCTATTTTTCTAAATAGCAGATGAAACAACCCTTATTCAATTATACTTTACAAGGTTCTCTTTACTAATTCGTTTTTAAACAGTATCTTTAACTTAAAACTAATTCCCATAAATAAAAGCTGCAATGACACCATTAGCTGATTCATTCGGAATAAAAGAAGCGCTGGCGCAACTGGGTATTAAAGCCCTAAATGAAGGAACTTCAACAGGAATTAACCGTTTTTCAAACGGAGAAATACTCGAAAGCTATTCCCCAGTTGACGGACAATTAATCGCTTCCGTGAGAACTGCCTCAGCCGCCGACTACGAAAAAGTAATGCACGCCACCACCGAAGCATTCCAAACATTTCGTTTAATCCCCGCGCCACAACGCGGAGAAATTGTGCGGCAATTTGGTGATAAGCTGCGCAAAAAAAAAGAAGCCTTAGGAAAATTGGTTTCCTATGAAATGGGGAAATCCTTGCAGGAAGGTTATGGCGAAGTGCAGGAAATGATAGACATTTGTGATTTTGCCGTGGGACTTTCGCGACAATTACACGGACTGACCATGCACTCGGAACGCCCGGGACACCGGATGTACGAGCAATACCACCCCATGGGTGTTGTTGGAATCATTTCGGCATTCAACTTTCCAGTGGCAGTTTGGGCTTGGAACACCGCTTTGGCTTGGATTTGTGGCGATGTCTGCGTTTGGAAACCCTCAGAGAAAACCCCCCTTTGCGGCATTGCCTGTCAAAACATAATTGCCGAAGTAATCCAGGAAAATAATTTGCCGGAAGGCATTTCGTGCTTAATCAATGGCAATTACAAAGTGGGCGAATGGTTGACGAACGATAAACGAATCCCTTTAATTTCAGCAACCGGCTCAACCCGAATGGGAAAAATAGTGGCACAAGCCGTTGCCAGTCGTTTGGGAAAATCCTTGTTAGAGTTGGGCGGTAACAATGCAATAATTGTAACTCCGGATGCCGATATCAAAATGACGGTTATTGGCGCCATTTTCGGAGCGGTTGGAACTGCTGGACAACGATGCACCTCGACGCGTCGTTTGATTATACACGAAAGCATTTATGACACCGTAAAAGATGCCCTTGTTTCGGCTTACGGTCAATTAAAAATAGGCAATCCATTAGACGAAAAAAACCATGTTGGTCCTGTAATTGACACGCATGCCGTTAAAATATACAAAAAAGCATTGGAAAAAGTCGTTGCCGAAGGCGGTCAACTTCTCGTGAAAGGTGGCGTGCTTCAGGGCGTAGGCTACGAAAGCGGTTGTTATGTAAAACCAGCCATCGCCGAGGCTAGTAATTCCTTTGAAATCGTTCAACACGAAACCTTTGCTCCTATTTTATATTTGTTGAAATACTCCGGTTCGGTTGAAAATGCCATCGAAATTCAAAACGGAGTGGCTCAAGGATTATCCTCCTCCATTATGACCAACAATTTGCGGGAAGCCGAACTTTTCCTTTCCGTTGTGGGGTCTGATTGTGGGATTGCCAATGTCAATATAGGCACTTCCGGGGCTGAAATTGGAGGAGCTTTTGGAGGCGAAAAAGAAACGGGCGGGGGACGCGAATCTGGTTCCGATGCCTGGAAAATTTATATGCGCCGTCAAACCAATACCATCAATTACACTACAAGTTTGCCCTTGGCACAAGGTATAAAATTTGATTTGTAATAGCCCTTTAATGTATTAAAATTCCTTTTTTTATATAATTAAACGATTTTTTTAATTTCTCCCTTTTTCATTTGGGTATAAATGATGTAAAGGCTCGCTTTGCCAGAATTCCTTAGTATCCACATCCATAATAGTTAGCGGCCCTTCAAAAGCGGCGCCGGTATCTATATTCCAGACATTGGCCATTTGTAACGGAATGGCTTTTTTTATTCTAGAAACTGGAGTGTGTCCAATATAGATTTCTTTATGCAAAGTCAGCCGTTTTGGGTAAAATAAATCGTCTGGTTTTAGAGTTTTGTCCATTGCTAATGCGGTTTCCCATAGCGATCTATCCCAATAAAACAATTTTGGAAAATATTCGTAATCAACGCCATTGACATTAGTAAAACCAGCGTGAATAAACAAACGATTTTCCTCATCAAGGTAATAGTTCTCCAAAGACTGCATGAATTCCACATGTTCTTTTCTAACCTCCTCGCTTACATTGGCGTAAGCCAACACCGTCGATTCGCCGCCATGTTTATACCACAGTGGATTGTCCTTGGTTTTATTCAACCATTCCAAAAATAATTCGTCGTGATTGCCCCGAATAAAAACACAATTGTGATTGGTTTGTAATGTAATCAAATAATCAATTACCTGGGGCGATTGGCTCCAGCCATCTACATAATCCCCCAAAAAAATCAAGGTGTCGCTTGGGGTAACTTTGGCTCTTTCTATAATTTGGTGCAGGGCACGCAAACCGCCGTGAATGTCGCCTATGACAAGTGTTCTCATTCTATATATTATTTTGATACGCTACGGCACGTCATATTTCATTTTTCTCAAAATACGCAAGGCCTCTTTAAAGGACAAATATACTAGTGTAAAAGGTTTTAAAAGTAGTTTAGCATCAATTAATTTTTGCTTGGCATCTTCAAATCCGTTGAGGTAACAAACCATAAAGGTAGAGGGCAGGTTCTCTAAATCTTTCTGCTCCCGCTCGGTTAACGAAAGCCCTTTTTGGAGTTTTTTGAGCAAGGAAATGTTGGAATTATAAATATGAAACAGCATTTTTCGGTTGAATTCCGGCGGTTGGAAAAGCATTTCCCTATCAATTTTATAATAGCCATTGTCATGAAAATGAAGGGTTTGTTTTTCCAATGGATAGAAACTCGTTTTGTCATTCAATCCCAAAGGAACATATTCTATAATGGTAAAGCTGTCCTCGTCAAAAGTGATAGTCACCACGTCTTGAGCCGAGTAAAACAACTTGATTTGTTCGTTTATGAGTTCGATATCCACCCGCGACAAAAAGGTTTTATCGCGAGATTTTTTGGCAACTCCAGCCCAGCAAATGACAAATAATTCCTTGAAAACCCTGTATCTTGGTGCCATGTCCTTATGACGGAAGTTCATGAAATCAATCACACCATCGAGCGTATATTCAATATTGTTTCTGGAATTGTTTTCAATGCCAATGACGGTTTCCGTGTTTTGATAATTTTTTTCAACTTCTTCTTCAATAGGAACCGTATTACTCCCCCGTCTGATAAAAACACTTTTGACAAGAATGGTGTGAATTCCTTTTTTGAAATGGGACGTTTTACTTTTGGCTTTTATGGTCACTAATCCGATGACTTTGTCTTTTGGCAAATTAGGAAAAGGCACGTTTTCATACTGGATTTTTGGTGGGTTTTCAAGATAGGCATTGACCAAGTTTTGGATGTGGCTATCATCAAAAAAATCATCGCCCACAATTTCGTTATTTTGGTCTTCAACCCCCACAACGATATAAGAATTGTTCGCCGGATTCGAATTAGATAAAGCGCAAATGTGCTTCAAAAACTTGGCTTTTCCCTCCCGGGTATGTAAATTCAACTGTCTTTTTTTGTCATAAAAACTGCACTCATCATTGTGAGCCAAAAGGTTTTTAATTAAAAGACGTTTATTAATCATTTGATTTCGGATTTAAAATCGAATACCAATCAAGGGATCTCACTCCCGGCGCTTTCTGTCCAAAAAGCAAACCAATCTTCTAGTTCCATTTCGATGGTTGTAGCCTTCATCAATTTGGCAATTCGGGTCTTGTCTGTCGTACCAAAAACGGGTAAAATTCCCGATGGATGTTTCAAAATCCAGGCGAGAAGCAAAACGTCAATTTCAGCATTGTATTTTGACGAAAGTTGCGTTGCCAATTTTTTAATTCGAATGGATTTTGCGTCTTCCTTTTTAAATACAGTTCCCAGCGGTGACCAGCACATCGGTTGAATGCTGTTTGTTTGCATGTGGTCTAAACTTCCGTTGAGCATCGCGTCAAAATGGGTTACCGAAAACTCGATTTGGTTGTATTTTATTTCAATTTTAGCCTGGATTAAATCGGTTTGTGTTGGGGTGAAATTGGAAACTCCAAACTCCAATATTTTGCCTTCGGTCTTGAGTTTTTCAATCGCTTCGGCAACCTCGTCGGCTTGCATCAATGGACTTGGCCGGTGCAACAAAAGCAAGTCCAAGTAATCTGTTTTCAAATTTTTCAGCGATTGTTCGGCTGACCCAATAATATGGGATTTTGAATAGTTGTAATGCTTTATTTTGGCAGACCTATTTTCTGACACTAATTGGATGCCGCATTTCGAAATCAGTTGGATTTTTTTTCTGTTAATTCCGCTTTCGCCAAAAGCGGCTCCAAAAGCGGCTTCATTGGTATACCCTCCATAAATATCGGCATGATCAAATGTCGTAATCCCAGTTTCTAAGCAGGAATTCATTAAGTCAATCATCTGGTTTTTGTCTACATTTTTGCCCCATATTCCCCAGGTCATGGTGCCGGCAATAATTTTTGAAAAAGGTGTTTTGGTCATTTTATTTATATTCTTATAAATTATAAAAGTGAATTCACGATTTTGATGTTCCTATTTTAAAAACTTTAAAATTATGAAAATACTATCACAAATCATCCTTAAAATCGGTTGTTTATAAGAAGTTTTTAATCAGTCCTTGGCTAAAGTCGGCTTTTTAATAATCCGTATTTAAACTAGGACAAAACATCTCGAAAAGTTTTAAACTTTCGTTACTTTTACGCTTTCCTAATTTATTTTATCATGTCACAAAAACGACTTTTCCTTCTCGATGCTTATGCTCTTATATTTCGCGGTTATTATGCTTTTATAAAAAATCCAAGAATAAATTCCAAAGGAATGGACACCTCTGCGATTATGGGGTTTATGAACTCTTTGATGGATGTGATCAAACGCGAGAAACCAGACCATTTGGCCGTGGCTTTTGACAATGGGGGAAGTGATTTAAGAAACGAAATATTTCCAGAATACAAAGCCCATCGCGATGCCACTCCCGAAGCTATAAAAATTGCTGTTCCTTATATTCAAGAATTATTAAAAGCGATGCACATTCCAATTATTGAAGTCAAAGGCTATGAAGCCGATGATTTAATTGGAACCATCGCCAAACAAGCCGAAAAGCAGAATTACAAAGTCTTTATGGTCACGCCTGACAAGGATTTTGCACAGCTAGTTTCCGAGAATATTTTTATGTACAAACCCGCTCGAATGGGAAACGGAATAGAAATTTGGGGCGTTCCAGAAGTATTGGAAAAATTTGAAATTGAAAGGCCTGACCAAGTGATTGACTTTCTAGGAATGATGGGTGATGCGGCCGATAATATTCCAGGACTTCCCGGTGTAGGTGAAGTAACGGCCAAGAAACTATTAAAGGAATTTGGCACCATGGAAAACCTTTTGGCCAATACGGACAAGCTGAAAGGCAAAATGAAAGAAAACATTGAAGCCAACAAGGAAAAAGGATTATTATCTAAAACCTTGGCAACCATTCTACTAGATTGCCCCGTTGTTTTTGATGAAACCGATTATGAATTATCGACTCCCGATGTTGATAAAACCGATGCGCTTTTCAACGAACTCGAATTTCGAAGAATGGCGGAACAATTTGACGCCATCTTCAAAAAAGGCGGAACGGCAACAACAAATGCTCCTGTAGACGAAGCCAAATTATATAAAAAACCACAACCCAAAAACGAAGAACAATTTGATCTTTTTGGCAGTTCGCTTCACGATGAAACTTCGGGAGAAACAAGACATCAATATTATAGTTCATTAGAAAATACCAAACATTCTTATCAGATTATCCAAGGCGATTTAGGAGTGAAATTGCTGTTGCAAAAACTTCAAAATCAAACTTCGGTTTGTTTTGATACCGAAACTACTGGCCTAGATGCTTTACACGCGGAATTGGTTGGCATTTCATTCTCTTATGAAAAAGGAAAAGGCTTTTATGTTCCGTTTCCGGAAAATCAGAAAGAAGCACAAGATTTAATCAATACATTTATTCCGTTTTTTGAAAATGGAAGTATCGAAAAAATTGGCCAGAATTTAAAATACGACTTAAAAATTCTTTCCAATTACAATATCAAGGTAGAAGGAAAATTATTCGACACTATGATTGCGCATTATCTCCTTAATCCAGATATGCGTCATAATATGGATATTTTATCGGAAACCTATTTACAATATTCCCCGAAATCCATCGAAGATTTGATTGGCAAAAAAGGTAAAAACCAGAAATCGATGCGAGACGTCGAATTGGAAGTAATTAAGGAATATGCTGTTGAAGATGCTGATGTAACCTTGCAGCTGAAGGATATTTTTACATTGGAACTAGACAAAACGGAAACCAAAAAACTGTTTGAAGATATTGAAATTCCATTGGTAAAAGTACTTGCCGATATGGAAAAAGAAGGGATTAGAGTGGATGTTGATTTTCTGAAATCATTGTCGAAAGAATTAGACATAGACATTAAATCATTGGAGAAATCCATTTATGAAACTGCCGGTCATTCTTTCAACTTAGCCTCTCCAAAACAATTAGGAGAAGTTTTATTTGACAAACTCAAAATTGGCGGAGCCAAACAAAAGAAAACAAAAACGGGACAATACGCAACGGGCGAAGAAATTTTAAGCTATTTGGCCGTCGATTATCCCATAGTAGCAGCCATTCTCGATTGGCGCCAACTCATAAAATTGCAAAATACCTATGTGGAAGCGCTGCCAAACCAGGTGGACAAAATAACGAACCGCATTCACACGGATTATATGCAAACTGTTGCTGCGACGGGTCGTTTGAGCTCTAATAATCCAAACTTGCAGAATATTCCAATTCGTACCGAACGAGGTCGCCAAATCAGGAAAGCATTCGTCGCCCGAGATGAAAATTACACCTTGGTTTCTGCAGATTATTCTCAAATAGAATTGCGGATTATTGCCGCTTTGAGTGGCGAATCAACTATGATTGCCGCCTTTAAAAACCACGAAGACATACACAAATCAACCGCTTCAAAGGTATTTAATGTTCCACTCGAAGAAGTGACTCGTGAACAAAGAAGTCACGCCAAAACGGTGAATTTCGGGATTATTTATGGGGTTTCGGCCTTCGGACTGAGTAATCAAACTTCGTTGTCCAGAAGCGAAAGCGCTACCTTAATTGAGGCGTATTATCAAACCTATCCAAGATTGAAATCGTATATAAATGAGCAAATTCAGTTTGCGAGAGAACACGGGTATGTGCAAACTATTTTAGGAAGACGTCGTTATTTGAAAGATATAAATTCGCAAAATGCCATTGTTCGTGGCGGAGCCGAACGCAATGCCGTAAATGCTCCAATCCAGGGAAGCGCTGCCGATATTATAAAAATTGCCATGATTAATATCCATAAAAAACTAACTTCTGAAAATTGGAAATCAAAGATGTTGTTGCAGGTTCATGATGAGCTTGTTTTTGACGTTCACAACTCGGAACTCGAAAGAATTCAACCCATGATTAAACATGAAATGGAAAATGCCTTTATAATGGATGTTCCGTTGGATGTTGAGTTAGGCTCCGGAAGAGATTGGCTAGAAGCACATTAGAAATCGGGTGTTTTAAACAATCCGTTCGTCAAGATTCAAGAAATCGATATTCCGTTTTAATCCTTCAAATTTTGCCCTTTTCAATGGTGAGTTTTTAAACACCACTTTAAAAGTTTCTTCGGTAATTTCTGTCCAATCTTTCTTAGACATAGAAAGTAATTCTGAATTGGGATTGAAAAGAGGCTCTTTATGGGCTTTTGAAAATTTATTCCAAGGACACACATCTTGACACACATCGCAACCAAAAGCCCAATCATCAAATTTCCCCTTCATTTCGTGGGGAATATTTTCTTTGAGTTCGATAGTAAAATACGAAATACATTTGCTGCCATCAACCACATAAGGAGCAACAATAGCATGGGTTGGACACGCATCAATACAAGCCGTACAAGTGCCACAATGGTCGGTTGTGGCGTTATCGTATTCTAATTCTAAATCGATAATTAATTCGGCGATGAAATAAAAAGAACCCACTTTCTGAGTTAGCAGGTTGCTATTCTTACCAAGCCAACCAAGCCCACTTTTGGCAGCCCAAGCCTTATCTAAAATAGGAGCAGAATCTACGAAAGCTCGACCCGAAACTTCTCCAATAGTGGATTGAATAGAGAACAACAATTCCTTGAGTTTCTCTTTGATGACAAAATGGTAATCCTGTCCGTAGGCGTATTTTGAAATTTTATAGGAATCTTGATTTTGGAATTCGGAAGGGTAATAATTCAACAAAAGAGACACAACGCTTTTGGCATCATCGACCAATAAAGTTGGATTTAATCTTTTGTCAAAATTATTTTCCATATAGGACATTTGGCCGTTCATTTGCTTGTTTAACCACTGTTCTAATCGCGGGGCTTCGTCTTCCAAAAATCCCGCTTTAGATATGCCACAAGACAAAAACCCGAGGCGTTTGGCTTCGGATTTTATGAAAGATGTATATTTTTCTTTGTTATTGATCAACTGAAAGATTAAAAAAGACCTCCTTGAATATTCGTTCTTACTTTACCAAGATGCTTGAATGCCTTCTCGGTAACTTCACGACCTCTTGGTGTTCGCATAATGAAACCTTCTTGAATCAAAAAGGGCTCGTAAACTTCTTCGATTGTTTCACTGCTTTCGGATACGGCTGTCGCCAAAGTAGATAAACCGACAGGGCCTCCTTTGAATTTATCGATAATCGTATTCAGTATTTTATTGTCCATTTCGTCCAAACCGTGCGCATCCACATTCAACGCTTTTAAGGCGTAACGAGCAATTTCAATATCGATGGTGCCATTTCCTTTGATTTGGGCAAAATCACGTACGCGACGCAGTAAAGCATTCGCAATACGCGGTGTTCCCCTACTTCGACCCGCAATTTCGATCGCGGCTTCCATCGAAATAGGCATTTTTAAAATAGTAGCACTTCGTTCGACTATGGTAGTCAAAAGTTCGGTGGTGTAGTATTGCAAGCGAGAGGATATTCCGAAACGGGCTCGCATTGGAGCGGTTAATAAACCTGAACGAGTAGTAGCGCCAATTAAGGTAAATGGATTCAAATTAATTTGAACGGTTCTGGCATTGGGTCCAGACTCAATCATAATATCAATCTTGAAATCCTCCATTGCCGAATACAAATACTCTTCAACAATTGGACTCAACCTATGTATTTCATCAATAAAGAGAACGTCTCTTTCTTCGAGATTGGTCAACAATCCAGCTAAATCTCCAGGCTTGTCCAAAACGGGTCCTGAAGTGATTTTTATTCCTACTTGTAGCTCATTGGCAAGTATGTTTGCCAAAGTCGTTTTTCCCAATCCCGGAGGTCCGTGAAAAAGGGTGTGATCAAGTGCTTCGTTTCTTTGATTCGCTGCCTGAACGAAAACTTTCAAGTTTTCTAATATTTGCTCTTGCCCAGCAAAATCGTCAAAAGATAAGGGTCTCAATTTTTTTTCGAGATCAAATTCCTCTGAATTAAAGCCGTTGGTTGTTGGGTCTAAATTTTCATTCATGTTACAAATATAACAAAGTTATAAGCAAATAAAAATGCCTTTCGTTTCGAAAGGCATTTTAGTATTGTATTGAAATATATTAATGGTGTAAAACTTCTTCACCCTCTTTCATTGGAACATTTTGAGGAACAAAATCTTCATCATGACCTGGTTTGCTATAATCGTATGGCCAACGGTGAACATGAGGTATTTCACCTTCCCAGTTTCCGTGAATATGCTTAATAGGAGCTGTCCATTCTAAAGTATTCGATTTCCATGGATTTTGAACTGTTCTCTTTCCATAGAAAATACTACTGAAGAAATTGTATAAAAATACCAATTGAAATGCCCCGCCAATTAAAGCAAAAACAGTTATTAATACGTTTACATTTTGCAAATCATCAAATAAAGGGAAGTTGGTATTGGTATAGTAACGTCTTGGCAAACCAGCTAATCCTATGAAGTGCATTGGAAAAAAGACCCCATAAGCACAAACTGCAGTTGCCCAAAAGTGAATATATCCAAGATTTTTATTCAACATTCTTCCAAACATTTTTGGAAACCAATGGTATATTCCAGCAAACATCCCGTAAAGAGCAGAAATACCCATTACCAAGTGGAAGTGAGCCACTACGAAATAAGTGTCATGTACATTAATATCCAAAGTACTATCTCCGAGAATAATTCCTGTTAAACCACCCGTTATAAAAGTTGAAACCAAACCAATGGAAAACAACATGGCAGGGTTCAATTGTAAATTACCTTTCCACAATGTAGTAATATAGTTAAATGCTTTTACAGCCGAAGGAATAGCAATCAATAAAGTGGTGAATGTAAACACCGATCCAAGAAACGGATTCATCCCCGTAATAAACATGTGGTGACCCCAAACTATGGTAGATAAAAATGCAATTGCCAATATAGACATAATCATGGCTCTGTACCCAAAAATAGGCTTACGGGAATTGGTTGCAATAACTTCCGAAGTAATTCCTAATGCAGGTAGTAAAATAATATATACTTCCGGATGCCCAAGAAACCAAAACAGGTGTTCAAACAAAACAGGAGACCCTCCTTGGTAATGTAAAACCTCTCCTGCAATATAGATGTCTGATAAGAAAAATGAGGTTCCGAAACTTCTGTCAAAAATTAACAACAAAGCAGCCGATAATAATACTGGGAATGAAATTACTCCAATAATAGCGGTAACAAAGAAAGCCCATATCGTAAGAGGCATTCTAGTTAACGACATACCTTTAGTTCTTAAATTAATAACCGTTACAATATAATTTAAAGATCCCATTAAAGAGGCAGCAATAAATACGGCCATTGAAACCAACCAAAGAGTCATACCTGCTCCAGAACCTGGGATAGCTTGTGGCAAAGCACTTAATGGTGGGTAAATGGTCCATCCTGCAGATGCTGGTCCTGATTCAACAAAAAGTGAGGATACCATTAAAACACTAGAAAGAAAAAATAACCAATAAGACACCATATTTAAAAATCCCGATGCCATATCCCTGGCACCCAATTGAAGAGGAATTAACAAATTACTAAACGTACCACTTAAGGCAGCGGTTAGAACAAAGAATACCATTATGGTTCCGTGAATCGTTACCAATGCTAAATACCTATCGTTTAGCATTACTCCATCAGGAGCATAACTATCGCCAAGTACAATACTAAAAATTTTGAAAGACTGTTCTGGCCAAGCCAATTGTAATCTAAAAAGCAAAGAAATAGCAACGCCAATAACACCCATAATAATACCTGTTAACAAGTATTGTTTGGCAATCATTTTGTGGTCTATACTAAAAATGTATTTAGTAATAAAAGTGTCTTTATGGTGGTGTTCGTGTTCGTGATCTTGTGTGTGATCGTGACCTTCTGCTGACATATATATGTACTTTAAATTTTCTTAAATAATTATTTCATGACTATCTTAGCCATAGCGGCAGTATCAGTAGCTTTTGTTGAATCTTTACCAGTTCCATCCACAGCTGGCGCAGGGGAATTGGCAGTTTTAACTTCCTGAACTAATGTAGGCTTATCGCTTAACCATTTTTTGTAATCTTCTGGGGTATCAACAACTACTTTCATTTGCATGTTGTAATGAGAAGCACCACAGATTTTGTTACAAAGCAATAAAAAATCAAAGGCGTAAGGATCTAATGCCGTTCCTCCATTAGCTACTAATTCTAAACTCTTGTCAGATCTTATTTTATTAATGTTCTTGACTTTTTCTATCATATATGGTAATTCACGATACTCATCAGTAGTGTATATTGGCGTAAAAGCAAATTCCGTTACCATGCCGGGAACACAGTTCATTTGGGCTCTAAAATAGGGGAAATATGCAGAATGCAGAACATCTTGAGAACGGAATTTGAAGTGTATTTTTTTACCTTTTGGAATATGTAACTCTTTTATAACAATATCATCTAGTGCGTTTGGATCTGAAAGATCAACCCCTAAGGAATTAACTCCCTCAATAAGTCTAACATTAACCTTTCCAAGAACATTGTCATTACCAGAATATCTCGCCGTCCAATTGAATTGTTGTGCATATAATTCGATTACAACAGTATCTTCATCTTCATCTATAAACATTATATTTGTCCAAGCATACAATCCGTAAAGGATTAAAACAGCTAAAACAACTGCAGGAATACCGCTCCAAATCACTTCTAATTTAGTACTATCAGAAAAATACAAAGCCTTTTGATCTTTATTTCCTCTGTATTTGAAGGCGAAATAATGTAATAAAACCTGTGTTATTGCCTGAACTGCAAAAATTATAATCCATGTGATATTCATTAAATTATCAACGGTACCACCATGTTCAGAAGCAGGAGTATGCAAAACTAAAGGGCTCCATTTGAACAATCCGTAAATAGTGAAAATGTAAATGAATGCTAAGAAACCAAACATCAAATAACCTTGAATGTTATTATCGCTATCATTAGCCACTTGAGATTCATCCTTGCTTACGCCTACTTGAGTCAAATCGAATATTTTAGTTAATTGCCACAATGCAATAGACAATAAAACTAAAACTATAATTACCAACAAACTTGTCATCTAATTTTTCTTTAAATATTAATAATGAAAATGTTTACTTTCTTCAATAAACGGATTTCTTTTTGGCAACAATGGTGCTTTTGTCAATGCAGTAAAAACGACATAAATAAATAATCCTAAAAAGAAGAGAACCGATGCTATTTCAGAAACACCGATAAACCATTGGTCTCCAACAGTACCTGGCATAATCATATTGAAAAAATCTACATAATGACCTAATAAAATAACTACTCCAGCCATAACTAATATCCAATTTATTCTCTTGAAATCAGTATTGATTAAAATCAATACTGGAAATAAGAAATTCATAGCTACTGCACCAAAGAAAGGTAAATTATAATCATTTATTCTAGTTACAAAATAAGTAACTTCTTCGGGTATGTTAGCATACCAAATAAGCATAAATTGGGAGAACCATAAGTAGGTCCAAAACACACTAAAACCAAACATGAATTTTGCTAAATCGTGAATATGACTTGTATTTACGTGCTCTAGATACCCTTTTGATTTTAAATATAATGTTACCAAGCAAATTATAGTAACACCACTTACAAGGAAACTAGCAAAAACATACCATCCAAATAAAGTACTAAACCAGTGCGGGTCTACAGACATAATCCAATCCCAAGACATAATAGATTCGGTTACAATAAAGAATACTAAGAATCCGGCAGATATTTTGAAATTCTTTTTGTAAAAACTGTTGTCATTAGATTTGTCTTGTGCCAAACAATTTTTTCTGGAATAATATCGGTAAAGATTCCATCCTATCAAGAAAATTGCAGCTCTAATAATCCAAAATGGAAAGTTTAAATATCCTGATTTAGCTGAAATTAGCTTATCCTGAGCAACAACTTCTGGATCTAACCAGACAAATAAATGATTAAAATGCAATCCACAAAGTATCAAAAAGATAAAAAACAATACAGAGCCTACAGGCAAATAAGCTGTAATTCCCTGCATTACTCGAAACAATACTGGAGACCAACCGGCTTGAGCCACTTGCTGAATAGCATAAAATGCCAAAACCCCAAGTGAAACCAACATAAAAAAGATACAAGCAACATACAATGCAGCCCAAGGTTTGTTTTGTAATTGATGCAAAACATGCTCTACATGTTCTTGATGTTCTGCATGAGCATCAACTTCATGAGTGTCAGATTTAGCCTCATGAGATTCATTCGAAACAGGAGCTACTTCGGCAACAACTGGAGCTTCAATTGAATCATGTTGTGCTGCAGCTTCATGTGTAACTTCTTTTGAGACGTGTTCTTCTGGAGTTGCAACATGTGTTTCAGTAGTTGCATGAGGGGCTTCGTGAGAACTTCCGTGAGCATCCGAAGCTAAAAGAGCTTCCACTTCTTGAATGTTTTTGGGTGCAGATAAAAAACCATATCCAATACCTAAAAGACCTAAGACCATTAGAATTAGAGAAAATGTTTTTAATTTACTTGAAAATGTATACATATCTATTATGATGATTTTGTTCTACAATTATAATTTAGCTTTCAGTTCTAAAACGTATTTTGATACCAACCAACGTTCGTGTTGATTCAATTGATTGGCATAAGAACCCATCGAATTTAAACCATAAGTTAAAACATGATAAACGCTACCTTCCGTTATAACTCTGTCCTTGTAATTTGGTATACCAAGGTATTTACCTTGTGTTACTAGTTTACCTTGACCGTTTCCTGCATCTCCATGACAAATAGCACAATAAATTCCGTACAATTCTTTAGACTTATCGAATTCCTTTACAGAAATTGTGTCTAGAGGGGATTTTGAATTCAATTTAGCTAATTCATAACCGGCTGTTGAGTTTTCATATTCATAAGGTACAAAACCTCTTTTTATAGAACCTGTAGCAGGAATCTGACCTTCTTTACGGTCTTTAAAAGCCGCTGATTCAGCATAGGTTTCATAACCAACAGACTCATACATATTTGGGAAGTATTGATAGTTAGGAGCCGAATTGTTTTTACAAGACGAAACTAACATCGTAATACATACTAAAAGTGTTATTTTATATATACTTTTCATATCGACAATTAATACTTTTCTATTACTTTAACTTCTACTGCTCCCGTATTTTCAAAAAAGGCAACAAGCTCTTTTTCGTTATCATTTATGGATACTTCCATCAAAAAATGGTCATCAGTGGTTCTAACATCTGGGTTTTCAGCTTGCTTAAATGGCCACAACCTACTTCTCATATAAAAAGTAATTACCATTAAATGAGCTGCGAAAAATACGGTTTCTTCAAACATAATCGGAACAAATGCCGGCATGTTTTGTATGTAACTAAAACTAGGTTTTCCTCCGATATCTTGTGGCCAATCCTGAATCATGATATAGTTCATCATCCAAATTCCAAATGATAAACCGCACAAGCCATATATAAAAGCACAAATAGCTAATCTTGTTGGCGCCAATCCCATTGCTTTATCCAAGCCGTGAACCGGAAAAGGGGTGAAAATTTCTTCGATATGATGATGTGCAGCTCGCGTTTTCTTAACGGCATCCATCAATACATCATCGTCATTATAAATGGCATATATTACTTTATTACTCATGGTGTGAATCTTTTTTTGCTGCTCTGTCTCTAATATAATTTTCTCCTGTTGCTTTCAAAATAGTTTTTACTTCCGCCTGAGCAATTACAGGGAATGTTCTTGCATAAAGCAAAAATAAAACAAAGAAGAAACCGATTGTTCCTATGAAAATACCAATGTCTACAAAGGTAGGCGAAAACATTGTCCACGAAGACGGAAGGTAATCCCTATGCAATGAAGTTACAATAATTACAAATCTTTCGAACCACATTCCAATATTTACAACAATAGAAATTATGAACGAAAACATAATACTAGTTCTCAATTTTTTGAACCACATGAATTGTGGAGAAAACACATTACAGGTCATCATCGACCAATACGCCCACCAATATGGACCTGTAGCTCTATTTAAAAATGCATATTGTTCGTATTCAACTCCTGAATACCAAGCTACAAAAAGCTCTGTAATATAAGCAACACCAACTATAGAACCTGTAATCATAATTACAATATTCATTAATTCGATGTGCTGAATCGTAATGTATGCTTCTAAATTAGAAACTTTTCTCATGATGATAAGTAAAGTATTTACCATTGCAAAACCAGAGAAAACCGCTCCAGCAACAAAATAAGGAGGAAATATAGTCGTGTGCCAACCTGGAATTACAGATGTTGCAAAGTCCATAGATACAATAGTATGTACCGAAAGCACCAATGGTGTTGCTAAACCAGCAAGAACTAAGGAAACTTCCTCAAAACGTTGCCAGTCTTTTGCTCTTCCACTCCAACCAAAACTCAGTATAGAATAAATTTTCTTGTTAAAAGGTGTGATGGCTCTATCTCGAAGCATCGCAAAATCAGGCAATAAACCTGTCCACCAGAAAACTAGTGATACCGAAAGATAGGTAGAAATTGCGAATACATCCCAAAGTAATGGAGAGTTGAAATTTACCCAAAGTGAACCAAACTGATTGGGTATTGGTAAAACCCAATACGCTAACCAAGGACGACCCATGTGGATAATTGGAAACAAACCTGCTTGAATTACGGAGAAAATTGTCATGGCTTCCGCAGAGCGGTTAATTGCCATTCTCCAGCGCTGACGGAATAATAAAAGTACTGCCGAAATTAAGGTTCCCGCGTGACCAATACCTACCCACCAAACGAAGTTCGTAATATCCCAAGCCCAACCTACTGTTTTATTTAATCCCCATGTTCCAATACCTGTTGAAATAGTGTAAATGATACAGCCCATTCCCCAAAGGAAAGCTGCAAGCGCGATTGAAAAAACAATCCACCACTGTTTGTTTGCCTTACCTTCGACAGGTGCAGCAACATCTACTGTTACATCATGATACGTTTTATCACCTATAACTAAAGGTTTTCTAATACTTGAATCGTATATATGAGACATAATTAAATTTAGATTTTAGATTTAAGATTTAAGATTTTAAAAACCCTCATTTCTTAAATATCTACATTATTTTACAATTATTAATAATTCCAATATTTTCCACTTTGTACTCCCTCCCTTTTGGAGGTTTGGGGTGGGCTTTATGTATTTCTAACTTTTACGTGGTAAACCACATTTGGTTTTGTACCCACATGTTCCAACAAATGATACATTCTTTCGTCTTCAACCAACTTGGCCACTTTACTTTCTTTGTCGTTTACATCTCCAAAAACCATAGCTCCGTTTGTACAAGCGCTAGAGCAAGCCGTTTGGAATTCTCCATCTACAATAACTCTTCCTTCATTTTTAGCTGCTAGAATAGTGGCTTGTGTTTGTTGAATACACATCGAGCATTTTTCCATAACTCCACGTGAACGAACATTAACATCTGGATTTAATACCATGCGTCCCAAATCATCATTCATGTGGAAATCAAATTCGCTGTTTTTGTTATATAAAAACCAGTTGAAACGTCTTACTTTGTACGGACAGTTATTAGCGCAATAACGTGTACCAACACATCTATTATACGCCATATGATTTTGACCTTGTCTACTATGAGAAGTTGCTGCAACTGGACAAACAGTCTCACAAGGAGCGTGATTACAGTGCTGACACATTACAGGTTGAAAAGAAACTTGGGGATTATCTCCTGCTTTTTCCATTTCATTAAACGTAGATAACGAACTAGACAAACCTCCAATATTTTCTTTTCTTTCGTTATCTCCAGCAAAAGTCTCTTCCGAAGAATAATACCTGTCAATACGCAACCAGTGCATATCACGGCTACGTCTTACTTCGGATTTTCCAACTACAGGCACGTTATTTTCGGCGTGACAAGCTATTACACAAGATCCACAACCTGTACAAGCATTCAAATCTATCGAAAGATTAAAATGATGTCCAATTGAACGATCAAATGATTCCCACAAATCTACCGATGTTGCTTTTACCTCTTTATGATCTAAAGAAACTACTGGTTGTTCGTTCCAATGTTCAGCATCTTTAGTATTAAATATTTCTAAGGTAGTCTCTTTAATAATATCGCCTCTACCCATCAATGTTTTTTGACCTTGAACACAAGCGAACTCATGTTCGCCATCAGCCTTAGCTAAAGTAACAGATTGAACATTATTAAAACCTTTGTATAAAGAATAGGCGTTAACACCTACTTGCATTTCTTCTTTTAAAGCTTCTTTCTTACCATAACCTAATGCTAAACCAATAGTACCAACTGCTTGACCTGGCTGAACAATTACGGGTACATTTTGTAATCTAACTCCATCTGCACTAGTAATAGTTGCATAACTTCCATTCAAACCTCCATCAGCTACAATTTCATTTGACATTCCCAATTTCTTGGCATCCGCATTCGAAACAGTAACATAATTATCCCAAGAAACTCTTGTAATTGGATCTGGAAATTCTTGCAACCAAGGATTGTTTGCTTGTTGACCATCTCCTAAACCTGTTTTGGTGTACAATACTAACTCAAAACCAGAAACCAATTTTGATTTTGCCAAAGCAGTTGCGGCTTCAGTATAATTAGCAGCAGAGGCTGAAGCTGAAGGAATCGCGCCAACAAAAACACCGTCATGTAATACTTTGTTCCAAGAAGTACCTGCGGCATTTAAAGTTATATTTGCTTTTAAATAATCATAGAAATTACCCGCAATACCTGTTAATGATAACAAAACATCTTGAAATTGCTTCGTATTAAATAATGGACGAATTGTAGGTTGTGTTAATGCGTAAGTACCTTTTGTAATGCTTACATCTCCCCAAGATTCTAAATAATGAGGCGCTGGAGCAGCAATAGTGGTAAGAGTAGCTGTTTCGTCTTGTCTTAATGAAAAACTTGCCGAAAGACTTACTTTTTTCAAACCTTCTACAAAGTCATTTGAATTTGGTAAAGAATATACTGGATTTACACCACTCATAATCAAAGTATGAACGCTTCCAGCCTTCATCTCTTTCACTAATTGAGCCACTTTTGTGTTAGATCCTTTTCTAATTTGTCTTGTTCCTGAGGTAGAAAAAGACGCACTACCTATAGCTTGATTGATGGCTAAAACCAACAATTGAGCATTAGTATCTTGAATTCCAGAAACTAAAACTCCTTTGCTCCCTGCAGCTTTCAACTGTTGGGCGGCTTTAGTAATTTCTGTTTTTAATTTTGCATCTAAAGTAACTGGAACAGTAGCTCCAACTACTACATTATATATATGTACTAATGCTTGTTTTTGATTTGCAATCGACATTGCCAAACGTTTGTCTGCAGCAGCACCAGATAAAGTCATATTAGCTTCCAATTGAAAGTGACGTGACATCGCTCCGTTTTTAGGTATTCTTCCTTGAGTATAACCAGAGTCATAACTACCTCCTTGCCAATCTCCCAAGAAATCTGCTCCGACAGAAACAATTAGCGAAGCTTTAGAAAAATCATAATCCACTAATGCTCTTTCACCAAACACCATTTCAAATGCATCTAACGCTTCTGACTCAGAAACTGCATCATAAACTACATGTTTTGCATTTATGTTTTTTGCAAGAAACTCAGCAATCAACTTTTCAGTCGAAGGACTTGCTAAAGTATTTGTTAAAAGCACCACTTGCCCTCCTTTTGCTTTTGAAGCAACTAAACTTGCTTTTAGTTTTGAATCTACTTCTAACCAAGAAACATTTTTACCAGAAATTTTTGGTTCTTTCAAACGCATGTTATCATACAATGACAAAATTGAAGCATGTATTCTAGCATTTGCCGAAAATTTAGCTCCTGCAATCTTATTATTATCAATTTTTATAGGACGACCTTCACGCGTTTTTACTAAAAGATTAGCAAAATCGAAACCGTCAAAAACTGTAGTTGCATAATAATCTGCAATTCCAGGAATAATTTGTTCAGGTTGTACTACATAAGGTATTGAAAGATGAACTGGACCTTCACAAGCGGCAAGAGTTGCTGCTGCGGTACTAAATCCAACGTACTTTAAAAAATCACGACGTGTTGTAGATGAAGATGACAAGGCATCCGCATTTCCTAAAAATTCATCAGTAGGAATTTCTTCAACAAATTCGTTATTTCTAAGCGCCTCAACAATAGAACTATTTCCGTCTAGTTCTTCAACACTTTTCCAGTATTTTTTGTTTGATGACATATTCTATATAAATATTAGCTTCTTAATTATTATTTTTTATTGTTTATAAGGTAATGAGTGTATAAGTTTAGTAATTCCTCTGGAATTAAAATTTTTATAAACTCTAAACTTATACAACTTCTAACCTTTCTTTAATAGTGACATTTACCGCATTCCAATCCGCCCATTTGCGCTGCAGTCAATTTGTCTACACCGTATTTTTTGGAAAGTTGTTCGTGAATTTTAGTGTAATATTCGTTGCCTTCCATTTTTACATCTGTTTTTCTATGACAATCAATACACCATCCCATAGTTAAAGGGGCAAATTGTTTCATGATTTCATACGTTTGAACAGGCCCGTGACACGTTTGACATTCTAATCCAGCAACATTAACGTGTTGTGAGTGATTAAAGTAAACAAAATCTGGCAAGTTGTGAATGCGAACCCATTTTACGGGCTGTGTTTTTCCAGTGTAAGTTTGAGTAGACTGATCCCAACCCACTGCTTTGTATAGTTTTTGAATTTCGCCATCATAAAATGATTTTGAATAATCAGCAGTTGCTGTTGTGTCTGAAACCTCTGCAATGTTTTTGTGGCAGTTCATACACACATTTAAAGAAGGTATGTTAGAATGTTTTCCTACTCGTGCAGCGGAGTGACAATAATTACAATTAATCCCATTACTTCCGGCGTGTATTCTGTGCGAATAATGAATAGGCTGGATGGGCTCATAATCTTGATCAACTCCAACTTGCATAAAAAATCCATATACAAAATAGGCACTTGATAACAATAAAAATATAGCACTAACCAACACTAAAAATTGATTATTAACAAAACTTTTCCAAATTGGAGTAGTTTTTGTTTTTACTTTATCAGAAACCACTATTCCATTAATTGCAGCTACTTTCGTTAAAACTTTGTTGACTAGCAATAACATTACAATCAATATTGCCATTACCAATATTAGGGCTCCAAGAATTATATTACTTGAAATTCCGTTCTCGGTAGCATTCGAACCTGATGGGGCACCTACTGTAACAGGAGCAACAGCTTCGGCCTTAGGCTCAGAGGTATAGGCTATAATATTGTCAATATCGGCCTCTGATAATTGAGGAAAATTAGTCATCACAGACTTATTGTTTTCTTCAAACACTTTTACCGCTGCGGCATCACCTGATTTTATTAACTCAGAACTATTATGAATCCACTTGTAAAGCCAAGCTTTATCATATTTAGCAGCAATGCCTCTTAACATAGGCCCTGTAGCTTTGGCATCTAATTTATGACATGCAGCACAATTTGCATTAAAAAGTTCTTTCCCTTTTACTGGGTCACCGCCTTGCGTAATAGCAAGAGCAGGCGTCGCTGTAACAGAAGCTGTTGTTGCTGCCGGAGCCGCTGTTACTGCAACTTGCGCAAATGAATTTAAGGACACGCTTAGCACTAGCGCTAAGCCTAAATATAATTTCCTTGAAATCGAATTATGGTTACCCACCTTTTTCATATGATATAGTGATTATCTACTAAAATCAGCATCGTTTTTTAAATAAATCTTACTTAAAAAACGGATACTTTATTTTAAAACTCGCACAAAAATACAATTTAAGAACTATTCTCAAAACCTTAAAATAGTCTTAAATATAATTTATATTGATTCTAAATAGCCTTGATGCTTTGGCTTTCTCATTAAAATAGTATTTTTGCTTAAAAACTAACACATTATGAGGATTATAGCCCCAATTCAAATTATTTTTACCTGCTTTATTGCCTCTTTAGCAACTTCTAAAGCGAGCGCACAAGATCAAAACAATAGCACAAATCAAGATCCAAAATTCGAGCAATTATTAAATGAAAAAAGAAAAATAAACCCTTCTCTTATACTTAATGATTTTTATAAAATTCAAATTTTTAACGGGAGCAGTGAAAACGCAATAAAAACGTTAAGCGAGTTCAAACAAGAGTTTGTAGATATCGATGGCACAATTGTATTCAACACACCTAATTATAAAGTTTTGGTCGGAAATTTCAGAACTCGCGTCGAAGCGGAAAGAAATTTGGTAGCCATCAAAGACCGATACAAAAATGTGCTTTTAATAAAACCAAGGAGATAAAATCAAAATTCTTGTGTTTTAAAATAACACACTAGTTTTCAAAACAAAAAACGTCCCGATTGCTCGGGACGTTTTTCTTATTTAAATAAAATTCTATTTTAGTTTCTTTTTGATAGCCACTTCGTGGTACGATTCGATAATATCTCTTTCTTCGATGTCATTGTATCCTTTAATTTGAATACCACAATCATATCCTTTAGCTACTTCTTTAACATCATCTTTAAATCGTTTTAACGCTAATAATTCTCCAGTAAAGACAACAACGCCATCTCTAACGATTCTCATTTTGGCGTTTTTAACAATTTTACCGTCCATAACCATACTTCCTGCAATAGAACCCACTTTCGAGATTTTGAAAATCTCTCTAATTTCTGCAGTGCCCAGAATTTCTTCTTTCATTTCGGGCGCTAGCATTCCTTCCATAGCGTCTTTCAAGTCGTCAATTGCTGCATAAATGATAGAATAATAACGGATGTCTATTTCTTCTTTGTCGGCTAATTGTCTTGCATTTCCAGCAGGACGAACATTAAATCCGATAATAATAGCGTCCGAAGCCGAAGCCAACATAACATCAGTTTCAGTAATTGCTCCAACCCCTTTATGGATAATATTGATTTGAATTTCTTCGGTAGATAATTTTGAAAACGAATCCGACAAGGCTTCAACAGAACCATCCACATCCCCTTTAAGGATAATGTTCAATTCTTTAAATTGACCCAATGCAATTCTACGTCCAATTTCGTCAAGCGTAATGTGTCGTTGTGTACGAACCGATTGCTCACGCATCAATTGTGAACGTTTTGAGGCAATTTGTTTGGCTTCTTTTTCGTCTTCAAACACGTTGAATTTATCCCCTGCAGTGGCTGCTCCATCCAATCCCAATACCGATACCGGAGTCGAAGGACCTGCAACAGTAATAATGTTGCCGCGTTCATCATGCATCGCTTTAATTTTTCCGTGGTGTTTTCCGGCCAACATATAATCTCCAACTCTCAAAGTTCCGTGTTGTACTAATATAGTAGAAACGTATCCTTTCCCTTTGTCTAAGAACGCTTCAACAACAGTTCCTTGAGCCGCTTTATCTGGATTAGATTTCAAGTCTAGAATTTCAGCCTCTAATAATACTTTTTCTAGCAATTCTTTAACTCCTGTTCCGACTTTAGCCGAAATATCGTGCGATTGTATTTTTCCACCCCAATCTTCAACAAGTAAATTCATACCTGCTAACTTTTCTTTTATTTTCTCGACATTAGCATTTGGCTTATCAATTTTATTGATTGCAAAAATGATTGGAACCCCCGCTGCTTGAGCGTGAGAAATGGCTTCTTTAGTTTGCGGCATGATATCATCATCAGCAGCAATTACAATAATGGCAATATCAGTAACTTGAGCCCCACGCGCACGCATTGCGGTAAACGCTTCGTGACCTGGTGTATCTAAGAATGCGATTTTTTGACCATTGTCCAAAGTAACTCCGTAAGCACCGATGTGTTGCGTTATTCCTCCCGATTCACCTGCAATAACATTTTCTTTACGAATATAATCCAGCAAAGATGTTTTACCGTGATCGACGTGTCCCATTACGGTAACGATAGGCGCTCTAAAAACTAAATCTTCTTCTTTGTCTGGGACAACTTGAATAGCTTCCTCAATATCTACCGTGATAAATTCTACTTCATAGCCAAATTCATCCGCAACAATGGTCAATGTTTCCGCATCCAAACGTTGGTTTTGCGTAACCATAATCCCTAATGACATGCAGGTTCCAATTACTTTTGTAACTGGCACATCCATCATGATGGCAATTTCACCTACAGTAACAAATTCAGTAACTTTTATAGTTTTACTTCCTTCGTCAATAGCTCTTTGCTCGTCATCTGATTTTTGACGGTGCGTATCTCTTTTATCTCTTCTATATTTAGCCGCTTTCGATTTACCACCTTTTCCTTGTAGTTTTTCTAAAGTCTCTCTAATTTGATTTTTTACTTCTTCTTCCGTAGGCTCGACTTTGGCTGTAATTGCAACTCTTGCTCCTTTTACAAAGCCAGGTCTTGCGCCTCTGTTAGCATTAAAACCCCCAGCTCCTCCAGCATTTGGAGTAATTTTGTTAGGGTTAGGTGAGCCTGGAGTTCCAAGAGTCCCTGTTTCTTGTCTAGGAGCGCCGGGTTTTGGAGCTATTCTTTTTCGCTTATTTTTATTAGCATTACTCGCTGCCGATCCAGGTGCGCTAGGAGTTCCTGGTTTGCTAGGTGCAATTTTAGGCTCTTCTTTTTTCTTTTTAGGCTTATTAAATTGGGTTAAATCTATGGTTTGACCCGTCAATGTAGCTCCAGATAATTTCGTGTATTTCGTTGTGATCGATTCCTCAATAGGCGCTTCCTCGGTTGAAGAAACTGCTTTTTTGGTAGCTGCCACTTTAGTTTTTTCCTCCGCAGCAGGTTTAGCTCCTTTTTTCTCAGCAACTGCTTTTTCTTTTAAAGGCTCTTTGGAGAGTGGTGTTTCGGCTGGAACTCCCTTCGGAGCAACTGAAGTTGCTTTTTTAGGATTAAGCTCTATATTACCAATATGAACCGGACCCGTTACTACAGCTCTCGCTTTGATAACTTCTTGGTTTTTTACCTGTTCTTCATCTTGTTTGCGTTTGTCTTCGATTTCTTTTTCTCGTTCAACACGAAGCGCTTCTTTTTCTTTTCTTTTCTCTTCTCCTACCTCTTTTGAAGCCTCTTTATTGCCTTTATCTCCCGCAAACTGACCGCACAAAACATGGTATACGTCATCAGAAATTTTCGTGTTGGGGTTTGATTCTACAACAATACCCTTATCTTTTAGATAATCCACAGCCCTTTCTAAAGAAATATTCAATTCCCTTAAAACTTTGTTTATTCTAATAATTTTCTCTTCAGACATAAAACCTTTTTAATATTACCTTTTTTGTTGTTTCCTCAAACTAACTCTCTTTAGGAGAGGAAAAATAAGGTTTAAAATTTATTTTTAAGAATAGACTAACTATCAAACTCTTCTTTTAATATTCTCATTACATCTAGAATCGTTTCCTCTTCTAAATCGGTTCTTCTTACCAAGTCATTCACATCTTGTTTTAAGATACTTTTTGCGGTATCCAATCCTATTTTTGCAAATTCTTCGATAACCCACTCTTCAATTTCATCTGAAAACTCCGTTAATTCAACATCATCTTCATCTGCGGCGGCTCCTGCTAAATCGCCTTCGCGAATAACATCCAGTTCGTACCCTGTCAATTGACCCGCCAATTTAATATTGTGACCCCCTCTTCCAATTGCTTTAGAAACTTCTTCTAATTTCAAGAAAACTTCAGCTCTTTTGGTTTCTTCGTTAATCTTAATAGAAGAAACTTTTGCCGGGCTTAAGGCTCTGGTAATGAACAATTGAATATTATCTGTATAATTAATAACGTCTATATTTTCATTGCCTAGTTCGCGAACGATTCCGTGAATACGGGATCCTTTCATTCCCACACAAGCACCCACAGGGTCAATTCTATCATCATACGAATCTACCGCTACTTTTGCTTTTTCGCCTGGAATTCGCACTACTTTTTTAACCATAATCAATCCGTCAAAAACCTCTGGAATTTCTTGTTCAAACAATTTTTCCAAAAATAATTCTGATGTTCTTGACATTATAATTTGAGGTTTATTGCCTTTTAATTCTACGCTTTCAATAATCCCGCGAACATTGTCGCCCTTGCGGAAAAAGTCAGAAGGAATCTGTTTTTCTTTAGGTAATACAATTTCATTTCCTTCGTCATCTATCAAAATTACGACTCTTGGACGTACATGATGCACTTCGGCAGTATAAATTTCGCCAATTAAATCCTTAAATTGCTTATAAAGATTGGTATTGTCGTGTTCGTGAATTTTAGAAATCAAGTTTTGACGCAAAGCCAAGATAGCTCTTCTTCCCAAATCGATCAACTTCACTTCTTCCGAAACTTCTTCTCCAATTTCAAAATCGGGTTCGATTTTTCGAGCTTCGGTCAAGGTGATTTCAAGATGGTCTAAATCTAAATCGTCATCGGCTACGATAACTCTTCTTTGCCAAATTTCCATATCCCCTTTATCAGGATTAATGATAATGTCAAAATTATCATCCGATCCGAATTTCTTCTTCAATGCGTTTCTAAATACATCCTCTAATATCGCCATAAGCGTTACACGATCAATAAGTTTATCGTCTTTAAACTCTGAAAATGAATCGATTAATGCTAAATTTTCCATGCCAACTAATTAATTAAAATGTTACTGTAACAATTGCTTCTTTTATTTCTGAATACCGTATTTCTTGTCTTTTTTGAACCGTTTCTCTCCCTTTGCCTACTTTTTTTGGCTCTCTAGCCTTCCAAGACAAAGTTATAAAATTATCATTAGCCTCAACTAATTCGGCTTCAATAGTTTCGGTGGCTACTTTTACTATTAATGTCCTGCCAACGTTTTTTTTGTATTGGCGCACCATTTTGAATGGCGAGCCTACGCCTACTGAAGCTACTTCTAAGGAAAAATCCTGTTCTTCGCGGTCTAAATTATTCTCGATGGCACGACTCACGTCAATACAATCTTGCAATGCCACTCCGGCATCTCCATCTAAAGTTACGCAAATTTTAAAAGCATCCGTAATGATTAAATCAATTAAAAATACCGCCGGTTTTTCGAGCAATACCTCTAATACTAAATCGTTCACTTTCTCCTTAAATGTCATACTCTTTATAAAAAGAGGCACGCAATGCGTGCCTCATTATCTAGTTTTTTAATAAATAACAGTGCAAATATAGTGCTTTTTTTTATAAATCAAAAAGGATTGTTTATAGTTCCCCTTTTTTTGGCAATCTCACTCAAAATTAATTCGAAAAAATTTTCAGATTTTCATAAAAATTCTCCGTTTATCTCTTAAGCGATAGCGCGGAATTATATTTTGCGCCTACAAAGTGGAGTCAGTAATACAAGCTATAAAAAATGATATAAAAGTTAGGATAGTTTTTTATAACTTTGTGAAAAATAGTAACGTTATGGATATTCAAACTAGAAAATTGCATTTTATAGAGTCTTTTTTACAACTGCAAAATGAAAAGGTGATCGCTAAACTCGAAAGTTTGTTGCAATCAGAAAACGATACTATGGAAAATGCTTCATTATTGGAGTATAACAATGACCTAGATCAAGCGAACGAACGAATTGAGAATGGTTCGTTCTACACTTCCGAAGAAATTAAAAATAGTGTTGATCAGTGGAAATAAAGAAAGTGGTTTGGGATAAAGTCGTTCTTTCGGATTTAGAAGCGATTTTTGAATACTTGAAACCAAAACCCGAAGTTTCATTAAAGATTGTTCCTGCCTTACTTGAACTTGCCTACAATTTATCGAATGATTTTGAAATCTATAGTTTAGATAGATTTAAAATCAAAAACGACGGTAGCTATAGAGCGTTTGAAAAATACCATTACAGAATTTCATATAGGGTTTTACCAAATCAAATTCGAATTTTAAGGATACGGCATACAAGTAGAAATCCTAAAGAATATTAAAAATTCCCTCTGGTTACATGAAAATTCTCAGTTTCTCCCCCAAGCCATAGCGCGCAATTATATTCCGTGCCTACAAATGGAGCAACCTGTACAAGTAAAAAGCTCCTAGCCTTTAAAAGGCTAGGAGCTTTTTTATAATAAAAATTGACCGCTGCGCGGTTTCGCCTTTCAAAGGGGCAAAGGGACAAAGTGACAAAGTGTATTAATCCCTGAGGCAACGCACTGAGAAACCGTAGGACTTATCGGTGCTGCTTCTGTAAGCATAGCCGCTACCGTAATTCAGGACGCGGTACCAGGCGTCTGCTGTATTGGCCTCTGACGAACTCCACCAGTAACCGTCGTCGCCAATGCCGTTGAATGGCCCATAGTTGGTGCGATACCCTCCCGGAAGACCTGCAAATGCATTAGGATCCTTTAAGTCTGTTACCATATTCCATTCGCTGTCTGATGGTACGTGGTAACCTGTAGGAGCGAGTTTTTTTCTTTGGCTAGAATCAGTGCCTGAGGCTTCATTATAGATTCCCGCAACGGCATACCAGTTGTATAATTTTCCATAAAGGGCTCCATTGACCGGGTCGTTGTCGTAATAACACCAGGCTCCCGTTGTTAAATTAGCCCATTTTTCGGGGTCAGTTACTTGTGGTATTGTAGTGCCATCGCTGTAGGTTGCTACATCTAGATTTTTAGCCTTCCAGGTTTGGGAGCCTAGGATAACATAGGGTAAAGGAACCACATTCTTGACCACAATGGATGAAGTGGCAGGGCTTGCGCTAGTGGCAGGGCTTGCGGTAACGACAACCGCCGTTCTAGGGCTTTCTGTGCCCGCTATGGTTTGCGATACATAATAGGTTTGAGTCATTAGCTTTGTTGCGAGCGCTAAAGGCGTTGTTGCTGTTTCGGAATCGTACCATTTCAGGTCCGTTCCTACTGCCTTTAAATTCGCCACCCTGGCTGCCCCACAAAAATTTTGAGCCGCGGCTATGGGCGATCCGGTTCCGGCTTGGTTTTGAGCAATGGCGCTGGCAAAGGCAAAAAAGGCTACTAGGCTGGTAATTATTTTTCTTGGTTTCATAATCGTTATTTTTAAATCAAAAAAGATTCGTTTTTAGTGTTTAATCACTTGTAGTGATTTTAGGTTTTTGCCTTGACTTACTTTCAAGATATAAGTACCACTTGGATAATTTGCACCCAGTTGCGTTGGTCCTGATTTAATTTGGCGCTTTTCGATGAATCGTCCTGCCATATCATACACCTGTACTCCAGCCGATGTTCCTTTAGCTATGTTTACATCAAGAGTAAATACTGATGTTGTAGGATTAGGATAGGCCACCACTTTGAATGTTTCAGCGATGACTTTTGACATCATAGGCGTTATACTATCACAAGTGTCAACTTTCGGGATCACAAGTGTTTTAGCAGTGCTAGAGCCCGCTCCATTTTTAGCAATTACACTAATGGTAATTGTTGCTGTTGTTACCTTGGAAACATCAATTATAGCCGCATTTAAATTATCTTCACTTGTAACAGCGGCCTCGGTTCCATTAACCGACCAGGTATAAGAAACCCCATCAACATTAGGCACTTCAACTATGATGGCATCACTACAACTAGGGTTGAAGCTTAAAGCGCCAGTAATTGATCCTGGAGTGCTTGGTTTAGCAATTCTCAAAGCGAGAATTTTAGCGGTGGAAGTTCCATTTCCGTTTACAGCAAAAACACTTATAGGAAGTGTCGTAACTCCTGAAGCAACTTCTTGAAAATTAACCTTTATTATAGGTGAATAAGAATTTTCTTCTTCGTCTAGATCTCTGGAATTCAAACCCTCAGGCAAGACCCAGTGGTATTTAGCAGCTTCTCCTCCTTGAGCGGTAACAGCCGTGGCGGTCAAAGTCAATTCAGTAGTAGTCCCTATGTATTTACTCACCGTTGTTATTGGGGTTGTTGACTCCCCATCGGTAAGGACTAATTTAGAAGGGGCTTTAGGCAAGGCTCTTTTTAAAACTAATATTTTAGCATCAGAAGATGTTCCATTCACATACATAGCTTGAACGCTTAGGTTTAAATCGGTAATTCCTAGGGCTCCCCAAAAATAAACAGATATTGCCGATTCATTGGTATAAAAATCGGAACTATAGCCATAAATTGGAGAATAACCATAAACTCCCTCAGGTAAAATCCAGTGGTAGTGTGTGGCTTCCGATCCTTGGGAAGGAGGAGCTGCATACACAGCGGTTAAGGTAAACGAGATATCGGTTCCTACGTAAGAACCCACTTTAGTGATTTTTTCAAGGGTGTTTAGCCCTACTAACTTCCCTGTAGCGTTAGCAAAACGGGGAGTAGCGTCGGTGCTGGTAAGTACTAATTTAGAAGGGGCTTTAGGTAAGGCTCTTTTTAAAACTAACACTTTAGCCTCAGCAGCCCCATTCCCGTTTATAGCTTGAACGCTAACGTTCAAGTCGGTAATTCCTGGAACTCCCCAAAAATAAACAGTGATTGTCGATTCAGTGGTATAAAAATCGGAACTATATTCATAATTTGAGGAATAACCATAAGCTCCTTCAGGCAAAGTCCAGTGGTATTGGGTAACTTCCGATCCTTGGGCAGGAGCAGCAGCATAGGTAGCGGTTAATGTAAACTCAGTCCCGGATCCTATATAAGGACCCACCTTGGTGATTTTTTCAAGGGTGTTCAGTCCTACTAAAACACCATCGGCGTTAGCAAAACGTGGTGTAGTATCAGGGCTAGTAAGCACTAATTTAGAAGGCGCTTTAGGCAAGGATCTTGCCAAAATTAAAACCTTAGCAGGCGAATCTCCACAATCGTTTACGGCGTATACCTTTATGGTTAAAGGTGTAATCTCTCCCGGAGT
>Ga0209443_1000014_pt1 | contig 118568 bp, 99 predicted proteins | sample LauGreBMM110DCMD_2_FD_187571 | JGI IMG/M metagenome (GOLD analysis project Ga0209443, IMG submission 187571) | Freshwater lake microbial communities from Lake Michigan, USA - Su13.BD.MM110.DCMD (SPAdes) (version 2) | ecosystem: Environmental > Aquatic > Freshwater > Lake | place: Lake Michigan... | reverse complement strand
TTCAAAAATTTCAAAAGTTTTTTGGAAATTACAAAATAAATCAAGAGATGTACTCAAATTATAATTTTCAATTTTTAAAAATATCCAGTGTCTTTTTAATACATCATAATGGTATTACAAATAGCACGGTAGCCTCTCAATAGCCGCTCAATAGCCTCTCAATAGCCTCTCAATAGCCTCTCAATAGCCTCTCAATAGCCTCTCAATAGCCGCTCAATAGCCTCTCAATAGCCTCTCAATAGCCGCTCAATAGCCGCTCAATAGCCTCTCAATAGCCTCTCAATAGCCTCTCAATAGCCTCTCAATAGCCTCTCAATAGCCGCTCAATAGCCTCTCAATAGCCTCTCAATAGCCTCTCAATAGCCTCTCAATAGCCTCTCAATAGCCTCTCAATAGCCTCTCAATAGCCTCTCAATAGCCTCTCAATAGCCTCTTTGTAATTATAATAAAATACTTAGATTAATAGAACAGTTATAGAGACACTAGAATATTATTATTTTTTCATTTTTAATTTTGAGTACATCTTTCTGTTTTTTCAAAAATTTCAAAAGTTTTTTGGAAATTACAAAATAAATCAAGAGATGTACTCAAATTATAATTTTCAATTTTTAAAAATATCCAGTGTCTTTTTAATACATCATAATGGTATTACAAATAGCACAGAAGCCTCTCAATAGCCGCTCAATATACCGCGTTGGGGGCGGTTTCCCTCATAGGGCGGTTTCCCCCATAGGGCGGTTTCCCACCCCATCATTATAATTATATAATAAGAAATAGTAGGAAGAGTAGGGAGAGTAAATGAAGAGTGCGAAGCATATTATAGTTGGCGCAGGTATTACTGGGTTATATTTGGCATATCAATTGATATTAAAAGGTGTTTCGGTTGCTGATATAGTTATATTTGAAGGTTCTGATAGAATAGGTGGGCGCATTTATACGAACGAGAATAAAGGCTTTAGATATTCTGTAGGTGCAGGGAGATTAGGAAAGAAGCATAAATATGTTATGAAGATAATCAAGGATTTTAAACTCCAAGACCAGATAATAAATATTGGAAAAAATACGAATTATTTTGTTGAGGGACGCTTGATGAATGAGGCGGAACTCTTGAGCCATTATAAATCCAATTTCAAGAGCCTCAACGAATTGTGGAAATATGCTATTGAAAAAAAATTGAATGGTAATAAATATGACCCTATTCTATATAATTTACATAACTATTTTTCTCTAATATTGAGCGAAAATGAAGTTGAGTTGCTCAAGATATCGTTTGGATATATTGGCGAGATGTATGATATGAATGCCTATAATGGCCTCTTGACATTGCGAAAAGATTTTGATATTCGCAATAATGAGTTTTTCGTATTACGCGACGGAATACATATACTATGCGATGTGCTCTATAAATATATATTAGATGCTTGTGTCTCTGTTAATTTTTCATCAATCTTAGAGGATGTCTGTGATGGCGAATGTGGCGAACGCGGCGACAAAAAATATGTAAAAGTTAATGGAGTTAAACATAGCTATTCTAAGCTATATCTAACAATTAAAAGGGGCGATTATATGAATATTGGGTATTTCAAGAAATACGAGAGTATCTTTAATACTGTTAGTGATGGACATTTATTAAGAATATTTGCACAATATAAAGATGTCTGGTTTAAAGATATGCCGAAGATACTTACACAAAATAAGTTGCAGTTTATCATTCCTATAGATTATAATAGTGGCTTAATACAAATCAGTTATAGCGACAGATATAATGCTGACTTTTGGAATGCCTTTAAAAATGAGAAAGATGTCAAAAAATATTTGACGAAAATATTGAATGAGATGTTTCCTGAAAAAAATATCAAGGAGCCGGAATGGATTACTATGCATTTCTGGAAAGCCGGAGATCATATGTGGAATGTCGGAGTAAATACAAAAAAAATACAGGAAAAAATGGACGAAATATTTATTCCAAAAGATATCTATATATTAGGCGAAACATATAGCGAACGCCAAGCGTGGATTGAAGGAGCCATAGAAACCGTCCATAAAAAGCTAAATATATAGAAAAGAAGGTATCCCGCGAGCCTTCTTAATAGGACCTATGAAGACATGTGCAATCATTTATGTTGCTGCCACAGAAATTTGTACAGAAGAATTGTGGGCTTCGCATTCTAATATTTTTAGGCGATTCTTGTTCACCGAATCCTTTTTTATTATTATATTTATTTCCTACAAGATTCTTATTATTTTTCACAATAATATTTAGAATATTATAGGTAATATCAAGCTTATCCTTGATACTGATTTTGCTTGCAATAGAAGACGCCATATTCTCACCTTTATATAATAATTTTAATAAATCTTAAATCAATTTTTGGGGAACCCTCTGGGGGAACCCGCCCCCAACACGGGATATTAAGATTTTAGTATTACCATTATGATAACTTAAAAAGAAGCCAGATTTTTCTAAAAATTGTAAAATAAAATGAAAAATAATAATATTATAGTGTCTCTTGAACTGCTAAGATAATGATGCTATAATTATAATAATTATCGCGAGACCATCGTGATATATTTAATATTTCTATAATGCTATGCGAGGGACTTGCCGAGGGACTTGCCGAGGGACTTGTGAGGGACTGACGATAATATTCTAAACGTATTTAATATCGTGATGTGGAGAATCATAAACATTTATATTTAATTTTTTCAAGTTATATTTAACAATATAATTATCCCATATATTATGTAAATGCGGAAAGTCATAATCGTCCATAATTAATATTGTTCTCGGCTTAGATAATCTATATGAATTTATAATATCGCTCACAGCAACTTCTGTGATGTGTCCTCCGTCTATATGTATTAAATCATATTTATAATTAACAGTCTGTAATGTTTTTGTGCTATCGCCAATTGTTATATTAATTCTATCACCGAATGTTTCCTTTATTTTTTCATAACACGGGATTGTATATCTATGCTCTCCTAAATCAAAGCAAGATATACGCATATTTGGATTGCTTATAAGCATTAACAATGCCGAGAAACCGGAATTAAACCCGATTTCCATCACATTTTTTATATTTTTATTTAATACTAAATTACTAATATTCTTCGTTTTATTTAAGAATGCATCCGTATAAGTAGTTGTATGATGCATCATAAATATATTTCCTTCCAATAATTCACCGCAATTATAAATGATAGGTAATAAATTCATATCAATATACGCTTTTGTTTTATTAATATTATTATTTATTGTGAAATCCTTTATATCATTCAAAAAGACAGTCATATCATATATTTTGTGAGCATAAACTCCGGGTCCTCCAGAAAAATGATGTACTACTTTGTCGCTATGAATATTTTTATCATTATTCACAACAACCGATTTTAAAACACTATTATTATATAAATTGTACTTAAAGGCATTATATACAATATATGGTTGGTCGTGAAAACTATTATTATAATGTCTGATTACAATATCTTCATTTATTTTATTAAATAATAATCTTATTTTTTCACAATTTTTAAACAATAGCATTCCGCTTGTAAATGCTTTCTTGTCTTCGTAATTATGTAGTTCATTTCCAAATAGCGATTTTCCCCAAAAATCTGTATCGCTATCTATTTCGCCTTCTTCTAATGCATATAAAACATCTTCTTCGCATAAATCAAATACCTTGTTGATATTATCTTTTACTAAAATATCTGTATCTAAATATAGTATTTTGCTGTAGTTTGCTATAGAAGCTAAATTAAATAAATCTAATCTCGCCTTACACGCCTTATCTATATTGTCGTATGTATCATTTATTTCAAACTTTATTTTTTCGCTAAATAAATGGCTCTGTTTTATTATATTCATAAATGGAGTAGATGTATATAATAATACCTGCGTATTATCATCAAGATTACCATAAATAAGAATACTTTCTAGCAAAAGGAAAAACATATCCACATATTTTTCCTGATTAAATACGCAGGCAAAAATACAATTCATTATAATTATGGATTATATTATAATTTAACAAAATAAACGAGCCTTCCTTCGCCTTCCATTTTACATCTTCAATATTCTATTTTATATTTATAATATATAGAAATAATTAGGATGGAGTGGATTATTCTTTCGGTAATTCATAGTGCTATTGTAGCGGGTTTAATATTATTTTTGAGATATGATGAGACGCCGAGCAATATTTTTCCAATTATAGCGAATGTCATCGTAGGCATATTAAGTGTGTTATATATATTCTCTTTTTACAAACTTTATTATTTAATGGGCGAAATCATTAAACCTAAGTATTATCTATATTCTTTTATGTTATTTCTCGTTATATTGCTCGGATATTACATAATAAAAACTTGTCCAAACCCGGCATATTTCAGAACCTTTGTTGCCCTTGAAATTATATTCATATTATTATTCGCCTTATATTATGAGAAAAATGTGAAAATATCATATCAAAGCATATTCGGAATTATGCTCGGATGCATAGGTATCATCCTAATATCTCTTGATAACAATATTGTCAAATAATAAATGACATCAAACACAGAAAATATATCCCTATATTTACTGTTGTTTATGATGTCTCTTTTTATATAATCCCAGTAGCTTATGTATATATTTATTATGATAACAATTCAAGCATATCCAGTATAATTTCCGAAGATAATTCTAAATATATTATATTGTTTTTTATGATTATTATGGGTACTGCTACAATACTTTATGAATACAAAAGAGAAGTCGTATATTCTCTTGCAGTAATAAGTATATTGCTCTTTTCTATATATATTCTCTTATATTTTCCTGAAGGTCTAACTATGGATATAAAAATAGAATATTGCAAAGTTCAATAAATATATAGATTCATATAGAAATATATTATCATCTATATTTATTATAAGTAATAGTAATAATAGCATTTGTATATTTAATAGTATATGTAATACATAGCATTCTTGATAACATTCTCTATTACTATGTCTTATCATAAATAATAGTATTGATATGAAAGCTATTGAAGCAAAAATATAATGTAATATTAGGGATTGATAAAAAGTGCAACTATATATTTACTGTTATTTGAGAGAAGAGCAAAAATATATAATATATATCCTAATCTACTGAAAGGTTATCCGTCGTCTGTCATCTCTCTAAGGTAGGAAGGGGGCTACAGTGACTGTCTTCCTCTTCATATTATTTTCAGCTCCCGTAAGAGTTTTGGAACAATTAACATCGCTTACAGAGGAATCCTTTGAAATCCTGAATCGGACAGGGATGACATACCTCTTCGTATTTTTAGCATATTTAAAAGTACTCGCGACAGATGAAGTAGAAGCACTATTGCCATACCCGACTCTTCCAGCTACGCTACCCTCCCCAATAGTACGAGTAACGCCGGTGCTACCGCGCGACACTCCGCCTCCACTACGAGTAGCACCTCCGCGCATATTATTTTTTTCTTGAACGATCTCTTTTTCTTTACAGAGAACCATAAATGTAAGATACACCATGCCAGTATTTTCCGAGGTTTTTTCAATACCGAGCTCTTTATCATCTTCGGCAAGCTCTTCGTCCATCGCCTTACTCCTTGAAGTCGTCCATTGATATTTCGCCTTTCCATTTTGATAAAATACACTGCTATTTGGGTTCCAATTTTCTTCAACAGGAATAGACCACATTACACCATCCCTATCAATATTGAATGGAGTAATATGACTTTGCTCAAGATAGTCGGGTTCTTCAAAATCAACGGCGAAACCGAGCGCATAATCATAATTATCATTATTCCTTGAATAAATGTCTAGATTTTCAATTTTAATTACAAACGGTCCTTCTTCGGCAATTACATAATAGCTTTCTGCGTCGTTGGTCTCAAGAGTTTCAATCTCGTAACTCTTATTAAATTTCTTGAGGTCTGATTCGTTTTTATAAAGCGCACTATCATTTCCCTTACCGAATAAAACCTTGAAGCCGACATTAAGCTTATCAGCTGTATAATCAGTATCATAGGCATTGTAAGATAGATTGATAGAGTCGCTAACCTTGACAATAGGAGCGGTAGCGTCGGTAGTAGCTGAAGAAGAGTTCTTGGACATTCTAAATGTATAATTTATACTTTAAAATATACACGATCAATTTTTATAAATATATTGCAAAAATGATACATATTTATCTTTTGGGTGGGGGAACCCGCCCCCAGCGCGGGCTATAATGGGGGAACCCGCCCCCAGCGCGGTTTTATCAAGAGGCTATTGAGCTATATATAATACCATTATGATGTATTAAAAAGACACTGGATATTTTGAAAAATTGAAAATTAAAATTTGAGTAGCGGAGCGTATCTTTCTGTTTTTTCAAAAATTTCAAAAGTTTTTTTAGAAATTACAAAATAAATCAAGAGATGTACTCAAAATTAAAATGAAAAAATAATAATATTCTTGTGTCTCAATAACTGCTCTGTTAATCTAGGTATATTTTTATAAGTATTGGGAGAGGGACGGAGGGGGGAGGGGCTTTAATAGGATACTGAAATAATTTTTGTATTTGTATAAGAATAAGAATAAAGGAGGGAAGATGGAGGAGTGGGTATATTTGTCTATTTTGAGGAGTACAATAATTGTCGGGTTCATACTTTTTATAAGGTATGATGATTCCCCTAAGTATATATTTCCAATTATGATAAATATAATAGTAGGCTTTATAAGTTTGATATATTTCCTATATTTTTATAGTAATGACAAAAATATTACAGATATAATAAGTAAGCCAAAATATTACATATATTCTATAATATTATTCGTCGTATCACTAATAGGCTTCTATATTATAAAGATATCTCCCAACCCTGCATATTATAGAACTTTTGCTGTTTATGAAATTATACTGCTATTGCTTGTTACGCTGTATTATAATAAATACTTTGATATAAATTATCAGGGTATATTAGGTATCATCTTAGGCTGTATATCAATACTCCTTATTACAGTTGATAATATAATATAAATTACGATAGCCCATCAATAGCCCGCGTTGGGGGCGGTCTCCCCCACTATGATATAAAAATATAAATATATTATTACTAAATGACGGAAACATCAGATAAGGAATATAAATATAAAATAATATTAACAAAACCCTATAATGTTATAGCGTCTGATATATACAATAAGATTAAATATATTACATCACATGACAGACAAGTTCTAATTATCAATACTGAGAAATATATTTACAATCACATATTATTACCATTCTATGAAAAGAAAGATATTGAAGATATAATATATAACTACGGGATACAGAATGCCATACAGCATTATATATTAAATAAAAAATATTATAATGTTATAAGAGAGATTATAGATAATGACGAGTCAAAAATATATATTGGTATTGCCTTTTATATCCTAAAAGAATGCTTTGAATACAGAATAATAAATGCCGAACAATAGATAAGTTAAAACTTAATATTGGGTCCTCCTGGACTGCTATTACTGTTTCCACTTCTTTCCGCATATAAGACATTCCATAAATAGAGTTGAAGCTTCATCGCCAGAGCGCGTCTGGAGTTCATAATAGCTTACCTTCTTACTCTTACATCTCATACAAGTTATCATATCAGACATTGCCACAATATTGAACTCATAAGCTTCTTTGAGGCGCAAATTATTTTTATTGATAATATCATTCCATCTCTCGGGAAATACATTATGACATTGCATATATGGAAGCATATGCGGAACAAACTCTTTGTTATCTACCATTCTTTTATATAAATCTTGATTTCCGATATAACTGTTAGATTTAAGATTAGAATAGATGCTTCGCGAGATATTAATATATGTATCTAAGAACAAGGAGCATTTCCACGACAATTGTATTTTGTTAGTATTCGCATAATCAATCGTACAATTAAAGATGCCTATTTCTAAATCGGTAGCTTCTAAATCGGAGATAAACAAATTATTAATAAGCATATTACGAAAATCATCACGAACCTTGTTTTTATTATACTGATTATTATAAACCTCTGGAATATTATTTGGAGCATTATATTTATCTATTTGGTCGCTCAATTTATAGATTTTAAAATCATTATTCATAATAAATGTTTTAATATATAAATATATAGAATAATCAATTTTTATATATAAATCTAAAAAATGATATATATACTATATAATATTCAATTACCTTTCGCAATATGTCGCAACCGGTCTCTTCTAAATCTGGAACACTTGATATTAATAAATATATTAGTGGATTTCAGAGTGTTGTTGGAGGCGATAGTCAAGAAGATATTAATTTAATTGAAATCTATTTCATTAATCGTGGTATTAGGGAACCGCAAGATAATGTTATAGATGTATCTGTTAAAAATAGCTTGGAAACATTTATAGATAACTATTATAAGAAAAGTAGAGTTGAAAAGTATAAATCATATACACACAAAGAGAGAATATATACATATGAGCTATCTAATGACAACCAATATGTATCAAGTAAAATTAAGAAACATATGGATATTATAGATAATATACTCGTAATCTGTTCCAAGAATAATAAACAACCTAATTATACTTTCCCTTGTACTAATGAAATAGACAGCATATATGAATATATTATTAAGGAATACAAGATATCAAATAGGATATCTTTAATTCTGCGCTGCGATAGCGGAGGGGACAGCGGCTGCGAAGAGATTAATACGCTTTATATTGAATATAGACATTCAAATAATGTTGATATTGATAAGATAAATGAGACGATTAACAAGATAATTAGAAAAATATTATATCAGCTATCTCAACCGTGAAAAACAAAAATTGATATACGCATTATGACATATATATATAACAAATTGCGCGAGTATTCCTATATAATATGAATTCTTCTAATGATATTGTGAAAACAGATTATTCGTTTGTAGATTTTGCGAATATTATGATTGGTAATAACACTATTACAGAAGACACTTGCAAAATCTATAATATTAAGGAATTGTATGACGGATATATCAAACATCTTATGGTTAGAAAATATAAGAGCGAGGATATCCGGCGATATCGTATGGAAGCCGTAGTAGATTATTATCTGGATTTTTATGGAAGTAATAAGAATTATGATAGAAGCAAGCTGGTAGCACAATATAAAAATAGTATCACCGACGGTTTTGATAAGAAATTGAATCCGCCTAAATGTTATCTAACTATTGCAAGGAGAGAAGATATTGCGAATGAACTTAAAGAAAAGATGGAATATGAAAGCTGCGATATCAATACGCATTACAAGATGATTAATATGAAATACGAATATTACGGAGAGCTTAATAATTCAGAAAAGCAAAAGCAGTCTGCAATTGAGAATGACGAATATTATGATGAATATAACGATTATTATAATGACGATGAACTCAATTCAAGCATCTGTAATAGCGATGATTATGACGACTATTATTGTGAATGTATTAGCGAAGATGATAGCGAATATTACTCTGACGATTACTAATACTTACCTTTTAGGACAAGCGAGACAAGGCGCCACACTAACAACGAAAAACAAAATAAATTACTTTTTTTATTTTTGTATTATCCAGATATCTTGTAAAAATTGATATAAATAGAATAATTTTATCATAATCATATATATGACAATATCAAAGAATTATATTGGAGCTCATATTAAGCGCGATGACAGCGGGGGGATAATAGAGACTATGAATAATATAAAGAATAATTGCGGGAATGCTCTTCAAATATTCATTTCTAATCCACGAAGCATTACTATTACAAATATAGACAGTTATGTTAAAAAATCTCAAGATATACGAAAATATCTCGCAGAAAATGATTTCAAGCTTGTTATACACGCCCCTTATACTATAAATATTGCAAAAGATTCTATGGAGGGAAAACGAGTAATGCCTTTGGAAGAATGTATATGGATTAAAATCCTCATTAATCAGCTTACGATCGCAGATATGATGAACGCTGAAGGTGTCGTATTGCACGTAGGAAAGCACGTCTCGTTATCCTATGAAAAAGGATTGAATAATATGAAAATGGGAATAGAATATATATTGAAAATTATGGAAAATAAAAAGATGAAGACTAAATTAATAATTGAAACGCCTGCCGGGCAAGGTACAGAACTGTTAAAAGATTTGAATGACTTCGTAGCATTCTTTAACGGTTTTTCAAAAGAACAAAAGAAAAATCTTGGAATCTGCTTTGACACCGCTCACACCTGGGCACTCGGATACAGTTTAGCAGAGGCATATAACATCTTATTTAAAAAAAATAGCAAGGATATTACAGTAATTCATCTAAATAATAGCCTTGTTAAAAAAGGAGAAATGAAGGACAGACACTCTGTCATCTTAGATGGCAAAATCTCCGTAACAGAAATGAATGATTTTATAGCATCTTTGTCTGCAACACATATCCCAACAATTATCTTAGAAACACCAACAGATAATTACAAAATGGAAATAAACCACATTCGCAATTTACTAGACTAAGGCAATGTTGTAGCTACGCATAGCTATATGAAGGCGAATGCTATAATTATCAAGAATGTTTTTTAGCACTATCTAATACTTTTTTCATCTCGTTATCAAAATCATCACAGGTAGCGCGAATATTAGCCCATTTACTTTCTTCCTCGCTAATATTGTTTACATTTTTTTCAGGTATTTTCCACAATTCAATCAGAGTATCTAATACATTATTATCATTCCTAATAAATATTGTTTCAACCTCTTCATATGTTAATCCATCAGGTGCTTGTTTAAATACTTCATCCATATTATAATATATATATATATATTATATCCTTTTATCATTTTATATTTGTTTATATTTTTCTATTTTGCAGATATTGTATATATGCTCTGATATCTCATAAGCTATTTTTTCGTATGGATGTTCCATAGAATAATTTTCTATAATTATATCATTAATATTTTTAGGCTTATCGCTACTATATAAACATATCATTAATTCGCCAGTATGTATGTTCTTATATATCTTCTTATCGACATCAGGATTTGAACGAACATATTTAAGTTTATCTTGAGATATATCGGGACTAGCAGGACTCGCTGATATCTCAACATATCCCATATTATATATTATAGTTTTGAACGAAGCTTCATTATAGCGTTGATATATATGAATTTTTTCGTGTATGAGTAGCTTTATTATTTCATCTTCTGAATAATTTAGAAAATCCTGAGATAGAAATATTATGTGCTTTCTTGTATGTGGCAAGCCATCTTCATATTTTCTACCATTATCATTTCTGGTAATGGCTAATACCCATTTAATATCGGCTATATCTTTGTAATTAAGATATTTTGAATAATATAGATTGCTTTCAGAGCTAATAGTATTTATATTAATATTTCTCAATAATTCATCGGCTTTTTTCGTACATTTATCAAGTATTAATTTATCGCCTTTATTAAAATGCGTCGCTTCGCCTTTAATAATATTAATATATTCTTCTTTAGAAGATACTTTGCGAGCATATAAATCTAAAGCTGATAAATTGGCTACATATCTATCTTCGTCGCTTTCAAGAAATCGCACGGTTTCTTCATAGCTCATATAATTTAAATGCTTATCATTCTTAAAAGGAACAGAAGTATATACAGTGTATATATAATATATTGTTAGTATTGCAAGGGTTATAATCAATAATGATAAAATATAGTAATATATCATATTTATTATAAGCTAACATTTTATCATTTGCCCTTTTTTTTATAACATACTCCTATATTTGGGTCTGACGATTTAACTACATTACTTTCCTTAACATTAATATCTTTAGAATTGTTATATTTAGCCACTCTATCGCAATAATAATTTCTATTTTTTGAAGCATTTAATATAATAGTATCCTTAAATTTTTCCTTATAAGTTTTGCGATATTCTATCTCATTGTTTTTTACACTATATACATAGAGCTCGTCAATTGACTTATTATTACAATCGGCTGCGATTATTTTGTTATAAGATACAACAATGCCGCTCTTTTCAACAAGTATTTTACAGTATCCGTATGAGTTTATAGAATAATAGGTTATGTTATATCCAGATATGTCAACCACTTTTTTTTCGTTTAAATCCTTAATTATATCTGGGTCAGCACCACCAGTTCCTGAAGTTATCTGGATTACGCATTTATCATCTCCATTTTTAATACTCATTATATTGAAATTATGACAATCGGCGCATAAATAAATACACTTATGTTCAGCCAATATCTCATATAGCGAATCTATTAATATGGGAGATTTGTCTTCTCCTAAAGTTCCCTTTTTAAGCTTAGTTATATCCTCGCCCTTTCCCTTAGACTCCTTCTCTTTTTTTGATGGCTTTATTGACTCACTGGCTTCTTCTATATCCAGTTCAATGGATTCCTCGGGTTCAATGGGCGCCTTGGGTTCCTTGGGTTCCTTAGGTACTTTCTCTTTTTTGTGTTTATCTAAAAATAATGGCATATGTCCCATTACAAATATACGCTTATTTTGATTCCCGTCTTTAATCTTTGTTTCCGCTATTTTTTCTCCAACAGTTTTTAAATAATCGTATGAAGACATATTGGTATTTATTATAATAACTATATACGACGAAGAAGCATCTTCATATACTCCAATATTTTTATCAGAATATAACTTTATACCATTTTTGGAGTCATCAGTCTCCTCTCCTAACTCCTCTCCTAACTCCTTTACTAACTCTTCAATAGAAGGAATACTTTCTAATAAACCTTTAATCATTGTATTTGCATAATCACCCTCAGTTCCCTGTAATGAAGCATCTACTTCTTGGGAAGACTTCCTAACTTTTTCTAAACTCTTTGTTTTGACATCTATATATTTTTTTAGCTTGTTAATATAATATTTCTGTGTCTTAATCATACAATAAGGATATTCTTGATTACTACTGACTTCGTCGTGATTACCTACACAAATATAAATATCCTTATTCATCGTATATAGTATGTGATATCCTGATACCAATGTATCAACTAAATAATATTTATAAGAATCCTTTTTTTTTTCATCATTAGATTCTGTAGCCTCGGTTGCGTCTTTAGATTTTTCATAATTGATTAATGTATTATACCAGTTATCTCCCGCTATAAACATCTTTTTAGTAGAAGGTTCAAACTCTTTGATACAATTTAATACAACATCCCTATATATAGCCTCTTTCTCACAGTTTATATTATTCCAGCAACCAAAAAATATGAATGAATTGTTCATAATTCTAAAACTTATTTTAACCCGATACTATTTAATAAGAGTATTAAAAAATAAAATGCTAGAGGGATAGGGGACTGAGAGACGGCATTATAAATAAATTGAATTGTGCTTTGCAGATATGGATGTGTTGTTGCTATATTTTTTACAATATGTATCATAAAATGTATGTGAGACTGTGTAAGGAATGCTTATTTTTATAAGATCCGTGGGAACATATATCATCATATTAATCCACGATACGATGTTATTAATAGCCCTTTTTAAATTGCGGACACCATCTTCTTTTTCAATATTATTAATAATATGCCTCAATAGCTCGTTACTAAATATAATATCGCCTTTGTTAAAATTGTACTGTTTCAATATTTCGGGTATTATATAGCCCGAAGCTAATACAACCTTCTCGTCATTATCATATCCGCTGACATTAATAACAATCATCCTGTCTCGCAAAATTGGATTTATCAAAGAATCATCATTGTATGTAAAGATAATCATAGAACGCGATATATCAAAATCAATCTCTTCAAAATATCTGTCATTGAATTTGTCGTTCTGTACAGGGTCTGTTATATGTATCAGGGTATTGATGATTTCCTGCCCCTTATATGTATTAGATACCTTATCCAACTCGTCAAATAAAAATAGCGGATTCATTATTCCAGTTTTCATAAGAGATTCACATATTTTTCCATAAGTGGAACCTTCGTATGTATATGAATGTCCCTTGAGAAACGATGAATCATCTGTGCCACTCAGCGATATAAAGGCATTCGGATAATTCAGGGCATTACAAATACCTTCTTTAATTAGCTTCGTTTTCCCCACGCCGGCGCTACCTTGAATACCTATGATATATCCATTAGCTTTGGGAAACGATATTAATTGGGCTAATACCCTGACAATCTGTTCTTTGGCATCTTTGTGGCCGAAGATAGTCTCGTCCATACGCGCTCTAATATTATTTAAAAAATTACAGATTTTCTCATTACCGTCGGCAATTTTAATAGGAATTTCATAAAACTTATTAAAGGGAATATTATTCAAAGAAGATATCCACGAACTAAGCTTATAATATTCCGAAGAATTGCTATTCATCTTATTTAAACTTTCAATCTTCCATATGATGCTCTTCTTTGTTCTAATATTTATATCGGAGGACAATATTTTAAAACGCATAGGGACATCATAAGTAATCGTTGTTTTTTCAATAATATCTTCGTTATCTATTAGCTTCGTTTTATCGGCATCAGAAATAACATCAAAATATTTTTTCTCAACACTACTATATTTATTATAAAACCTATATGTTTTTTTATTAATAAGATGCTTACACAGATTTAATACATTATTATTTCTTTTGGTCTTATTGTCATTCCGTGCATTTGTATTTAAAATAACATATATCATTTGATTATGCTCTTCTTGATATTTATTAAAATAGTTATCGGGATTATCATTAATAATTTCATTCTGACAATCCTTATTTATAATATATTCTTCAGTCTCTTCAATGTATTCGCTTGTATCTTCTATTTCTTCTGTATCTTCGCTGGTCTCTTCGGCTTCTTCTTTATATTCGCTATCCTCGGTATCTTCTGTTTTTGATTCCGAATCTGATTCCGAATCCGTCTTAGATTCGCAAGATTTATCTTTGTGTATAGGGTCAACTTTTTTCATAATTTATGATTTTATAATATATATAGATTATTCATAAGTATTTTTTATATATACTCATCCTCATATTGATTGCCCCAGTAGTAATTGGTGGATACAGTTCTAACTATTCTATTTGTATATAATACAAAATATGTAAATAAGCATACAAATAGTATTACCATAATTAATATTAGTAAATCCATATATTTATTGTCTGTGTATATATTTACTGTGTAAGAGCTTACCATAATTAATGCCAAAAATAGAATGCATACAATATAGACATCGTAATTTTTATTTTCGTATTTGAGGACATCAACATTCATTTCAGAATCCGATTTTTTGCTATAGAGGACATCGTTCAAATATAACTTTTCATTATATATATTTTTAGATATTGTTACAAGTTTTTCGTTATTACCTTTTAGTGAATCATTAACAATAGAAGGAGACTTTAATATTATCATAAGCATTAACTCTTTTGCATTAGTATCCAAAAAGTTCTTGACATAATTTTTCTTGTTCGTTATATTATCAGTATCATATTCGTTCTTTTTGCTTCCATCTGCGGTACCTGAACTTAATTTGAAACTATTAGCGGGACACAAATCATATCCAATAAAACTATTATCATCAGTAAAACCCTCTTCTATATATAGTGTATTCATTATATAATAGGTCATAAATAATATTATTATAACCACGAGACACCCGAGAGTTATTGATTTAATTAGAGGTTTTTCTACATTTGCAATATTTATTATTACTAATATAGCTATTAAAACGCCAACAATGATTAAATAAGATAGTACCTGGTTGTATAATAGATTATTTCGGGATTTATGTAACTCATATAGTGTCGTATTATTTTTAATTTTAGTTTTATACATATTTATATTTTGTTCAACAGTGTCCGTATTTGAGACTATATTATTATAATCTTTATCTATATCCCCGCTTGTTATTTTAACTATATATACCTTTTGTTGAATTGGCGTGTCACCACTTGATTTATTCAAGTTGTTATATAAATTAGAAGGAATATCATCGCTTTGTTCAAGTTCAATTACTATGCGTTTTTTCTTATATGTGTCCTTTATATTAGTAAATCCAATAGCTTTAAATGTTGTTCCGACAATTTTTATTCTATAATTCTTATTAAATTCGTGTTTTTTATTATTTTCAAACATATCTATAATTACTTTATAATCATCTCCGGAACCAGAATTAAATAATGTACTATCATTTTCTAATGTATCATGAGTAACTCCATTATCTGTTGATATTTTAAATGCAGATAAAACCTTAAAACTATCACATAGTTGAAAGTGTTCAATTCCTAAATTAGTAGTTGAAGTTGATATGTCGCTTTTAATTTTATTAATCTCTTGTTGTATCATTACATCATACTCTTTAAAAGGAGTATCATTATCGGCATTTGCACTAAATTTTTTGTATAAAATAGATTGATATTTTTTATCAGAAGCAGTAGTATCATCTGGTAGTCTTATATTTGTAGCAACAACACAAGTAGCCGCAAAAGCTGCTCTATAATCATTTTTAACAAAATCAATTAGCGCTAATTTAGCACAATTACTACCGCCTACTGTAGTATTTGCATTATTTAAAAAATCTTTTTCATAAGATATTGCCAACGCGCTAATTTTATATCTATTGTTATAAAATATATTTGCTGCTCTTATAGATGATAATAATAAGGCTTTGTAGCATAATAAATTAACTTCTAAATATTGTAATGTAGTTGAAAAACTACTATTATCAATATTATTTATCATTTTTATAAAATTATATATATAATATATATTTTGTTCATAATAAGAACCCATCTCTTTAGATGAAGCTTTTAGTTTATCAAAGGTGCCTTTTATTGTAACATCGGGAGCGTTTACAATAGCTTCTTTTATAGTTATTGCTGTTGAAGTAGAATCATAAGCATCATAATTAATTGGTAATGTATAACTACTTCCAACGAAAGTAATTTCAGTATCTGTAGTAAATTGAAAATTTGTAACATTAGTGGGTGTTAAAGAAACAGAACCTGATATTATCGTAGTTCCGCTTGTTATAGTATTAGTTTTTGGACGAATTATTGTAGTAGTGTGTACAGTTTGACCACCACTACTAATAGTGGGGCTAAAAACAGAATTAGCAGTAATTGTTACATTTTTTATTGAGTCTGTATCAATAGTAGCGCCTTCTGCAAGAGTAAACCCTCCTTGTACAATACCACTTATATATCCTGAAGTTGCATTGTATGTATTTAGAGTAGTCGTAACTTTTGTTATTGTGCTACCTTTCAATATTTTTAGGTTGGTTATAGCTGCTTCAGTTATATTTCCCGAACTTATTTTTGCCTCTTTCAAAGTCATTTTCGTCATACTGCCTCCTATGTTATTAACTATAGAAGACTGACTATTACCTGTTTGTTCTTGATAAATAGGTTCATCTTCGCGATAATTATAATAATATAAAAATCCGAAATAGTATTTACTCGCAACTGTATATTGTAATTTATTAGAGTCAGTAAATATATAAGTATTAGCAGCGGCAAGATATGCAGTCTTTATATCATCCGAATTTGATTCATAAATCATTATATCAGTAGTTTTAAAGAAATTTGCTATATTTCCAATATATAAATATATACCAATTGGCGGACTATCTGCATCATTTGTCGCATTATTTATAAAAATGCCTTTTGGTTCATTATCTATATCCCCACTTTTCAATTTTTTAGCAACTATATATATTCGCGTACTTGAACTAAATAAACTAATAATATCTTTTTCTTGATTTAAATAACAGTATTTGAGAGCTTTAATTATTCTAATAAATATTTCAATTGCATATTTTGAATATAATATATTAGTTATAGAAAATTTGTCGGGTTCAATATCTGTAGCACCTGTATTTAATTTAATGAAGCACAAGTGATCTTTATTACCGGATTGGGATGTTATATGACTATTCGATATTGTATTATAATCTGTAGGTCCATTATTTTTTGTCTGATTAAAAGTTGGCCACAAAGTATTGTGTAATAATTTTTTTAAACTAATAGCATTTGGTCCCAATGTTGTTAGACCATATGAATCATAGGCTAATTTATCAGTATAAGTAGTATAAATATCGGGGAATAATTTATCATAATAATCATCAAAATCATCAGCACCGGCTTGCACTTCTCTTTTACCATTTTTTATTTTAATATATAAATCCTTTAAATGTGACCTTAAATTACCATACTGTTGCAAATCGCTAGCTGTAATACTGTCCGCCATTATAATTTTTATATACTCTATTATTTTATAGATATAATATATTTATTTAAAATTAACTTTATTTAAATACAAGATCTATAGGAAAATGATTCGCCGCTATTTTCATTGTATCTATCTATTCTAACGATATCCCCGTGTTTCAATCCAATCCATTTGGCGATTGGGTCATTTTGTAGTATGACGTGCATATGCATTTTACTGCGAGCCAAATATTCTTTCATAAAATCCTTGACCTCTTCTTCGGTAAGCTTGGTATGTTTAGGGACATACTCGTGTTTCGTGGGATTAAACATCAATTGTTGGGAGCTAAAATATTGGAGATGTCCGCCATTTTTTTGAAATATTTTGTCGTATTTGTTAAGCTGAGATTTAACCGCAGTTGAAATAGATTCATTGTTAAATACAAGGATTATGTTGTTTTTACCACCGTATTTATTGGTAAAATCCTTAATATTATCGCCGTCCTTTAATTTCTCTTTGAGCTCGTTTATTATATTTTTTCTAAGATTTTTAGAGAGAGCGTACAATATAGTAGTATTTAATGTTTGAACATTAATAACAAGCTTGTCGGATTCAAAATCTTCTTTGCTAAGGGACAATAGTATTTCTTTAAAAGACGACACATCATCTCCGCGATTTACAAGCATATCCTCAATATTCGTATTAATAATATCAATATCCATTGCTTTATAATATTTGTCTTATTATTATATAATAATAAAAAAGTCAATTTTTAATTTATTATTTTGTCTCATCCGATATCTCCGCGCTTCCGATATCTATCATAGTGCCTTCAATAACCTCTTAGGGTCTATATAGCTTTTTTTGCATACATTAGAAGTATTGTGTAATTCAAAAGAGGTAAGCTCTAAAGCCTTCTTAACAGGATTCTTTTCATTTCTATATTTATGTAAATATTTATTGAATAAATTATTAGCGTTCCAAGTCCGCAAATCCTTAGTAGTTATATTAACCTTTAATTTACACATTAAATAATTATTAACATCATCGGCCGTTATGCGCCTATTATTATATTTAAATATATATTCGGAATATTTGTTGCATTCTGCGGATTCAGTAGAAGGAGTTGCGGGAATATCAAGTTTTTCCGAGAGATAAGCATATATATATTTATTTTTACAGATGGCCTGATTGCGTACGCCTTTTTTACCTATAAAATCAAAAGATACCGTGTTATCATTCAACAGCTTGATATGCGAATAATTCAATGTAGTTATTCCATAAGATTTATTCTGTTTCTCGTATTTTATATTACCTATTCTAAAACCACACGACAGTATTAATGTTATTATAATTGCTATAATTTTATTTTTTTCGTCGGACGATTTTAAATCTTTTGCTACCTGCTTTTTTATCTTAATAAAATGCTTATCAAATCTCTGTATTTTCTCGTATTTTTGTTCATTCTGCTTTTCAATATGCTTGGAATTATATATAACCTGCTTTCTACCCTTGCTATCATATCCATATGCTAATATTTTCTTATTATTTAATATTACTACATTATCATATGAAGGAGGTATTTTGAACTTTTTAATTTTATTTATAGTATCATCATCTGTTATCTTGCTCCCCACATCAGCTGTTCCTTCCTTGTCAGGCTTGCCGGGCTTGTCAGGCTTGTCAGGCTTATATTTATAATATTTAAATCCTGTAATATAGGTTCCTACCCTTTTTATTTTCATATGTTTATTTATTGTAAATAAATTATAATTATGATGTTGAAAAATGATATAAACATATAATTATATATGTATTCATAAACTGAATATATAATGGCAACGAAAAAAGCGACACTTGTACCTCCGCAAGCTCATCAACCCACCGTTGATTCAAAAGCTCCTAAAAAGCAACCAGTAGCTGCTAAATTGCCAGCAACTAAAACTGCTGTTACGGTAGATCCAGTAGCTCCGGTAGATCCAGTAGCTCTGGTAGCTCCGGTAGCTCCGGTAGCTCCTGGGGCATTAGCGACTACTGTTACCCCAGTTTCTCTTACTCCCGTGAAGACGGAGGATAATGCCGTTTCAGTAATTATCGAGAAGGTAAATAATCTGTTTGCAAGCTTTAAGGAAGTTCAAAATCTCCTGAAGGTGCTCAGCAAGGATTATGAGAAACAGCAAAAAATCATAGAGAAGGCGCAGAAGAAGCGCCAGAATGCTAAAAACTCACCTTCCGGTTTTGCCAAGCCCAACAAAATATCTGATGAGCTTTGCGATTTCATCGGTGTTCCCCCCGGAACTGAGAAATCTCGCACTGATATTACCCGCTTCATCAACTCTTATGTAAAGGAACACAATCTAAACAAGCCCGAGAACAAGCGCTTTATTCTCCCCGATGACAAGCTTAAAAAAATCCTAAATGTTGGCGATAAGGAGGACATCAACTATTTCATCCTACAAAAACTTATCTCCCATCATTTCCCTCCTTCCGCAAGCAAACTCGCTGCGTCCGTCTAAATCCTAATTATGAGACAATACTGTACTATATTATTTTTTTTACGATATTTATAATATTTTTATAAAAAAATGATATAAATGTTTAGCAATATAGAATAACAACCCCCTACATTTACACTATGGAAATCCCTATCCAAGTTGCTGATATTGCCATAGTCAATGATAATGATGACCACAATGATTATGATAGCAATCCTATTACTAAAACTGCAAATGGAGGAAATGCTTTTAAAAGTACAGGAAGCGCTATTGTAGATTATTTTATGCTATTTGTGAGAGATTTGAGTATCAGAGATAGCTACGATCATCTTGAAAAATGCTGGAAGGAAGACCCCAAAAAAACTGTCGCAATTATCTTCAACGGTCGCGATAGATTGAACGGAAAAAAGGAGAAAAAGATAGCTAACGAGGCCATGCTTTGGCTGCGCAAAAATAAATTTGAAACCTATATGTGCAATATCAAGCTATATGTAGAGAAATATGGTCGCTGGAAGGACATGCAAGTTATCGGCTATAATTTGAAAAGCATTGAACACAAGATTGAAATGAATATTATTGCGCAGAAATTGATTGACGATAAGATTAACTTGGATAATAATAAACCGGTATCTCTGTGTGCCAAGTGGGCACCCAGTGAGAATGATAGGAATGATAAGCGACGACAATTTGCTAAGAAAGTTGCTTCAATTATCTATGGGTGCAAAGATACTTATAAGATGTCAAAGTATAGGAAGCAATATCTTGTTCCTCTTAGAAAGCAAATAGATATCGTAGAATCTAATATGTGTGATAATAAATGGAAATTGATTAAGTATGAAAATATCCCAGGCGTTGCCTCTAATAAATTGAAAAAGGCATTTATTAAACACGATGAAGAAAGGTATAAAAAATATTTGGAAGATGTTGCAGCTAATGTTAAGAAAATTAATGTTACGGGAATTCTTCCACACGAATTGGTAGGTGTATATATTAAAGATATGGAAAAATATAGTAAAGATGAGATGTGTCAGACTACAGAGATGCAATGGAAGGCAATTGTTGAAAATGTTAGAAAATCTGGCAATTTTGATAACGCTATTTCTATCGTTGATGTATCCGGTTCTATGTTTAACGCTAATAATGGAAGTATTCCGGCACAAGTAGCAATTGCTCTTGGTATTATCACTGCTCTTTGTTGTAAGGGAGATTTTGCTAACAAGATTATTACATTTAGCGAAAATCCACAACTTGTAGATTTGATTAAAAAAGCTAAAATTAAAAATGAAGGCGATGAAGCTTCTAGCAGTTGCAGTGTTCCATCTCTTATAGAATGTATTAAGAATATTACAGGAGTTAATTTCGGATTTAGTACGGATTTTCTAAAATGTAATCAGGAAATTATTAACTATGCCATTAAATACAATGTTCCTCAAGATAAAATGCCTAAAAAACTATTTGTATTTACTGACATGCAGTTTAATAGTGCTATTTCGCAGAGTCTTGAAAGTTACGGAAGTTTTGGAAGTTTTGAAGAGTATAGAAACAGTAGAAATAATACAAATGCTCTTGATACTGTATATAAAAGCATTGTTAAACTTTATGAAGCTAATAATTACAAGTCTCCCAAGTTTATATTCTGGAATCTCAATTCAGATAGCAAGGAGGTTTTCCCAGTTAATTGCGATACAGAAGGTACTGCTATTGTATCAGGGTTCTCAGAACAACTCCTCAAAATCTTTATGAATTACGACGAATTCAAACCAGAGTTTATCGTTAATGAGATTCTTGCGCCATATCTTGAAGATATCATTATTAACAACGACTAATCAGCGACTATATTAGATGGGTTATAGGATATATGAGTTTTATGATATATATTTATTTTTTTCATTTTATTGCATTATTATAAAAATTTGATGTAATGGATGGTGTCATAAATGCCCTTGTTAAAAGAGTTAAAAAACTATATAATAAAAATATAGATTTGAACAAGTTAGAAGAAATAGGCTAGGAGACATCACGGAATACAAGGCGTATGAAAGCAGATTGCTTGTCTTACTTGTATAATGAAAAAAACAAAAGAAATGCCGGATTAAATACTCAAATGACTTCATTATATGTATCAAAGATTTTATATAATATAATATTATCTGTAAAAAATAATTATAAATTAAAAATGAAAAGAATGTATTATGGGTATCGCAGTGATGGCACTGATATCATATTTAATTGGAATAGGCAAGGCCGCCCATACCGGACAATATTCTGAGAACATTGTAATTGACCGCGAAGACATGGATAGTACCGGCAGTTCTTGAGGATAAAGATAGAACTGCGGTATCAATACGGGACATATTGAGGGTACCACTTGGCTGGTGTTCTTCGGGTTTTAGAGCGAATGAATAAACATTGATGCCCTTGTGGTACATATCAGGGGTATTCTCGTGGTGTTGATAGGGTTGGACTAACGAGAAATATTCGCCTTGTCTGGTGGCAAAGCGATCATTGCCGTTAAGCATTATTTTTGCCTGCATCACAGGGTTTTTAGACATTACATAGTTATTGTAAGTATCTTCACCGTTAGTAGTATCAGGATCTGCGGTTGAAAAGTTATTCCAATATACATCGTTAGAAGCGGAACTTCTGATAGCCCACACAAGTTCTTTACAGGGATGATTGAAGTTCATGCGTAAGCTCTTCATAGAATCGGGATTTGAGCCGGAAGTAGTTATAGTGTCGGTGCCTGTGAATTGCAGCTGTTCTATTAAATATTCATGGGATAATTGAGCGAATCTTCGGCGTTCATCGGTATCTAAGAAGATGTAATCAACCCATAAAGTAGGCTCAACGAGGGTCAGATCAGTATTAGAATAGCCATTGTTTGTTTCGCCTCCTAGTTTATCATTTTCGGCGCAATAATTTTTGGAGCTTACATCGCAAAGATTTGATACAGATTCGTATTCTATGTTAATTTTGACTTCGTGATATTGAAGGGCGATTAGAGGGAGAGCTAAGCCTACATTGCGACAGAACCAGAACTCTAAGGGAACATATAATTCGTACGATAATCCCGGAGATAATAGAGTACAACAGTTCTCCTTGTTGGCGCCAATCATTTTATAGTAGCCTTCGCGCTTGCCGTAAGGTAGCGAAAGTTCATTCCAGATGTAAAGCCATTCCGAATAATGTTTATCTATGCGTTGTCCGCCAATTTCTAATTCTACGGTTTTTAATAACTTTTGGCCAACATTGGGAACTAACGCTATTTTGTTGGTACTGTGAGTATTTTTTAATTTTCCGTAGAAATACACTCTGTGTATTAAATCACCGTTGCGAGTAATTTGATAGGTGGCACGAGAGCCGAGCGAATTACTTCCCGAAGCGGTTTGTTGGATAGCTTCAATAGCAAAGTTAGTATGACGACGATAAACTACTTTGAAAAAGGTAATTTGAGGATTACCAGTTAAATAAACATCCTGTGCACCATAAGCTACTAATTGAAGAAGACCACCACCCATTTACGCTATATTCTTTATACTATTAGAGGAGAAAAAAAAAAGAAACATTATAGCAATTTAACAACATATATAAATAAATATATAATATAATTTAATTGGAATAAGCAAGGCCGCCCATACCAGATAATATACGGAGAACATTATAATTCACGGCATAGACATGAAGATTCTTTGAAATGTTAGCATTAGCGTAGCTACCAAGTTGGTTAATATCTAAATTGAGAACGGCGGTATCAATACGAGACATATTGAGAGTGCCACTTGGTTGGTGCTCCTCGGGTTTTAGGGCGAACGAATAAACATTGATGCCGGGGTTTGAAGGAATATTTTCGTGATGCTGATAAGGTTGTATTAAATTGAAATAAGAACCCGCTCTTACAGAAAAGCGATCATTGCCGTTTAATACGAGTTTGGCGGATTTTATGGGATTGGTTGAAGTAATTGCGCTGGTAGGAACATATAATTCCGAAGTAGCTGAATTATCATATTTAGTATTAGCAGTGGTTGAATAATTGATCCAGTTTTTATTCATTACCTCCTTTTCAGTAGCGGTTGCTGTGTGATCGGAAGAACAGAACCATACTAACTCTTTGCAAGGGTGATTGAAAGATAATTTCGGTTTAATAGAGGAAGCAGATGATACACTTTCGGTACCGGTGAATTGTAGCTGCTCTATTAAATATTCATGGGATAATTGTGCGAATCTTCTGCGTTCATCTGTATCTAAGAATATGTAATCAACCCATAATGAAACCGAGGGAAGGGAGAGAATATCAGTTGCAGAACCTTTGCAATTCTCTTTAGTTTCAAATAAGATGTTTATTTTAACTTCGTGATATTGTAGTGCGATTAAAGGAAGGGCTAAGCCAACATTGCGGCAGAACCAGAACTCTAAGGGAATATAGAGGTTTGCACCGGTATCAGCATCAGTTCCTAATTTTGCAAGCTTATCATTAGCACCTACCATCTTTTTATAGGCTTCTTTCTTTGATGTGGGAAGCGAGAGTTCATTCCATACATACATCCAGTGAGAATAATGCTTGTCTATCTTTTGACCACCGATTTCAATTTCTACATAGTTTATTAAACGGAGGCCGAAATAAGGGCATACTACTTCGCCCGAATAATAATTAACAACAGATAAATACATGCGATGTATTAAATCGCCGTTACGAGATATTTGGCAGGTTACGCGATTACCAAAATTGGGAGTTCCGTTAAAAGTTTGTTGGATAGCTTCAATAGCAAAGTTAGTATGACGACGATAAACTACTTTGAAAAAGGTAATTTGCGGATTACCGGTTAAATAAACATCCTGTGCACCATAAGCTACTAATTGAAGAAGACCACCACCCATTTACGCTATATTCTTTATACTATTAGAGGAGAAAAAAAAAAGGAAATTATATAACACGACACTTTTTATATTTATTATATTTTTAATTGGAATAAGCAAGGCCGCCCATACCAGATAATATACGAAGGACGTTGTAATTGACCGCGTATATATTGATGCCTTGATACGCCACACCTGAAACAGCAGGATTAGCATTAACCATCAAAGTTGCAGTGTCAATACGAGACATATTGAGGGTGCCGCTCGGTTGGTGATCTTCGGGTTTTAGGGCGAATGAATACACATTGATAGAATTGTGTACTGGAACATTGGTGTGATGTTGGAAAGGCTGAACATAATTGAAATAGTCGCCTTCTCTAACCGCAAAACGATCATTGCCGTTTAATTGAAGGATGGCATTCGCGAAAGGATTGACATTTTGCGAAGGCTTGATATCGGATATAACAAGGAAATTTGATGTAAGCTGTCCTCCTGCAATTGCATCACCGCCATCAGCTACACTGTATGATGTCATACCGTCGGCGCCATCCTTATTTGTGTAATCATACCATCTGGTTATATTGGTGGTAGGGGTTGTTTTTGCGACCCACACGAGTTCTTTGCAAGGGTGATTGAAATTGAGCTTGATTCGGTTGGTACCGCCAACGAGGGGTTCGGTACCTGTGAATTGTAGCTGCTCTATTAAATATTCATGGGATAATTGAGCGAATCTTCGGCGTTCATCGGTATCTAAGAAGATGTAATCAGCCCATAAAGATATATTTTTAATATCTTCAAAATCGGTTAATGCACCGGCTGCGGTAGAGGTACCCACACCCTTAGCTATGCAGCCGGCCTTAGTTTCAAAATCTATTTTTACTTTTACTTCGTGATATTGAAGAGCGATTAAAGGAAGCGCGAGACCTACATTGCGGCAAAACCAGAACTCGAAGGGGATATATAGAGTTGTGTCGGTGGTACCAGGAACGCCGTTTAATATATCTTTGTCGGCGCCAACCATAGTATCATAGGCATAGCGTTTGCCCATAGGAAGAGATAATTCGTTCCATATGTAAAGCCAATCAGAATAATGCTTATCTATTTGTTGGCCACCAATTTCAATAACAACGGATTTTATTAAGCGTAACCCGAGATAATTTTGGTATGTGCTGGTAGTTGCGGGAGTGAGACTTTTCTTTTTAGGAACATCAAGTTGTAAATACATACGATTTATTAAATCACCGTTGCGTGATATTTGGCAGGTTACAGTATTACCGTAACCGGCATTACCGTTGAAAGTTTGCTGGATAGCTTCAATAGCAAAGTTAGTATGACGACGATAAACTACTTTGAAAAAGGTAATTTGCGGATTACCAGTTAAATAAACATCCTGTGCACCATAAGCTACTAATTGAAGAAGACCACCACCCATTTACGCTATATTCTTTATACTATTAGAGGAGAAAAAAATATAGATTATATGACACAAAAATTATTTTTATTATATAAACCTTAATATTTATAATTCAAATATAATGATGTTTAAAGAGAAGTCGTCTAAAAAAAAATTAACAACAGATATAAATGAAACTGTTACTTTGGACGCGATGCATAATAATATGATAAAGGATTTTGAGAAGAGCGATAAGGAAAAGATATACTATCTTGAAAAACTCAGTTATTGCGAAGAAAAGAAAATGGAGATATTAAAAAGTATAAATAATACGGCTGATAAAGAACTTAATAGCCGGCTTTGGTTCAGTAATATAGAGTTGAACGAGCAGATAATAGATATTAAAAGTAAATTGAATGAACTCAATAATTTAGATGAAATAGAGTATTACAAGAATACGAGCGATATACTATTTCAATATTACGATACCGTAAATAAGCAATCGGATATTAATCAAAATATCAACTTTGTCAAAGAGTCCTTTAATAAACAGAAGATATATAAGAAGGAATCCAAAAAAAAGCGAAGTATGATCATAAATACTAACACGATTAATGTATTAGAAGCTCTTAATAACATAGATAATAATAATGTAATAACGGAAAATAAATGTGCTAATAGCGATAAAACGGTGGTCAATAAAATTAATGAGAATGATAATAGCAAGGTATATGACAAGAGTACCTTAGTAGATAAATATATGGCTATAATAAACAATAGATATGTCAGAACAGTAGAAGACGAAAACATAGAGATATGTAAGGTTTGTAAAAATAGTATGACTTGTCTCCAGCACGATGCAATAATTGTATGTAGTATCTGTGGATATCAGGAGCTTCTCTTGGTAGAGCAAAATAGACCGATATTAAAGCAGAATACCAAGGATACATCGCATTTTTGTTATAAGAGAATTAATCATTTTAGAGAGTGGTGCAATCAGGTTCAGGGTAAGGAGAGTACGGATATACCAGATGAAATATTTGAAAGAATTTTGACGGAAATTAAGAAGGAGAAAATAACTGACTTGAAAAAAATAACCTATTTAAAAATGAGGGATATTCTTAAAAGATTGAGGATAAACAAGTATTACGAGCATATCAATTATATTATAAACAGAATCAACGGAATACCTACGCCGCAATTCAGTCCTGAATTAGAGGATAAGCTATGTAATATGTTCAGAAGCATCCAAGCGCCTTTCTTGAAACATTGTCCGAAAGATAGAAAGAATTTTTTGTCATATAGCTATGTTCTTTATAAGTTCTTTCAGATACTCGGGCTCAACGAATACCTCAAATATTTTCCATTATTGAAAAGCAGAGAAAAGCTCTACGTCCAAGACCAGATATGGAAAAATATATGTGCGGATTTAAACTACGAAATAATACCATCGTTATAAACTACTTACAGCAACTGCTAAAATATATTTAGGAATTTGCAAATATTCCAGTAGGCAAGCATACCGCGATAGGTGTTCTTGTGGCTTCTTTACTATATAAAAGGCGTAAGCTATGCAACCAGATTTCAATAAAAATTGAAAATTAAAATTTGAGTACATCTTTCTGTTTTTTTAAAAATTTCAAAAGTTTTTTAGAAATTACAAAATAAATCAAGAGATGTACTCAAATTTTAAAATTGAAAAATATTGATATTTCAGTGTCTCAGATATCATCTATGTAATATCAGCATATTTATTATAATAATTGAGAGGCTAATGATATATTTATATTTATATTTATATTTTTTATAAGTAAAAGCTGATTATATGGTCTCTATTATATGGCATTCTGGTAATCTAATAATCTCGGTAATAACTATGAACTATTTGACTAGATATATTATATCTTACGAGGATAGCTTTATAGTTTTACAGTCTATGATTATATCTTTTATATTATTGAGAGCATTTGGCGAGATATTGTTTTATTTTCCAGATAATATTTATTATGATATGAATTGTATTGCATTCGCATAAATAATAAAAATAATTATAGGGAAGAAGAGGGGGCTATTATAATAACATAAAGGCGTTGGATTTTTGTAATCCTATGTTGCTCGTGGTTTGAGTAGCAATAGTAAATCGGTTTGCCAATAGTTCTAATATGTATATTGTCAGAGCTATTAGTATCGTGAGAGTAAATAGTTTAGCAGCATTAAACTTATTATCCTGTATTAACAACGCTATAAAAGCTATTATTAAAGCTTGAATAATTATTCTTAGTATTTTGTATAATAATATGTTGAAATCATCGTATTTTTTAATTGACATTTATTATTATGAAACATTTTATTTGTAATTATGAAAATATATATAAGATTATAAATATATATTTATATTATAAGATAGAAGCAGTAGTATAAAATGGCAGCAGTAGAAAACAACGCGATGGTATCAACAAAAGAAGTAGATTATTTGGATGAGGATAAGCCTATCCGTTGCCAAAACTTTGTGCTACTGTCTTTTTTGAGCCCAGAAGATGTTATTGTCAATAAACAAGCGTACATTTTTACCAAATTTATTGAGAAGTTTTCCGAAGATATGAAGAAGCTTCTTGAAGGCATCAAGGAAAAGAATCCCGAACAAAAGGGTATGATTGATACGATTGTTGATAATCACTCGTATATCTTTGAGCCCAAGGAAATGAACGAACAGCTTGCATTTTATAAATCAGTTAATAATGACAAACTTGAAGCTGAGTATCATAAAGATAATAACTTTATTACTTCTATGCGCGGCATCAAAGTTCGCGGCACCTTTGATACTATTGAAGAGGCAAAAGTCCGCAGTGAGTTTTTGAAGAAGATAGATAACAAGTTCAATATCTATATCGCGCAAGTAGGCTGTTGGTGCCCTTGGTCTCCTAACCCGGAGTCTCTTGAAAATCAAGAATACTCTGAGACACAGCTCAACACTTTGATGAAAGAGTATAAGAAGAATATGGACGATCGCGATATTGTCTTTGAAAACAGAAAACAAACGCTTGCTTCAAATGCTGCTCCAGTAGGCGATAATGTAGAGGCGAGCAATGAAAACGAAGATGGGAATATAGTAAAAATGGACGAGGTTAAAGAAGAAATTGAAAAGACTGATGTTTGGACTGAAAGAAATGTTGAAAAATAATCTATAATATATTATTAAGAATGAAAGCGATTGCTATATTTTTACTTTTTATAGGAGCTATACTAATAGTCCAAGGCTATTATGATAAAAAACTTACTTGCGGTAAGGAAAAAATAATAGTCAAATATATACCAAGAAGTACTTATGAAGAACAAATGAAACCCGAAGAAAGCCTTCAAACATTTTACAGGGGAATGTTTGAAGATATTATATTGCCTTAATTATTTTTATCCTCAATATTATTAAATGGATATATTAAGAAATATTGAAAAAAAAATATTAAATATCGCCAATAATAATAATAATAACGCAAGCGAAATTAATAATTTGAAAAAGGATATTAAACTATATTTGGATATTTTTGATAAACGCGAGGAAATAAAAAGAGAGAAGAAGGGCGTCTACGATGAACTATATGATAACAAAAGGAAGGCTTATCGCATCAGCTATGAAAACTATCTATCTGATAAAAATGAATTAATGAAAGATATTGTAAAAGAAAAGACTAAGGGGGCAATTCGCAAATACTTAGAATGTAAATACGAGGATGAAGAGGCTGTCGCCAATATTCCGGATATTTATACATACGAAAATATAATACTACCGAATAATCACGAAGATTTTGATATGCCATATGTTCAACAGGTTCCCGTAAATAACAAAAAAGACCATATGATTCCTGTTGAGCCGACCAAGCCTCTCGTAGCAAAACCTGATGAAAAAGAATGTCCGGAAGGTAAAGAAATAAATCCAGTAACAAAGAGATGTGTTAATGTGTGTAAGGACGGCCAAGTAAGAAACCCCAACACAGGTAAATGTGTAGCATCTGCCAAAAAGCCTAAGGCCGAACCTAAGACCGAACCTAAGGCCGAACCTAAGACCGCAAAGGAGAAGGAATGTCCCGAAGGTAAAGAAATAAATCCAGTGACAAAGAGATGTGTCAATGTGTGCAAGGACGGACAAGTAAGAAATCAGGAGACAGGGAAATGTGTCGCCGCTAAGAAGAAATAATGTATAATGCATCACCCCATCCCTTGTCTGTCATTATTGTTATAACTCTTGTAAAATTATATCTTTTCAGAAAATCATCTATATCTTTTATACACGGACAATTTTTATACAATTCTATTTCGTGTATTTTTATGTATATGGCTTTTGTGTATTTCAAATAATTTGTAGCGCCTTGCAATGCCATTAGTTCCGCTCCTTGGATAGCTATATTCAGAAAGTTATATTCGTCGGCTTTAATACCTTGAATATCAAGAAAGGTATCTATGGTTATACTTTTGGATTTTGTACTATTACCATATGATATGTCTGGATAAACTTCTGTGTGTCTATACATATCTAAAATACTTGATGAAGCCGTATCATTCGCCTTGTACAATATAACATCACAATCATCTTTATCAGTTATTATATAATTATGGACAACTATATTATTATTATTAGCAATTGCTACCATATCATCATTTCCCTCTATCCATATTATATCATCCTTCACGAAGCCCATTGTAATGTATATAGACAATTCTTCGCATTTATGGGCGCCTATATGAACGCATTTGTTTATTTTAATATTATTAGTATTCAATAATTCTAATAAATAGCTCGGATTTAACAACATTATACTATACAAAATATAAAATTATTGCGTAATTATATTCAATATCTAAATATAATATAATATTAGGTTATTAAACTTAGTATATTAATGAGTACTAATAATGAACATAATGATATAAATGATCCCGTGGTACAAGATGTTTTAAATGAATTCAGAGATGAATTATTAATATCTAAAAATAATAAAGATATGAGCTTAAATAATCCACCTCTTACAATACAAGATATGCCAGGTGGCAATCAATCTAACCCATCTCATCCTTCATATCCGCATTCGCAGCCTCAACAGCCTCCTTATCCTCAACAGCCTCCTTATCCTTCTTCGCATCCTCAACAGCCTCCTTATCCTCCTTCGCATCAGCAACATACTCCTTATTCGCCATACACTCAAATGAATAAAAATGATTATATGCTATATATGGATATTGAATTGATTAAGAAGAATCTCATAATAGTTATTATAGTATTCCTGATATATTTTAGCGGAATAATTAATAACATTTATGATAGGATACCAGAATATTTACAAGAAAATATCCTGTCCCTTGATGTCTATATCAAAACCGTATTGCTATTTATTATATTGTATGTAATATCTTATGCCGGATATATATGATATTTTTAATATTTATATGAATAATTTACATCTTGTGGGACAGCTACAGTAGCTGTCTTTGTAGGAAGAGTAAAATATTTATATACAAAGAATACTCCTATAAAGAAAGTTAAAAATATAGAGAATATAGTAGTTCCAAATATTATAGTGTAACTGGATGAATCATATATATCTTTATTCATTACAACGATAGATATTATCATAACATTATATAAAATAATTATAAGAGAATAGATTGCTATAAATAGATTTAAATTACTATAATATCCCCACGCTAATGCTACAACAATAATTATACTTGCGACAGAATAACCAAATATTATAAATACTTCCTTTACAATATCATCATTTTCCGCTTGTGAAACAAAAGCCTCTTTCATTTTTATATATCTAATAATTATTAAGATTATTATTACAATTAATAGTTGTAATAGTATTACAAGTCTTATAAAAGTTTTTAACATCTGTATTCGTTCTAAAAGAGTTCTTATCAACATCTATGATTTTTATAGAGCTCAGTTTTTTTGCTCGCGATAATGCAGTATATGACTGTCCGCAAGTAAATATATTAGGCCCCAAATCTAATTCAAGGGCATCTATCGTCATACCCTGAGATTTATGAATAGAGAGAGCGTAGCATATTCTAATAGGCATATGTATGATATAAGAGCTTTTTGACGAAACCTTATTATTGAATGTATCTGTAAAATATTTAATAGTATGAATATTACCGTTTATATCATTGATAATTACATAGTCGGATCCGAGATGTTTAATAACACCCCTCGTCCCATTTACAAGAGATTCCACAACACTTATATTTCTGATAATAATAACTTGGGCGTTTAATGTAAGCTCAATTGTAAATTTTTCGCCCTCCTTTTCCTTATCACAGCTCGCAATAGCTGGATATATCTTAGATAGATTCCCCTGCACTTTAAGTTTCTCTATCTCAATATTATTGATTTTATCAACATTAACATTTACAGGATACAATTTCGTAGGAATAATGCCATTGACAAACTCGGTATCTCGCAATTTATCTAAAACCTTTATGATATTATCAGTACATTTGCCTTTTCTGACAATTTTCAGAATCTTTTGAAATAGTTCGTCGTCATCCTGTCTTATTAACTTTTCAAGCAATACTATTCTTATATTTATTTTATTCCATATATCCGATAAGAAACAATATCTGCCTTTAACGGGCGCCAATTGACAAAAGTCGCCTACTAATATTAACTGAATATTACCAAAGCACGCTTCGCTGGATTTTATGATACTTAGAAGTTCAGATATTTTTTCAAATAATTCCTTATCAATCATAGATATCTCGTCAATAATAAGTGCATCAAGCTTTAATATATTCTCGTGCTTTTTCTTGTTTTTAAGAATATTGCCAAGTATTTCCTTGATACTCCCTGTTCCCAAACCGAGTCCTAAAAACGAATGTAATGTCTGGCCGCCTATCATAACCGCTGCAGTCCCGGTAGATGCCGTAATAGCAAAGTTCTTATTTGCATTATTCAAATACTCTATAATATATTTAATAGTATAAGATTTCCCAGTTCCTGCTGAACCCGTCAATAAAATATTGTGTCCTTCCATAACACTACTTACGGCATATCTTTGCTCTTCGTTTAAAAGATTCATTATAAAAATAAGATAATATATATCTATATCATTTTTTATTATATCCCCCACCTCAATCTAATTAATCAATTAATCAATCTAATTAATCAATCTAATTAATCAATCTAATTAATCAATCATCTTAATAAATAAGGGTTGTTTCATAAGGAATCTAGGATTTTTTTAATTCCCTTGTTCTTCTTATTGTAATTTGATATGAATATATTATTTTTATTTTGCAATCGTTTAATAATATCATTGTGATATCGCTCGTCAATTGTTGGCGAAAAGTTATAATACCACTTCTTTAATATATCTATATCTATTATTTTATGCGGATTACAATTGTATTCCTTATACATATATAGAATGGCTCTTGATATAAAACCCCGCGAATCATTATTCGGTACGAACACCTTGTCTTTGTGATTTACATAATTATTACATTCTAATTCAACCCAATGTTTGCTCTTTATATCATAATCTTCGTGAAACTTATAATTGGATCTATTGCTATTTAGTGTATTGAGAGTCTTAATAATATTGTGCATATCATTTGATTGCTTACCATCCAATAAACATTGTGGGTATATGTGTTCGGCTGATACAAATTGCCTATTATAATTGCTTTTCGCCACACCACGCGCAATATTTTTAGATATGCTAGAACAAGTTAAGGTGTCGTCGGCGATTCCGTTGATAATACACTTTTTAAGGTATTTATTAGTATATATCATAGGCATTTTAGGGTCATTTAATATTGTATCTTTGATTATATTTGAGTACAGCATTTTATTCTGTATTTTAGCAAAAGTACACACATAACTCATTTGAAACAATAATAACAAGATTATTAATAGCATAACACAACCTTAATATTAAGAGAGATATTATCAATTTTTTTCTACATTCGGGTATAATATTTTAAAAAATATATACATATTTTCGTGGATACTATATGTGCCATCTGGCTTAAACATTTTGAGTAGCTTTTTAGATTCAAAATCCCCGTGTATCCAATAATGGATCATAATGGGTTTTGAAGGATATTTGCCGCTTCTGACGGCAGCCCAATCATTAGCTGCCGAGGGAATACCCTCAAGCTTCAAATCATTAATAGGAAATATCAGCTCCCTATCCTCTATTATGAAAACATCTCGTTCTCTCAAATCCTTATCGTAATTATTTATATTAGTTAAAATGTAATGTCCGCCAAATATATCAAACTTATTAAATAAATCATATCCGTGTCTATTTATATATTCTGGGATATTGCGCAAAAGTTTGTGCAAGAATGCATTATTTTTGTTAGCAGCAAAGAATGCATTGCATATATATCTATCATTATTATATATCAATTTAGTTTGTTCGGCAGGCTCATAGCTTACATAAAAGGTATTCCTTGTCATATCAAGGAGTTCGGTGAAATCTCGCAAAACCAACACATCCAAGTCAATATATATGCCACCATAATGATATACTAAAATGATTCGCGCAATATCCCCGCGCTGTACGCCTGTTCGTGCTGAATTATATATTTTATAAAAATCGGGATAGTGTTCGTTTATCAATTTTAATATCATATTGTCCGTCCATAAGATAATTTCGTATCCTCGCGATTTCAATAATTTCGCGTTCTCCTCGCGTATATAATTAATTATTGGAGGAACAGGGTCATCGCTCCAAGTTTGATGTATCGTCTTAGGTATCATAGTATATACTAATAATATTAATAATAGCTTTATATCCATATCCTAAAAAGACATATTCATAATCGCATTATCTAAAATATAATCCCAGAAGATTATGAAATTTACTAGTTTAATATTTGAGAATTCAAATGATGGTATATAAATAGACATAAAATTGAAGTCGCCGAATATATTAAGAGACCACATAAACTTAAATATTATAGTATATAAATACATATTCTTGGTATCATCATAAGATTTATAATATATCAAAGTATCCTTATAAAAATACACAGGTAATATATGAAATATTATATTACATATTATATATTCCGCCTGTAATAGACGCTTATCCGAAATGCCCTTAATAAATTTATTGAGGATGGGTGGTGAATTATCTAAGGCTTGAAATAATATCCTACTATCATATATTATAAATGCGTGAAATAATATAAATATATTTAAAGAATTATTAGCAATAAACTTGGATATCATCAGATTATTTATATTAAAATAATTAATCAATATATGATTCAAAAATATTGAATAGATGTTCCAATTTGTATATTGATTTATTTTTCTCCGTATTATATCATTCGTAATACTTTCCGTATATTTCCTGCTTATCATCATACATATAACTATTGTATATAAGAATAACTCAAATTGATTACTATCCTTATTATATACTACCAAATTATTCATCATTATAATATAGATATTATATATTTATCTTATATAATATTTACAATGAGGGAACCCGTCCCCAACGCGGGCTATTGTCAAGGTTATAAAAATACTTAGATTAACATAGCAGTTATAGAGACACTGGAATATCTATATTTTTTCATTTTTAAATTTGAGTAGCGGAGCGTATCTCTTGATTTATTTTGTAATTTCTAAAAAACTTTTGAAATTTTTGAAAAAAACAGAAAGATACGCTCCGCTACTCAAATTATTCTTTTCAATTTTTAGAAATATCCAGTGTCTTTTTAATATATCATAATGGTATTACAAATATCTCAATAGCCCCACAATAGCCCCACAATAGCCCCACAATAGCCCCACAATAGCCCCTCAATAGCCCCTCAATAGCCTCTCAATAGCCAGCGATAGCCTTTTCTATAACATTGACAATAGCCCCTCAATAGCCTCTCAATAATTATTATAAAAATACTTAGATTAACATAGCAGTTATAGAGACACTGGAATATCTATATTTTTTCATTTTTAAATTTGAGTACATCTCTTGATTTATTTTGTAATTTCTAAAAAACTTTTGAAATTTTTGAAAAAACAGAAAGATGTACTCAAATTATTCTTTTCAATTTTTAGAAATATCCAGTGTCTTTTTAATATATCATAATGGTATTACAAATATCTCAATAGCCTCTCAATAGCCCGCGTTGGGGGCGGGTTCCCCCAGCCTTTTCTAAAACTTTCCTTTGAAAACCGCGTTGGGGGCGGTCTCCCCCATCCCCCAAGATTATTCTAAGGGTGATGAAGTTATTGTCATACCACAATATTCTACATTTTTCACTTTGAATTCTTGTTTAGTATATATGCCTATATTTATAGATTCTTCTAATATCCATTTGAAATTATCCCAAAATTCTTCGGTATGTCCTATGCTTTCTGTTGATAAATGGGCGAACTCGTGTAATACGACGAAAAGCATAGTATTTAAATCAACTAATTTATCATTACTTCTAAGACACAGAACAATCTGCTCGCCTTTGTTTATAGAATAGCTCGTATATCCAGGAGTATCAACGCCCTCTTTTAATCTGTCGGGCTTAAAGTTCTTCTTTAATAATCTAACGCGCTCATCGTTAAGAGAAAAGGATTTCTCTAAGTGTTCCATTAATACTACTAGCTTCTCTCGTATCTTTGCGATTAAATTGGCGGCTTCAAGAGAATCGTCTTTAATCTGTACTGTATATTCCTTCTCATCTATTTTGCTCCTGACTTTCATTAATCCAATATTAGAATAATAATTATAAATATAATATATCCCTATTATTGTTACAATTATTATAATTAATCCCTCTGTGTTTATTTCCATACTTCTATTACTTATAATAAATTAAAAATTGATTTCAATTATTTATATTTAAATAATTGCCATTATCTATTTAATATGGATAAACCAAGAAAAGACTACGAACCTCTTAACAAAAGCCCCGTAGAGTTTCAAATCACAGACATATATGTCCCCGAGAATGATAGAAATAAGGAGAAGGATTTTGACGAAACATATTCTATGATTTTATACGGCGTATGTGATAACGGTGCTACCATATCAACCGTCGTGAATTGTTTCAAGCCTTTCTTTTACATTAAACCTCCCGAATCGTGGGAAAGCCTTAGCGATAAGGTGTTTGAGGCTAAGGTTTCAACATTCAAAGATAAGCTATTGAATGGCAAATATATGGCGCAATTCAAGAATAATAAATACGAAAAGAAAATTATCCCGAACAATTTGTTATCGCATTTCTCTAACATATCTACGGTAGAAAAGAAGGATTTCTGGGGATTCACTAATAACAAGCTATTCCGCTTCATTAAAATATCTGTGAAATCCTTGAAACTATATAACAATCTTAAGTATTATTTGAAAACTCTTGAGAAAGAGGGATTCAAGGCGTACGAGAGCAATATTGACCCATTCCTTAAATATATTCATATTCAAAATATCAAACCTTGCGGTTGGGTAAGAATTGAGAAATATAAAGATGGCGATGATTCGTGCAGATGCAATTATAATATCAGCATAAATAGCAAGGATATTATTCCGCTTGATATCAATAAAATTGCACCTATTCTCATAACATCTTTTGATATTGAATGTTCCAGTAGCCACGGAGATTTTCCAGTCGCCATAAAGAATTATAGCAAGGTCGCGCAAGATTTGGCATTGGTCGCAAAAGCCGGATACGAATACACTAGTGATTTTATAATTAGCTGGTTAAAAAACATCTATATAAAGGATATTATAATTGATGAAGCAATTGACCTAAAAATAAATCGGGTATATGCTAAGAAGAAGCTTCACACCAATTATATTAATAGCATTCCCGAGCTTCTTGCAGATAGAATGGAAGATATAATATCAATTCTGAATAAAATATCTGCATCTGTTGCTAAATCTGCAGATGACGACGCAGGCGACAGCGAAGCCGAAGAAGATAATGATGTAAATATGACGATTGCTCAATTGAATGAAGAAGAGATGAAGCTGGCAAAAATATTAGATACGCTATTAGTTCCTCTTGAAGGCGACAAAATTATTCAAATAGGAACCACTACGCATATATACGGTTCTGATAAGATTGTTTATAAAAATATCATTACATTGGATACTTGCGATTTAATTGAGGATTGCGATGTTATTGCGTGTAATACGGAAAAGGAATTGTTGATAAAATGGAAAGAGCTGATGAATGAGTTGAACTCGGATATTGTAGTAGGCTATAATATATTCGGTTTTGATATGCCCTATATATGGGATAGAGCTAAGGAGCTTGGGATATTGGAAGAATACAGTATAGGCTGGGGGAGATTGATAACCCGCAAAACATCTCTGGTTGAACAAAAATTATCTTCTTCGGCGATGGGAGATAATATCCTCAGATATATTGATATGGACGGTGTCGTATTAATTGATTTGCTCAAGGTTATGCAGAGAGAACAGAAATTGGATAGTTATAAATTGGATAATGTCGCCTCAATATTTCTCGGGGATAATAAGAATGATTTGAAGCCACAAGAAATATTCGCCAAATTTAAGGGCGATTCTAAGGACAGATGCGAGATAGCCAGGTATTGTATTCAAGATTGCTGTCTCGTCAATAGGCTAATTCATAAATTAAAAATTATGGAGAATAATATTGGGATGGGAAATGTATGCTTAGTTCCTCTCAATTTCCTATTCCGCAGAGGACAGGGTATCAAGATTTTCTCTCTAATCGCCAAGCAATGTATGGAAAAAAACTCGCTGATTCCCACGATTAAATCGTATGACAATGATGTTATAGATATGGAAGACGGCTATGAAGGCGCCGTTGTCTTAGACCCGAAAGAAGCGATATATTTAAATGACCCGATTGTAGTATTTGATTACGGCTCTCTATATCCTTCGTCTATGATTTCAAATAATCTGTCTCACGATTGCTATTTGATGGACGAAAAATATAGGGTTGCCGACCCTAACATAGAATACAAGAATATATATTATGATATATATGAAGGAAAGGGAGATAAGAAGAAAAAAGTAAGTGAGAAAGAATGTACCTTCGTACAATACAAGGATGGACGCAAGGGAATCATAGCAGATATCTTGGATATGCTTTTGATTGAGCGCAAAAATACGAGGAAAAAAATAGAATACAAGACAATAAAAGATGGCAAAAATACATATACTGGATTTTGTACGGACAAAGGCGATATCTATAATATACTGAATATTGATACGGGAGAAAATTACAATATTCAAAAGGATACTGTCTTATCCATTGAAGATACCTATAATAGCTTTGAGCAGGATGTATTAGATTCACGACAGATTGCCTATAAAATCACGGCAAACTCGCTATACGGCCAAATTGGCGCCAGAACATCATCTATATATTTGAAAGAAATTGCTGCCTGCACTACGGCGACTGGGAGAGAAATGATTATGTTGGCTAAAAAATTCGTTGAGGATAATTATGGCGCAGATGTTATTTATGGTGATACTGATTCTATCTTTTGCAAGTTTCCTTTGAAGGACGAGGAGGGCAATATAGTATTGGGAAATGACGCGTTGCCCTATGCGATTAAGATGGGAAAAATAGTAGAAAAGGAGATTGCAAAAATAATGCCTAAGCCGCAGAAATTGAATTATGAAAAATCGCTATATCCGTTTATATTGCTAAGTAAAAAGCGATATGTCGGGAACCTGTATGAAACTGATGTTAATAGCTATAAACAGAAATCTATGGGTATTGTATTGAAAAGGCGAGATAATGCACATATTGTCAAGAAAGTATATGGAGGCGTTATTGATATCATATTAAAAAAACAGGATTTGGCTGCTTCTATAGAGTTTCTAAATGAAGAACTCAAGGATCTCGTAGAGGGCAAAACATCAATTCATGAACTCGTTATTACTAAGAGCATCAAAGCATCTTACAAAGACCCTTCAAAAATAGCTCATAAGGTTTTGGCAGATAGAATAGGTGCACGAGACCCAGGAAATCGTCCGTGTGTCAACGAACGCATCCCATTTGTATATATAAAAACTAATAACCCTAACTCTCTCCAGGGAGACAGGATAGAAAACCCTGAATATATCGTTGAGAATAATTTGACTCCCGACTATCTCCACTATATTACAAATCAAATTATGAAACCAATTCTGCAATTATATGCCCTATGTATTGAACTGTTGCCAGGATATGATAAGGATGAAGAGTATTGGCAGAAAGTTGATAATGAATTACAAAATAAACCTATGTATCAGGATATGATGCGCCGAAAAAACAGATTAGATAATCTGAAATTATTAGCTGTCAAAGAGCTATTATTTGACAAATACATCAATGTATTGAGCGAGCCGAAAGAACCTAAAATTAGAAAATCAGCAAAATCTCGCTCAACTAAGACAGCAGTATCTGGCGAACCTGAAGCCATCGCCGTTGGGAACGAGATTATTAAGACAGAGAAGGAGAAATTGAAAAAAACTGATAAAAATATTGAGACGGGAACATTGAAGGTAGATATTAAAATTACTAAAAATGCCAAGACAGGTGTTATAGGGTCTTCTGCATATATTAGCGATGGGACGAGCAAAATATGGCAATATGAAAAAGATAATTGTAGGGATAAGAATAGGGAAGCAAATTATATTATAAATAAGGTAATTAATTATGATAAAAATTATAAATATATTATTACACTGAATAATAAGAAGTTTATTATAGAATATTATACAGCTCTCGTGTATTATAAGGAAAAGGAGGCATCTATGGAAACTAATATATTGAGTGATATATTCAATAGCCAAAACATAGGGGAGCTGAAAATTATTAATAATATCAGGATATTCAGCGATATTATTGCCGATTACAAGCTATTCTCGTTTGTCTCCAAATAAATACTTAACAATTGTAGCAGCTTTCTCCTTTCCTACACCATCTATCTTGCACAACTCCTTAATTTTATTGTCATTGTCAATTAAACACGTGATTAAATTTGGCATCGTGGGATATATCCTTGCAATATTCTTTGCTATTATATTTGAAATATGAGGAATCTGTGATAACTGCATAATATAGCAGGTATCCTCGTCTATATTATCTATTTTCTTTTTTTTAAGCTTAATATAATCAGTATAGCAAGTCTCTCCAGAACCATTTTCTGCTCTGGCATTTACCGAAATAAACTTTTTAGGATTCTCTATTATTTTTATGGCGATTGACAAGAGAAGTGTGGTAGTTTCGCAAATTTTCTTTGTAAATAAAACCCTTATATTATCGCGAAACATAGTATTAATATAGGCTCCTTGAATCGCCGATTTATTTGAATATATTTTAGATGATATGACATCATCCTCTTCTATAATATATGATAATTGAATTGTATTATATATAGATAGCATACGTGCCTTCTGTTCTCTATATCTTCCGTCGTGTATAGAAGATATCAAATCTTTAACTGTTTTCCTTTCAAATATATATAGAATATCATTATATTTAATATGACAGTCTCCAATATCTAAGGGTTCTTTTGTAATTTCTATTTTATCCTTGTAAATATCTAAATCTCTGTCAAATATATCATTATACAAAGAGTCCTCGCGAATATCAACAATAATCGTAAGTTTATTATTCATATATGATAATATATATAATAATATATTTATATATTATAGAGGTTTGCTTATGAATAATTCATTAGATAAGCTAATTGGAAACGATGAATTACTAACATACATATGTTTAATACTATCTATTCTTAATACGTTATTAATGTCTATTGTTATTAATGATATCAGGTGCAATTTCAATATCTATATTTTTCTATTATTTGAAGCTCTTTTCTTAATATTTATAGTATATTTTTTATTGAAAAAGAAAGATGTATATAGCAAAGATGATGACATAAAATATGACTGGTATTTTTATTTACGCGTCAGCATAATAACCCTCGTATTTTTCAATTTTGCCCTATACATATACAACATATCAAACGACACTTCTGCAAACCTCTCAAAAAATGGCGGAGGCGATGATACTAGATTTTCTATTATTACTAATTTAAAAAAGAACTTTTCTATTACTAATTTAAAAAATAAAGTTAAAAACTCAGCGAAAAAGTTTTTAAATATTTTTAGAAGAAGAAATAAGGTAGGTCCCGAACCACAACCACAACCACAACCAATAACATACGCTGATCAAGAACAAAAAAAATTATCAATAATTATAAGCAGAATAAACGATAGATTGCGTATGTTAAAAACGAGGCAATTAAAATTAATAATTAGACAAGGATATTTAAAAAAGAAAAATTTATATAATATTGCTAATGGAAGAACAGACCTTAAAGGAATTTTAGATAACAAAATGAATGAAACCGATAAAAATCTAATAAGTACTAACAAAGAAATAGAAAGTTTAGAAAATAATTTAAACGAATTAGTATTAAAACTAAAAAAAAGTCTAATAGAGCGAGGGAAAAATGCCATTGAAGAAGGAGATGAAGGAGATGAAGACATTAGAAAAGAACAAGAAACATTTAATCAACAGACAGCAAATATTCAAGAAGACATAGACAAAACATACAAACAATTGCAGCATACATCTAACAAAACAGAAAATACTAATGATAATAATGATGAATTTGAATATCAACAAGGAATAGCCGCCCTTATTAAAAACGCAGCTGTTGCTCCAACGCGCAAATATAAAAAAAAAGAACTACTTGAACTTGAAAAAGAACTTGATGAACTCTAAAATAAACTTAAAAAGAATGCAAATGCAGCTAAATAAAAATAAAAAGTGATAACATTTATACTATTATATGCAAATTATAATATGGATGCTACGGGAGCCGCGGGAATCTTTTTGAGTAATGAAGAAATTATTATTCTGACAGAGGATTTTGCCAAAGATTATATGAAAAAATATGATGATTCGCATAGTTTTGACCACGCAATGAGAGTTAAAAATATAGCGACAATATTGGCAATATCAGAAAATCTAAATGAAAAACAAATATTTATAATTCAATTGGCAGCGCTGACGCACGATATAAATGATAGCAAATATAGTAATAATAATGAGGACACGCAAGAAAATGTATTGAGAGGCTTCTTTAATAATTTAATAGATGACAAAAGTATATTAGAAAATATTATAGATATTGCTTGTAATGTAAGCTTGTCTCATGAATTGGCAAAGACTTCGTCTTCATATAAATCTATTGAATTGGATTGCGTCAGAGATGCAGATCGCATAGATTCGCTAGGAGCAATAGGAATATCCAGATATTTCACATACGGGATTGTAAATAAACAGAGTAATATAAGCAGTATCATTGATAACATAGAAAATCGCACGAATATCTTGATGAATAACATAAATACTGATATGGGCAAAAAAATAAGCACAGATAAATATAGAATTATTAGAATGTTTATAGAAGATTATCGCAATACTATGCTTTATCAAGAGCTTTCATAGTTCTGTGGACAAACTTATTAATTATCGTATTCAATATTAGCTTCGCATCATCGCATTTAATATCGCTATTAACTTTATCGATCAAGTAATCACTCTCTCGCTTTATATTGACCTTTTTGTTATATTTCTTTCTAATTTTTTCTGCAACAATATAGCTCTGAATCTTACCGACAGCATCTTTCTTTTCTTTATCAATTGTCATAATATAAGTATTGTGGATAATATTATATACAAGCATTCGCACAGTTATATTATCCAATATCCTATAATTTTTTTTATAACAATGAACGGCATTATCAAATCCGTAATCACTTATTATATCATTAATATCGCGCTCATGCATTATTTTAATCTCTTCATTTACATACATTGCAATGATATTTTTCAATTTAAAATAGTCTTCGTTAGATGATTCATCACACAGCTTCATTTTTGCAATAATAACATTGGTTATGTTATTGAGCTTTTTGTGATTTGCAATATTAAGCTTGTGAATGTTCTCAGGATTCACATCAACATAAAACATAGTCTCTTATAATAATATAAATGTATAATTCTATAATCAATTTTTATATTCATATTGCACATAGCAGTTATTAAACACAGTTGTCGTTGTCGTTTGTGAAGGTATTGACATAGGTTGAGAAGGGGCCTTTGTTGCATTCACCTAGGGATTTAAAATTAATATCCACAGGACATTCTTTTTTGAAGTTTTTTGCGGTTTTTGCCTTGGATTGATAATCAAACAGTTCAAAAGAGTTCAATTGGTTTTTAAAAGTATCACTAATGCCATATTGAAAAGTCCAATCGCCCTCGTTATAAAAGGGCTTCTTATAAATGCAACTCTTTTTGCCAACAGACATTCCAGATAAAAGCCCGTTCTCCTTGCCTTTTATATCATCCAAATTATCAAAATAATATTGATGGCTATGACACAATTCCATATTAATATTCGCGTCAAATAGTAATCTCTGGCTATGAGTATATTTTTTTGATAATAATGACATATTCTCGCAGGATATTTTAGAACTCAATTCTTTCATATTATATTCCTTCGAAGCCTCTTGGACTCCTTCCTTTATAACTTCGTAATAATTATTCATAATTCTATTTATATTAAGATAGATAAAAATAATAATGTATATAAATAGAAGATTTGATTTTTTGATGTTCTATTATTTGAATCTTCATAATAAGAAAGCTGTTAATGATGTTCTAGATTCTAGCGAGAATGTAGTTATATTATATTACTCGGATATGTGCGGCCATTGCATTCAATTAAAACCTGCTTGGAATAAACTTTGCAATTGCATAAAAAATAAAAAAGATATAACTATAGTAAATGTTGAGGCAAATAACTTCGATCATCTTCCTGCAAAATACAAGAAGAATATTGACGGATATCCTACAATAATTAAGTATTCGCGTGGTAAAAAGAGCGAATACAATGGAAACAGAGAATTGACTGATTTGATAAAGTTCATTACGCCTATCGTCAAGCCCAAAGTAATGCCTGCAAAAGGCGCAAAAAAATAATTTAAGGATAATATACAATTATAATATATAATGGATAATTTGAATATTGTAGATGATATTATTAACAATAATAGAAACGAGCCTACGCCAGAAGAATTGGAAACTTTTAAAAATCTCGTGAATGACTGGTTTAAATACGATGACCAGATTAGAAAACTAAGTATTGCTATGAAAGAGCGCAAGAATTACCAGCGAGTTTTAAATAATAAAATAGAGGAATTTATGTTTAATTATAAATATAATGACCTTAATACGCAGCACGGGAGAATTAAAACAAATGTTAAAGAATGCAAAGTCCCTATCAAAATGAATGATATTAAAACAAAAATAATTAAATATAATGAGCTTTCTGGCGAGGAATTGCTTAAAAAAATATTTGAAGACGATCGCGAAACAGTAGTAAAAAAGAATATTAAGAGAATTATCCCCAAAGTATCTCTTACTCTATAACTCTATACTTCGTATTTTCGTAAGTTCATACTTCATCAAATTATAAGAAGCATTTGCATTTATTTTTATTATGAATAGCACCATGTACTATATCATATTCGCAAGATGTTGAATAATAGACATTTTTAATATTGTATTTCATAATTGTGCTCTCGCAATCCAAACAAGGCCGCGAATATTTCAGAGGATTATCTAAGCTATTAGGACCTATTCTTACGACATAGATATCGCATTCATTAAGAATCCCCTTGTACTTCTTGTTTATTTTTGATATCGCAGATATTTCGGCATGCATACTATTTCCCTTTATATAAAAATTGTATCCCGATGAAATTACAATATCTTTATATACTATTATGGCACCGTGTTTGTGCGTATAAACCGGCGATTTTGAGGCAATTTTAGCAGCAATATTCAAATAATACTTTTGCTTATCATTAGATATCTTAATAACATTATCATCTCCCATCTTATACCTCGGTATTCTTTTATTAAGATGACAAGGATTGCCAGCATTCATTCCAGTTATAGTTGAGCCGTTCAGCGCATTTCTATCATCTGGCATTTTACAAAATGATATTGTTAATAGTATATTATATAATATACTATGTTATATCTGTTATATATTTAATATATAAACAATATCAATTTTTATTACATTTGTTTTACCAAAGTGATATATGATATATGATATCTAATTATTAATAACAAGATTTTCATTCTGGTTCAGTTCGTGTTCATAACATAGATTGTGTACTTTGAGCGGGGCTATTCTTCCTACACGCTGGGCTCTTCCAATAGCTTGCTGTTTATCAGCGTCCATAGAGTGTAATATTATTACATCTGTGGCAACACTAATATCAATGCCCGAACCAGCATATTGTGTAGTAAGCAAAATAACATTAGTATTTCCATATTTAAAGTTGTTAAGGATATTCATCATCTGGTTAGTATTACCCTTGAGACATGCGTGTGTTATATTATTAGTCGTAAGTATTTCAGTAATTTTAGAGAATGCAGCATCTACGCGACTGAATACAATGAACTTGCCTGTTCTGTTATTCAATATCAATTCAATCAAGGTATCCTCTTTGCTCAATATGCCTTTTCCAATAGAATCTTTGTTTAATAATTTTACAGCCTCCTCTTTTTTATCTGGAACAATTGCTGTCAAATTATCGGTACTAGTTATTTCTTTGCGACAATTAGGACACCTCTTGATATTATCTCCAGTCATTCCCCTGTTATTTAATAAATTAATAATGCAACTACCACAAAATATGTGAGTACAATCCAAAATTATAGGGTGCGTTATATTATCCAAACAAATTGCACATGTTTTATTTTCAATCTCTGATATCCTCTCTGTCAAATCCTTCAGTTTTTCATTCAAATTGATTAGCTCTTGCTCTATCATCTTCAATTTATTAGCTTTTACATCGTCTGCTATATCCAATAAAGTAATATAATCCTTCTCTTTATATTTATTCTGAATAGCCTTGTTCATATCTGCGCATATCAAATTGGCTATTCCTGTCTCAGTTTCATTTTTACCTCCAAGTTCTTTGATAGCCCCCGAAATATCGTTCGCATTTATTTTTTCAAGCACATTCTGGCTAATGTAATTTTTAATTACCTTCAAATATTTTGACATCTTACATAAATAAAATGTCTCTACTATTGGAGGGATATCAAAGCTCTCTTTAACAAACTCTCTATTACACTTGACGAGCATAAAGTTCAGATATTCCTCTTTAATAAACTCCTTCATATTATGATGTAATGATACGGAAGATGAATAAACACGGTCGCATATATTTAAATAGGTTCCGCTAATTAACCAAATATATAAATAGGACAACCCCTCTATTTTATTAATAATATCATGGCATTCATCTACGATTACGCGCTTCCATTTATAGATATACGAAGAATGCTTTTGATCCTTGTATAATGAGAAATAATGAGGGTCATAATATTTGAATAATATAGACAGTGTGGTGTTTTTAATAAGAATTACATCATATTGATTGAAATAGTTGATAATTTCATCGCGGTCTGTATCGTATTTTGGCATATTCTTATTTATAAAATTAAGATTTTCAATAGCCAGATATTTCAAATTGGTACTCTCGCGCAATGTTCGTTCCCATTGGACGTATACGGGGCCACGAGGAACTACAATTAATGTAGAATTAATAATTTTATTTAAAGCTGCTATATTTTTATTCTTAGAACTTAATTTAAAATAATTATAAGCCTTGGAACTATGATAACTAATAATTTTCTCATTATTAACCCATATATTGTCAAGATTATTATGAGCTACTATAGACAATGCTATTAGCGTTTTGCCATATCCCACGATATCTCCCAAAATACCTATATTAGACTCTATTTCTTCACCCGTTATATATCTAATTTTTCTATGATTTTCCATCATAATCGCCTTATATAAGCAAGCTAATTGATGCGGTTTTAACTGTTTCTTTATTTTAATAGGCTGAGAACACCGAGGCGACTCATTATCTAACTCAATATTATAAATTACACTATCATAATTATAATAATCATTAGACATTATACATATATTATATTATAATATGCAAATATATTTTATATACATTTATAATCTCCTTGTAAAATGATATAAGAAATAATATCATATATTAAATATAATGAACGAAGCAAGCGAATCCGTCACAGATACCCAAGTATCAATCGCTGAGGTACAAGAGCCTACTGTTATTGCAACAACCGAACCGACAAGACCGACAGGTAATAATGGGGCGCCAGAAAAATTGAAGCGTGTTATCTTTGCTTTGCCTGGGGATAATTTTAGTTCTAAGTTTTTAATTTCTTGGACTTCTACAATTAGCAAGGTTATGGATATGCGCAAATATGATATATTGATTTCGCCAGCGACAGGTTCATATGTTTCTTTTGTAAGAATGAAAACGCTTGGATTGGATACGCTAAGAGGGGATGCTCAAAAGCCTTTCAATAATGAAGATTTTGATTTGTGGGTTACGATTGACAGTGACATTATATTTACACCCGAACAAGTTATTGAATTGATTGAATCTGCCGAACATCATCCTGTTGTCGCGGGTATGTATAGAATGGCCGACTTGATAAATTATGCTTTTGTTAAAGATTGGGACATTAATTATTTCAAAGAAAATGGAACATTTAAGTTTAGTACTCCAGAAGAAATTGATGTATGGAAAAAGGAAACTTCATTCAAATATTATCCTGTCGCCTATACTGGAATGGGATTTATGGCAGTTAAAAAAGAGGTTTTTGATAAAATGCAATATCCATATTTTGACGCCGAATTAAATATAATTATAGCAGATGATGGAAAGGTAATCCGAGATATATGTAGCGAGGATGTTGCGTTTTCAAAAAATATCATCAAAGCTGGTTATCAAATTATGATTAACACAGATATACGCGTAGGGCACTTAAAACAGTTGGTAATTTAAAATATCATTAAAATTATAGAATATAATGAACATTATTTTTTCATTAATAGAAAATGCTAATAGCTATTATCCATTTTTAATTGTAATATTATATATATTATACTATTTAATATCAAACTCATTTATGTTTTTAATATTAATAATTGCAGGGATATTAATAGGATTCTATATAATATATATATTCAGACATAATATATTATATTATTATTCATAATCATTGTCTTTATTTTATACTATTAAATATTTTATTTATAATATAATTAAATCCTGTATCTTTATTTTTGGCATTATTTCTCGCTCCCTCACGTACCTGACCATTACCTCTTCCGCGACCTCTTCCGCTCCCTCTATAGCCCCCTATAATTTTATTATCTTCCTCATTATCTTTTTTTTTTGATTTGCTATCTTTACCGCTTTTTTCTTCAGCCTTTTCCTTTTTTTCTTCAGATTCGTCATCGCTCTCGCTGCTGCTTTCGCTACTGATTGTATCTTCAGCCTTTTCCTTTTTTTCTTCAGATTCGCTATCGCTGCTGCTTTCGCTACTGCTTGTTTCTTCAGCCTTTTCCTTTTTTTCTTCAGATTCGTCATCGCTCTCGCTGCTGCTTTCGCTACTGATTGTATCTTCAGCCTTTTCCTTTTTTTCTTCAGATTCGCTATCGCTATCACTGCTGCTTTTGCTACTGATTGTATCTTCAGCCTTTTCCTTTTTTTCTTCAGATTCGCTATCACTGCTACTGCCTGTATCTTCATCTTCATTTACAGCCTCTTCTTTAGCAGGCTCTTCTTTAGCAGGCTCTTCTTTAGCAGGCTCTTCTTTAGCAGGCTCTTCTTTCGCAGGCTCTTCTTTGACAGATATTTTTTTAACACTTCCCCTTACCGTATCTTGCAAATTATCAATTTGTTCTTTAGAATTTTGAGAAAATGAAAAAGGCATCATATAAGAATATTCTTGATCGACAGGTGGAGCTTGTTGAACGGACTGAGCTTGTTGAACGGACTGAGCTTGTTGGACAGGTGGAGCTTGCTGGGGTGCTGAGAAAGAGAAGAGTGAAGATTGAGCAGGTAATGCTTCAGGTGTTGGAGCTGACCTTACATAAGGCTCTTGATTATATTGATATACAGGATTATTATTTAACACATTAATTTCTGGTTCTGCAGGAGAAGAAGAATAATAATAATATATTAACCCACCGCATATAATTAGAAATACAAATATTCCTATACCTATCAATACCCATTTAAATTTTCCCATTATACCTTCATCTTCATCATCTTCATCATCCTTTTTTTCAGGCTTATCAGAAGTAGCAGGCTTATCAGGAGTAGCAGGCTTATCAGGAGTAGCAGGCTTATCAGGAGTAGCAGGCTTATCTACTGTCGGTGTATCTGGTGAGGTTATTTTATCTTGCTCTTCTCTTGTTCTTACGGCATCGTTTAGATTTTTTGTTAATTCATTATTATCTATTATAAAATCTTCAAAGCTTTTATTTAGAATATTTCCTAAATTCTTTATTATAGGATTGTTTTCTAATTTAGAATTTAAAATTTCGTCTTTAGTCATTGCATTTTGCTTATTAGCACCTTCTAAGACATTTATTAAATCATTTATTAATAATGATGAATTCATAATTTATATTCTTCTATATTACAATATTAAAATAATATGTTTTTCTTCTTAATAGATTAGATATATAATGGAATTATTAAAGCCTATTATTGTCAAAAGGTGGATATCTGAAAATAAGTATATCACATATGTATTTGATAATAATACAGGCAATATAGGCAATAAATATAAGCCTGATGATATCGTGATAAATGAATATATATTTCAGGATAATAATATAAAAGACGCTTTAAATAATATAGCATATCATATATATAATTATGAAAATAATAAGAAGTCGCAGCAGCCACTAAGATTTCCTTATTATTGCTGGGATGAAACTTTAGGGAAACCCTTGCTTTTTGATATTAAAGAGATTTATTGGAAGGGTTATGATGTTAATCCCTTAAAATCTAAGGATAGGACATCAAAGAAACTTGAAGAATCTATAGAGTACACCAATAATGATAATGACGAATTATTTAATAACGATTTAATCAATATAGTTTTTCGTAATGATTTTGATTATGAAAATAAATATTATTTTAATAAAAACGACGATGTCAGTATTGAAGCCATAGCTAAACTTATCAAAGACGAAGAATCTATTGTCAGGCTCTATAATCTTCAGGTATTGAAAGTTGTAGAACAGAACGAATATTATAACGAGGTTATATTTGAGTATAGAATGGAAAATATGGAGCCGCTTATTGTATTGTTTGATAAACTTAAAACAGACGAAGAAATCCAGTTGATACAGTTTGCGAATAATAATAATGCAATATATAAATTATATAAACACCACACACTTGAAAAGAAATATTTAGATTACAAGTTTAAACTCAATGCCGCCAAAAAAGAAAGCAAGGATATATCTGTTATAAACCTTTATTACAAGAACAAGAATATAAAATTGTCAATATTTAAAGACGGTATTTTCAAATTGGCTTTTAAGTATGACATAGATAATGGCGAGAATAAGAGCAATATAATACATATTAAGGACGATATTGTCAGATATTTAAAGAAGTTCAATATAAATGCCGTTTTCAAAGAGATAGATATTAATCTCCGAATAAACTATTCAATTGACATTTTAGAATATAACAAATTAATTAAAAAAATAGGAACATACACGAAAATATTTGAGGATTTTGTGCTTAATAAGAAAAAATCTAAGGGCGTTTTTAAATACAAGAGAATCGCTGGCAATTCTATAGGCTTTGATTTAGACAATTTTATAATAAATAGAAGCGAAATACAAGAATCTACACTAGAAGAAATCTTAGCAGTGCTAAAAGATATGGGGATAAATACCACGATAAACTATATAAAGGGTGTAATTAATAAAAAAGCCGAAATACAGAATATAAAGCCAAATAATACTGATATAAGTGAAAAAGAAGAGACCATTATAATAATAAAGGAATACAATAATAATATAGATTTCTATGTAGATATTAAAAAGACATGTTCTTTCGTAGAGTTAGATAATTTAAAATATTGGCTCACGCGCATTATTGAAGATATCAGAAACGAAAAGAAGCCTGCGCCCGGTGCTAAGAAAAAAATTGCCAAGATTGTTTTACCTGAACCCAAAAAAATCTCTTCGCCCAAGAAATCGTCTTCAAAATCATCTTCGGCCAAAAAATCATCATCAAAATCAAGTGATAGTTTTAAGTTTGACGAAGAAGAATTTAATAATGAGAACTTTAATAATAGAACTTCTGGTGGCGGTGATGATAAGAATAGCAAAAATGATAACAATTATTTGATAAATAAATTAAATAATGCAGATAAAGAGCTTTATAAAGATCGCGGAAAAGGCAAAAATCCTGCGAGAAAATGCCAGAAGGAGTATCAACCGCTTGTTCTAAAAAAAGAAGAGATTGAAATGTTAAAAGCCAAGGGATACGACCCGTACGATAAGAAGGTTTTTGATAACTATATTGAATATGGAAGTAGCGAAGATAACAAGAACTTTTATACTTGCCCGCGCATATGGTGCCCTATAAGTAATATCCCACTTGATGAAGCTCCAGGCGCCGAATCTCTTAAATGTCCAGAAGAAAATGAGAAACCCATTATGATGAACGCAAATATGAAAAATGAAAATAAATCACGATATGTTTATTTACTTAAAGGAGATATTGAGATTCCTTGTTGTGGCAAAAGAAATCCCGAAAAAACTGCCAAGTTAGTTGATAGCAAAAAGACTGCTAAACCGCCATCTAAAAAAGCAATTAAAGATTTAGAAAAGAAGAAAAAGGCCGATGATAAGAAGAAGAAAAAGGGCGATAAAGAGATAGAAGAGATTCAGGAAGAAAACGAGGATGTCCCTGTCATCCCTGAAGCTAATGATATCCCGGAAACACAAGGAACTTCTCGCGATGGGAGCAATGAGAATGATAAGAATTATATTATGAATAAAATACCTGTTCCTAAAAATCGCTTTGGAGGAATACAGAAAGAGCTGTATTATATATTATTTGATGATTACAAGGATTATACGAAAAACTGTTTATCTAATAATAACATTAATAAAAATAGCTGTTTATTAAGAAAAGGCTTGAATAATTCTGCTAATATTATCAATTCAATCGCTTATTTATTAGAAATTACCAAAGATGAGTTTATAAAAAATATAGAGGATAATCTGGATATTTTGAAGTTTTTGTCGCTTGAAAATGGAAATGTATTCAAGGATTTTTCTGACATAGAACCTGTTATCCCCGAATTAAACAAGGAGTTATATACCGAGTTCCTTAAATACGACAAGATGGCTAACGCTGCAATTAATGTTCCAGCTATGGACGATAATAGCGAGAAATCCCTTTATCAAAAATCCCGATTATTATGTATATATAAATCTTATAAAAAGTTCATTTATTATTTAAAGTCAGAAGAGAATCCCTCTGGAAATGTTATCCATTATTTATATACATTAGTTGCAATCATATATAATAAACTAATCGTCTTATGGGATGTAGAGATTGGGCTACCACATAGTGATGTGAGCATTGTATGTCCTCGGTATTCCTCCATAAATGACCTGCTTTTATATCTCGGGAAAAAAACGAAAGTCATTATGTTAATGACTTCTTCCGAAAATAAAGCAAAGGATAACGATGTTGCCTATTATGAACCTATAATATCAAAATCCCTGAATAAAAAGGAGAGCCGATTTTTTTATCTTGATAATCATAAAAGTATAGTTAAAATATTAAATAAATGTTCGGCAAATATAAACGACGCCAATAAGAACTTCTATCGCAATTTAGAAAATATGAAAACTATCAGGAAGATAATTATAGAGGAAACAAACGGACAGAAAGACAGTGATTACAAAAATCAAATATATAGAACCTTGATAATCAACAAGGACCTCTCTATCAATAGAATAATATTGAAAAAAGATAATACAGTGTTATGTATTATTAAGTTCGAAAAACTTTCAATAATTATGCTTGATTTAATCATTAAACGCCTGAATATTAAAGATGTTCTATTTAGCGAGGATATTGACGGATATAACTTCAAGATTTTTATAAAGAAAAGTCTCCATTCTAAAATTGTTAAAAAGTTTGAAAAAATAGATATAGCCGTTGATATTGGAGAGATAGCTAAGGAAAAAGGATTTATGATAGACAGCAATTTACTATTTAAAGACGAGGCTTATAGTAGGAACCGTGGAATTATCAGCAATATATTGAATAAATACAATGATACTGGCAAATATTCAAAGGAAGAGAAAAAATGGCAAGATATGAGAAAACGCATCTATGATAAATTGCTTGATGCGAGATTTGATGACAAATATTACAATGACCTTTCTAAAAAATCCCGCAAAGAAATTATAAAAGCCTTATTGAATAATGTCGGCAGCGGCAACGGCAATAAAAGAGCGATGAGAGAATTGCAGATAATGCTTGAAGGCATTGATATATATTCGAGGAAAAATATTAAAGATTGGTATTCTAATGATTTGGCTTATTCTAAATATAATTATGTTAGTGATATTTCAAATAATATAAAGGAAGATGGAGATGATTTGATATTCACGCAGTACCTGGTATCCGACAGAGTACCAGAGAAAATAACTAATAACAGGGATTATTTGCCGAACACAAACGCTAATACGAATGCGAATATTGGTTTCTATGAGCTCCAAAATATTGTGCGAAAGTCTAAGTCGCCTGATAATAGCGATAAGCAAAATGAAAACAAAAATCAATATCAACATATTCCTGATAATTGGAAGGGAATTGAAAAAGTTCTCACAAGAAAATGGATGAAATATAAGAAAAAGATATGGCCTAAGTTGCGCTATATAGATTCTACTTATACTGATAATAATATCTATGAGCTTTTTGAGTATCTGCTTAAATATGGCAAGAACCGAATAAATAATATTATCACTTTTGAAGATATCGTGGAATATACTTACAAGGAATATAAGGATTTATTATTAAACAATACACCTGATATTGATTTGGATTATAAAAATGAAATAGATATGCTATTTAAGGATCCGCATTTCAAACATACATATATAAATACTATGAATATTGTGAATAATACAAACAAGACATTTAAGACGACACGAATATTTTTGGAAGATTACTTTTACAAGAGCTATCCAGAAGAGCGTAAAAAAATAATGAATATAATAGAATCTACTAAAGCCATTAAATATTACGGCGATATATTCTTAAAACAAATGTCTATCAATTTAAATATCAATATAATGATTATACATCATCGCGTAGATTATGGAAAAGGTGTTGAAGTATCAAAGAGGGCCGGAAGCAAAGATTTAAAAGTATCTATCAAGTTTTTTAATGCCGGTGATAATAATAATCATAGCGAGATATTAAAGCGGCCTCTAATTATTTTATATAGAAAAATAGAAAAGACATTCATAGGCTATTATTTAATAAAACTTATAGATGATAATAAGATTATCTATAACGAATTGAATGAAGCAGATGAAGATATAAAAAATATATTGAAACACCCGAACTCACTTGATAAAAGCAGTTCCCCCATAACCCACGCCATATAATAAACATATACACTCCCGCCCTGCTACATTACGCTACACCAAGCCATTAAATGTATTTTATTTTTTGTTCGGGCAATTTATAGCATTTGCTAATCATACCTTCAATTCCCTTGTTGAGATTGAACTCAATCTGCAAATCATCTTCGTTAAAGTCCTCGCGCATTTCGCCTGCGTCGCCTGGATAGCCTGCGTCTCCTGCGTCTTCCTCATTTATGCTCGTTAGCATATGATTTGTATCATTGACATCCTTCAATAGCTCTATCATATACTCTTCATCGATCAATATCTTGCTATCTCCTGTACCGCAAGGAGGCTGTTGGCCTAACATAACATTTGCGGATACTCCATTTACCTTGTCGTATTCCGCGAAAATACTGGCGTTAATAAGCATATCCGTGGTTTCTTCAAAAGATGATTTGGCTAGTGGCCCAATATCTCCTCTGTTGATTCCGTGCCTGTCAATTGACATCAATTGTCCCTTGTATGTCATAGTATCTATGAGTAGCGACATATGCCTGTAATTCATAGAACCCTCATTAGTAACAATTAGCAGCTCTTTATATAACGCATATCGCGCTGCTTCAATACCAAGCGTATCATATATTTCGCGGATATCATTTGAAATCGTACGAGTACTATCAATATTCGGATTTGACAATAATTCTATCAAATTAGTTCCGTCAGTATCCAATACCCACTCAAGCATTTCATCAAAATTGTTCGTATCATCGTTGTATCTATAATATTTCTTCTTGTCCAGCGATACCTTCTTGATACCCTTATAACCCTTCAATAATATTTGATGTACGATATTGTGCTCAATCGCCTTGATTGTAGCAATCTCATCTCCATCTTTTAGAGCAACTTCAGTAAGCTTGATGCGAAATATGCATTCCTCGGCATTATCATCGCTATATACGCATTCAATATATTTATCATAAGCCGTATTCAGTTTTGTATAAATATCAATCATCTTCAAATTATAAGAGAGCATTTTGAACTTGTCAAATACCAGTCTGAGAACCCAAGGAGAAGAGCTCTTGGACTTCGCGGCGTTTCCGTTCATCTCTTCAAACTCCTTGTATATATTCATAATACCCTTGTCTTCTTCAATATTCGTCTCGTAATATTCACCATTATCCCAGTATATCTCTGTGTATTTTAGAATATCCGACAATTTCGTAATCTCAATAGAGTTTTTAATATTCATCGCGTGATTCTTTGTAATATCAATCCTATCATCCTTGAAATCACCGCTCTCGTTTCTTATAGGATTAATGACACACGAAATATCATTCTTCATATATATCGTCAAAGTCGGTGTTTTGGTCTTCTTGGTAGCCGACAAGATTTCTTTGAGACGCGGAACACCCGAAGTAGCCTTGACAGCAGCTGCAGTACCAGATACATGGAATGAATCAAGAGTCATCTGTGTCCCCAATTCACCAATTGTCTGTGCTGCAATAATTCCCACCATTTCCCCAGGTTGCGCAATGGCCTGATTGAAATACTCAATGATTTGCGAAATAATCCAATCAAATATTTCAACAGTGAAATGATAATGGAATATAATTTTTTTAGGATTTAGATATTGTCTCATCAAAATATGGAGATATCGCATTCCTTGCGTGCGATTTTTAATATACAATTTGTCTACGAGATTATCAATGTTATCCAAGATATAATCAGGAGTTAAATCAGTCTTGATAGCCGCGATTTTAATAGATTTGATTCTATTGTGAGCCGTCGTGACAATACGGCTAAATGGTATAGGATAATTAATGACATTCTTTTTATCGCGATTAAAGATTTTCTTAATCAAGAACATTTTATCGTCAATCATCTTATCAAAGTGCTCATTGCACCTGGCATATGTATTGGGTGTGATAGTATTAAAAGCATCCTCGGTAATATGGATATTGATATTGTCTGTGCTTTTAATATTATATTCAAAATCCAGCTCAATATTATTTTTATAGATAGTATCAATTACCTGAACCTCAATTTTACAACCATCCATTCCATCTTCTCCATAAATATATTGAATAATTGTACCGTCAGCAGTTCTCACGGTATTATCATAATGAATCTTGGAATCTTCCATAGCTTTGACTAATCTCCTTTGAATATATCCAGTCTCAGAAGTTTTTACAGCAGTATCAATAAGACCCTCACGACCACCCATAGCGTGAAAGAATACTTCGTGCGGTTTTAAGCCAGATATGAAGCTGTTTTTAACAAATCCGCGCGCCTCAGGGCCGTCATCATATTTTGTAAAATGCGGAAGAGTTCTGTCTGTAAATCCGTATGTAATGCGCTTGCCATCCACATTCTGCTGTCCGACACATACAATCATCTGTGAAATGTTAATCTCTTTGCCCTTGGAACCCGATTTAACCATATTAATCATACGGTTGGTTTTTTCGTCAATCTGTGAGAATCCAATTTTTCCTACTTCGCTCGTCGTCTCATTCAAGATACCGATGAGTTCTCTCTCAATATAATCCTCGTTATTCAAGATACCATTGTTATCGTGTGTGCCTCTTCTAATCTCGTCAAGCTTATTGTAGGCCTTCGTTTGCATTTCCTTAATTTTATTTTTGAGATGTTCGTCAGTCTTTTTATCCGTTACCAGGTCGCTGATACCTACACTAAAGCCCGCCGTAAGTAGCCATCTGCACACAAGGCGCTGAGTATTATCCAAAAACTTGCGAACTTCAAATGGACCGTAATCGTGATAGATAACTGGAACTAATCCAGTTGAAATACCGTGAAATACCACTTTGTCAAGATTACCGCTCTCCAAAATACTGTCGTTAATAATTACCTCCTCATCCTTTTTATTTTTTCTATTTATGAAGAGACCGGGAGGTAATATTTGAGAATACGCCTCCTTCCCATTATAAATATACTTATTTTTAGGTTTCGGCAAGCTTCCTTTGAAATAACTATTAACCATTTGAATGTTTGCCATAGTTTTATCGTGAATCTCCGTAAAATCCTTTGTCAGGCGATAAGAGCCGACAAGAGTATCTTGTACTACCTCAATAATCGGCTTGCCATCGCGGGGTGCAAGAATCATATATGGGACAGCAGCGATATCCATAAGTTCATTCATAGTCTGGATACTTTGCGGGCAATGCAAGTTCATCTCGTCTCCGTCAAAATCCGCATTGTATGGCGGAGTATCTAGAACATTTAGGCGAAATGTCTGGTAAGGCATAATAACTACCTTATGACACATCATAGACATCTTGTGTAGCGAAGGCTGTCTGTTAAATAGCACATAATCACCGTTAGACAAGTGGCGATGAACTGTGTCGCCGATTTTTAATTCTTTTGCGATTGTTTCCAAATCCTTGGAATATTTAAGATTGATTGTAGTATTCGGTTTTTTAATATACTTGGCGCCTGGCCAATTGTCTGAGCCATTCATAATCAATTTACGCATATGCTCAATATTATATTTATTGACAATTTCGGGAAATGTAATATTGATGGCGACTTTGATAGGAACCCCGAGCTCATCTATGCTGATATAAGGGTCTGGAGTAATTACAGAGCGCGCCGATTGGTCTACGCGTTTGCCATTCAAATTACCACGAATACGCCCTTCCTTCTTCTTCATTCTGTCAGATACCGATTTCAACTTTCGCCCGTTCCTCTGTTGTGCCGGAGCCAATCCTGGCATTTGATTATTGATGAAGGTAAATACATGATACTGCAATAAAATCGTATAATATCTTACAGTCTCTTCGGTAGCACCTTTCTTGATTTTGTCTTCAACCTGATTATTAGCCTTGATAATATCGCTCAATTTATGCGTCAAATCATCTTCGCGGCGTTGCCCGTTCTCTTCAATGATACTTGGTCTTACAGCGGGTGGAGGGACAGGGAGAACTGAGCATATCATCCACTCTGGCCTATTCCACTTAGGATTGAACCCCATCATCTCCATATCTTTCTCGCTAATCCGCTTGAATATTTTGAGAATATCTTCGGCGGTAAATTCCAGGCGAACATTATCTTCAAGCTTCTTATCTTTCCATTCAGCAATAATTTTCATAGAGTTCTCTTTGTTGATTTTTGTAGGACGGATAGCGCCACAACCAACTACTTCGTCATCTCCGCACACCTTCAATTTGGTTGTAGTATTACAGAGCTTATAATATGCCTCCCATCTCTTCTGATTATTCTTGATGGACAAGATTTTATTGATATCATTCTTAAAATCTTTGTGAGGAGTATTTGGAGATATGAGACATTTTGAACATTTATAACATACACAGTTCAAAATCTTTCTTACAATATCAAAGAACATCGCGTGAAATACAGGTTTTGCTAGAACAATATGCCCGAAATGTCCGGGGCAAAATATGTTTTTCTGCTCGCAAGTAATACAGGTTCGGTTATGTTCAAGAACTCCCATACGAGAGTCAAATAAACCACCAATAATAGGCTCACTTCCAGCATATGTATCCGTTTTATTAATTTCAACAACAGACCTTTTAATAATTTCATCCGGACTTAATACACTAAATTGAATACCTTTTACTTCCTGAATTTCAACCTTCTGATCGTTATAAGATAGTTCGGGATAAATTGACATATCTCTTAATATTAGTAGTTAAAATAACTCGTCTTATGTTTAAATAATATAATCAATTTTTACAATTAAATATTAAATATTAAAAATAAAAATGTACAAAATACTCTAAATAATCTATCATTTACGCATCAGTAATCCTAAATACTCTCTTAGGCCGGGCGACTCTCACAGACTGAGGAGATTTTGGTGGGCTTGGCGGGCTTACATCAGTAATCCTAAATACTCTCTTAGGTCTGACGGCTCTCGCCGCCTGAGGAGATTTTGGTGGGCTTACATCAGTAATCCTAAATACTCTCTTAGGCCGGGCGACTCTCACTGCCGGAGGAGATTTTGGTGGGCTTGTCGGGCTTACATCAGTAATCCTAAATACTCTCTTAGGCCGGGCGACTCTCGCCGCCGGAGGAGATTTTGGTGGGCTTGTCGGGCTTACATCAGTAATCCTAAATACTCTCTTAGGCCGGGCGACTCTCGCCGCCGGAGGAGATTTTGGTGGGCTTGTCGGGCTTACATCAGTAATCCTAAATACTCTCTTAGGCCGGGCGACTCTCGCCGCCGGAGGAGATTTTGGTGGGCTTGTCGGGCTTACATCAGTAATCCTAAATACTCTCTTAGGCCGGGCGACTCTCACAGACGGAGGAGATTTTGGTGGGCTTGTCGGGCTTACATCAGTAATCCTAAATACTCTCTTAGGCCGGGCGGCTCTCACAGACTGAGGAGATTTTGGTGGGCTTGGCGGGCTTACATCAGTAATCCTAAATACTCTCTTAGGCCGGGCGACTCTCGCCGCCGGAGGAGATTTTGACAGACTTGAAAGGCTTGTCCTACTTGAAAGGATTGACATACTTGACACGCTTGGTAGGCTTGACGAGCTTACATCAGTTATTCTAAATACTCTAACTTTTCTTACTTTCATTGATACAGCAACAGGAGGAGATTTTGGAGGGCTTGTCGGGCTTACATCAGTTATTCTAAATACTCTCTTAGGTTTAGTATGTTGTGATTTTGTATTTAATGGCATTCTTAATGTAATATAAGAATAAATATAAAAATAATCGCTGCTAGCAGGGTTCGAACCTGCGACCACTCGATTAACAGTCGAGTGCTCTGACCAACTGAGCTATAGCAGCAGGTATTGCTACCCAACTATATATATTCATAAATCTTTATATAAGTTTTTACACCTTTGCACATTTAAAATGCCGATTTTCACAGCAAAAAAATATTAAAAGATAATAAAAATTTGGTTATAACATAGCGTGTACTATGTATGAATTCTCGTAAATATGTCTGGTCTTCTTCCTATTGTAAATATACTCTTAACAATATTTAACATATTTTGAACGGCGTTTTTATCTCTATTATGAATTATCTCGCATTTCTGCTTATCCTCTTGATGAGAAAGTAATCCATTAACAGTTATTTTTTTATTAAGTTTTATATCATTCGGTTTATGACATTTTCTTATCATAAACGGTTCTATTTCGCGATGACAACAATTGCATAATTTAGATGTCCTAAATTCATTTACTAAATAAGTTCTAAATCCTGCATTTTTATATATTTTTCTAAACTTTTTACAAATAGTAGGTTCTAAACCACTCATATTATTATTTCCTTTATCGTAATCGCCCATTATAAATAGTACATCATTAGGATTGCCAAACTTTTTAGTAAAGTTCTTTATCATTTTACTCTCGCTTTTTTGAGTATTTATATATCTATTTAATTTGAACTTTCTAAAAAATGTTTTTTCATAATGAGAAAATAACAATAAGTTTAATTTATTTTTTTCAATTAAATAATTTTTAAATTTTTCATAATGACAAGTTCTTTTATTATGATGACTTAAAACGCTCTCAATTTCTTTAATATTTTTTCCATTTATAAAAGTTGTATTATTAACTTCTTCAATAATTTTATTATATTTTTTTGTTCTTGTCTCTAATCTTCTTTGATTTTGAGTATATCTAAAAGTTTGTAATTTATCATTTTCATCTTTACTACCACAATAAATTAAATCAGAACAACCAGGGTCAATACATACAAATTTTTTACTTCTTAATTCATCTGTAATAATTTCTTTTTCTATATATTTTGTATTTTCTTCTGGTTTATTATTAGGATTATTATATTTTAGTGGTATTCCATTATTATCTAATCTAATAAATAATATTCCAATAGAAATACCATCTGTTCTAATCATATAATTAAACTCATATTTATTCTTTTTGAATATTTTATTATTTAACTTTAAAAATCTATTCCATAAATTAAATTGATTATCTTCTTTTTTATAATTTTTAAGGTGAATTGATGTACTTTCGTCGCCTAAAAAATTACTAATTAAAGCACAAGTATCAACGCATATATTTTTAGGAATAATATTGCTTCTTAAAGGTAAAACATTAAATAATTTAATTTGTTTAACCTTATCAATATCTTCTGCACTAATACCTTCAAATAGTTTATCATTAAGTTTTTCAAGTTGAATATTTATATAAATAAACGACTTTAAATAATCTTTTGTATTAGAATGTAGGTCATAATACACACTATCCTTATCAAAAGTTATTTTATTAGGTACAATATGTTTTTTATGTTCTTTAATCCATTTATGATATTTTTCATCTGCTGTTAATTCATCTGTTAATGAAACTAAATCCTTTTTAACTTTTTTATATTCAATACTTAAAGATTTATATTTTTCTTTTCGTAATTCCTTATCTTTAATTTTTTTAATCTCATCTTTTTGTTCTTGTAAATTAAAAGAGTAATTGACAAATTGATTAAGATGTGTAATAAAATGTTCTTGTATGTTATTATTTATATTTTTTTCAATATCAATTGCTTCGTATGCTAAAATATAACTTAATTTGTCATAATAAATTATTTCATTATCATAAACAGTAGTAATATAATTTTCATTATAAAACTTATATAAGTTCTTTAACAATTCACTATAATCTTTTTCAGGTGTTGCACCTCTATTATCTTTTCTTTTCGTAATAACCTTAAAAACATCACAAATAAAGTTCTTATCAATTAAAGGAAAATCTAAATCATTATCATAAAGATAAATACAATACAATTTAATAAAATTACAAGAATGAATAACAATTTTATTTGTTCTAATAACTAAATCATTAATAATAGGCAAAATCGCTTTATCTTTAAGAACATTATTGATATTATTTTTAACAGTTTTCATATAATCAAACTTTTCAAATTCTTCTTTAATAACATCATCGTCTATCTTTTTCTTCTTTTTAGACATTACATATTCTATATATAGTACATATCTTATCTTTAAGTAGTTTTATACTGAATATTTAAAAAATGATATATATATTATTATAAACTTATGTATAATGATCTGTCCATCTACGAGCGAATATAATAAATTATATCATAATGATTTTAAAGATATACAATTAACAGACGACGAGATAAGTTATAATCTTAAAAAAGAAAAATATTTGAAAAAAGTAAATGAAAATATAAAATTATGTAAATTACAAAGTCTTAATTTAGAATATTGTAAAACACCAATTAAATATGAACCTAATATTAGAATAAGTAAATATAATGATACATTTCAAGCACATTTATATATAAATTATAAAAATGGAGCTACTGGTTATGATTGTAAAGAATTATTTAAAATTGAAAAAATCAAAAATAGATATTATTGTTGTAAAAATATAATAGATTTATTTAATAATTTAAATAAAGATAATATTTTATGATGAAATATAAAAAAATGATATAATAATTTAAAAGTAAATATAGTATAATGTCTAAAACAATTGATTTATTATTTGATAATATTTTTAATGATACAATACATGATTTACACCCATGTATAATATGTGATTATTTCGGATTTGAAAATATAAAATATGATGATAATATTGATATTATATATGGAATATATGAAGGTTTGATCAAAATAAAAGGTATTTCTAAAAAACTTATAGAGAATTGTTTCTTTACAAATAGATTAGATGAATTAATACATAAAAAACATATTCATCATAAATCAAAATATTATCAAATATTTTGTGATAAACAAATACAAATAGGAAAAACATTTGATAATGATAATAAAAATATTATTGATATACAAGAAATATATGATGATAATCATTGTCCTACTTGTAATGTAAATGATTATATTGTTAGTAATTATATATCACCTCCTGATTGTCAAAAATGTTGTAATAATATATGTAAATTATGTTCTACATATTGTAATATAGATGATAGTTATATTTGTTATAAATGCGAAAATCCAAATTTAGAAAAATCAATTAAAAATAAAATTAGTGGATATAAAAGACAAGATAAGGATAAATTTGGATTTGAAGGAAATATTTTATTTGAAGATGTAAAAGAATTATTAAGAAAACAAAAATTTAAATGTTATGTATGTGATGATATAGTAATATCTGCTGGATGGAAACCAAATTGTTTATATCAATTTACATTAGATCGTATAAATAATTCCTTACCTCATAATAAAGACAATGTATTAATCTGTTGTTATTATTGTAATTGCAAGGATATAATGTTATCACTTACTGAAAATATAATAGATATAGATAATATTAAAAATAAAATATGTAAAAATAAATGTCATTGTATTAAACGAATTATCACAATAGATAGAAATAATATATCTAATGAAAAAATAGAACAGTTAAAATTAAATTAATTATTGTTTTCTAATTTATTCTTTCTATTCATATAAGCAGTATGACGCCATTCTTTTAGTTTTTCTGGGTTCTCTGTTTTCATTTTTTCCATATATATTTTTGCTTTCTCTTTCACCTTCTCACTATTTTTTTCATAATACTTTTTATTTCTTTCTGTATTGGTATATGTTTTCAATTTTTCTTCTAATTCTATATTTTTTTTCTTTAACAATTCATTTTCAATTATTAATTTATTATACATATCAATATTAACCATATCTGTCATAATTTCTTATCATTATAATATATAGTACATAACTTTAAATAATTTTATTATGACTAAACATAAAAGCGAAGATTATAAATTATCCGCTGTAAAATATTTTTTGGAAAATAAAGATACACAAGAGAATACTTGTAAAATATTTAAGTGTTCTGTAAGAAGTTTATTGAGATGGACGAAAAGATATAAAGAAGAAAAAGAAATTAAACGACATAATAGAGAACCTATATCATATAAAGTTAAAAAAGAACATATTAAGTTTATATTAGAAGAACTTAAAAACAATAAGACTATTACTATAGAAGATTTACTAACTAAATTAAAAAATAAATATACTTCATTAAAAATAAGTAGATTTCATTTAAGTAGAATTATTAAAGAAAATTATGTTTCACTAAAAATAACTAAAATTAGACACGAACCAGTTAAGCGATTTGGTAAAGATATTAATATTAATGAAAAAATAAAAGATTTTTATAATGAAATTAAAAAATATAATATTGATGATATTATTTGCATTGACGAGACGAGTATAAATTCTTTACAATTAAGACATCATTGCTATAATGAAGTAGGTAAAAGATGTGTAATTAAAACTAATTCACAAGAAGTTTTCAAAAAATATACTGGTATTTTTGCTATTTCAATAAAAGGAGTAATCGGTTATGAATTATATAATAAAGGCGGTATTGATGGTGATAGATTATTAGCGTTTTTAGAAAAGTTTATTACTAATAAATATAAAAATAAGGTTATAATTTTAGATAATGCAAGTTCTCATAGAAACGAAAGAGTTAAACAGTTAATAAATAAAAACAATAAATTAATTTATTCAGTACCATATCAACATTATACAAATAGTATAGAAATGTTTTTTAGTCTTCTAAAATCTAAATTACAAAAGAAACAAGGATTATATTACGAAGACTTAAATAATAATATTAAAGAAGCAATAAAAACTATACCAGAAGAATATTATAAGAAAATATTAAACGGAACATATAATAGACAAAAAGATTATATTAAGAAAAATAAAATAAGAAAATTCAAGAATTATAAAGAATAAAAACCGGCATTTTAAATGTGCAAAGGTGTAATATTATAATAGATAAATAATGAACGCCAAAAAGTCTGTAGAAGAGAATGAATGTTTAATATGTTGCGATGAAAAGGCGACAGATAATTTGAATTGTTACAAGTGTAATAAAATAATATGTGTTTCTTGCTGTAATAAATTAAATACAAGGACATCTTTGTTATATCAAGAAAGTAAGCATGTATTTATTAAATACTGTTGTCCTTTTTGCAGATATTGTAATAACAAGCATATCAAGCTATTTAATAAAAATGAAATAGTAGCGATATATACAGAGACACTGACTCAACTATCAATATTACAAAAATATAGTGATACATTGATTAATAATTATAATGAAATATATAACGAAAATAAGAGATTACAAGACGAGATTACTAAAAAAAACACAGAGATTACTCAAATTACCGAGTTATTGAAAGAAAAGGTTAGCGTGGATGACTATACCGAATATGTTGAAGATGCTGAAGATAGCGAAGATGCTGGTGAAATATAGAGGGGTAATGATATCTTTCAATATATCACAAGATGTCCTAAAAAGGAACCAAGTTTTTATAAAACTTTGAAAATTAAAATTTGAGTACATCTTTCTGTTTTTTCTAAATTTTCAAAAGTTTTTTAGAAATTACAAAATAAATCAAGAGATGTACTCAAAATTTAAAATCAAAAAAATAAAATTTTTCAGTGTCTCAAGAACATCTCTGTTAATTTAAGTATATATATTAGGCAACCAAGAGTCTGATGTAATGAATATGCATATATATAAATATTATTACTATATATAAAAGTAAGGTAAATGGATTTAATTACAGGCGAAAAAATACAGTTATTATGTGATGTTTTCATAGGAACTGTAGGAGATTTAAATTCAAACCCTAATATAACAATAAATCACCCGAAATCATATAATATAATGAATATTAACAGTACTTATGATAATCCACGAATTGTTTATTATAAATCTTGTAGTCTCCGTGAATTGGATGCAAAAATTCAATATTTTGCAAACCCATTCATTTTAGTATCGCACAATAGTGATGAAAATATTGTATATAGCGGTGTATTTAAAGAATTACTTGATAATCCAAAAATAATAAAATGGTATTCGCAGAACCTAACATTTAAGAATATCAAGATGAGGCTATTGCCAATAGGCATAGCTAACTCTCAGTGGTCGCACGGAAATTTAAAAGTAATCCATGAAGCTATTGAATCCCTTGAATCCCTAAGAGATACATCTGGAAATAATAAACCTAATGATATATATTTCTATTTCAATATAGCTACGAATACAGATAAAAGAATTGAATGCTATAATAAAATAGCTAAATATATTAAGTTCGGCGAAGAATTAAATGTAGCAGACTATATCAAAGTACTATCTACATACAAATTCGCAATATGCCCGGATGGTAATGGAGTAGATACTCATAGATTATGGGAATGCTTTTATCTCAAAGTAATACCTATAGTATTAGATAGCAATTTTATAAGAATTGTTAAGGATACCTATAATCTACCTATGATTATATTAAAAGATTGGGATGATATCATAAGAACCGAGCTTATATACAAGGATTTTGACAATTCAATATTGGATTTGCAATTTATAAAAAAAGAATTGAGAGGCTGACGAGAGGCTGACGAGTAGATATTAAGATTCAACCTTTTTTTTTATATTATTCTGTACGCTTTGAAAAATATAATAGGTGATGTTATCACAGAAACATTAATAAATAGTGCAGCTACTGTAGTAAATATGTTAAATATAATAAAAGACAAGGGTCAAAGTGGTGGTAAGATATCATTGTATAAAAAGGTTTATATAAAGAAAATTTTAGGAAAAAATAGAGCAATATACAAGATAGGTGGTTCCAATAAAGAATATGTTAAAAGGAAAGGCGTTTATATATCTGTAATAGAATATAAGAATTTAGTAAATAAAAAGCAACCGTAATATAAGTATATAGGACTGTCTTAGAAATACTGTTTGAAATTCTTAAAGGATACAGATTTTTATAAAATTTGAAATTTATTCAGGTGTTAGGGTTTATTAGACTTACTTTTTGGACTTGGACTTCTTGTTTCTTTTGTTTCTTTTGGCGTGCAATTTCTTACCACCGCCAGCCGTCATAATTATTAATGGGTCTTCACTCTCATTATTTTTATTCAATTCCATTAATATAATATATAGCCATAGAGATAAACATACTATACTCCATAACTTATTGCATTTCGTTATTAATAAATTATATTGAGATCCTTTGTCAGGATTATTTTTAAAAGGGTGTAATAATTTTTTAACGACACGAACAGTAGTTGTACTAAATGAATTAACTACATTAAATAGACCTTTTTTAAGAACTTCCATTCCTTGTACTGGATTTGCAATTTCAACCGGATCATCGAGCATATCTACATCAGCCGCTTTCTCTATTAGCCCTAACATATCTATATAATTATTAATTGTAAAGGCATTTTCAGTAGAGGCTAACATATTATATGATTTATTAAAAGTTATAAAACAATTTGTAAGTAAATCATTCTTGGAAGCATCATCCATTTTTTTAACACTGCTCATAATAAAAGGGACTGTTGTTAAATTGAGTATACCGCATACTGTCGCTATCATTTGCAGATATGTAACAACTCTTTTCAATAAATTAACACCTCTTTTAACATCCATATCTTTAAAGAATTTGTCGGTATTTCCATCATCCCCGCAAATTGAAATAATTTTATCTCTTAATTTATTATAATCTTCTGTAGACATATTATCGCTATCTACTAATTTCAAGTTAAGTTCTAATTTTTTTACATCGCATTGCAACTTTTTAACCATATTGCGAAGATTATCCGCTGATGCTGATGCGGCAGGCGAAGTTTGTAAAGCTTGTGAAACTTGTGAAACTTGTGAAACTCGCGTAGCCGGCGTAGCTCGCATAGATGGCGAACCTGGCGAAGCTTGTGAACCTTTGGTTGATTTTATGTTTTGAGGAGTTCCGGGATTCTTCATTATTTCTGCGAAAAAAGCTTCTGACATTATTTTTATTGAATAACTTGGGATTCTATTATATACACATAATTTATTATGATTATGCATTTCTTCTCATACGCGGTTTCTTAGCTTTACCGCTTGATATATTTATTTTACCATCATATTTCTCGCTATATTTCTTCAATAAAACAAAAACGAATATACAAGCAAAAAGAGAGATTATTGCATTTCTATATCGAATTGATTTAGCATTTATTAATAAATTTATAGTTTTCAATAAAATTTTTTTATCATATCCTGCGCCACCAATCATATCAGGATTATTATCATTATCATCATTATTTATACTTAAAATACGCCAAACATCTATTTCGGTCATTGATTCATTATCTCTCATAGATTCAATTTTATCAATGCAATAAAAAAATATTAACAATGTTATTTGAAAAATACTTATAAAAATTTCACTGGTTATTATGGTATTATTAAGATACAAAGTATTGCCCGCGAGCGAACTAATTGCGATTAATATTTTAACGGTCATAAAGTTTAGTTTTTCTATAATAGCATCATTTCTCGATTCTATATCTCTTAAAGATACTGACTGTATGCTTGAAATAGAGCCCTGACTTCTACTTCTACTTGAAATAGAGCCCTGACTTCTACTTCTACTTGAAATAGAGCCCTGACTTCTACTTCTACTTGAAATAGAGCCCTGACTTCGACTTATTTGACTTCTACTTGAAAAAGAGCCAGAATTTGATTTAGACAACTCATGTATTTTATCTTTGGTTGATATAACGGATTCTAAAGCATTTAGACCCTTTGTAGTTAAACGATTAACTTGTCCTTCTACTGGATTAGTACCTTGTTCTCTAATTGAAAGCGCGATTTCTTGAATTCGTGTTAAATTTTCCGGTTTTCTTGGATTATTACGGAGCCTATCTCTTATAATGTTAATTATCTGATTAGGCATTTTCCTATATATTATATGTATAATAAAATTATTTACAGCTATGTCAATAGATAATACTATCTTGATTCAATATAACCACGAACCCTGAGAAAATAATTGAATGCTATAACAAAATAGCTAAATATATTAAGTTCGGCGAAGAATTAAATGTAGCAGACTATATCAAAGTACTCATAGATTATGGGAATGCTTTTATATCAAAGTAATACCTATCGTATTAGATAGCAATTTTATAAGAACAGAGTTTATATATAATGATTTTGACAATTCAATATTATATTTGCAATTTATAAAAATAATTAAGAGGCGGACGAAAGGCGGACGAAAATAAGTAGAGATATTAAGATTCAACCTTTTTTTTTATATTATTCTGTACGCTTTGAAAAACTACATTGAGATATTTTTCTAATTCGGCATTGATTATAATAGGAATATTCACTTTTACAGCAATATCTATTCTTGTTTCTTTATCATTTATATAGGTAAGCGATACCTTCTCGCGTATCTTGGCGATTTTTAAGGTGCGCAGAGCCTTTATAATATATAAATAACCTAATTTAAGATTTGTTATTGTATTCTTTGTTATTATAACCTTTGATTTTTCACCATCATTAACAATAGTGTGTTTACGACGCAGTCTAATATAATTATCATCTTCTACAACAACTTCCTTCAAATATTTAGGAAAATCATTTATATATAGATAAGCACTCTCAATTTTCCTTCTTCTTCCATTAATAATATCCCAATTATTATTAATATTCCATTCTAAGATTTTATATAAATTGGCATTTATATTAGTAGAATCTTTCATATCTAAGGCAATACGCGAATCATTATCATTATCATTATCATTATCATTATCATTATCATTATCATTATCATTATCATTATCGTCTTCATCATTGTCCTTTACAAAGACACTTGAACTATTTGAGCAACTTGAATAATCCTCGGAGACTTCATAGATTAACTTAAACACATTGTCTATTGGTTTATTTACATAAAAATTACTATTATATAGAAACATAATAATTATATTATATTAATATATCATTTATATTTTTTATATATATTTCTTTAATTTTGTTATATTTCTCGTCAACAATTATTTTTTCATCGTATAGCCATTTTTTGGATAATATGTTGTATTTATGATGTTCATTAAATAGGATGTGAATGAATACATATATTACAAATATTATTATAATGCTATTTGTCAAGCTTTTAGTAGACATTAATATAATTGAAAATAATATGATACTCTGAAATATAGAGTTGTTTATTAGCTTCTGTTGTGCAGGTGTCAAATCTATCTTGAGATATCTTCCTCCTAATTGGACAATGATTAAAAATAATATAGATAGAGGCTCTAATGTACCCATACCTCCAACTTGATCCATTATTTATGTTATAATCTATTTTTTATTAAGAATATATATATTCATAATCTATATTTAACGAATATACACATTGACAGATGTTTTTTTATTATAATTTTTATCAGTATATTCCTTAATCTTGTTCAGTATTATATCATTAATATCCTTATATCTATTAAATATCAATGATATCGCCTTTCCGCTTACGCTGCTCACGACACCTGCAGATACTAGTGGTGTAGTAGATGGCATAGCTGGTGTAGCAGGCGATGTATTGGTATCGCCGGCGTTTTCATTGAAGCTCTCTTTATTGTCTTCAATGCTATAAAATATTTTACCTTCTGTAAATATTATAATATCTAAAATTAACGCGATTATTGATAAAAATAGCAATAAACCAATTGTTAAATCCCATTGTATTACATAAAAGTTGATGATAAATAGTATGATAAATATCCATGGATTATCTATAATATCAAGCATATTATCGGGATATAATGCCGCAGGGCGCAATCCAAGTATTACCAAATAAGCTATCAAAAACCCTGTGATAAGACCTTTAAAAATATTATATAATACCTCGTTATTATATTCAGAATCTTTCATATGACTTCTTTACAATTATATTATATAAATATTTTGTTTTTTCTTTCCTTTTTGTATAATAGAGAATATAAAATAATAAATATTAAAATGCAATATTCAACAATTCAAGAAGCATATAATATTGATTCTTTAAAACCTACTAAAAAATCTACGAAAACTGCATCGCAATCTTCTAATAATTCTCAACCATATAATATTGAAAATAATTCAGTGGCTTCCAATAAAGAATCCGTAAATTACAATTCAAAAGGCGGCAGCTGTTCGCCCATACAAGCGCCGACATATAATATACCAATTTCTGGCGATTGTAAAAAAGAACGAGATGCTGCTATGAAAACATATATAGAAGAAAACTTCAAAACGGAATCTGCAAACGGTGGCGGCACGAGCGCATCTCCAAGCACCGGGATTGGGAATGGTAATGAAAATAGAAGTACTAATAGCGGGAATATTTTGACAAATAGACAGGATAATATTATGCCTTTTTATGACGAGGATATGGAGCAGTATTTTGATATTAATAATTTAACCGACGAAGTCAGTTATAAATCAAATGATGGTACTAAGGTATATAATTATATACCTAATCATAATAAAAATTCATATACTAATAACAATACAGGCGAATATTCTAATAGCAATAATGCGAGCAAAAATGGCGTCAATCTATTAAATACCACAGAATACAATTTAAGTGCTGAAGAGCGCAAGAAGGCGCGAGAGGCCTTGGAGTATTTAAAGAGCATAGAATACAAGATTAATAATGATGAAAACAGGTCGGCAAACGAAACATTAGACAAAGACAGACGCTCTAACGATACGGGGCCTGGCGGATTTGGAAAAGCAACCTTTGAGAATAAGAAGGATATTGAAACTGAGAAAAAAGCAGCGACAGCTATTCAAATGAATAATGAGAATGAAAATAAGCTTATTGAAAGTATCAAAGAAAATAAGAAAACCGAAAACATATTCAATATGATTATAAATATATTTATATTTGTTTTTATCGGCGCCTTTATTATACTAATATGTGATTACATAACCGAGCTGGCGATTCAAATTGGAAGCACAAAAACATCAAATGTTCTAGAACCCTATATAAAATATAACATATATATGCAACATCATTTTCAACACCTACAAAATATGCAAAATATGCAAATACCCAATATGCCTATGCAAAATATACCAATTCCACAAAATCAAGGATTTCCCTATAATATACCCGAGATGCCCACCCCGATAGGAATTGCAAAATAAAAAGAATCCTATAACAATTTATTATTTTTATATCTATGTATATTTATATAAAATATTCAAAACCCTATTATATAAGATTTATTTATTAAATAATAATTAAATGCCAATAAATATATACGACCTTGTAAAATCAACAACTGTTATAGGAGAAGACACTATTAAAGCTAAATCTGTTGATAATGCGGTAGCTTCCGAAAACAAAACAGAACCCGAATATAACGGATGGTGGAAAAAATCCAGCAATGGGAAAAAAAGGGTTATGTTATGTGGAACATATCCTATCGGGACGAGCAATGGATATTCAAAAGTAGTATATTATATTTCAAAATATTTGGGGAAATACGATGATATTGAGCTGACCGTCTATGGGTTTCAAAATGTAAATAATACAAACGACAAGGATTTGCGCAATGATATCCCTCCTTCTGTTAAATTATATGATGTATTGGCTGCCGAAAATCCCAAAAGAAATGGATTTGGCGAGTTAGAAATTGGAGATTTCATTAAGAAGAACCCACAAGATGTTATTATTATTTTTAATGACAATATGATTACTACGGCGCTCACTTCAACTATTATAAAAGAATGTGGAGACGAAAAGAAGAATTATAAGCTCATTTCATATATGGATCAGGTATATCCTTATCAAAAGAAGGATTATATTGACCTATTGAACGCATATTATGACGGTATAGTGGCATTTACTCCGTATTGGCGAGATATTGCGAGAAAGCTCGGTATTAAAGAGAGCATCCCGATATATGTTTTTCCACACGGGTTTGATACTACAATGTATTATCCTATACCGAAAGATATTGCAAGAACATATTTTAAATATAACATAGACGATTTTATGGTTCTCAATTTAAATAGGAATCAGCCACGCAAATGCTGGGATCACACAATGATTGCGTGGGTAGAGTTTGTAGAAATGCATTATAATGTTAATGTTCGCGAGACTATCAAGAAAAATAAGAATAACACGAGACCTGTTAAATTAATTATAGGAACGCAAATTAATGCCTTCTGGAATCTCTGGGATGTATTAGAGAACGAGGTTAAGTTTAGGGATGTTCCCTTAGATTATGTTAAAAATACTATAATTGAAGTTCCTATGCCTCAGCAATTGTCTGACAAGGAAATTAACATATTATATAATTCGTGCGATGTCGGTTGTAATAATTGTAATGGTGGAGGTTATGAGCTAACTGTATTTGAATGCCTCGGCTTAGGCATTCCACAAGTGTCATCTTATGTCGGGGGAATACGCGAATATCTGAGCGAAAACAATTCAATTCCTGTTAAATCTACTTTATATCAATACCTTGATAACAAATCAAATGGTATAGGAGGTAAGGCTGAAATTACAGACCCTCACGAGTTTGCTTTGGGATTCTGGAAATATTTCAATAATCCCGAGCTGGCTCTTAAACACGGTAAGAACGGGCGCGAGAACATTTTAAAGAATTATAGATGGGAATCCTTAGTGGAATACTTTTATTCTAAAATACTAACTAATATATAAAAATTGACTGCGATATATATTATATTATCACTTACCAACATAAGACAAAAAATGGCTCTTTTCATTGACACGGAAACAAACGGCTTGCCCGATATGAAAGATATGGTGTGGGGGAACTATCCTGACTTCCACAATTCTAACAAGTATTACAGTGCTAGGATTGTACAGCTGTCCTTCATCGTCACAGATAAACAATATAACAATCTTGATTTGCAGGATTACATTATTAAACGCGAGGGATTTGATATCAACAACAGCGAGTTCCATTCTATCACAAACGAGGTATCTGACAAAGAGGGAATTGATTTTGACAAAGCCTTCAACGCTTTTTACGAAAGCCTCAAGAAAACCGACCACATTATTGCGCACAACATCGCATTTGATATATCTGTTATTAAATCCGAGCTGTATCGCAGGAAGCTCTTTCATATCATCGAAGAGATTAACAAAAAGAAATTGCTATGCACTATGAGACATACGAAGAACATTATCAAGATTATCAACAAGTTCGGGAAATACAAATATCCATCACTCAAGGAGCTTTACAGATATTGCTTTGACAAGGAAATTGAAAACGCTCACAATTCCAAATACGATGTAATCAATCTCTATGACGCTATTAAAAAACTATATGATGATGGAATATTATATTACTATTTGTAAAAAACTAATTTGTTATGGTGTATATATTTTTATATTTTTTATATTTATAGTATATTACTATAATAGAATAGAGTAATGACAAAATTTTCACAAATAAAATCTACAACTAATATTTCAAAAAGTTCAGAAAAATCAAAAAAAACTATTAGAAAAAAATTAGGTGATATTAAACCTTTGCCTATGAAAAATATAAAAGTTTTTAAAAAATTACCTGTAAAAATAGAGGATATTATAAAAATATTAAATATTCCATTTAATAAAAAAGAATATAACAATAATATTCTTAAATCCTTATTATTTAATGAATATACGAGCAATTATGAAGAAAATATAGAGCTATTGAAAAAACATATAGAAAAAGGTAAATATGGTAATTATAAAGATTATTATATATATTTAGATAAAATAAGATCACATCTTGATAAATATGATATTTATGAAATAGTTAATGAAATAAAAAACGATGAAAGTGACACTTGTTATAATGAATTGAAATCGCAAATGCGTTCATATGATCCGTTAAATATGAGCTTTCAAGAATTAATAAAGTTTAAAAATTGTTTATTTAGCAATAAATGTATTACATTATATGATAATATTATAAAGTATGAATTTAAAAATGCAATTATTAACAGCACAAGCGAGAAAATAACAAAGAAAACCTTAAAAAAATATTTGGAAGAAAACAAATTTACTTATTACGCAATAAAATTTGTAACAAATATTATAAATTTTATGTATTCAAATATTTTAAATGGAAATATTATTGAAAAAATAGAATTAATTCATATATTAGCAGACGACCATAATAATATATTAGTAAATAATCCGCGTATAGATATAAGTTATAATACTTCTAAACTATCTAATAGTTCATCATTAGAATCTAAATCATATATAAGGGTTAAGAGAAATAAGGAGAGAGAAGTATATTTAGATTATTTGAAAAATAATAGAGGATATAATAATGAGATAAACGAAGAAGATATTATAACATTTGATAGATGGGATGAAATGCCTTTGTCAAAATTAAGATATGTTATAAAAATATCTTATGTAGATAATAATAAGAATTTTTGCCATGCTTTTAATGCAAAAGCCTTGTATAAGTTATGGAAAGTAAATCATTATAATAATGAGATTTTTAAAAACCCTTTTTCACAAAAGCCATTTACCGAGGAAGATAAGAATACTATATTAATAACATTGGGTAAAAGAGATTTTAGATATGATAGTGACGATGATTATACAAGTGCTATTAATGCAAGATATGATGTAGTATTTAATAAATCAAGAATAAAAATAAATGGTATTAATTACTGGGAAATTAAAATATCATATTTAATTAAAAAAGGGCTTAGAGTATATAAATCTAAATCTATAACATTGGAGCTTCTAAGAATAAATATTAGGAAAGATATGAAATATATTGATAATTTATTAAACAAAATTTATTCATTGCACGAAACTAATAAAATATTAGGCAAATTGATTCCATTTAAAGTTCACCTGGCATTTGCTAAATATAATTTAAAGACAATAGATAACATGGATGATTATAGGGATTTTTTTGACATGATATTTACCAAATATTAAATGATATCTGTTAAGCGTATAGGCTATTAAAATATAATTCTATAGATACACAAGATATATATTACCTGACAATAATGTTATAATATTTATAGAACGGTCCTTCTCTGCCTTCTTCCTTGTTTATTATAAAGAGCAATAGGTCTCTATATACACACAATATATCATCTCCGACTGCTTTGATATATAGGATATATATTAGAACTATTAATACAGAGAATATAATATCGCAGTGTTTCATCCCATGATTATTATTGTATATTAGTATAAACAATGGTACTTTTGCTAAGAAATTAATAACAAAATAATAAAATAGATTACTATTTTTATTATGATAATATAGTGTTATAATAACAGCAGCTACAAAAACGACGATAGATACTCCAAGTAATATTATGGGATTATAAGGAAATATTTTTAATACATAACCAAATGAATATAATACTATCCAAAATGACAAAAACCTATCTAATGTTATCTCACCCATCATTTGTTATTATATAAAAATATAATTATATATAATAATAAATGATATCTAATATATTCCTCTTAATACTCTCATCTTGCTATATATTATCGACGGATTCCTTCATCCCTTATAATGCCAATAATTATCTCTTGCGTGTCTTAAAAATCGGATCGGCAAGATCCGGATTCAAGAGTCATTTGAGAGCCCCGAAAGCAACGAGATGTCCTAAAGATATAAATAATTGCAAAATGAGATATATGAATGATATAAGCAGGCGCAATATTCTAGAAGTATTGCCATATTCTGTTTTTCCTCTTGTGATTCATCCTAAATATGTATTAGGATACAAAAATGCTCTATCTGATATTAAAGATGATATTGTAATAAATAAGGTTGCTGTATTCGGAGCTTCTGGATATACTGGCGGGGATACTGTACGAACTTTGCTAAATAAAAATATAAATGTCATTGCTATTACAAGGAGAAATGTTGAAATTGTAGATAGAAATAATGCGAAAAGCAACACGCTTGTAATAGATAATATCAAAGACAAGGATAAAATTAAAAAGGTCGCGGGTGTTGATGTCGTAAATCCACAATCTCTCGTTGGTATATTGGATGGTTGTGATGCTGTAATTTATTGTGCTGCTTCAAGGCCGGCTGTTAAAATTACGGGGACACCTGGGACTGAAGCATATGATAGGATGCTTAATGATACCAGTAAAAATAGCCAAATAGCCGAACCAAGTAGTAATGTAGAAGATATTGGATTGGTTAATGTGGCAAAAGAGGCAATTAAAGCAAAAGTCAAAAGATTGGTTATAGTATCTTCAATATGCGCCAAGTGCCAGCTTGGAAAAGAGAATTACGGGGAAACAATTGACAGGGGTTTTGCGAGTTGCGATAGCTGCTATAAAAAACAGACAGGAGAAGAAAGAGTTCGCATATTGTATAAAAATGTACCTGCAAATATGAGCTATACTATCGTAAGACCAGGGATGTTATCTCCAGGCGAAAGAAGAGGACCTACAGAAGTAGAGTTTAACCAGGGTGTTTCAAAAAGCGGCATTATATCAAGGATTGATTTAGCAGATGTTTTAGTGGCTGCTGCAAAAACTAACAAAGGGGCGCAAAAAACATTTGAAGTATATTACAAAGATACGGCGCAGCCGGTAGATATGTACAAATCTCTAAAAACTTGCAAGGAGATGGGTAAGAGTGTTAAAGAGTGTTTCTTTGGCGAAGGCTATAATAACACGGAGCCCTTATCAATTGATAAAATGCTAAATACGACTATTAAAGGCACTATATTTCCATCGGGCAACGAAGTATCCGGAGATAATTATGAAAAAATGTTAAATAGCCTTACAAAAGATGTATATGAAAGCTATGACATAAATGTCTTAATGTCAAAAGATATCATATGACATCAATAATATATATAAATATTATAGTATATATATATAAAATGAATAAGTATATTATTTTATCGCTATTGTTTATCAATGATTCTCTTTCATTCTCAACGATATCAAATCAAAATAATTTCAGACTTAGAAAGAATGTTGCTACACTTAGGGATATACCAAGTGCTTCCAATATACAACGAAGGGAAGTTTTTAGAATTGCGAGGGCTATTAGTATTCCATATGTATTTGGTAATTTTATTGATATCGCAAATGCAGCTAAAAAAGAAGATAAGAGCATTGAATCTCTAAGAGAAGAAGCTAACCGAATTATTGAAATTATTGAAGTACAAAAAGACACTTTAAATCTCCCTGTAATCGCTGAAGCTAACAAAAATATACTGATAGACAGCAATAGCGCGACAGCTGGCAGTGGAGCTGGTGCAGGCACGGACGCTGATAAGGATAACTTTATGACTATTAAGGAGGCTAAAAATATTAGCGAGAAGGAAGATATTAAGAATACCTTGAATATTATTCTGGATGACTTTAAAAAGAATGGCAACGAGAAGCCAGAGGAAGCACTTAGGACTCTTCAATCCTTCTGTGCCGATTCTAATGTAATTAAATCAAAAGATACCACTAAACTGAGACAGCTATTTGCCGACGGAAAATATGGGATTTTTCTGGGTAAGTTTGATAATTACTATATTACAAATTATAACAAAATATATGATACATATGATGAAAAAACATATTATGAAGTAGATATTAAGCTTGAAGCTCCATATAAAACAATGATATACAATAGCATTCAATTTGATGAGATGTATTATCCTGAAAACTCTGGAGACCCTTGCTATATCATTTATAGATGGATATTCGTAAAAATAAATGATAAATATATGATTGATGGTTGCTATCTTCTCCACAAACCCAGTCTATAAACGTGGCTGTATAGCAGGTTCAATATTTTTCAAAGGAATATTAACGTTAGTAGTAGCATCGGTAGCCGCTCGCTCGTTTTCTAATTGTGTAAAAGTAGTTCCTTTATAACTCCCCAATTTTAATTCGCTCTTTTTTATTTGATTATCTCGCAAATATTTAACAATTACCTTTTCGCCCGGACTGTATTTCTTTAATATTACATTCAAATCATTGGGTCCGTCTATATCGCTGTCATCAATAGATAATATAATATCGCCTATGCTCTCTATTCTCTGCGTTTTATTATTTTTTACAACTCCTCTCAATCCCGCATCGTATGCTGGTGATTTATCAGGAACTTCAAGAATTAGCAAGCCCTTCTCAATTATAGGGATGCCGCTTTTTTCAGATTCTAATACAGAAGGATTTCTCTCCATATATGATATTCCCAAAATAGCCTTTTTGACAAAACCAGTTTCAATAATATCCGTAATAGATTTCAAAGCATTTGCAATAGGTATCGTAAATCCTATGCCAGCAGAAACTCCGGCACCAAGAGATGCTGTATTTATACCAAGCAATTCTCCCTTGCTATTTAGCAGAGGACCACCGCTATTTCCGGGATTTATTGCGGCATCTGTCTGTAAAACATTATATATCTTGCGACCTGTAGGTGCTGTTATCTCCCGATTAGTAGCCGAGATTATACCCGCCGTGAATGTATGGTCTTGGCCGAAAGGATTCCCGATTGCATAAGCATTTTCGCCTACACTCGGTTTAACATTCTTATTGTATTTAATAACTTGTAAATCCGCCTTGCTATCCACATCAATTTTGAGAACTGCTATATCAAGGTCGGGATCAATCCCTGTCAATTTAGCTTTATAGTTCTTCTTAACATTATTTTTATCTGTTATAGTAATTATAGCGTTATCTACCTTGTTTATTACATGAAAGTTAGTTATAATATGCCCTTCCTTATCCCATAAAAAGCCTGTACCAACGCCCTTTGGCAAATCCTCTTTATTAAGATTATATTTATCGGCCATCGCAGTATATTCGGTGCTTATATAGCAAACCGACGGGATTGAATTATAAAATATATTAGATTGCTTCTTTTCAATATTAGGCAACACATTATTATACAAATATATAGAATTGATGCCTAATAAGTTCGTACTTAAAGACATTAGCAATATATTACGCCTATTATAAAGCTCGCTTGTCCCACCAGACTCACAAGTCCCTCCTTTACACATTTTGAGAGCCAATGGCTTTCTTAGCATTTTATTATACTGGTTATACAGATATGCACGAGGATATAGGTAAGATTCTCCAAAACTGGAAAATAATAAAAAAACATATATTACAAAATTACAGCGATTACCAAACATTCTTTTTTTCTAACATAATTATTATAATAGCTGTAATATTTATATAATTGCATTATTACATAATTGCAAAGATATTAAGAGATTTGCTTCCAGGTTTCTCCGCAGTGTTCGCATACATATAGATATTTCATATTCTTATTGTCATATTTGATATATATAACTTGTTTTTTGTCATCAGGGGCATTGCAATTCTCATTAGAGCAATTAATTAAAGGGTCTTTGATTCTTCTAAGCGTAGGGTCATAACGCAGATACTTATTAACGTGCTGATTATACAATAAGTCATCTCCGCTGTAAAAAGTTTTTGAGATGTTAATAGCAGTATTAACAGTCTCTACTTTTTCAAAACAACAGTGCTTGCAAAATTTTACCAACTTTTTTTCCTCGTTTGATTTAACATATAACATATTATCGCATATTTCGCAGAACTCCATTTTATTATAGTAATAAGAAAATTAAATCTTATATAATCAATTTTTATCATAGATATCATAGATATCATATACATACCCTATTAATTATCATCGTCTTCATTTTCCAGTTTATAGGCAATTCCGCGCCATCCCTTATTATCATATGGGACACATAGAAGTTTCTCAAAATATGCCTTCAATTGATTCCTGTCGGGGCACTTTTTACCCTTAACAACATTGGAAGTGCACCAAATACGGAAATCATTATAAAGTTTAGTAATCGTAACCCTTGGCTCTCTAATCTCTTCGTCAATGATAATCTTTTCGCTAATAAATTGCCCGATTATATCATTGTTCTGCTTATAACTCTCTGTGGCTATTCTTACCTCACAAGGCTCTACGATAGATGATGGATTAATATTCTTATGTCTTTCAATTAGCATACTTATGAAAATCTCCTTCCACTTATCAAACTTATCAGTCAATTCCAAATCCATATGAAACTCATTTTTACTAGGAACAGGATTTTCACAGAATCTACTAGAGAAATTGCAAACCTTAATACGCCTCCAAGTACCGCCATCATCGCTGGGAACCTCTGGCAATTCATTGCAAGTCAAAATCATCTTAAATTGTGGCTTGAACTCATAAGGCTCTTTAAACAATGTTCTTACCAAAATCCTATCCTGTCCCGAAAGCTCCTTCATAAGACCAATATTTAGCCTTTCATTCTCACTCGGCTCCTGCATAACCGCAAATCGTCTTCCCTTAGTCCTCTCCAATTCACTTTGTGCTGCATTACTCGCCGCCCGTTTTTGTGTCAATAGAGCTATAGGCAAGATACAATAATATTCACCAATCGCCTTTTGAATTAAATCTAACATTTTGGATTTCCCATTACTACCCTGTCCTGTAAATATATAAAACCGTTCTTGTGATATGCTACCGTCAAGAATACAAGATAGAATATCCATAACATAATTTCTCAGATTTTTATTAGTAAATATCTTCGCGAAGAAATCATTGATATCGGCAATCTCAGGAAGGTCGCTATTATATTTGACATAGCTATTTTTAGTAGATAACAATATATAATCATCCGGCATCCCGTCGCGAAATATATGTAGCTTCAAATCATATACTCCATTCTCAAATCCTATCAAATGCGATCGGCTATCTAGCAACTCCTCAAACTTATCATCTATGAATAGCGTCCGACATTCTTTCATAATAGAATCCTTGAAACTCGCGTTTTTCAATTGCTTCGCAATACTAATACATTTTTTACTCTTCTCCTCATTAATTGTTTTCATAATAGGATCCTCGCAGTGTTCGGCGTAATGCTGACTCCGTTCCATAAACTTCTTACAAATATCAACACTCAATATCTTTCTCAATTCCAGACCTTCGCGCGCCCTTACCCACTTGTGCTTCTCTCTATCATATTTATACCAGTTATCCTTAGTAATCGCTTTAAATTCATCTTTAAATATAGCATGTACGACACAAGCGATATCAAAATGCGAACCGTCGCTACCTAAAGCATCATCAATAAGCTTAATAATCGATTTATTCACGACATCATTATACTTTGTCCAATTGTCTTGTTTCGCCCACCATCTCAAAGTACCGATTCCCATATTATCCTTTCGCATCTTGTCCCACAACAGCTGACATTCCCCCTCAATATATACGCTGCTAATTTTGGAGAAATCTACCCAAGTCTCCAATAGCCTGTAATCAATATTACGCAATACCCAACCAAGATTAATCCAATCGGTATAATTATCCGCACGGCTCGTAGATAGACATTCATTCACCAGCTTTTTAATAAATATCAATTCGTCCTCTGACACATACCTCTTATCATTATTTAATGCCTTCCCCAAAATATTATTCTGAACCTTGCTTTTCAATTTTTGATCGAGAGCCGGCAAAATATGCTTGCTATATTGCGTAATTTCAGTGACGAACTCTTCTTTAATACAATTGATATCATAATTCATCTTTTTTCGCATAGAAAATAGCTTGATGAATTTTATTTCATCGCGAGCATTTAAACTATATTCTATCTTATCCGTTTTATCTCCGGCATATTTATATATTGAAGATACGCGATAAGTGTCGCAATCCGGCTTTTTACTACCATACATTTGCCAACAATTTACATCAATAATTGCCTTATCCACAATAGATTCATAGTCATTACAAATTGGCAAATCCTTAAAAATAACATCACCAATATCTATAATCTTTCTTCTAATAAAATGCTGAGCATTATTAGCAATAATAATATTCGGAAAGATAATATGAATGCCGTCCTTCAACTTATTCCTGAACTCAACGGGATTCGGCTTTTCCATAACATACGCAATTTTATCCTCGACTGATATATTCAAATATTTATTAATTATGCTAAAATAACTATCAACGATTTTGTATATATTTTCATCGCCGTATAATCTCTCATATTTTTTGTTATTATTTAAAGAAGAGTTTGAAGATTGGGAACTGTAAAGTCCGGATTTATCATCAGGAATAGTAAAACGAAAATCTATATCTACGCGCAAGGGACTCGGTTCTAAAGGTTTTTCTGTGAAATACAAAGGGACACCATTCGTCAAGGCTAAACTATATAAATTGATGAACTCCTCGTAATTTTCATCAGGTATATTTAAACTAACTTTTGGCGAACCTATGCTTGTATTTGTGAATATTTTCACCCCTTTCTCTACACGATATTTATTTATAAAAGAGCGCAAATCTTCGTTTATACCCATACTTATAAATATATTACTTTATATATATATCAATTTTTATTTTTATACATATTTTTACATTTCAATATTTTGATTTTAGAGCTTTTTAACCATAATATTTTATAGCAATAATATAGATTATAATATTTTTTTATTATGGAAAAAAATGCAGATAAAAAAAATAAAAGCTTGAAGAATACCAAATATTGTAGTCCCAAAAATATTAACAATCCTACGCTATTCAATAAGAAAACGCTCATCCTATTAATAGATACATGGAATGCCTGCAAAGATAACAAAGGCGGGACAGCGATTGCCGATAAAATAGAATATAAAAAGTCATTTAATGTCGCTAAATTATCTGAGCTATTGAATGCTAAAATAAAGCCTATATGTAATGATAAAGAATATTGGTGTTGGCCGACTGCTATTAAAGAGATGACAATGGATTCAAAGACAAAGGAAATTATCAAAAAGATTGAAGAGAATGAATTGCGTCCCGAGATGCCTCTTGAATGGTACAAGAATCCGATTGAATGGCTCTCTAATTATGATATAGAGGATGTAATGATACAGTATAATAATGATAAAAAATACAAATACTGTTTTTTGGGAGTTTTTCCAATAGATTTCTCGGAACAAGATAGTTTCGGAAGATGCCTTTACAGCCAAATATGTTCTTTGGATATCAATAAATATATTAATAAAAATATAAAATACCTCGGGCTTATTACAAATCTTGATAAACACGATGAGCCAGGATCTCACTGGACTTCTACATTCATCGTATTAGACCCTAAAATAAAATGTTACGGGGCTTACTATTACGACAGCAATGCTATAAATACCCCTTCGTATGTTTCTAAGTTTATTAACAATATCAAGACGCAATTGAAAAAAAAGTATCCTAATAATGTTTTTAAAATTCATACCAATAATATTAAGCATCAGAGGAAGAATACTGAGTGCGGGATGTTCTCTATGGCTTACCAAATAAGATGGCTAAATGCTTTGTTAAAACACAAGGAGTTGAAGTTTAAATCTCCGTATGAATATTCAAACTTTGTTGAGTATATAATTAACGATAATAAAATTAAGGACGAATCTATGGAAGAAAGCCGAACATATCTATATCGCCCGAATTTCAAGAAATACATCAAGGACCGAAACATAACCATCTAATACGCAACAATATCAAGAGATACTAAGAGATATCGGGGATATATCTATGATATAAACATCTATTTTCTATATTATATTATAATAATGGGGGTAATAGATGATTTTAGGCAAGAGAAAAACAAAATGGTGATAAATGTAGCTACTGAGAAAATGATAATGGATAAATATAATTTAAATATAGATAAATCGGAGTTGAAGGGAATTGTAGAAAAAGTTATAATTTCTATATGCAATGATGCAATTTTAATAAAAAGAATCGGCAAACTGATAGAATTGAATACAATAGCCCTGACAAAAATCAAGGATTATATAGAGGTTAATATTATTAATAAAAGTGCGAATACAGTAATTAGTGATGAATTAAAAATCGCAGATGATGTAATAGATAGCATTAATAAATATAATACTGAAGAGCTATTGTCAAAAGTAATAGAGTTAGAAGAAAAGAGAAAAACCGTAAATACGCTGGCATCCGTGGAAAACACAAGTATCAATCTATCTTCTGCGCCTTCTTCGTCAGTATCTACTGGCACCCCTAATACTACTATAGGTGTGTCCGGAAGTCAATCATCGCCCTCTCCTGTATTATCATTTCCACCTACACAAACATCGCAGAAGTATTCGCTTGTTAATAATGTTAATGTTGAAAATCTTGAAACTATAGCTTATATTATTGAAAAAATGGAAAGCATTATGAATAACAAGAAGAATATCAATTATAAAACCCTTATAATTAATAGCTATAATAGAGATTGGACTATATATAATAATAGAAATAATTTATCACTTTCTATAAATATTGATTTAACTAAAAATATCATTGAACCTAAAAAGCTTTTAATGCCTAAATATGTCAAAAGCATAACGCCTTATATAACAATGACTATTAATGATGGGATAAAAACACAGAAATTCCAATTTATTTTAAGCGTCTCCGCTTCCGCTGCTACGACTGCTACTGATGTTGTCGGTACAGGAGGAAACTGGGATACCTGGACAATAATGAATAATGAATTGGAGACAATAAATAATATTATACAGCTAAATAACAAAGAATGGGTTATATCATTCACAGACTTTTTAAATAATGAACTGGAATTAGGCTGTGACTGTATAAATATCAATAGAATTACCAAAACATTCAATGATAACCAATATAATATTATTACGGAAAAAACTGATATGTTAGGATATAGTGGTTATCATCTTGATTTGATTAACAAATATGACAATATCCTATTAAAAACAAGCGATGATAATGATATCCTATTGAAGGTTTTAGAGATTGATGATAACAACATAACAGTATTATATAAGGATGACAAAGACGCGGATACGGAAGGAATTTGGGGACCAGGAGGGACTATAACGGATATAACTGAGGCATATTTGCTAAATTGCAAAGCTCAATACAGTATAATATTAGCTTATCATTCGCGCATATACAAGTAAATATAGCAATTATTGCTATTACATTAGTAATATTAGGGTTCCTGAGAATATAAATATGATCATAGATATTATATCAAGTCTGTATTGCAATTTTATTTTTTCGTCTTTTGTCAGGTTATTTTCAAATTCACCAGACAATATATTATCAAAATTGAATGTATATATATAATTATATATATATGTGTAATCTAAAATATCTCCTAAATTATTAATAAAGTTATCTGTTTGTATTATTATGATAACGAGAAGCAAAAATATTATAAATAACATAATGTGTAATATAATTCCCGGAGTATTTATATGCATATTTAAATAATTAAATACAATTCGCAGTTTATACGAATCAAGATTGACAAATGCCGTAAATAATAATAATATTAAAATGTAAACGGCTGCATATATTAATATGGCATATCGTAGGGATTTAACAATATTATAATCTATTAAAAACTCAAATAATACCATAATCATCGTGCGAATTGCAAACATTAATGCGAGGAAAACGACCTTGTCCTGAAAAGTAATTTTGAGAACTATCTCTGGATCCAAATCGTATAAAATCACCTTATTTTTCAGCTTCTCGCCTTCGTTAATATATGTAAGAGGATTCTTGTCCTTCTGATTATTATAATAAGCCTTAACGCCATCGCTATAATCATTCCATATCTGCTCGTATAATGTTTCCTTCTCATTATATTTTTTCCCAGAAGCATTATCGGAACCGATATCTTTATCGTCGTCATTATCAAATACCGTTTTCAATTCGGCGATAAATGCGAATAAATTGTTGTCGCCATCCGACTTATCCTTACTAATTAATTTATATAAGTTTCCATTCAACAATCCTCTTAATTTATCCTTTTCTTCATCATCTTCTTTAGCTCCTCCTCCATATAGAGCACCTCCTCGCGGGTAACGAGGATTATTTATACCCTGTCCTTGAGACTTTGTAATCTCCTTTTTATCGTTGATTTTTTTTGCATTAGAAGTAATATCAATTTTGATATCTCCTAATTCCTTATCTATCCTATCAATTTCCTTATTGTAAACTTCAATAATTTCATTATTATTATTAATCTGAGGATTATCATCTATTATATATTTGAGCTGCCCGACCTTTATGATATTTTTAACAAAATCATTGTATTCTGTGGCATACGGCAGATTTATATCTATACATGCTTTGTATAATTTTCTCAATTCATCCTTAATAACTTTTAAAGAAGCCGTTAATTGTTTTTTTCTTTCTTCTAAATTTTTACTTTTTTTCTCATTTTCCTTATTCTGATTTTCTAATTCTTCAAGTTCTTTCTTCGTCTCTTCGCTCGCTAATTCATTTGTTCCAATACCATAAGAAACCCTATAATTTTTAATTTCTGCATTAATCACTTCTCCGTGATCTGACAACTCTTGTGATATCGTATCAAAATTAGTTTTTATACCTTCTCTTTCTGTGTTTTTTTCTTCTTTATTTTTTTTTTCAGCACTACTTAATACTTTTAATGAATTATTAAAATCTAGCAGTTCTGTTAATTTTTCCCCATATTTATCTATTTTTACTCTAATTTTATCTATCGCAGATATTTTATCAGCCTTCTTATCAGCCTTCTTATCATCATCCTCTTTGGTATTAGTATTTTCATTTTCTATCGCACTTATTTTTTTATGAATATCTGCAAGAAGCTTCTGATATGAATCTATTTTTTTCTCATTATCTTTTATGTTATCCATTATTTTATTCTTTATCTCTTCGGTATTATCTATACTTGCTTCTGCATCTTCTTGGCTTTTAATAACTAATTTAATTAAATGTTTTATCTCACTTTCATCTTTTATAAATTTACCATATTCTTTTGCCAAATTTATATATATCTCTGTGAGATTTTTTAAATATTCTTTCCCGGGATTTCCTGGCATTTTATCACCAATACCTTGTTTTTGATTCCCTTGATTCCCTTGATTCCCTTGATTTTTAATATTACCAGAAACTGCATTCTGATATGCACCACCAATCATTTCCGAATTTGTTTTTAGTGCTTCAAGTGCTGTTTTTAGTGCTCCAAGTGCTGTTTTTAGTGCTTCAAGTGCTGTTTTTAGTTCATTAAGTTTTTCTGTTGTATCATTTTTATCTTTTGCAACTACTTCTTTTACTTTTGCTGCTTTTGCTGCTGCTTCTTGTGCTTTTGCAACTACTTCTTTTACTTTTGCTGCTTTTGCTGCTGCTTCTGCTGCTTTTGCAACTACTTCTTTTACTTTTGCTGCTTTTGCTGCTGCTTCTGCTGCTTTTGCTGCTTCTGCTGCTGTTTCTGCTGCTGCTGCTGCTGCTTCTGCTGCTTCTGCTGCTGCTTCTGCTGCTTCTGCTGCTTTTGCTTCTGCTGCTTTTGCTTCTGCTGCTTTTGCTTCTGCTGCTTTTGCTTCTGCTGCTGCTTCTGCTGCTGCTTCTGCTTCTGCTGCTGTTTTTACTACTTCTATCGCTTCTGCTGTTTTTACTGCTGCTGCTGCTTCTGCTGCTGTTTTTACTAATTCTATCGCTTCTGCTGTTTTTACTGCTGCTGCTGCTGCGTCTGCTACTGCTTTTTCTGCTGCTGCGTCTGCTGCTGCTGCTTTTTCTCCTGCTGCTGTTTTTACTGCTGCTGCTGCTTTTTCTGCTGCTGCTGGTGTCTGTGCTGCTGATGCCTTTTTCATTATAATATTTAGGGATTTTATAATCGCTAAATATCTATTACTATCGTCAATCATCCTATCTTTAATTTTTTCTATGAATTTGTTAAAATGATCAAATGTAATATTACCTTTATCAATTTTGCCGTTTATTTTGTTAGGAGTTCTTTTAAAAAACTGTTCTGTTATTTCAGCTAATTTATTGACAGTCTTTTTGCTTTGCATTTCAGTAATATATTCATCTATTTTTTTATTATTAACAATCCCTTCTAATATATTTTTATCAATTTCTAAATAAGCTTTACGTCTAAATTGTTCATCATTCCCAACTGCTTCAAAAAATTTATTTAAATCAATATTTAAATTAGGTTGTTTTATCTGCCCCGGACCCCCTCCCTTTTTTAATGTAGTTAAATTATTAAATATTTGAGCTCTTTTATTAATTTCACACAGTATTTGATTAAAAAGGTTTTTATCATAATCTATTTCGCATATATCTTTAGGAGTTTTTTTTGGTTTAGGAGGAGGTTCTTTTCCATTAACTTCTTTTAAAATCGCTTTAATTGGTTTTTTAACAACCTTCTTGTTTCTACCTATTTTAATCTCATATATTATAGCAAGTTTATCATAAATATTATCTATCAAATCATATTTTACATCATCATCTCTGCTAATAACATCATCCTTTAATTTTTCTACCTTTTTAGTAAACTCTTTATAAAAATCTAAAATCACCAAATCGTCTATGTCCTTATAATTACTCTTCTTAAATATACCATTTAGCTTATTTAAATCGTCGTATATTTGCGATTTTTCTTGAAAATCATAATTAGTATAATTATATTCCAATAATGGTTTAAAATAAACAGGTTTTCCATTATTATCTAATATTTTAATAACCGGTATATAACCATAGTTTATTGAACTATCTCTATAATTTTTTCTCAACCCTATATCGCCATTAAATATATCATCAGGTATCTCTATATCTGTGTTTTTTTCAGGGTTTTCTTTATATTTTTTCTCTATATGTTCTTTTAATCTTTTAATTGCTATTCCATCATCACCTTCTCCTTCAATAATTTTATATATTATTTTATTCATAATCACATCACCAAGAACATCAACACCGCCTTTGCATATTTCTTCTTCGTCTATATTTTCGTTTTCCAATGTCCATCTTCTGTAATTGTATCTGTATTTATTTTTGAATTCAAGTTGAAAGTATTTTATCAAATCTTTTATCAAATCAACTCCAATTTTCGTATTATCCGATAGAGTTATATATTTTGAATTATAATCATTTTTATTTAAACTTTTTAATGCCTCAATCCTTTTATTTGACATAATTTAATAAACTCTATTATAATTAATAGATATAACTTTTTATTAAAACTTCGTTGCTATTATACTTGTTAGTACCCAAATAAATATAGTAAATAATGATAGTGATTTTGACAGTTTTTTTCGTTCTTCGTATGATATAATATTCTTGTCCTTGTCTTTGTTTTCTTCTTCAATATAGGTGCTCTTCTTTATATTTAAAATTATAGGCACTATTAATAGCACGCATATTATACAAGAATGTACTAATAATCTCGTTATTCCATTTGTTCCCATATAGAAATAATAAAATACCGAGCGAATGCTATTCATAAAATTATCAAAGTTCATATAATCTACCTTCGTCGTATTATCAATATTTACAAATAATACTATAAACCAAAATATAGCAAGGTATATAACGGCGTAATAAAAAAATCCTTCTTCAAAACTCTTAATTATATTAATATCAACCGACCATTGAATAAGTATTAGCGATAAATATCTAATAAAAAATGTTGTTATTATAAATACGAGCCTATCTTCTATAGTCAATTCTAAATAATTAAAAGTATTCTCTGGGTCATTCTCAAACTCTATTATCTTTTTCTTAATATTCTTATCAAGTTCTGCTATATTTTCAGTTTTATCGTCAGCATCTTCTATATCTATGTCATCATAATATTTATCAATTTTATTATTAAAATCGGTTATTTTGTCGCCAGTATCTTTGTCTGAATTTGGAATCTTTTCATTAATATTTTTATTAAGCTTTGATATATTGGGCATATCGTAGTCTTTTTTTAAGACATCTCTTAGCTTTGATTCCTTGTAACCTTCTAATACGCTTCCTCCGCCGTCTCTACGGTCGCTTTTGCTACTGCTTCTGTTCCCTCTGCCACTGCCGCCTGTTGTCTTATCTAGTTTATTATTATAATAAATTAGTTCAGATAATAATTTCTTTTCCATACCATTTAAATCTTTTATAGCATTCAACTTCGTATATACTTTCTTAATAATCTTAGGATTCTTGTTATATATTTTTAAAAGTTCAGTATAGAATCTATATCGTGAATTATAGTTCCTTTTCAAATCTATATCTTGAATCAATATATCTGCAGGTGATATATCATATGCATCTTCATCGTCATCTTTATCGGGGTCATAGGTGTTATTATTGAATATATTGGCAAACTTAATTTTTTTATCCATTATTAATTAAAAATAATACTTCCTTATAGGTATTATAGATAAAAATAATAATTATAACTATAAATATAGCTATAGCGGAATGAGCTATTATGAACTATGAACTATATAAAACATCTTGAATATTATAGCAAATAGGAGCAAGGCAAATAGTACAAAGGATAATATATAATTAAAGGCAGACGAATAATAATAGTAGAATATATACATAAAACTAAATATTACTATTGTCCAGAATATTATTAGTATTATAATAAAAGGAGTCGTATGTAAATTATTGTATATAGAGTGTTTGCTTCTAAAACCCTTAATGATTTTATCTAACTTTGCAGACAATTCCTTTTTATAATCCATACCAGGTTCGAACTCTTTGGAATAATCATTTTTGGTAAATGTGTTGTTTTTAGATATTCTATTGAAGTTTCGCGATAACTCTTTATAATTAAAAGGTATATATGATGCCGGCATATTATCGCAAGGGAATATTCCGAATAAATATAAATACTTCGTATTAAATTTCGGGCTATATGTTGTATCCGTAAATATATTTGACAGTAATCTATATCTATATTCCTCGTCTATATTTTCTTCCTTAGAATACAACATATAATTGTAAGGTTGTTGAAATTCCTTTAATATTTCACTATCCGCCATTATTATAAATACCCCCTTTATTTAATGTATTAAAATATTTTATTATTATGTAATCCAATTGAATAAATAATTCCTAACATAATCAAATTTACCGTGTAATTAGTGGCAAAATCATAACTTACGCACTGATTGGCTTTGTGTAAAATATTAATATGATTATCGTGCGCATCCCCGTTCTTATTATTTATTTTACGACTGCCTATAACAGTACCAGCTCCGCTGCCGCCACCGCCACCGCCACTACCACTGCTGCCACCGCCACTGCCACCGCTTCCTTCTTCGTTCATAAGAACATCTCTATTATCAACTTGATAGCAAATAGTCTTAACAACATTTTCTAAATAATTATCACTAATATTAGAGACATTTATGTTATAGGTTTCTATAATATTCGTATAAACATACATAACATCTCCCACTGCAAGAGCATTCTTTGCTCCTGGTGTAAGAGCATCCTTTGCTTCTTGTGTAAGAGCATCCTTTGCTTCTGGTGTAAGAGCATCCTTTGCTTCTGGTGTAAGAGCTGCAACAGCATTTGCTTTAAATTTTTCTGCAATCTTTTTGGTAATTAATCTGGCAACATATGGAGTAATAGTTGCGGCATCAACTGGTGTAATTTCTTTATTCTCTGTGAGTTTAGCTATCGTAATAGGAGGTTTGGAATATTTAAAAGTATCATCTGCCAATATAAAGCTCTTTTTGTCAAAGCTTTTATCAAAGCCTTTTGTATTAGATATTAAGGAAATTAGCCTCTTATTTTTATATTGATGTAAATAGTTTTGTGGTACATCAATTCCTCTGTCTTTTGCATTCTTAGTTATTTCTGTTTTTAATTCGCTGGAGATATTATCATAGCCATCGCTTAATATGTAATTATATTGGAATAGCGAGAGAATATTCATATAATTATTAACAATCTCATTTATTTTCTCTTTTTTATCTCCCTTGCTAATATATATTTTAATATCATTGTCAAATTTAATATACCTGCTCGCATTTTCATAAAGCTTATCAAATACCGCTTTTTTAAATCTAAACTTATGAGGTATAAAATTGCCACTCTTATCTTTTTCAAAATAAAAGTTATCCTTGACAAACTTATTCTTTTTATAAGCATCCTTATTATTTTCAAATAATTCTAAACATATCAATATTATATTTACAATCTTATCAGAATATTTTTTAAAAGAGCTAACAAACTCAGGATAATCAAAACCCGGTGTTTTAATATCTGTTATAGTGTATTCTGCGTGCGGTGCTGTATTTTTTTTTATATTAGTTTTGATATTGTTGTATAATTTTTTAAGATTATAATCATTCGCAGTATCTATGCTATTTTTTATTGTAGCAAAATCATATTTAAACTCTTCGTTTATAATTGTAAATTGGTCGTTGTAATATTTTTTAAACTCATTATAATCTATGGTTTCGTCTTTGCTATATACAATATCGTCTTTATCGTTTTTATTTTCGTGGTATATGTTTTTATATTTCAGCTTATCATATTCATCATCGCTATATAAGAAGGAAGCCATCACATTTGTGATTATATATAAATCATAATAATTGTTATCGTATTTATCTTTGATATTGCTATGAAGTTTAATAAAAGGTATTATAAGATTATTCATATCATTTAAATCGCGTTTATATGAACTGTCAAATAGACCATATATGACATTTAGATTATAATTTGTATTAAAGTTCATAAATAAATATATATATATTACAAATATAAGCAATATCAATAAAGGCATAATTATATCATATGAGAATGTCATTAATGAGGCGCTTTCACTTCTGTATAAAAATATTATTAATAGGATAGCTATTATTATAATTATTATAACAAAGTATATTAGGAACTTTATATTTTTAATGAAATAGTTTCCTAATTTATATTCTATATCATTGGCGCTCACATCATTGTTTGAAATATTAAAATATTGTTCGTAAAATGTATTTGAAGAGCCGTATGATATATCGGCCGTGAAGTTTTCCTTAACCTCTGTAATATTACTCGAAATATTATATTCCTTGCCAAAAAACGGCTTTTTATCTTTAGAAGACTTATCTTTGCCATCATAATCAGTATATCTTTCTATCTCGCGAATCAAATTATCTTTTAAAATAGAAACAGTATTAATCGTTGCATTATCTGTAATTTTTTTACTATTTGCCTTCTGGTCTTTTAAATATTTAATTAAATTCAATAATATAGTGTGTTTCTCGTAGTCGGGAGATATCGTACTCTCTATATACTCATAATTGTTTAAATTCTCATTATCATATATTTCCTTACTCTTATATTCATTCCAATATATTATTTCATTAATGCAAAAATAGATTAGCACATTAAGTAATGCATCGTAACATTTTTTAAAATCTGTCTCAGTTTCTATAGTAGGAGGAGTCGGAGTAATTTCAGGTTGCGTTTGAGGATTCTTTGCAGGTTTAATATAATCGAACAATATCAATAGTTTCTCTATTCTTTTATTATCTTTGTCATTATCTTTGTTAAAAAGGCCAATTCGTATATTATCTATCATATAATATGCATCATATGATGCTGTATCATTATCTTCATATTTAGATATTATCGTTCTTTCGCCATCACCATCTTTATTAATTAAAGAATGTATATCATCTTTATATAGGTCATAATTCTTTTTATATAAGTGGTGATATCTCTTATTAGGAGTAGGAGAAGCACCGTCTGTCAATTTATCAATTATAGCGTGAGGTATTAATGGCGAAATGTATTTAAAATAATAATTAACCTTTAAGTCGCCTATATCATAATCATCGGCATAATCTTTGTTAGAAATATAATCTATTTTTGTATATAATACTGCGTGAATTTTATTTTTAGCTCCAACTGTGTTATGATGCGTAGTAATTCCATAACTTCTATTTTCTTCTTTGTTATCTTTTGAATACATTATATCGTGTCCATATCCATTAGTTTTAGCAGTAACAACATCATTTTTAGACAAAGTATTTGTATAACAGTCGGCTAATACTTTTTCTCTCTTTAGTTCTACGTTTTCAATTAATACTTTCTTATAATTTTTTGTTATAATATCTCTATAGTTATTGTTATTCAATTTAGGATATTTATTGTCGGCGAAGGATAGCAGTATATTCATAATATTTAATAATAAATATGTCAGCAATATCGTAATTATCAGATAGCCCATACTCATATTTTGATTGATAATAGCCAGTTTATTAGCTCCCAATGGATATGTATAAATATACTTATTACACATTGTGGTGCTAAAATAATATGCTAAGAAGATTGTCGCTATTGTAAGCAAAATATAATTATATATACCGTTTATATTTAAAACTTTGTCAAAATCGCTGACGACAGGATTGTCTATATTAAAATAGTTTCTATATCCCACGGATTCTGTCGGAGCATATCTCGCAACAAATGTTACTATTATTAGCACTAATGTTAAAAACGCGAATATATATGGAATGTTTTTTATTATTGTTATACATATCGTTCCACCGTCATTACTGATGTAAGGATAATATAAATTGTTGTATTTAATAAGATTATAAAGTGTATTAATATAGAATATTATTATTATTAGCAATATCATAAAGTAGTATGTTTTAGTGTTATAGAAATCGTTAGGCAAGAGAAGTTTATAGCTATTTTTTGCTATATTAAATCTCCCCGTCTCGGCTTCGCAATAAATATCATTACAATGCTTTTTAATGTTAATGTCGGCGACATCTTTAATATAGTTTATTTGAAAAAAAGATGCCGATATATTTTTTAATTCATTTATATAAATTATTATCATCATAATAAATACGATAAATATAATGATACGCATTTTAATAAGTATAAAGAAAAAAAGAAAATGAATCTATTCAAGTTTTTTTTTAACAATATAGCCCGATATAAATAATACGAATACTATAATAGTTATTACAGCAATTGTTGTAAAGTTTGATTTAGAAGCTTGCGAAAGCATATAGATGGGGAAGAATAATATTATAAAATATACAATAGTAAATCGCGTTACATCTTCAATCTCTTCGTTGCATTTTTCTATCGTCTCCTTATTATTATAATACCTGAAGTTATCTATATTTTCCAATGTTATTTTGTATCCATTTATATTGCGCAGATATTCGCCATTAGCAATGATATTTTTATGTAAGTTTGCGAGTTCGTCTATCAAATCTTTTGTAAATATAATATCGGCGACTGAAGAAATATCTTCTCCGCTGTAATTTTTAATAATAGTCATAAACTGATTATTTGGGAAAGCCGGTTCCGTTTTATTTTCTTTTATCAATATATCCAATTCTTTCAAAAGCATTATATATTCGTACGCTTTTGTATCGGCATATATCTCAGTTATTTTTTTTAGGATTAGTGAAAATATTATTGTTATTACGGCAACATGTAGAAATAAATAACTTGATGAATGCAAAAAGTAGTTATATTTAAAAATACTATCATCGTTTTTAATATTATATGAGGTGTTAATCATATGTAATATAAAGAATATCCACATTACGATAAATAAAGGCAAGCCGCTATGTAAATAATAGTTATATACCTTCATAATATTGAACTCGCCATTAACAATACTCAGGTTGCGATTGATATTTATAATATCATTATATTTGTCAGTAGGTTTCTTCTCTGTCGTATAATTTTTAAAGTTCTTCTGGATTACATTAAAATCAAATAAATGATTGCATAGATTCCACATATAAGTATTTTTAATATTAATATCAGATTCATAGATATTTTTCTTAGAATCGCATATATTGTTATAATTATTTATATTATTATTTAAATCCTTTGCATAATTTAAGTAAATTAAGGGGAGAAAGCTTATTATTGATAATATTAATATTAGTAATGATATTAATATTAACTCAATATTTTCAATCATTTATATTCTAATATATATTATTATATTATATATTTCCTACAAACCTCTTCTAATTTCATCACTTTCATATATAGGTGGTGTGTTTTTATCAATCTCAATTTGTTTCTTAATTTTGTCATTATACGAGTTGTTTGCTAAGATATTTTCACCGTTATTAATCATATTAAAACCATCGGTTGCTGTTTTAGTATAATGTCTAATATCTTGATTATCGCTCTGAAAACTCTTATTGCGACTATAAGCATTTTCTGGATTAGCTATAATATCTCTCAAGTTTTCAAATGACATTGTTGGAATACTCATTTTATTATATTATTATTTTATTATTTTACTCAGATAATCCTGAACCCCTCTTCCTGTTATGAGAATATATCAAAAACTAAATACTTCCTTATCAAAATATCATAAAAATGTGTCAAAAATTATAAAAATTGATTGTCATTTATAAAATGATTATTACCATAAACCACGATGACTGCCAAAACTCTCTCCGTTATTTACAAGGAAAAGATTGTCGAAATGCCCGATGCTATTGATGATACAAAGGAGGTTGCTAATTATCACAAGGAAGCTCTCAAATATGCCGTTGAAGAAATGAAGGGCAATGTGAAGGGCAAGGCAAAGGGTAAAAGCAAAAAGACAGCGGTCGCCGAAAAGGACGAGAATGGCGAAGACAAGGTCAATGTCAAGAAACCTCCTACTGAATATCAGGTGTTTGTTAAGGAATATCAGCAAGTCATCAAGGAAAAGTTTCCGGATTTGCCGAGCAATCAAAGATTCGGTAAGATTGCCGAAGAATGGAAGAAGCGCAAGGAAGAAAAAGCTGGCGTAGCTCCAGCTCCGGCTCCAGTTCCAGCTCCAGCCATTGTAAATAATTATATGAAGGTGGAAGAAGTATCTCCGCCATCAACTGACAACGAAGAAGAGCCTAAGAAAAAGTCCAAGCTTACTCCCAGGGAAAAGGTTGCTCTGCTCAAGCAGTTTCGTATGAATGTGGAAGAAGTATCTCCGCCATCAACCGATAAAGAAGAGCCTAAGGAACAGCCTAAGTCTCCTAGTGAAGAACCAGACGAAGAAGCTGTAGAAGAGCCTCGGATGCCATTGAAGAAAAACATGAAAAAACTTCCGCCCATCAAAATCCCCGTCAATAAAGTTTAAATAGTTGCGGAGATGGCTGTGATGGTGCTGTGTGTATTAGTAAGTAGTAGCAATTAAATGATTATAATGATAAGTATTATATGTTATATATTTTTTGCTTTACAAAAATAACTACTTGATACGGTGGATACTGAGAATACATTTGTTATATTTTTATATTTTTTGGATAAAAATTGACACTAAACAGTATTCATATTATTACTACCAAAGTCGCTTTTACACAAACCAAAGAACAGTTAATAGTACCGAGGAAACAGTTCCTGAAGCCCTTACATCAATTTACATTAGTCCGAAACAACTTCAATTGCAATAATGGTTCGTGTCGCCAATGTTGATTGCATTGTCAAGTTTAATAATGAGTTTGGTGATATTATTATTATCAATATTGACAAACGCATCAAGAAGGAAAGGAAACTTTCTAAGTATAACATCTATATGAAGAACAATTTCCACAGGATTAAGGCGATTTATCCTGAACTTAAAGCGCCTGAGATTATGGTGATGGTCGCTAAAGAATGGCAAAATGAAAAAAATGTTCCTAAATTGTCTATCTCTCTTCTTAACCTCTTGAAGGAAGAAGAATTGTTCGCAATGCTGGAACATCCCAAAGAAAAAAATGAGATTAACAAGATTGTATATGGTTGTATGCCTGTCTAATATATAGAATGTATATATGTGTGCTATATGTTTTTTATAATTGTGTAGAATGTTGCGAATCCGTCGGCTATATTAACATTATTATTGTAGTTGGACATTCTTATATCAAAATGGCTCCAGTTCTTCCTATATTTTTTAGGTATAAAGTTCATCAAGAACAGGCTCGCCATTAAACCCTCGCTATTTTTGCATTCATATCCCGAGTTCTTTACATCTGCTATATTGGATTTAATAAATGATATATATTCAAGCCACGCCGGGATTCTTATATTTTTTTCACAATATTTATTTCCATAAGCCTGTATATTATCTGCGATTTGTTCGTTTGATGTAAAATATGTGAAACTGCTATGACAATTGATTCTCTCTGACCACCCTGTTAATGTCGCAAAATCAAATAAATAATCTGGTTTATATTTATTACACGCATATGTAAGGGCATCTGCTAAAATTAATCTTCCTTCAGCATCAGTATTGACAATTTCCACAGTCTGGCCATTATATGCCTTAATTATATCGTTGGGTTTTAGAGAGCCTCTTGATACTATATTTTCTACCAACGGACATAAACATACTACACGATTCTTATATTTTTCCTTAGCCAAAGTATATAAAATACCGATTGATATAGCTGCGCCCTCTTTGTCCATATACATATTAATCATACTATCGGGCTTTTTCATAGAATATCCGCCAGTATCTATCGTAACTCCTTTGCCAACTAAACAAACTGTCTTCTTTTTCCCTGAAGTACCAGAAGGACCTGACGGATTATAATCTATTATTAAAAAGCGCGGTTTATTCTGTGAAGAATTGCCAACAGCATTGATTAGATTTAACCCCATCTTCTTCATATGTTTCTCGTTAAATACGGTTATCTTGGTATTTCTAATATTCTTAAACATATATCTTGCGTGTTTTGCGAAATTATCGGGTGTAGCTATATTAGAAGGTTCATTTATTATATTCCTTGTTATATATGAGCCATTAATTATATTATTAATATTCTTCCTGTTTTCGCAACTCATTCGTGGGACATAGAAATAAAGAACTGCTCGTTCTAGCTTTACCTTTTTATATTTATCAAAATAATAATTGCCCTGTAATATTCTATATATGAATGCTTCTACAAAGCTATTATCCAATTTTTCCAAATTAAATATGACTTTCTTCATGAGATTATTATTGTAATTCAATAATGTCTTGATTTTTGTAGATATACTTATAATATCCAGGTGATTCTTAATATTAATATCGCAACTCTTTTTATTTGTAGCTACTTTAATAACATTCCGATTATTATTATTTATATTATTTACAAAATATATTTTCATATTCTACATATCCTACATATTATATCTTTTGTTTCCGGTTTCCGGTATTTAACTTTTATGATTCTTTATTTCTTTTGTTACATCTGTCAAAGCCGAGTTTTCAAATCTATATATTTTATCGGCCAATTCAAGAGCCGACCTCCTATGTGCTATTATAATCATAGTTATGTTTTTGTCATCAAAACATTCTTTAATAGTATTTTGAACCAATTCCTCACATTCCGGATCCAGTGCAGAAGTTGCCTCGTCAAATATTAATATATTAGGGGTTCGTATCAAAGCCCTTGCAATAGATATGCGTTGCTTCTGTCCTCCCGATAAAGAACTAAGCTCTGTTCCTTCCAATAGCGTATCATATTTATTAGGAAGCTTTGATATGAACTCATGAGCATTTGCGCGGTTCGCTGCATTAATAATATCTTCTTTGCGCGGATTCTCAATACCATAGGCAATATTATTAGCTATTGTGTCGCTGAATAAAATACTATCCTGTGCTACATAACCTATTTTTTCTTTCAACCATTTATTATCATATACTCCGGCGTCTATATCATCTATATAGATATTACCGCCATTTAATGAAAGAATGCCCATCAAACATTTTACAATAGTACTTTTTCCCGAACCTGAATTGCCGATGATAGCAATTTTCTCACCTGGATTTATTTTAAAATTGAAATTATTAATTAAATTGCACTCGGCTTTCTCGTATTTAAAAGATACATCTGAAAACTCTATTTTTCCCTTTAAAGTATTATCTGATGGAATATAGTACCCTTTGTTTTTTTTATTGGAATCAAGCAATTCTGTTATGCGCTTATAAGGTTCTTTGCATTTAATGAACTCGTTGTTATATTGTATTATTGCCATAACATTTTCGTACAGGCTTTGATTATGGAGAATGAATGAAACAAGCCCATCAGTATTATTCAAATATTTTGCAGCCATTATAATACCAATAGTGGTTAATGTTGGCAAATTGCTAATTAATAACAGGTTCGCACCATATAACAGCGTTTGCCTAAATATATATCCAAGCTGTTTATCGCTCATCATATTGTGCTTCTTCATCGCTATATCTTCAACAGCGTATGTTTTCATAATAGATATGTGTGAAATAGTTTCGTGGATATAGGTGCCTACGCTTTTATTCAATTCCTCGTAGCCTTTCATAACAATTTTATTAGCTTTATCGTATAACTTTGATATAGCCATATTAAATGGAATGAGCAAGCAAGCAATTATAGTAAGCTTCCACGATATTTTATTGAGCATCCATATAGTAGCAATGACGTGAACAGAAGACCGTGATATAACATTAACATTTAGAGATATGCTATCAGATACTATACGCACATCATTATTTATATATTCCAGAAGTTTATTAACGGGGACAGTTTCATAAAATTGCGTTTTCTGATTAATTAACTTATCATATATAATCTTGCGTAATCGGATATTCATACAGTTTTGCGAATATGTAAAACAGGCGCCTCGCAAGGAACAGGCAATCATAGCAATTACATTGGAATAAAAAAGCAACAATAAGCGCTCTTTTGAGAAATCTCCTAACATAATTTTACTTACATGTTCGTTCGCATAGACGCTATAATATGAACCAGTACAACCAAATATTAAACCAGCCACACTATATTTTTTATCATCTTCAATTAAAGATATATATCTTTTAATTAATTTCATTTTAATGTATTATAATTATAATATAATATTTATATATTTATATGTGATAAGGTTTTTTGTTTATAATATTTTGCGGAATTTTATTAGATGCAAGCGGTTCGCCATAATCCGTTATAAACATATCATTTAATCCATATTTTTTAAATATTTCATTTATTATATTGTTGAAAATTTCTTTTTGTATTTTTTTAGGACTTGATTTGCTATCTTCAACATTCATAGTTTTATAAAAATTACTAAAGATTTCTAGAATTTCGTATAAATCTTTTTTAACATTGCTATCAGGAGATAATTGATTGATATTTTCAAAATCTTCATTTAAAAATGCAGGAATAATACCGGCATAGTCAGATATTAGATTTTTAATATTTTGTTTTTTAATTTTTTTAGACATTCCATAATCATAAATCATTATATTATAGTTACATGCTTTTAAATATAAATTATTACCATTGAATACATAATGATAATATCCTTTCTCTTTATTATAATGCCATAAAAAGTTTCCACCATGACAATCGCCGTGTATATGCGATAATAAATTATGAAATGTAGCTATTGATATTAATGCTTGAAATAATAAATTATATAAGAGTTCTATATTTGATAATATATCTTTATTATTAATTAATGTATTTATATTACCGTTGGCAATTTCATTTACAGATATTAATTTTTTTGAATTGCTGTATTCTTCCTTATCGCATATACAATATTTATATATAATTAAAAAATGTTTAGATATTTTTTTATGAATTACATTATTAGTAATATCATTCATTAATTTAACCTCATATAAGTTATCTTTGGTTTCTTTCATAACTTTTGTTGCTATAGGAAATACTCCTAAAGCATTTTTAACGGAAGTTTTATATACTTCTCCGCCGAAATTATTACTACTTATTATTTTATCTAAAGTTAATATATCTCTTAAATTATAAGATATATTACCTTGTGGCAATTGAATTTTTTCTAAACAATCATTATCTTCAATTTTACTTAATCTTTTTTTAATATAATTATAAAAAGCAACGCGATTTTCAAGTGTATATTTATCAACAATCAATTTGCTTTTTAGAAATTTAGATATTTTTGTAGCATTTACAGGTTTATCATCTATACTACTTTTTATATAATCTTCTATAAATATAGTTTGCGAAGATGAAGATTTTTTAGAAGACGCTCTTTTTTTTTGCAATAACATACGTCTAATATTAGCTTGAATATTTTTTAGGGATTTATCAGGTTCCATTTATTTATCTACTATTGTAATATAAATAATAAATATAATAAATATATAAGTTATATATAAGTTATATATAACATAGAAAATAAGGATAATGAATAGTTTTATTACAAATTTATTTTACTATAATATCAACGACGAAGATTCCAATATTAGTAATAATACAGAAATAAATGCAATTGTAAATACTAATATTACATATACTATACCACCGTATCAATATAACAGAATCCATGCTTATCCTCGCGGATATAAGTATAATATCTTAGCTAAATAATAATATAACAATTTATAATAGACATCTGTCTTTTTTACTCGCATTGAGTTCGGCTGCTGAGGCTATGAAGTTATTGTTGCTGATATCCACATCATCTGGTATATTTTCTTCTAATAATTTCTTATACATAATATCTTCAAGCTCCTTATCTAAATAGGTATCGCTAATATCAAATGTATTTTTTCTGCTATTTTTTGTATCATTATCTACCATACCGTATTTCATTGGTACAAATTGATTAAAATTGCTATTTTTGTTAGTATTGATATCGTATCCTTTGTAAGGGAACAACACTATATTATCCTCGGATATTACTCCAATTATTTTTATTAATATGATGTTTATTATGACACCATTTGTTATAACAATTGTTTTGATGTGTTTTCCTTGAAACTTACCAGCCCTATACAATATCATATCAATATCAAACATATAATATTCAGGGTATTCGCTGTGTTGCCTATAATTATTCATAATATCATGGACAATCTGAATATTATTTTTAATATTTTCGCCTGGCAAATCCATAATACTGTTAGTATTCAGTTTATTATAGATAAAATCATATATTCCCTGGTAATATTTGAGTAATGTCTTAATTTTATTATCATCATCTCTAATCATTTTTGGATTTTGCCATTTGCCCCATTTATTACCTTCTACGGCTATTATTAACTCCTCGCAAGTATTTTTAAAAACCTCTTTTAATTTTTCATTATATGTATTATTATCATATTCATAATAATATACATTAATCGCCTCCTTTTTAACATTAACATCGTAGGGTATGCTTGAGTTTATTATATGTCTATTCCAAGGATATGTACCCGTATTTTCATACATAATTCTCGTATTTGATGGCATATATTTAAATTTATTATTATAATGAATATCGGCATTTTTCATACTAAAATACTCGTTTCCTGCATTATTGCTGTATCCTATATCATTTAATAAATACCTATGGATAACTAAAAAATATATGATAATTATTATAAAAATAGATATAAAATTATATATGAATATAATATTAGTATCTTTCATATGTTATATACTTCTATAATCTAATAAGGAAATTATTGTATTTAAATTATTTAGTTTTCTATCATCGGTATCGTTCTCAAATACATAATCGTTATTTATTCCTATACCATTTTTATCTTGGAATTCTTTAATATTTGCGCAACAATTTAAATCCGTCGTGTCTTGGCAATTATAACAATGCGGTCTATTATATTCTTCGTCATTATATTTAGTGAATCCTATCTTTTTTACACCTACCGGAAACTCGCAATTTCCGTTAATACAACCACCTCTGCTATTTTCATATCTTGTATTTTTCTTATAATAAGGACATTCTTCATTGGTCGCACATTTTTTATCCCAGATACTGTAATAATCTTTAGGATTTCCTTCTTTAGTATAAAAGGAATCGCATTCAAACTTATTGACAATCTTGTTATTTCCATAGCATCCGTAGCTTCCGCTGCTACCGAACTCTGTATTGCCTCCGTAGGATTCGTCAATTACTTCCAAATAATCTTTTGGCATTTCCAATCTAGTTATGAAATTTTCTATGTTATTTACTATATCATAGTTCATAATAGGCAGGAGCATTTTATCTTTGCTTAAATATAAATCGTAAGTAGTATCTCGGGTATCTTCAGTATTCTCGGTATTATCGGAATCTTTGTTAAAATAAAATCTAACGCTTTCGTAGTTCGCTTTAATTACTGGATAAAATGCTTTTATCCTAGATATATCCATATCCTTGAGACCGCTTATAAAATATTTGGAATATTTCAGCATAGCCATATATTCGCTACCAATAACAACATATGTTATTAAATAATCAAACTGTTTATCTGACCTTTTTAAATCTTCTAATTTAATTTTACGCAATCTTATGCTTTTTATATCTTGTCTATATGCTTTAATTAGCGCTTGAATAAATAGATAGTCGCTCATATAAACATACGCGACTACCTTATTCGTAAAGTCCCATATACATTGTTCTATACCAAACCTCGTAGGACTCAAGCATACAAATATGCCATCCTTAAATACCTCAGTATTACTTAATTTATTATTCAATATATATTTATTTATGTAGGGGTCTATTAGCAATTTATAATCATCCGTACTTACTCCCAATATATATCTTGAAATCTTGTTATTCCTTTTCATATAATCTATAGATTTTACCATAATATCACTAGATATAGCAAATGTCGCATTTTTTGCTGTGCTGGCTACACTTGAATTTGAAATTATATCGCGGTCGTTGAGATTATCTATGTTATCTGTAATATATACAGTTCTATATGATGTGAATTTTTCTTTGCAACTTTTAATATATGATATATATATTAAATAAATTGTTATTAGTGATAATAATATTAGAATAGTTATTAATATGTATTTCATTTTTTTTCTTTCCTTATTAAAATAGTAGATAAAGAATGTTTTCTAGAAAAATAATAACGCTCTCCGTATATTTGCTAATTGTAATATTAATATTTACTACACAACCGAGCTTAATGTTTAATTCTAACGGAGAAATGAAATCTTTCGGTTATTACAATAATGATAAAACTACTATAATGCCGCTAATTTTATTCTTGCCAATTTTAGCTTTAATATTATTTATTGCTGTATTAATAATTGAATGTATTTATACATAATACATAATACTTAAAATATATAATAGTTATATGAATAATGCGAAGAATATTAAGAATAATAATAAGATTAGGAAGAAAGATGATAAGAATACCAAGAGCAATCTTATAGTTCAGGAGGTTCATGAGGTTCATGAGGTTCAAGAAGTAAATTATGAAATACCCAGAGAGGAAAAGGTAATTAACCGGAACAGAGAAGAGGACATTATGAAGGGATTGTGTGGTAATAAAGAGATATATAGTAACATAATATCGTGGCTGCGCAATTTCAATTATAAAAAGAAGATTTCTACAGACAGCTGTATTATAGTTACGGGTAAAACTTGTGTAGGTAAAACATATTCTATAAATAAAATATGCAATTATTTAAATTACGAGATTATAAATATTAACAATAATAACTGTTTTAATTCGGTACAATTGAATGATGTCATTTTTAAAAGTACGACATCCTCGCTATTACAGGTATTAACAGGGAACATAAGAAACAAGGTAATTATAATTGATAATTTTGATTGTATCTATATATCAGATAAAACTATTAATACGACTCTTCTAAAAATATTAACAGATGGTAAAATTAAAAATATTCCTATAATATGTATATCAAACAACGAGATTATTAAAAAGATAGGAGATATTAAGAAAAACTGTAAGATATATGATATTATCGTTCCCACGAAAGAATATGTAATAGATATGATACAAAATGACGCTCGTACTGATTGGCATTCTAAGAAAGAATTAGGTCATTTATACGACCTTTCAAATGGGAATATGGAGAAGATATTCTGCGATGTTAAAAAAGATAGAAGTGATATATTATATGAAGAGCACATAGATAATGATTGTGATATTAATATATTATACTTGAATGTATTTGATAGAAATCAGGTTATCCGCATAATTAATAAAGACCCGTGGATGATACCCCTCAAATTTCACGAAAATATTATAATAGAATTGGAAAATCGCAAAATATCGCTAAAAAATAAAATAGAGTATTATAAGAACTTTATAGAGATTATGTGTCTATACGATTATTATATGTTTAAAAACAATAACGAGGCCTGTATTACCATATTTGCATCAAACGTTTATTACTTATCATTATTCAAATACAAAAAAGGAGCCGTATCAAACATAGGCAAATTTACAAAAATGCTAAGTTATTTATCTTTACAAAAGAAGAATATTAAGCAAACTTATAAATGCAATAATTTTCCTTTATATCAAGTTTCAAATTATCATATTAATTTATGCAATAGAAAATTTATTTCCTTTAAATAGATAATCAAATAAATATGGGCGAGGTAGTTACAGAAGCTAACAAAGGGGTTCTTGATAATGTCAAAGATAGTTTATCTGATTTTGTAAGCAGTTCTAAGGAAGGTATAATGAATAATGGAGTAGTAAATAAAGGTTCGGATGCTATATCTGCTAGTACTCAAATAGTATCTTCGGCTGTAAGTAATATATCAGTAGAAAACACGAAAGATGCCATAATGAACGCTATGACAGACAGCTCAAGCTCATTATATTTTATAGTTGTCCTGTTAGTTATCGCAGCATTCGTATGCTATATCTTATATTATATTATAACCGATACAGTTATAAATCAGCAAAAAATACTAATACCGGGAACTGAAATGCCAATAATATGTACTGAACACCGAGTATACCCATTCACGCAAAAATTAGAAAGCGGTAATGGGAACAAAAGAACATATTGTTTCTGGATATATATCTTTGATATCGGTGCAGCCGGCGGACAACCCAGACATATCGCTCATATAGCCAAGAAAAATGCGGACAATGATTATACTGTTGCAGATTCAACTATATATATTAGATTGCAAAATGATAGAAATAGAATACAAGTAAGATTTCCGTTGGATAAAAATGACCCCGCAACTGTTACACACAGCACTCCCGATGACTTATTTTTAGTTCATAATAATTTAGTAACTGGTATAGAGATTGAATATATACCTTTGCAAAGATGGGTACATGTCGGTATTGTAATAAATGATATCGGCGGCGGCACTTTCAATGTATTTATAGATGGCAACTATTTAAAAACCGAGAACAACCAAACCGTACAAGACAAGAACAATAGTAGTAGCAATCGTCGTAGCTATTATAAACAAGCTAATTATATAAATGTCAGCAGATTAAACTTAAATAATGAGGGCGAATTACATATTGGTGGCGATAAGGTAGGAAGCACTATGTATGGATTTTCGGGTTTAGTAAGCAAGTTCAGCATATTTAATTATGATATGAATAGAAACGACATATATAAAGAGTATAGCGCTGGGCCTATGAAAGGCGTCTTAGCTTCTATGGGATTGTCGGCTTACGGAATAAGAAACCCCATATATAAAATTAAAGGTTCCGACACTTTAGAACAATAAAACGGATAATCGGATAATCGCAATAAACCGATAAAATTATTATTTTTATTTCCATATTTTAAATAGATAGAGATAAACAAATTATGGAGTATAACCCTGTAACCCAAGTTATTATAGCATTAATAATATTATTGTTAATGGGATATGTCGCTTACAATATATACCTCATTGAATTACATCATATGTTTAAAGGAAACAATGATATTAGAAAGGAGACAGAGATTTTTAACGGAATTATAGATTTTAAAGAAGTAAGAGAATTGAAATATAATACGAAGAACAGAGCGCACGAAAAATATAAAGATATATCACCTTCTATAAATCAGCAAGGTGGTGCCGAATATACTTATAACTTTTGGTTATACGTAGATCAAGGAAGAATAACGCAGTTGAAAAACGAGAAAAATAAAGATATATTGTTATTTCTAAAAGGAGAAAAGACCATATATCATAACAATGATTTTAATTATAATTGTATGTATAAAAGCGCTGATGGTACTAGTATTACATATCACCCTGTTTTACTTACAAAAAATCCGCTCGTAAGATTAAGTGCCGATGGTAAAAATTTGGCCGTGGATTACAACAATATCTTATCGCCTGATTCATATCAAAATAATTCCAAATATAATCGCTGTGATAGCATAGACAACAATAAGCCTTGGTGGGATAGAAATAAAAATATGATAGGCGTCTATGATATAGAGTTCAGCAGCAAATGGTTTATGGTTACAATTGTAATGAAGGAAATTGCTGACAATAATAACATTTTGACTAAAAATCGCGCAATATGCCGAATATATATTAATGGTCTTCTCATATTTGAAAATAAGTTAGAGACCATATATGGTAGCAACCAAGATATATATTCTGCGACATTTAAGAATAACAATTCGCCCCTTTATATCAACCCAGTTTTTGATATGAAATATAGTGCTAACAGTCCCGGTCGTAAAACACAGGCACAAGCTACGGATAAAATAGATAAGAACTTGCCATATTTAGATATGAATATGGTAAAATATGACGAAAAATATAATGTCGATAATCCTAATGATATTTCAGGAATTATTAAGATGGGTGACTTAAAATATTATAATTATGCTCTTGAAGCCGATGCAATCAATCAGCTATTTAGAACTGGTCTCAAGAATGTCAAATTGGATGTTAACAAAGAAACGAAATATACGAACCTCAATATGTTATCATCTTACGAATTAGAGAAGAATGAAATTAAGGAGTTATAAATATCTCGGCTTGGCGGCCGGCGAATATATAAGATTATATAAAAAATATATTTAAATATTAAACTAATGCCTCCTAAAATATCATTAGCAGAACTATATACATTGAAGGACAAGAAGGAGCTTTCAAAATATGTTACTTTTGATAGTATAATTAATATATGTCATAAGAAGATTAAGAATACTGCGACTATTGGTGGAATGAATATATTTTATGAGATACCGTTTTATATATATGGAAAACCTCTCTATAAAATAGAGGACTGTGTAAAATACATAGTAGAATCTTTGAGAAATAATGGCTTCTTCGTCCAGATACTTCCCGAACCAAATGTTAATATGATATATGTTTCGTGGAATCCGGGCGAAATTAATAAGAAAAAGCTGTTAACTTAATATTTTTTATTATATAATATTAAATGAATATTGTATTATATTTGTCTATACTTATCCCCGTAATCTTATTGATGTCTATTAACTTTTATATGAAATACAATAATATCTTATTAGAAGACGGAGATTCTTCTGATATTCCTAGAGAGTCAAGAGAATATATAATATTAGGTATATGGGCGATATTGATAGGCTTCTTGGGATATTCTTATTATTTAATGCGGAATAATATATCTTCTGTGGCCATTATAATAATCATAATATATACCTTGACATATCCTTTCATAACTCTCGGAAAGAATCATAACCAAATTGAATCTCTAAATATAATTTACATTCTAATTGCCTATGTAATATTCTTACTTGTTCTCAGTGAAAACTCTAATGCTGCACTATATATATTACCATTATTGCTATGGATTATCTATATATTTATTGCTTCCAATATCTTAGAATAATTTGGTATATCTGAAGATTATTATTAATTAAATTAAAAGATTGGCGCAAATATACTTAAATTAATAATATTTGTATATATTATAGATTGATATATATATATAATACAAATGGAAGAGGACGAAGCCGCATCCACCGGTTTAGATTATATAGATATGCCCGACGAGGAGGATGAAGAGGATGAGGAGGATGAAGAGGATGATTCGGATGAGGAGGAAGATTCATCCTTCTCTTCTTCTTCGTCGTCTCCACCGCCGCCGCCATCGTCGTCCCAGGAATCGGATGATCCGGATGAGGAGGAAGAGGAAGAGGAAGAGGAAGAGGAAGCCGAAGGCGAAGACGAAGCCGCAGCCGCAGCCGCAGCCGCAACAGCAACAGCAAAAGAACTACAACCTCATAAAATATATGGAGAAGCATCATATGATAAATGTTTAAAACAGCCTCCTAATTTTTCTATAGTAAATTTTGCTATATGTTTTAGACATTTAGTAGATTCCTTCAGTAGTGAAAAAGATTGTACAATTACAGATTATGATTCTTTCAAATGTTTTTTAAATAATATGTTTGTTGTATTTGGTGAAACAGATAATCCCTTCTTAAAAATAATTAGTGATGTTTGGAATTACATAAAAGATAAAACTATTAAAGAAATATTTACTGATCAAGCTTCTAATGGTGCTTATCCAGGTTCTCTTAATGCCATCCAGGCTAGATACACACAATTTTTAAAAAATTTAGCTGTAGCGTTTAAAGTAGATAGGGATCACGATTTAAATGGAACACGCGGGAAAGCACCTAATATAAAAAAACCTATGGATGTACATAAATTACTCAAGATTCTCGGTCTCAGGTTTCATAATAATAAAAATGATGCAAAATGTTTCGCTCGCGATACAACAACTAGTCTAATAAATAAATTACTTCAAGATGAAGGTTGTAATGAACAATTAGTTTATATTGCAAATTTAAAAGATACTGCTGGTAATAAACATTTAAAAGATGGTAATCATTATAAAATTGGATGTAAAGACCCTCCTGCATGTAACAAAAATAATAGAAATATAGTAGAAATTTTCATTTTAAATCTTTGTCATTTATTTTATGTAAGTTTCCAAAGTGAATTAATATATACTGCCGCTAAAACTCAAAAACCTTTTAACCAAGACCCCCTTGCAGAACCCATTTTTACTGGTACAACATATGTTGAACAGGCTGTTAAACTGTCACGTTGTATATATTGTAAATATGTATTAAAAAGCTCAAAATTTGGTTATAGTGAATCTAAACTTATAACTATTAGAACTACCATTATACAAGATGGAGTAGGTGGAACGGATGAAACGGCACATAGTTTTAATTGTGAATTACAAGGTACGAGCCTTTTTAGTGTTAAATCAGTAATCGCGTTTGCAACTCTACATAGTAAGGTAGATTCATTTAAAACTTGCTTTAAAAATCATTTAAAACGTATCGGTTATAGCGAAGTAGATGCTAATAAAATGTTTTTACTATTTGCTGCAACAAATAAAGGTGCTGGCGATTTTGATCAAGTTGGAGAAAATGTTATTTTAAATACTATTAGTCATATAGTATTAAAAGAAGCCGGAGCAGCCGGAGCAGCCGGAGCAGCCGGAACAGCCGAACGTTTTTCTAATTTTATTAAAGCTGAAGGTTGTATAACAGCAACAAGCGACACATATTTATATGTTATAGCATTATTAATGGAATGTGCTATTCTGCTTGCTACACCTTTACAACGTTCTGTTTTTATGAGCGCGTGGAATAAATTTCAAGAAAATAATTTGGGAAGCGTTCATAAAGCGTTAGTTGATATTAGAATAGTTGATGCGACCCCGGATCCGGTTGAAGACTGCACAGTAAGTCCGAAAACAGGTGGAGGCGCGGACGTTTATTATTTACCTGCAGATAGTGTTAAAATGAATCAACATATGTTGTTTTTTGCAACTTTAATTTTTAGCATTCTTTATAATATTGGAGTAAAAGGTATTTTTAATTTAAATAAAATATTCGATATAAAAGATCCAACTGCAGCTGCAGTTGGAAAAGCTGCAGCTGCAGCAGGAATTACAAAAACATTTTCAAGAGTTATTACCAAAAAAGGAGACAGTCAAACACAATTTGGTTATACATTTTCTGATTCTGATCTTAAACTTCCCTTTTTGGATGTTCATTTTTACGATAGTTTCATGAAACATTGCAGTCAAGCGAACACGTCAATGCAAAAAAAAAAAAAAAAAAAAAAAAAAAAAAAAAAAAAAAAAAGAAGAAGAAAAAAAACAGGATGATACTCGTCTGGAGAAATATGAACTTTATATTAGTAAATTAAGTAGTGATAATATAGAAGCTTTTGCTACTAGTACCGGTGATAGACGTATTCGCGAAATTTTTGGTGGTGCTGCTGGTGATCCTATTACTGTAAATTTTCCATATTTATTAAAATGTGTTGGTACATTAAAAACTACTCTTCGTATTATGGCTAATATGATTGCTCAAAATAGTATGTATATTAAATGTGGGGTTCTTGAGGGTGATTACATTTTATGTTTTAGACCTTTTGAACCATATTATCAAGGTAAAGGATTAAAAATTTGTAAGAAAAGGGACGATCATGCTCCTGAGATTCGGTTGGAGCCTAATATTAAAGATTTTTACCGAACAAAGATGGATGCAAAGTTCCCAAAGACAAAGGAGGAAATGTTGAAGTCGGTGGTACAGCCAATGCCTTTAATGAAAACTAACTATGATATATTAACACTTGGGCATTTTACATTTTTATTATATAATTTGTTCGAACAATATATTAATATGCATTTAAATTACCTAGTATATGAAGATTTTCATAGTCTTCTTTTTGCTATCATATTGCTTAGAGCCAAGCCTGTAGTTTACTTTAAAGATGTGATTTGTAAAGAATTAAAAATTATTTTTTGCATATCACAGCAGAAGCAATTAGATGGTAATGCATCTGCTGAATCTGCATTATCACAGCAGAAGCAATTAGATGGTAATGCATCTGCTGCATCTGCATTATCACATCAGAAGCAATTAGATGATAATGCATCTGCATTTAATTTCTGCGATATTTCTGTTATACCACATTCTAATGAAACTACTTCTTTATCATTAGCAAATTATTTAGAACCGAGTGATGAAATAATTCGTGAGTTATGCATCCTTTTATTATCTGGCGTCACATTTTTATCTGAAATAATAAAGAACGTTAAGACTGTGCAATATTATAATATCTTTAAGCTAGAATTTAAACATTGGATAGAAATATTGAAGAGAAAGGGTTTCATGCCGCAAGTCGTAGTGAGGTATGATGAAGGCTTACCAGGAGAAGCTCATAAATTTGCTGATAAAGCATTTAACGCTGAAGTTTTGAAATTACTATCATCACCATTATATCCGAATATCAAGGCTAATAAGACAGCTCTAATGAATGCAATTAATCAAAATACAAAAACGTTTCATGAAAGATTTACGGAATATTTTGATGATGTTAAGGAAAAAGATAAAAGAAAATCCAATAAGAGGTTAATATGCGCGTTGTATAATTCGTTAATTGATCATATATTTAAACGTGCATTAATTCCTGGCGTGGAATTCGTGAACGCGGGAACAGATATTACACTCACCACCAAACATCTTTGTGTACTAGATATGGTAGATGTGAATGGAGCTCATACTACTAACCCAAAAAATTCAAATTCATCAAAGCGTAAGAGTGATCAAGATGTTAAAGAACTTCGTAATGTTGGACAAAGAGGACATAAAGAACTAGGATTATTTTACTCTAATACATCAACAAAAGCTGTTGCACATGCAAGAACTACTGTTATTTTTGAAGTGTTAAAAGATAATATTGAAAAGCATACAAGAGGCACACTACTGGCGAAAATAAAAGATGAATACAAAAAAACTTTCTCAAATTATGAAAGTATAGCGGAATTATTAGAATTATTTAGAATAGATTTTTCAACGATAGTCGAGAATTTAATTAAGTCTATAATTTTATTTATATTCAGGGTAGATTATTGTGGAAATGAAGCTAACAACAAACAACGACAATTTATATTAAAATTGCTTGAAAACTATCTTAGCCTTTTTTATCATGTTGATACATTAGTATATAATATAATAGCAGAATTAAACAAAATTATTACAGATTTAAAGACAAATATTTTAAATCATATTTATAAAAAAGATATTGGTGATGTTTCAAGTAGTGATGATGTTTCAAAAATACAAGTTATGACTGCAAAAATTATTGATACTTATAAAGAAAAAAAGGAAGCTTTTGAAGACAAATTAGTACGTGTATATAAGGAAACTTTTTCTTGCAAGAAAAAAGAAACTTTAAGAATTATTTTAAAGCCATTATTTGATGCTCTAAAAGTTTGTGATGTTTATTTAAATTTTATTTCAGAACCTACGAGTTTAGAAGCAAAATTTAGTGAGCTCTTATTTGCCTTTGAAGTATTGAAAGACCAAATTGAACTTATAACTAATGCATTAAAATCTATAAAAAATAGTTTTAGCACCGATGCTGAAAAGGAACTAATTGCACAATTAATTGTAAAAAGTTTTAAAGAAACATTAGAAGATTTTAGGCTAGGTGATATGGCCGGCAAACTTGAAAAATTAGCACAAAAATGTAACCCTGCCGATCCTACCGGTCATACCTTGCATCACGGAAAGGCAGATAGCGTTCCTGATGAAGGCAAAGCTACTGCAATGGCAACGGATAAATCAGTTGCAGTATCATTGCCTTTATCAGAAACGCTTTCTGCCGATCCTACCGGTCATACCTTGCATCATGGAAATGCAGAAAGTGTTCATGATAAAGGCTATAAAACTGCAATGGAAATGGAAACGGGTAATACAGATGGTGGGGGAAATTTGAAAATAAAAAAAAGGAAAAAATTGGCAATAAAGGGGGGGTCACCATTAAAAGATGTAGTTTTAGGAATAATTCAAGGTATGAAGATGTATGAGTATGAGAGGATTGAGGATGGTAGAAGTGTAATTGGTTTACCAGTTGACAAGCGGCGTAGTATAGCAGAGGCAGGTTATTGCCTTCTTCAAATGAATAGAAAGCAATTAGAAACAAAAAGTACAATAGTTGAATTATTATTGAATAAATATAGTATAAATCGGGAAGATATTGAAGTAATTATTGACCGTATTTATGATTCTAGCAATATGGGTGATGATGAAGATAAAGAAAGTGTAAGAATACAACGTATAATTGAAGAATACAAGCGAGATGAAGTTGAAGCAATTATAATATCTGAAAGTATAAATGATATATTACGTTCAGATTATAAATATAATTACAACTTTCTCGGACAAAAATTAGAAAAGGACAAACAATTATGTCGAGCCAATTTTGATGAATTAACAAAATATAATGAAGGTGGCACGCGTAGTGTGGATAATACAATATTTCATGACGATGAAGCTTTTACTGAGCTTAGCGACATGGAGGACGATGAAGCTTCGTTTAGCGACATGGATGACGATGAGGTGGAGGAGAGGGCGGCGCGGGGAGTGCAGGCGGCGCTGCGAGGTCGGAGGGCGGCGCCGAAAAAGGAGGGGGATGCGCTGCACTCGCGGATGGAGGATAGGCCGGTAGGGCCGGCGGTGGAGGCGGCGCTGCGAGGGCAGGTGGGGGAGCCTATGGGGGCGGCGCGGGGAGTGCAGGCGGAGGGGCAGAGGGCGGCGCTGCGAGGGCAGGCGGCGCCGGAGATGAATGTTGATGGTCTGGAAGGGCAGGGTGCGACGCCGCGAGGGCAGGTGACACTGCAAGGACGCAGTTGGGCAGACGCGGTGCGAGGGCAGGCGGCGCTGCGAGGCAGGCGGCGGAGCGAAAGTGCGGCGCTGCGAGGCAGGCGGCGGAGCGAAAGTGCGGCGCTGCGAGGCAGGCGGCGGAGCGAAAGTGC
>Ga0209443_1000013_pt1 | contig 119929 bp, 104 predicted proteins | sample LauGreBMM110DCMD_2_FD_187571 | JGI IMG/M metagenome (GOLD analysis project Ga0209443, IMG submission 187571) | Freshwater lake microbial communities from Lake Michigan, USA - Su13.BD.MM110.DCMD (SPAdes) (version 2) | ecosystem: Environmental > Aquatic > Freshwater > Lake | place: Lake... | reverse complement strand
CATGCCCGTCAATCGGACCCGAATAATCAAAATTCAAGGATTTTATGATGTTGTTTTGCTTCGGATTTTTACCTTCTTTTACCGCGGTTAAATAGTTTTTCAAAGCACCAATACTTGGGTCAATTCCAATGGCGTTATCATTTAAAATTACCAATAAATTAGCATCGGTAACTCCGGCATGATTTAAACCTTCAAAAGCCATTCCGCTTGCAATGGAAGCATCACCAATAACCGCAATATGTTGTTTGTCCACTTCACCTTTTAATTGAGAGGCTAATGCCATTCCTAAAGCCGCCGAAATCGAAGTTGAAGAATGTCCCACGCCAAAAGTATCATAAACACTTTCGCTTCGCTTTGGAAAACCCGAAATTCCGTTTAATGTTCTGTTGGTATGAAAAACTGCACGTCTTTCGGTTAAAATTTTATGTCCGTATGCTTGATGGCCCACATCCCAAACTAATAAATCTTCGGGAGTATTGAAAACATAATGCAACGCAATGGTTAATTCTACAACGCCCAAACTCGCTCCTAAATGCCCTTCTTTCTTGGAAACCATATCAATAATAAAGTCTCTCAATTCTTTAGCTAATAGAGGTAGTTGATTTTCAGGAAGTTTCCTTAAATCGGTAGGGTTATAAATTTTTGAAAGCAAATTTTTCATATCTGTACAAAAGTAAGAATTGGTTATCGTATTTTTGTATTATGAACGATATTTTTACTGACGAATTTTTTATGAAGAAAGCCTTGCAAGAAGCAGAAATTGCTTTTGAAAAGGGCGAAATTCCTGTTGGAGCCATTATTGTGATCGATAATAAAGTAATTGCTCGCGCGCATAATTTAACCGAATTACTAAACGATGTTACCGCTCACGCCGAAATGCAAGCCATAACCAGCGCTGCCAACTTCATAGGTGGAAAATATTTAAAAGAGTGTACTTTATATGTTACGTTAGAACCCTGCCAAATGTGTGCTGGAGCTTTGTATTGGTCTCAAATTTCCAAAATTGTTTTTGGGGCTTCCGATGAAAATAGGGGTTATCAAAAAATGGGAACACAATTACATCCTAAAACACAAGTCGTTTCAGGAGTTTTAGAAAAAGAATGTGGCGATTTAATGAAGGCTTTTTTTAAAAATAAACGATAAATGTTTTTATAAAAACTTGGTATACCTTTTGATACTATATTTTTTTAAAACAAACTAATTCCCTTATTTATGGAAAACAAATTAAAATCAACCTTAGTTATTGGTGTTTCAGTAATTATTTCGGTAGTGGCCTTAGGAACTGCATTTAAAAATCGTAATGAAAATTTAGACACTATTTCGGTCATCGGTTTAGGAACAAAAGATTTTGTTTCTGACGAAATTTTATGGTCGGGAAGTTTTACAACAAAAAGTATTGACATTAAAGAAGCGTATAACAAAATGATTTCTGATCAAAAAACCGTATCGAATTTCTTTTTGAGCAAAGGGTTCAAGAGAGAAGAGTTTACCTTTGGAGCCGTTCAATTTAATAAGCGTTTTAGAGAAATAAGAACAGAAAGTTCGGATGGCGCTTATCAAACGAAATACGAACAACTTTTTGATGGTTATGAAGCCACACAGACGATTTCTTTTTCGGCTAAAAAGAACCCAGAATTAATGAAAAGAATTGAAGAAGTGTCTAGTAAAACTTCAGAATTAATTAATTCAGGAATTGAATTATCTTCTAATTCTATTCAATACACCTATTCCGATTTACCAAGTTTAAAACATAGTTTGATTCAAAAAGCTTCAAAAGATGCTAGTGAGCGCGCTCAAAAAATCGTTATAACGGCTGATGGCGATTTAGGAAAATTAAAATCGGCAAGTATGGGTGTGTTCCAAATTACTGGCCAAGGCTCTACCGAAGAAGACAGCTACGGCGGAAACAATGATACTTATAGTAAAAATAAAACGGCACGAATTACAGTGCGACTGGAATATGAGTTGGAATAATATTCTAATTTTAAAACACAAAAAAACCGCTAATCTTTCGAGTAGCGGTTTTTTTTTACAGGATACATCCCGGTTTATTTTACTATAATTTCAGTTCCTTCTTTATCAAGGAAGTGATATTCTAGATACGTGTAAGCGTCACGAGGTATAATTTTCACCCATTTCTTATGTTCAAAAAACCATTTTGAACGTAAGGATGGAAAACCTTTAGTAAGGTATGCTGCCACAAATGGATGTACGTTTAGTACAATTTTTTTATGGTCTTTAATAATGCGTTCAAGGTCAGCCGATATTTTATCAATAATTAAAATAGGAGCTTCGATTTCCCCATGTTCATTGTTTGGGTCTTCTTCTCTTGTTTTAATATTTACTTCTGGTCTAACTCTTTGTCTAGTTATTTGAATTAATCCAAATTTGCTAGGAGGCAAGATTTTATGCTTGGCCTTATCGTCACTCATTTCTTCTCTTAAGAAATCATAAAGTACTCTGCGGTTATCTGGATTTTGCATATCAATGAAATCCACCACAATTATTCCGCCCATGTCTCTAAGTCTCAATTGGCGAGCAATTTCTGCTGCTGCAATCATGTTAACTTCAAGTGCAGTACCTTCTTGGCTAGTTGCTTTGTTTGAACGGTTTCCGCTGTTTACGTCAATGACGTGTAAGGCTTCAGTGTGTTCAATAATTAAATAAGCACCTTTGCTCATGGAGACTGTTTTTCCAAAAGACGTTTTTATTTGTCGTTCAATATGATATTTCTCAAATAGAGGCAGATCTTTTGACTGATAGTGTTTTACGATAGACACTTTATCCGGAGCTATTTCTTGCAAATAGTCCTTCGTTTCTAAATACAAATCTTCGTCATCTACATGAATACAAGAAAAAGTATCGTTAAATACATCTCTCAATATAGAAGAAGCTTTGTTTAATTCACCTAATACTTTTGATGGATGATTGGCCGTCTGTAAACGACGACTCATCGACATCCATCTTTCTAAAAGGGTTTGTAGATCTTTATCAAGTTCGGCTACTTTTTTGCCTTCGGCTACTGTTCGCACAATAACACCGAATCCTTTTGGTTTAATGGATAATACCAGTCTTTTTAGTCGGTCTTTTTCTTCTTTTGATTCTATTTTTTGCGAAACAGAAACTCGATTTGAAAACGGTACTAAAACGACATATCTTCCAGCTAGTGAAATCTCAGAACTAATTCTGGGACCTTTAGTTGAAATAGGTTCTTTAACCACTTGAACTAAAATCGACTGATTCGGACTTAAAATATCCATAATAGATCCGTCTTTGTTGATTTCAGCTTCAAAAGAAAAATTTTTGAGTGAATAATCTTTTAATTTACCTGCGCTTACAAGTTTGATGAATTTTATTAAAGAGGGAAGGTTTGGACCTAAATCATGATAATGCAAAAAAGCATCTTTTTCATAACCTAAGTTAACAAATGCAGCATTTAAGCCAGCAACCGGTTTGCGAATTTTGGCGATAAAAATATCTCCAACTGCAAAATTGCTTTGTTTTTCTTCTTCTTTATGTAATTCAATTAGTTTTCCATCTTTTAATAAGGCAAAATCTACGGCGTCTGAACCCGATCGAATAATTAATTCTTTGTTCATGCTGTACATTTTTATCTGTTTGTGCTGGATTTTGGGTGTTTTGATGCTTGGTGTTTTTAATTCATCCATCATCTAACATCCATCATCTAACATTTTCACAGATGGATTAAATAATAATTTTACAGGATTTTTCCCGATAGCCAATGTTGAGTTGACTAATTTCAATGAACTTTTTTTAAAAAAGAAAAAGTAGTTCAATACTACTTTTTCTTTTTATGACGGTTTGCTCTCGCTCTTTTTTTACGTTTGTGAGTTGCTACCTTATGTCTTTTCCTTTTTTTACCACTTGGCATAACATGTTGGTGTTTAGATTAATAATTTATTTTATACTGTAACTTCTGTTTTTTCTTTAATGCTTTCTACAAAAACCTTAGCAGGTTTAAATGCTGGTATGTTATGTGCCGGAATTTTAATTGTAGTGTTTTTAGATATGTTTCTTCCTGTTTTTTCGGCTCTAGTTTTAATAATAAAACTTCCAAAACCTCTTAAGTAAACATTATCACCAGATTCTAATGAATTTTTTACTTCTTCCATAAAAGTTTCAACAGTGGCTTGAACATCACCTTTTTCAAGACCTAATTTTTCTGAAATTTTAGCTACGATATCTGCTTTCGTCATTTTCTTTCGTATTTATATTGTGTATTTTTTTGAGTTTGCAAATATAAGAATTAAAAAAATAATAATTCAACCATAATTGATTAAATTTTAATTACTAAAGATTTATTTTTGTTGATCAATTTAAAAAAATGGAATTTTCTAACTCTTTAGTTAAATGGTATTTGCTGAATAAGCGCGATTTACCTTGGCGAAACACCGTAAATCCATATCCTATTTGGCTTTCCGAAATCATGTTGCAGCAAACACGAGTTGCACAAGGATTGCCTTATTATATGGCTTTTATGGAGTCTTTTCCTACGGTTTTTGATTTAGCAAATGCAGAAGAAGAGCAAGTGTTGAAATTATGGCAAGGATTAGGATATTATTCGAGGGCTAGAAATTTACACGCAACTGCAAAACACATTGCAACTAATCTAAACGGAAATTTTCCATCAAATTATAAAGAATTGCTTCAGTTAAAAGGAATTGGCGAATATACCGCTGCCGCAATTGCCTCTTTTGCTTATAACGAACCAGTAGCTGTGGTTGATGGAAATGTTTTTAGAGTGTTAAGTCGTTATTTTAATCTGGATAACGATATTTCGGATGGAAAAACCAAAAAAGAATTTCAAATTTTAGCCCAAGAGTTATTGCCTAAAAATAATGCCGCTCTATTCAATCAGGCGATTATGGAGTTTGGAGCTTTGCAATGTGTTCCTAAAAATCCAAATTGCGAAAATTGTATTTTTTCTAATTCTTGTGCCGCATTGCAACATAAAAAAGTTAACATCCTTCCTGTAAAGTCTAAAAAAACCAAGGTTACTAATAAATATTTTAATTATTTAATTTTAAAAGATATTCAAGGAAATTTTGTCGTTCAAAAGCGAGAAGGGAAAGGAATTTGGGAAAATTTATACGAATTTCCATTAATTGAAACTGACGAATTGATTTCTGAAATTGATTTTATGATTGAATTGAAGTCGACAAAGTTCTATGATCAACTATTAAAAGAAATTATTCTTTTAAATAACGATGTTATTCAGCATAAATTATCGCATCAAAAATTACACATTCGTTTTTTTCAATTAAATTTTGATCAAAAAATCAGCGGTTCTCAGCCATTTTCTGAGATTCAAAAATTACCATTTCCTATTGTTATTCATAATTTTATGCAATCTCATGATTTTAATTCATTATAAATTATTACTTTTGAATAACATAAAAAAGGTATAAGCCATGAACGGAACATTAAACAAAGTCATTTTGATTGGTCATTTAGGGGACGAAATTAAAATGCATTACTTTGAAGGCGGAAATTGTATCGGAAGATTTCCATTAGCTACAAACGAAGTTTACATCAATAAAACTACGGGTGAAAAAATTACTTCAACCGAATGGCATAATATTGTTGTGCGAAATAAAGCAGCCGAAATTTGCGAAAAATATCTTTCTAAAGGCGATAAAATTTATATCGAGGGCCGAATTAAATCGCGTCAATGGCAAGCTGAAGATGGAGCTACTAAATATACCACTGAAATTCAAGTTACTGAATTTACTTTTTTAACGACTAAAAAAGATACAGATTTAGGAAAATCGTCTCTTCCTTCAGGAAGCGCGCCAGAAGATGCTCCGTTTTAATGATAAAAATTCAAAAAAATAGCATAAAATCGAGATTTTGTCGTTTTAATACTATGAAATTACAATTTACTAAATATCTAATCCTAATTCTTGCCTTGGGATTTTTTTCTTGTAAAGACGAAGTTGTCCCTAAGCCTAATAGTCAATTGAGTTTAGAATATCCTGCACCTAATTATGAAGCGTTAACAACCAATTGCCCTTTTTCTTTTGAAGTAAATTCATTAGCAAATCTTACTCATACAAGTTGTTCTTATGAAATTCATTATCCTAAAATGAAAGCAACCGTTTATTTAACCTATAAAGTGGTGCATAACGATATTGATAAATTATTGCAAGACGCACAAAATTTGACTTACAAACTGCATACATTAAAAGCAGACGACATAGAAGAACAACCGTTTGTTAATCCCAATAAAAAGGTTTTTGGAATGTTTTATAAAGTGGGTGGTAACGCAGCGACAAATGCCTTGTTTTATGCTACTGACAGCACGAAACATTTTATGACAGGAAGTGTTTATTTTTATGCAAAACCAAATTATGATTCGATATTGCCTGCAACAAAATATGTGCAAGATGATATGCGAAGAATTATGGAAACCATGACTTGGAAATAAAAAAGGCACTTAATAAGTGCCTTTTTTTATATTTATACGAATTTTTATTTTATCGTTTTAACTTCAGCTTTACTCACTTTGTAAGCGTCTCCACCTGCCACTTTTTCAATGGTTGAAGTTAAAGAAGTTACATTTAGTTTTGTTTTATCATAAGATACGGTGGCAATTTTGCTTTCAAAATTAACCACTGCTTCATTGACTCCATCAGTTTCATTTAGTTTGCTTTCTATTGTTTTAGCACATCCAACAGCACAGGTCATGCCATCAATGGTAAAGTTTGCCGTTTCTAAATTTTCTGCGGTAATTTCGGTTTTAGTTACTTTTTTGGCTTCAATAATTGTCTCTTTCTTGCAACTTCCCGTAAAAAGAATAATTAGTAAAGCAAAAGCTATGGTTCTACTATTTTTCATCAGATTGTATAATTATTAATTAACTCTTTATTAAGTCGATACAAATTTACAAAAAATCATAGTGCGTTTTTAAAAATAAAAACTCAATTTTGGCAAAGAAATTTTTATAATGGAGAAGAATAGTACAAAATGGTATTTGTTGGCCTTTTTAGGTTGTGTTTGGGGCAGCTCGTTTATTCTAATGCAGTTTGGTTTAAAAGGAGTAAGCGCTATTCAATTAGGAAGTTTACGTATTCTATTTGCGGCAGGGTTTTTATTTTTAGTAGGAGGTAAAGAAATTGCAAAAATTCCGATGTATAAATGGAAATACATTGCGTTGACTTCTATATTTGGCACTTTTGTTCCTGCTTTTTTATTTGCTATTGCACTCTCAAAAATTGATGGTTCGGTTAGTGCTATTTTAAATTCATTAACGCCATTAAATACGTTGTTAGTAGGAATGTTTTTCTTTGGATTAGACGTACAACGAAGACAAATTTTTGGGGTAATTATTGGTTTTGTGGGTTGTGCCTTTTTAGTGTTATCGGGCAGTGAAGCAAACAGCACCGAAAATTATTATTATACTATATTAATCGTGATTGCTTCTATTTTTTATGGTATTAACGTCAACTTGATTAAAAAATATTTATCCGATTTAAAACCGTTAACCATAAGTACAGGAAATTTTGTGGTCATGTTTGTTCCAGCATTAGTTGTATTGTATTTCACCGGTTTTTTTGAAATTATTGGCCAAGAAAAAGTTCAAAATTCTTTAGGGTATATTGCTGTTTTGGGTGTTATTGGTACAGGATTGTCCAATATTTTATTCTTCAAATTAATTCAATTGTCTTCGCCTGTTTTTGCTTCTTCAGTAACTTATATTATTCCATTAGTGGCCATATTTTTAGGTTCTTTATTTATGAATGAATCGTTAACACTTTTACAAATTGCAGGCGCATTGATTGTATTAGTAGGCGTTTATTTTTCGAGTAGAAAATAAAAAAAGCACCCAATTTCTTGAGCGCTTTAGTTTATTATGCAAATACTAATTATTTAAAATCAGCATCAGTTACCCCTTCATTGATTTTAACTTCTGTGGTTGTTAATTCAATTTCGATTCCTACATTCATTATTATTTTATAAGGAAATTTTAATCCTTTAACGTCTTTGTAGTCTTGGAAATAAGTTGTTTGAGTCATTTTTTGACCTCTTTGTTCCATTTCTTTAGACTCGGCAACTTTATATCCAGTTTTTACATCATAATATAAAGTAGTTTTTCCGTTTTTAAGCGCATAAGCATCGGCACCGTTAATATTTTCGATTCCTGTTAGGCTTATTTCTTTATCGGTTAACAACGCTAATTCCTTGAACGTATTTGCTTCGGCTTGCATTTCTTTTAATTCGTCACCTGTAAAATCTTTACGTTGACCTTGTTGCATAGCATAAGCTTCTTTTTCATTAACGATTTGTTTAGACATCGTCATCCCCATCGCTTTCATTTCAAAAGCTAATTTTTTAGGAGCCGTTTTCGTTACCATTTCAAGCGCAGTACCTTGAACTGTTCCTGAAGAAAGAATAGCTAATGTTTTTACATTTTTCACCGCTTTTTCACCACCAATAGCTTTGATGTAATCGTTTAAAACAGTTTGTGCAGTTACACCAGCTGGTACCGGTTTTTTAACTTCTGGTTTTTGTGTTGGATTACCGTATTTGTCAAAGTAAAAAACAGGTAATTTTTCTCTTTTACTCATTACTTCTAATCCTGGTAACACATCGGCAGCTTTTCCTACGATAATTACTCTTGTTTGATTGGCTAAGAAAAATTTATTGGCAGCATTTTTAATATCTTCTGCGGTTACAGCATTGATGTTTTTAATATAATTTTCGTAAAAATCATCTGGCAATCCTTGTGTTTCTTTGTTTAAAGCATAACCTGCAATTGTAGAAGGTTTTTCAATTTGCATTACGAAGTTACCCACATATTTAGCTTTCGCATTTTTAAGATCTTCTTCTGAAACTAATTCAGTTCTCATTTTTTTCAATTCGTTGAACACTTCAACAACTGCACTATCGGTTACTGCATTTCTAACAGAAGATCCTGAGCGGAATTTATTGATGTATTTTCCAGATCCAATTGAAGAATAAGCGCCATAAGTCCAACCGTGTTTTTCACGAAGATTTAAGAATAATCTACCTTCACCACCACCACCTAATACTTGATTAGCTAATATAACGGCAAAATATTCTGTATCGGTCATTTTTAAATTTGATAAATTAACCAAAGCAATTTCAGATTGAACTGCATTTGGAGTATCGATAAAGTTTATTTGACTGTATTGAACGTCTTTTGGATCAGAATAAGTTAGTTGAGGTGCGGTAGCTTTTTTCCAGCTTCCAAAAAGTCTTTCCACTTCTTTTTTAACCTCTTTAAATTTCACATCACCAACAATTACAAGGTAAGCGTTTGCTGGAACAAAATATGTGTTATAATTAACGATAACATCATCAAGTATTACATTATTTAATGTTTCTTCGCTAGTAAATTCGCCTTTGTAGTGTTCTTTTCCATAAGTTAACACGTTTTCAACTCTTCTAGCGATTGCCGTTACACTTTTTTCTTCAGATTTTAATCCTTCAATTATTTTCGCTTTTTCTTTGTCAAATTCTTCTTGAACAAATAATGGATTTAAAGCTCCATCAGCCATTAATTCTAATATTCTTTTTGAATATCTTGATAAACCGTTTGCCGAAGCTCCTGAAGCATAAAAATTAATATTTGCTCCTAAAAAATCAATTTCTTCATTAAAAGCGTCTTTGTTCATAGATTCCGTTCCATTACCAATCATGCTACTTAAAATATCAGAAACTCCTTTTTTAGCACCTTCAGCATAAGGCGGATTATCTAATGTAAGATTAAAAGAAACACGTGGTAATTTATGATTTTCTACTACCAACACTTTTAAACCATTTTTAAGTACAAAACTTTGTGGTTTATTAATATTTATTGAAGGCGCTGGTCCTGGTTTAGGTTGAGGTCTTTCTTGTGCTTGCATAGTTATTGTTAAAAATAAACTGGCTGCTATGTATATAAATTTTTTCATATGTTTTCGATCTTAGTTTTGAGCTTTGTCTTTAGCAGGAACATAGTCTAAAATTAATCGCTGATTTGCGTTTAAGTATTTTTTAGAAATGTCTCTAATTTCTTCTCTAGTAATTGAACGGTAAATATCAATTTCGGTATTGATTAAATTGATGTCGCCATATAACATATAGTAAGTCGCCAAATTATCTGCAATTCCTTCAACTGAAGCGTTATTGCTTACATAATTACTTTCAAATTTATTTTGTAGTTTTTGAAAATCAGTTTCCGAAATTAATTCGGATTGCATTTTTATAATTTCTTCATCAATTTCTTTTAAGATAGATTCTGAAGTATTTTCACCCATTGGTAAACCATAAATTAAATACATTCCATAATCTTCTTGACTGTAATTAAATGCACCAATTTGTAGCGCCATTTTTTTATCGTCTACGATTTTTTTGTATAATTTAGAACTTTTTCCGTCTGATAAATAAGTCGAAATCATGTCTAAAACTCTTGCATCACGCGATTTCATTGAAGGCGTTCTGTAAGAAGCTACTAACATTGGAATTTGAATGTTCGGATCTTCCCAAGAAGCTTTAAATTCTTGAGTAATTGGTGCCTCTTCAGTTTTTTGACGAGTTACTGGCGTTCCTTTTGGAATAGCTCCAAAGTATTGGGTAATCCATTCTCTAGCTTGTGCTTTGTCAAATTGACCTGCTACCACTAAAACAGCATTGTTAGGAACGTAGAATTTTTTGTTAAACGCTTGAAATTCTTCTAAAGTAGCAGCATCTAAATGCTCCATTTCACCAATGGTGGTCCATTTATACGGATGCACTTTAAACATATTTTCCTTAACTGCTTTAATTAAATTTCCATAAGGTTGGTTGTCAACACGAAGTCTTTTTTCTTCTTTTACTACTTCGTTTTGAGTATCTACACCAATTTGATTAATTACTGGATGCATTAATCGTTCCGATTCCATCCAAAGCGCCAATTCTAAATTGTTAGACGGAAATACTTCATAATAATACGTTCTGTCATCCGTAGTATTTGCATTGTTGTTCCCTCCATTTGCAGTTACTAGTTTAAACCATTCACCGCGAGCAATATTTTTTGTTCCTTCAAATAAAAGGTGTTCAAAAAAGTGTGCAAAACCAGTTCTGTTAGGTTGTTCGTCTTTCGCGCCCACGTGATACATAACTGATGTAATTACCACTGGAGCAGAATTGTCTTGATGAAGCACAACGTGTAATCCGTTGTCTAAATCAAACTCTTCAAATGTTACTTTTTGAGCAGAAGCTGTTCCGCCAAGCATTAGTGCAGTCCCCAAAGCCATTAAAGATTTTTTCATACGTTATTAATTTGTTGATAATACTATTGGTAGTTTTTTTTAAATATTGTTACAAAAGTGGTTAATTTTTTTCAACTTTTTTTATCCAATCAAAAAAAATATAATTTTATTACACTAATGTATTGTGTGGTTTATAATTAATTGTATATTTGCAACCTTAAAATTTTTAATTAAAATCATTGTTATGTACGCAATCGTAGAGATAGCAGGGCAACAATTCAAAGTAAGCAAAGACCAAAAGGTTTATGTTCACCGTTTAGCTTCAGAAGAAGGTTCGAAAGTTTCTTTCGATAAAATTCTTTTGTTAGATGATAACGGAAACGTAACTTTAGGCGCCCCAGCTGTAGAAGGTGCTTCAGTAGAAGCCAAAGTGTTACAACACTTAAAAGGTGATAAAGTAATCGTCTTCAAAAAGAAAAGAAGAAAAGGTTACAAAAAGAAAAACGGTCACAGACAATCATTCACTCAAATTTTAATTGAGGGAATTGTAGCTGCTAGTGCTAAGAAAAAAGCTGCTAAAAAAGAAGTTGAGGTTGAAGTAACCGAAACTACTGAAGAAGTAAAGCCAAAAGCAAAAGCAAAAACAACAAGAAAACCAAAAACTGAAGAATAACATTTAAAATATAACATCATGGCTCACAAGAAAGGTGTCGGTAGTTCGAAGAATGGTAGAGAATCAGAATCAAAACGTTTAGGCGTTAAGATTTATGGTGGACAAGCTGCTATTGCTGGAAACATCATTGTTAGACAAAGAGGTTCTAAGCACAACCCAGGTGAAAATGTTTACATGGGAAAAGATCATACTTTACATGCTAAAGTTGATGGAGTTGTTAAATTCCAGAAAAAAGCAGAAAACAAATCATATGTTTCTGTAATTCCATTTGAAGCTTAATAACTTATATTGCAACATATTTAAAACCTCTCTTTACGGGAGGTTTTTTTATTTTTAACTCCAAAATAAATTCATTAAGTTTTGCATTTTTAATCGAAAGCGTTATATTTGCACTCCAATTATCGCGGGTATGGTGAAATTGGTAGACACGCCAGACTTAGGATCTGGTGCCGCAAGGTGTGAAGGTTCGAGTCCTTTTACCCGCACAAAAAAAGCTCTTTATCGAAATGATTTAGAGCTTTTTGCATTTTTTACTTAGTAAAGTTTAATCAATAGTTTTGTTTATAAAATCCTAAAATCACTTTAAATTATGTTTGAAAGTTTTAAGAAGTATAACTACTTTTGCATCTTAAACAACACAACCTAATGAATTCAACAAAAAAAATTGCTTCGGCACTAATATCTGTATTTGACAAAACAGGATTAGAGCCAATTGTTAAAGCATTGCATCAAAACAATGTGACCATTTATTCTACTGGCGGTACAGAAACTTTTATTAAAAACTTAGATATACCAGTTGTTGCCGTGGAAGATATTACGTCTTTTCCAGAAATTTTAGGCGGAAGAGTAAAAACGTTACATCCAAAAATCTTTGGAGGAATTTTAAACCGTCAAGATCATTCTGGAGATGTGCAACAAATGCAAGAATTCAATATTCCACAAATAGACTTAGTAATTGTAGATTTATATCCGTTTGAAAAAACAGTTGCTTCTGGAGCTAGTGAAGCCGATATTATTGAAAAAATTGATATTGGAGGAATTTCATTAATTAGAGCAGCAGCAAAAAATTTCAAAGACACTGTAATTGTTCCTTCGGTAGAGGAATATGCTGCTTTTTTGAATTTTTATTTAGAAAATAATGGTGCTACAACATTAGAAAATAGAAGATTATTAGCTACTAAAGCATTTCATGTTTCTTCACATTATGATGGCGCAATTTTTAATTATTTCAACACCGATGAAACTTATTTTAAAACGAGTGTAGCCAATGGCCAAATTCTTCGTTATGGCGAAAATCCGCATCAAAAAGGGTTTTTCTTTGGTGATTTTGACCAAATGTTTACTAAAGTTCACGGTAAAGAATTATCTTATAATAACTTATTAGATGTTGATGCTGCAGTTAACTTGATGAACGAATTTAAAGGCGATGAGCCTACTTTTGCTATTCTAAAACACAACAATGCTTGTGGTTTGGCTTCTAGAAGCACTATGAAGCAAGCTTATTTAGATGCTTTAGCTGCAGATCCAACCTCTGCATTTGGAGGAGTGCTAATTGCTAATGGAAAAATTGATCTTGCAACGGCAGAGGAAATCAATAAATTATTTTGCGAAGTAGTTATTGCACCCGCATATGATCAAGAAGCTATTGAAGTATTGGAAGAAAAAAAGAATCGAATCATATTGATTATAAATGAAGTAGAACTACCTCAAAAAAATGTACGAACTTGTTTGAATGGTGTTTTAGTGCAAGATAAAGACAATGTTTCCGATTCGAAATCTCATTTAACAACAGTTACCAATGCCGCTCCAACTGCTGATGAAATTGAAGATTTATTGTTTGCTTCTAAAATATGTAAACACACCAAGTCAAATACAATCGTTTTCGCAAAAAATAAACAATTATGTGCATCAGGTACCGGACAAACTTCACGTGTTGATGCATTGAAACAGGCTATAGAAAAAGCAACTTCATTTGAGTTTGATTTAACAGGTGCAGTTATGGCTAGCGATGCTTTTTTTCCATTTCCAGATTGTGTAGAAATTGCTAATAAGGCCGGAATTACAGCAGTTATTCAGCCAGGAGGATCTATTAAAGACGAGTTGAGTATCAATTATTGTAATGATAATAATATGGCAATGGTTTTTACCGGAATACGCCACTTTAAACACTAATTTTTTATACAATTTATAGTCTAATTTTAAACGCATTGAAAATATTTTTTTTAATGCGTTTTTAATTGAAAATATTCCAGATAATTTTCATAGTTTTGTTAGTTGTATACTATTTAAGAAAAAAACGTTAAACCCTTTATAAATCTATGGGATTTTTTGATTTCATGACCGAGGATATCGCTATCGACCTTGGTACCGCAAACACCCTAATCATTCATAACGACAAAGTTGTTATTGATAGTCCGTCTATTGTTGCTCGTGATCGTGTGACAGGTAAAATTATTGCCGTAGGAAAAGAAGCTAATATGATGCAAGGGAAGACGCATGAAAACATCAAAACAATTCGCCCATTGAAAGATGGGGTTATTGCCGATTTTGATGCTTCTGAACAGATGATCAAAATGTTTATTAAAAGTATACCAGCATTAAAAAAGAAATTTTTTACACCAGCGCTTCGTATGGTTATTTGTATTCCTTCAGGAATTACTGAAGTGGAAATGCGTGCGGTTAAAGAATCTGCAGAACGTGTCAATGGTAAAGAAGTTTACTTAATTCATGAACCAATGGCTGCGGCAATTGGTATTGGAGTAGATATTATGCAACCGAAAGGAAACATGATTGTTGATATAGGTGGAGGAACAACTGAAATTGCAGTGATTGCTCTTGGCGGAATTGTTTGTGATAAATCAGTGAAAATTGCAGGAGATGTTTTTACAAATGATATCATCTATTACATGAGAACTCAACACAATTTATTTGTGGGAGAAACTACTGCAGAAAAAATTAAAATTCAAATAGGAGCTGCCATTGAAGATTTAGACAATGCGCCAGAAGATATGTCGGTTCAAGGTAGAGATTTACTTACCGGAAAACCAAAACAAGTAGATGTTTCGTACAGAGAAATAGCAAAAGCCTTAGATAAATCGATTCAACGAATTGAAGATGCAGTTATGGAAACATTATCTCAAACACCTCCAGAATTAGCAGCAGATATTTATAATACTGGTATTTATCTTGCCGGTGGAGGATCAATGTTAAGAGGATTAGATAAAAGAATTTCATTAAAAACAGATTTGCCTGTATACATTGCCGAAGATCCACTAAGAGCCGTTGTAAGAGGAACGGGAATGGCTTTAAAAAACATCAATAAGTACAAAGGAATTCTGATTAAATAAAAAATAATCCATGCAGCAAATAATTAATTTTATCATAAAAAACAGCTATCGATTGCTGTTTTTGCTGCTTTTGGTCCTTTCGCTTTCCCTTACTATAAAATCGCATACCTATCATCGAAGTGAATATATTAATTCGGCAAACAAAATCACCGGATCAGTGTATACACAATTAAATTATGTCAATGAATATTTTAGTCTAAAAGAAAAAAATAAAGAATTAGCATCAGAGAATGCCTTGTTGAAAAAATTGTTATTCAACAAAAAAGATACTTTGGTAACATCTAAAACACTTTTTAGAAACGATCTTAATAATTTTAATGTTGTTGTTGGAAAAGCGATAAAAAACTCATTTAATACACGAGAAAATTACATCACCATTAACGCCGGAAAAGTTCTGGGTATAAAAACAGATATGGGTGTAATTAATGACAAAGGAATTGTTGGGATTGTAGAGAAAACCTCAAAAGATTTTGCAACCATTCAAAGTGTCTTAAACATCAAATCAAAAATTAATGCCAAGATTAAAAATTCAGATCATTTTGGATCATTAGTTTGGGATGGAAAAAATGTAGGATTTGCTCAATTAATAGATGTACCTCGATTAGCTTCACTTCGAAAAGGAGATTCAATTGTAACAGGAGGTAATTCTGATATTTTCCCTGAGAATATTCCAATTGGAAAAATTGACAAAATTTTTATTGATCGAAAGACCAATTATTATACTATCAATGTGCGCTTGTTTAATGATATGACGGCACTAGGTTATGTATATGTAATAGAAAATAAAAAGAAAAAACAAAAACAAGAACTAGAAGCAATTACAACAGCACCAAAAAAATAAGTGAACAATAGTCTATTAAATAGTATTCGATTTATCGTTTTTTTATCCTTACAAGTATTGATTTTTAATAACATCAACTTGTTTGGATACATAAACCCTTATCCTTATATATTATTTATTATTTTATATCCAGTAAATAGTAATAAAAGTGTTTTGTTGTTAGGAAGCTTTTTTTTAGGACTATTGTTAGATATATTTTGTGATTCAGGAGGAGTTCACACAACGGCTTCAATTGTATTAGCTTTTTTACGGCCTACATTGTTTAGATTCTCTTTCGGAATAAGTTATGAATATCAAACAGTTAAGATAGCCGATAAGATGTCGCCCGAGCGAATTACACTGCTGTTATTAGCTATTGTGATTCATCATTTTATATTATTCTATTTAGAATATTTTAGATTAGGATTACTATTTACTATTTTATCACGCACCATAGTAAGTGCTTTATTCACTTTTACTATTTGTATACTAATAGTTTACTTAATTAAGCCAAATAAACGATGAGAAAAATTGCATTGCCCACTGTAATAATTATTTCTTCCCTTGTTTTTATTATACGTTTTTTTTATTTGCAAGTAATTGACGATTCTCTAAAATTAAAATCTGAAAATAACGCCATTAAAAAGATTTTTGATTTTCCAGAGCGAGGATATATTTATGATCGAAACGGAAAACTTTTAGTAGCAAATCAACCATCTTATGATATTATGGTGGTTCCGCGCGAAATAAAAAATATCGACACCTTAGAATTCTGTAAGCTATTGCACATCTCAAAAGCTGATTTTATTAGAAAAGTAAAAAAAGCAACAGTATATAGTCCAATGCTTCCTTCGGTTTTTTTAGCCCAATTGAACAAAGCAGAATATGCTGCTTTTCAAGAGAAAGAACGAAAATTTGAAGGATTTTATGCCCAAAAAAGATCACTTCGCGATTATCAAGTAAAGGATTGTGCCAATATTTTTGGATTCATCACGCAAGTGAACGATGCCATTTTGAAAAATAATGAATACTACAATAGTGGTGATTTGATAGGAAAACAAGGAGTTGAACAAGAATATGAAGAAATTCTTCGCGGGATAAAAGGAGTAAAATACTTGCTTCGTGACAAGCATAACAAAATTATAGGTCCTTATAAAAACGGGGAATTTGATACTATTTCACAACAAGGAAATGATTTAACATTAACCATCGACCATGAATTACAAAAATATGGCACAGACTTAATGATTAACAAAAGAGGAGGAATCGTGGCCATTGAACCAAAAACTGGGGAGATTTTAACTTTAGTTTCTGCTCCAACCTTTGATCCTGCGATGTTAGTGGGTCGCCAACGTTCAAAAAACTATACAGCTTTATACAACGATTCTATCTCGAAACCATTATATGACCGAGGGCTTCAAGCTACTTATCCGCCAGGTTCTCCGTTTAAAATCATTACAGGACTTATTGGTTTACAAGAAGGAGTTATTGATGAACAAAGCACTTTTTATTGCAATCATGGAGCAAATTTTGGTCGATTTATGGGCTGCCACTGCGGTTTACACTCTTTACAATTGAACAATGGAATTTATAAATCTTGTAATTCTTATTTTGGTAATACTTATAAACGAACCATAGAAAAATATAAAAATTCCTTTTATAGTGTTGACAATTGGTCAAAACATGTGAAGAGTTTTGGTTTAGGACAATATTTAGGAACCGATATGCCAATTGGTGCAAAAGGACTCGTGCCTATCTCAAAGCTGTATAAAAAAATGTACAAAGGCGCACCCATTCGCAGTTCTTATATTATTTCTAATGCCATTGGCCAAGGTGAAATTTTAACGTCTCCTATGCAATTAGCAAACATGATGGCAACCGTAGCCAATAGAGGATATTATTACACACCACATATTGTTAAAAATATTAAAAATCAAAAATTAGATAAGAAGTTTACGACCCGTCATAATACAACAATTGACAAACAATATTTTGAACCAGTAATTCAAGGATTAGAAGATGTGTATAATCATGGAACGGGTTCTGGATTTAGAGTGGAAGGCATCAAGATTTGTGGAAAAACAGGAACGGCGGAAAATAAAATTAGAGTAGGAGGTAAGACTTATCAACTAAAAGACCATTCAATTTTTGTGGCTTTTGCACCAAGGGATAATCCTAAAATTGCTATTGCGGTATTTATAGAAAATTCTGGATATGGAGCTACATGGGCTGGACCTATTGCTACTCTTATGATTGAAAAGTACATCAATGGTAAAATTTCTCGTACTGATTTAGAAGAGCGCATGCTAAAAATGAGTTTAGCTCCTGAATACAAAAAGATTGAAAATATTATTTACCAACGTTTCCCAGACCGATCTTCAGAAAAGGATTCGGCACTTTCAAACGTTGAAGCACAAGTAGGAGAAGCAAAAAAAGAAGAAGAAAACGACTAAAATGAAAAATCAACGCGTTCGTTCAAGTATCGACTGGATTACCGTATTACTTTACATTATTCTAGTATTAATGGGCTGGATGACTATTTATTCGGCATCTTTACCACTAGAAGAAACATCGCTTTTTGATCTTTCTCAAATTTATGGTCGACAAATGCTTTTCATCGGATTAACAATACCCATAATTTTTATAATATTATATACCGACGCAAAGTTATTTGAACGGTTTTCTTTTGTCTTTTATGGTATCGGAATTATATTATTACTTGGTTTATTTGCCTTTGGAAAAACAATTAAAGGACAAACCAACTGGTATCAATTTGGAGGTTTTGGATTTCAGCCTTCAGAGTTTGTAAAGACTGCTACTGCATTACTGTTGGCCAAGTTTTTAAGTTATTCCCAAATTAATCTTAAGTATACAAAACATCAATTAATGGGGTTGGCCATTATGGGATTGCCTATTTTTCTCATTTTATTGCAACCTGATGCAGGAAGTGCAATGATTTTTATTTCATTAATTTTTGTTTTAAACCGAGAAGGATTCCCTAGTTGGTATTTCATTTCTGGAATTGTTGCTATTGGATTGTTTTTCTTTTCGCTTATTATTCCGCCAACATATTTAGTAAGTATTGTATTTGTTATAATGATCATTCATTATGTTTTTAATCGAAAAATAACAAGAAATCCATTTGTTTATGGGTTGATTTATATAGTAATTGTTGCCTTTTCCTTTTCGGTAAGTTTTGTATACAATACTGTTTTGGAACCTCATCAAAAAGATCGTATCAATGTATTAATTGGCGATGACGTAGACATGAAAAAAGAAGGATACAATCTAGATCAGTCTATGATTGCTATTGGATCAGGAGGATTTTTTGGGAAAGGTTATTTAGAAGGAACTCAAACAAAAGGTGGTTTTGTACCTGAACAACACACCGATTATATTTTTACAACTGTAGGTGAAGAATGGGGATTCATAGGATCTACTTTAGTGATAGCGCTGTTTGTAACTTTGTTTTTGAGGATTATTTATTTAGCCGAAAATCAGAAAACAAAATTCAGTAGGGTATATGGTTATTGTGTCGCTACTTATCTTTTCATGCACTTTTTTGTGAATATTGCCATGCTTATTAAGTTGTTCCCAACTATTGGAGTACCATTGCCGTTCTTTTCTTATGGGGGTTCTAGTTTATGGGCTTTTACCATTTTGTTATTCATCTTTATTAAATTAGACGCTAACAAAGTGAATGAATGGTAATATTTATAATTTAAATATCACATAAAAAAACCTCAACAAAAGTTGAGGTTTTTTATTTAGTTAATGCTTAATTTTTTAGGTAGCCCTTTTCCGTTTTGACTTGCTCGAATTTCGGCAATAACATTTAAGGTTTCTTCGATATACAAATCTTTTTGTAAGTCTTCATGCCAACGCTCTCGTTTTTGTTTCAATAAGCTGTCTTTTTCAAACAACGCTATTTCATTTGGTAAAGAGTTAAATTTTAATTTATTGTTATAATCTGAAATAGCTTTAAATTTTTTAATTTTTGCATCTGATAGTGCCATTTCTTTTTTAAATTGATTTAAATTTAAACTAAAAGTGTTTTCATCTTTACGCTCAAAAATCCATTTTGCATTTTCATCAATCAAATTGAAATAGTTGTTAGACGCAATTCTTTTCTTACTGTTTGCAATGATTCCGTCATAATTCATATTTAATGGTTCATACTTTGCAGGCGCTATTTTGTCCCATGGTAAAGCACTTTCCTCATCGCGTTCACCCATGTCTAAATAAGTGAAGCGGTCTGGAAAAATAATATCACTTAAAACACCTTCGCGTTGAGTTGATCCACCATTAATTCTGTAAAATTTTTGAATCGTTGTTTTTAATGCGCCCAAATCACCATAAGAATTTCCTCGTATAAATTGATTCAAATCAATTACGTTTTGAACCGTTCCTTTTCCATATGAATGTTTGCTTCCTACAACAATTCCTCTTTTGTAATCTTGAATTGCGGCCGCAAAAATTTCTGATGCAGATGCCGAAAAATTATTAATCATCACTACCAGCGGTCCATCATATTGAACCTTTTTATCAGGATCAGGTAAAATTTCAGGGTCTCTTCCAGGAGCTTTTACTTGCACAACAGGTCCTTCAGGAATAAACAACCCTACCATTTTAACAACGGTTTCTAAAGATCCTCCGCCATTATCTCTCAAGTCCATCACGATTCCATCAATATTTTGTGCTTTTAATCGTTCAATTTCAGCAGCAACATCCTTGAAGGCATCTCTATTTTCTTTATTTTCAAAACTGATATAGAATTTTGGTAAGTAAATAACTCCAAAACGCTTCCCATCTTTTTCAACTATCGATGATTTTGCAAAGGTTTCTTCGGTTTCAACTTCGTCTCTAATAATGGAAATTACTTTAATTGTGCCATCTACTTTTTTAACGGTTAATCGCACTTCGGTGCCTTTTGGACCTTTTATTTTTTTAACCACATCGTCTAATCGCATTCCGGCAACATCGATAGGCTCTTCTTTTCCTTGACCTACTTTTAATATTAAATCACCCGCTTCTAATTCCTTTCCTTTCCAAGCCGGACCACCCGAAATTAATTCAGAAATTTCTACTGCATCATTTTTCTTTTGTAATCGGGCTCCAATTCCTTCAAAAGTTCCACTCATACTCACGTCAAATTTTTCTTTATCTTCAGGAGAAAAATAGAAGGTATGCGGATCAAATCGCTCAACAATAGCATTTAAATAAATAGAAAACCAGTCATTGCGGGTTAATTCTTTTTGGATAAAATCAAAATATTCATTTAACGATTTTAAAGAACTTTCGCGCACTTCTTTTTCTATGGTTTCAAAAGATTTTACAACATATTTAGCGTCTTTTTCTTTCTTATCGTCTTCTAATTTTTGTTTGTCAGTTATAGAAGATAAAGCTTGTAGTTTTAGTTGTTTTCTCCAGCGATCAACAAGTTCTCTTTTGTTTTTTGCATAAGGCAATTTTTCATAATCTACATTAATGTTTTCGTTGGTATTAAAGTCAAACGGATTATCAAGAACATCATCGTAAATAGCTCTACATTCTTGCATTCTTTGCAATAAACGACTGTTGGTTAGATTAAAAAAAGTTAAATCTTTATTTTTAATCATATCATCAATTTTAGTTTCATATTTACTAAACTCTTCAATATCACTTTGTAAAAAGAAGCGTTTAGTAGGATCTATGTTATCTAAATATTTTGCATAAACTTTCTTTGAAAAGGCATCATCAATAGCAACAGGGCTATAATGTCCTCGTTCTAAAACCATTGTTAATAGCTCTAATAACAATTTATCTTTTTCAGGATCTGATTTTTTTTCCGACGGAATAAAACTCCACAATACTGCAGATAAGGCAGTGATTACTATAATAACCTTATAATTTCTTTTCATAAATTCCACGATGCGTTTCATTAAAAAATTTTCAACTAAATTACATAAAAAATCATGCCATAAAAAATGAATTAACGATAAATTTTTGTTAAAGCGATAATTTTTTTACATCATGAAAAGGGTTTCAAATTAAATTAATTAATTTAGCAAAAAATGAATTCATGGCAAAACCATTAATACTTATTACAAATGACGATGGAATAGCAGCTCCAGGCATTAGAGCTTTAATTGCTGTAATGAAAGAAATAGGGGATGTAATTGTAGTAGCGCCAGATAGCTCGCAAAGCGCAATGGGTCACGCCATAACAATTAATAATACACTAAAGTTAGAACGCGTTCATATTGACAAAGAAATTGATCAAGAATATAGTTGTAGCGGAACACCGGTTGATTGTGTTAAAATAGCTGTGAATGAAATTTTAAACCGCAAACCCGATTTATGTGTTTCAGGAATTAATCACGGTTCAAATTCCTCTATCAATGTTATTTATTCTGGAACCATGAGTGCTGCTGTAGAAGCTGGTATTGAGGGTATTCCTGCAATTGGTTTTTCATTGTTAGATTACAGTTGGGATGCCAATTTTGAACCCATAAAGAATCACGTGAAACAAATTGCACTTGAAGTGCTCAAAAAAGGATTACCAGAGGGAGTTATTTTAAACGTTAATTTTCCAAAATTACGTTCTGAAGATATAAAAGGAATTAAAATTTGCCGACAAGCAAAAGCCATTTGGCAAGAAGAATTTGATAAACGAACTAATCCGCAAGGAAAAGAATATTATTGGTTAACCGGAACATTTGTCAACCAAGATAAAGGCACAGATACTGACGAATGGGCATTGGAAAACGGATACATTTCGATTGTTCCGGTGCAATTTGATTTAACCGCTCATCATGCCATTCAACAATTGAATGCTTGGGAATTATAACAATATAGTATGAAATATTATATCATAGCAGGAGAAGCTTCGGGCGATTTACACGGTTCAAACCTAATGAAAGCCTTGTATGAAAAAGATCCCTCTGCCGAAATTCGTTTTTGGGGTGGCGATTTGATGCAAAATGTTGGCGGTACTTTAGTAAAACATTATCGCGAATTAGCGTTTATGGGGTTTATCGAAGTAATCATGAACCTAAAAACAATTTTGAACAACATCAAAATTTGTAAAAAAGACATAGAAGCATTTCAGCCTGATGCTATTATTTTTATAGACTATCCTGGGTTTAATATGCGCATTGCCACTTGGGCAAAAGAAAGAAATATTCCAACACATTATTATATTTCGCCTCAAATTTGGGCTTGGAAAGAAAATCGCATTAAAGCCATCAAACGCGATGTGGATCATATGTATGTGATACTTCCGTTTGAGAAAAATTTTTATGAGAAAATACATCATTTCCCAGTTCATTTTGTTGGCCACCCTTTAATTGATGCCATTGCTAATAGAGTGGAGGTTTCTGATGCTACTTTTAGAACTGAAAATCAACTTTCTGAGAAACCAATTATTGCATTATTACCCGGAAGTAGAAAGCAAGAAATAGCAAAAATGCTGTCGGTTATGCTTTCAGTGGTGAAAGATTTTCCAGAGTATCAATTTGTTATTGCCGGAGCGCCAAGTCAGGAATACGAATTTTATCAAACGTTTTTGACCAATGAAAACGTAAAATTTATTTCGAATAAAACTTATGATTTATTGAGTCATGCTCAAGCTGCATTAGTAACTTCTGGAACCGCCACCTTAGAAACCGCTTTGTTCAATGTTCCTGAAGTGGTTTGTTATAAAGGAAGTTGGATTTCGTATCAAATTGCGAAACGTATTATTACCCTAAAATACATTTCATTAGTCAATTTAATCATGGATAGAGAAGTGGTTAAAGAATTGATTCAGGAGGAATTGAATTCTAAAAATTTAAAAGTTGAATTAGCTAAAATACTTCATCCCGAAAACCGAAATCAATTGTCTATTGCCTATGCTAATTTGAAGCAAAGTCTGGGAGGAGAAGGCGCTAGTAAAAAAACCGCCGAATTAATTGTAAATTCTTTAAAAATGTAATTAACCCTAATTCCCCTACCATTTGACTCCCCTAAAATTCCCTTTAATTGGCATTACGCTGAGTTTTATTGTTGGTATTATTCTGCAAGAATATGCTGCATTTTCCTTGTCATTTCTTTTTTTTGGCATACTTATAAGTGCTATTCTATTTGTTTTTGCGTGGTATAAAAATCACAACGCGCTAATTCAAAATACCAGTTTTGGATTTGGAACGTATATTCTTTCTGCCACTTTAGGCATGTTTACTTATTTTGTCCATGTGGATAAGAATGCTGCAAATCATTATTCTAAACAAACTTTTGAATCTACAAATGCTATTAAAGGGATTATTCAAACAGCATTAAAACCTAACGAAAAATATGTAAAATATGTTCTTGAAATAAATGGGTTTAACAAAAAAAATGCTTCGGGGAAAATACTGCTTTATGTACCTAAACAATCTAAAATTGTATTGCATTCTGGTACCGAAATTTCTTTAAACGAGTCCATTTATTCGATTCCAAAGGCTTATAATCCGTACCAATTTAATTATGCAAATTATTTAGAAAAACAAAACATTGGGCATCAAATTTATCTCAAAAATTCCTCGATAAAAATCATAAAGCAACATCAAAATTTTAATTATTATATTGAAAAACTGCGCATTGCGTTAAGCGATAGTTTTGCCATTCATCATTTTGATGCAAAGACAAAAGCAATAATTGATGCATTGCTTTTGGGTCAGCGCGTAGCGATTGATAAAGCAACTATCACTGATTATTCCAATGCTGGGGTAATTCATATTTTAGCAATATCAGGACTACACATCTCTATATTGTATTTCTTCCTTATTTTTTTATTGAAGCCTTTGCGGAGCGTTCGATTTGGAAAAGAAATTGAATTAGTATTGGTTTTGTTAGTGTTATGGTTGTTTGCCTTGCTAACCGGACTTCCTGCATCGGTTACTAGAGCTGTTACTCTTTTTAGTTTCATGAGCATTGGAACTTATTTCAACCAATCAAAAGCTATTTATAATGCTATGGCTACTTCTGCCTTATTGATTTTGTTGTTTGCACCAAACGCTATTTTTGACATTGGTTTTCAATTGAGTTATGCCGCAGTTTTGTCGATTGTTTTATTCCAACCTTTTTACAAGAAATTTCATGTTACCCAAAATAAAATTGCGCTGTATTTTATCGATATGATGGCCGTTTCCATGGCAGCTCAAATAGGAGTTTTGCCTTTAAGTTTATATTATTTTAATCAAATGCCCTTGCTCTTTTTGCTAGCAAATTTAGTCATCATTCCCTTGTCAAGTTTTGTGTTAATTTATGGAATTGTACTTTTAGGGTTAAACTTTATATTGCCTGAACTTGCAGTTTATTTAGGAAAAGTATTAAAACTATCCATCCAAATTATGAATGATTATATTCATTGGATTGCCCAATTTAAACAAGGAATTATTTCCAATATTTCATTTTCAGCATTGATGGTTTTAACACTATATTTAGTGCTTATCGCTCTGATGTTTTGGATGTATTCCAAAAAAAGGCAACAAATTAGTTATATACTATTGGCACTTTTTTGCTTTCAGTTGAGTTATCTAGTGGTCAAATGGAATGAAAATGAGTCTTCCGAATTGATTATTTTTAATGAAAAACAAACGCTTATCGGTATAAAAACTAAAAATAAAGTAATGGCCTATACTGACGCACCTTCTACTCATTATACTACAGTACAACATTATGTAAGAGGCACCTTTTCAGATTCTTTAGCGGTTTTTCCGATGCAAAATGTACTTGTTTTTAATCAAAAACGAATATTAATTATTGATAGTATCGGAATTTACCAAACAAAATTAAAACCAGACATTGTGTTACTTATTCAAAATCCAAAAATAAACCTAGACCGATTAATTAAAACAACGCAACCGAAAGTAATCATTGCCGATAAAAGCAACTATAAAAACAGTACTAAACGTTGGGAAGCTACTTGTAGAAAAGCAAAAATCCCTTTTCATGCTATTGCCGAAAAGGGATTCTATAGATTGAAATAATTTATTTCTTTTTGATAATTTGATTAGCACCTTCGATCCAAACTTGTGGACCACCAGCAACATAACCTGAACTTCCTAATGCGTTTAAATTAACTTTTGCATCAGCAGTTTTTGTTGCACTTACAAACCAAACCGTTGGATATCCTCTTACTTGTAATTGTTGTTGCAACTGTGCATTTTGCATTTTTACAGCCTCAGTTTGTTCGTTTTTTCTTGGAAAATCTAGCTCCACTAAAATTACATTTTCTTTAGCCCATTTAACAAATTCGGGCGTTTTAAACACTTCCTTTTGTAAACGAATGCACCATCCACACCAATCGGATCCTGTGAAAAATAAAAATAAGGGTTTATTTTCTTTAATCGAAATATCGGTAGCTTTGGATAAATCGGTATGCCAAGTTAACCCTTCTTGCGCTTGCAATGACATCGTGGTCAAAGTTAAAAACGCTATAACTAAAATCTTTTTCATTTTTTAAAATTTATAGAACAAAAATAATCAATTTGAATGCCAAAAAGTATTGATTACTTAACTTCTTGCATTAATTTTTTAACTAATGGTGAAATTACTATTAAAACAACTCCTAAAACAAAGGCATAAATGGCTAGTTGTTTGTAACCATCGGCATACAAAATTAGTTTTTCAATATTGGTTGCTTTTTCGGATGCTTCAGCAATATTAGCACCTAAAATTCCAGCGAAATACTGACCATAAGCACTAGCTAAAAACCACATTCCCATCATAACGGCTTGTGTTTTTTGTGGCGATAATTTTGTCATAGCGCTCATCCCAATAGGCGACAAACATAATTCACCAAAAGTAATAACTAACCAACCAAGCGTGAAGATACCAAGCGATGTTTTTCCGTTTAAATCGGCAAAAAATTGTGTGTAGTAAAACACCCAAAAACCTCCCGCTAGAAATAAAAAGGCCAATCCAAATTTGATAATGGTATTAGGCTCAATTTTTTTCTTTGCCATCCACAACCAAACCAAACCGATTAAAGCCGCAAAACCAATTACAAATAACGAATTCGCAGAATTGTTTACACCATTCGGACTTAATTCAACTCCTGCAATAGTATTGTTTAAATTATTTGCAGCAAACAAACTTAACGATCCACCACTTTGTTCAAAAAAGGCCCAAAAGAAAATCGAGAAAATAATAAATACTAAAGCAGCTAACAGTTTTTTATTTTCTGAAATCGAGAAGTTTTTCATTTCATAAAACAAATAAAGTATTGAAGCTGGCCCGATAATCATCATAAAATAATCGGTATACTTTGTATTGGCTACCATAATAATAATCACTGGGATTACTAGTAAAGAGCCTAAATAAGTTGCTATTTCTAATATTTTTCGTTTTGAAGTTGCTACTTCCTGTAAGGGAGAAAGTCCAATTGTGCTTAATGTTTTTTGGGTTTGTGTAAAGGTTAACAAACTTATGATCATTACAAGGGCGGCAAAACCAAAACCTACATTCCATCGTAAATGTTCTGGAACTAGGGATTGCCACATTGATCCTTCGGCAACAGCTATACAAATATAACCACCAATTAATGCTCCAAGATTTACTCCCATATAGAAAAACGAAAATCCGGCATCGCGTCTTGGGTCACCCTCTTTGTATAATTGGCCCACCATAGAAGAAATATTAGGCTTAAAAAATCCAGTACCCACAATGGTAAAACTGATTCCAATAAAAAAGAAATTTTTTGGATCAATAGCCAAAATAATACTTCCTAAAATCATCAAAATACCACCCCAGAAAAGCGATTTTCGTAATCCTAAAATTTTATCAGCAAATAAACCACCGATAAAAGTAAACGCATACACCCAAGCTTGAGTAGCACCATATTGTAAATTTGCGGTTTTTTCATCCATGGCTAAATGATTTACCATGAAAACCACCAGCATTCCGCGCATTCCGTAAAAACAGAAACGTTCCCACATTTCGCTAAAGAATAAATACCACAATTGTTTCGGATATTTTCCTTTAAAATCTTGAATTTGTTCTATTGTTTGCATATTAATGTATCCCTTTTTCTTGCATTACTTTGTTTAGTTGTTTCAATAACAAAAACATTATTAAAGTAGCAAATAATAATAATCCGAAATTAATCCAAAAGAAATCTTGTTTGTTATCGTAGGTATCCCAAAGACTTGCTAATACGCCGCTTAATTTATTTCCGATGGAAGTAGCTAAAAACCAACCACCCATCATTAAGGAAGTGATATTCGTTGGACTCAATTTGGAAACCACCGATAATCCCATTGGGCTTAAAAATAATTCACCAATAGTAATCACACCATAATTGGATACTAACCACCAAACACTCACTTTTTCAGAACCATTTGCACCCATATTTACGGCAGCAATCATTACTAAAACCGATAAAGCCGAAATTAATAATCCGAAGGCAATCTTTGTAGGTGTTGAAGGCTCTTTCTTTCTTCCTCTCAAGAAAGTAAAAAAAGCAACAACTAATGGTGTTAAAATAATGACCCAACCTGGATTAATTGACTGACTTAAATTGGTTGCCCAAAGCGATACTTTTGATCCTTCTTCGGGTAATTTATCTTTGGCTACGTTTCTAAAATACACCGGATAATCGACGGTTTTTTGAACCTCGCCATCTACTTTTTGTATTCGGAAACTCGCATCATATAATTCAACAGTGTCTTTTTTATATTCGACCTCTTTGGCTAATTTTAAACCATTGAAAACTGCTTGTGTATTTCCTTTAATTTCTCTATCCGTATAACGGTCTGCCCAAGTGGTAAGTGCCGAACCATTTAGTTTGAATACAGCCCAGAATAAAATTACTACGGCAAAAATAGTTAACAACGCACCAATAGGTCTTTTATCTTCAATTTTAGCTTTGTAATACAAACTACCGTAGAAGAAAATCACAGGAATACAAGCAAAAATAAAGGCATCGGTACTATCCGAACCAAAAATGTAGCCACTAGGGTTTGCTTCAGAAGTTACTCCTTTTAACAACCAACCAATTACTCCAAAAACGGCAGAGGGTAATAAAATGAAAAGTACAATTTTATAAAAGGGCATGTCGCCAGGTTGCACTCCTTTTTTCTCGGTTTGAGTACCATAGTGTTTGGTTCCAAGTATGAAAACTATTACCCCGATGAACATTCCTACTCCAGCGGCCATAAACGCATATTGCCAACCTAATAAAATTTGCAAAGCAGCACCAAAGAAATTACAAATGAATGCTCCAACATTGATTCCCATATAGAAAATGTTGTAGCCTTCGTCTTTCTTTTCTTTGTATTTATCTTCGGAATAGAAGTTTCCTAAAAGAGTTGAAATATTGGGTTTAAAAAATCCATTACCTACAATTACTAAGGTCATAGCTACATATAGCATTGTAATATCATGAATTCCCATCATGAAATAACCCGCGCCCATCATGATTCCGCCTATTACAATAGATTTTTTATAGCCCCAATAACGATCGGCAATTAATCCTCCAATAAAAGGTGTTAAGAAAACCAAGGCGATAAACGTTCCATATAAATCAGATGCTTCTTTCTCGGTCATTGCAAATCCGGCTTCTACATCTTTAAGGTATAAGGTAAAAATACCAATCATTAAATAATAACCAAAACGCTCCCACATTTCAGATAAAAACAAGTAAGGCAATGCTTTAGGATGACTTTTCCACATAATGTATTGTATTAAAAAAACAAACCTACAAGGGTTTCTTGTAGGTTTGAAAGATATAAAAAATATTTTAATTGATTCGCTTAAAGACCATTCATCATTTTCTTTAAACGAGGAGATAAAAAGGCTAAGATAATTGCTGCAATACCACACAACACAACAAACACCATAAAGAATTCATATAAATTATGAATTTCAAATCCAGCAAACGAAGTATATTCAACTGGTAATTGCTCTTTTTCAAATAATGCTACTTGCTCTGCAGTTAACGCTACTTTTTTATCCAATACATCTTGAAGATTTACACCTATTGTTTCTGCTTTTTGAAATTTATCGCCTGTTGCAGGAATAATTGCTCCTAACGAACCCGCTAAAGCATAACCTGCCGCATTTGAGATAAAGAAAACCCCATACAATAATGAAGCAAAACGTTTTGGTGCTAATTTACCTACCAAAGATAATCCGATAGGAGACAAACATAACTCTCCCATAGTTTGGATTAAGTATAATAGCATTAACCATTTAATTGCTAATAATCCAGTGTTGCCTAAATCTTTTACATTGTGTGCAATGATAAAATAACTTAATGCAATTAAGGCTAATCCAATGGCTTGTTTTAATGGCGAAACAGGTTCTTTACCTTTTGCTCTTAGTTTATCCCATAATAAACTAAATGGTAACGCTAAAGCAACCACAAAAAGCCCATTAAAAATTTGCACCATTGAAGGTGGCATATTCCATCCAAAAATACTTCTATCCGTTTGATTATCTGCAATAAAGGTTAACGATGAACCTGCTTGCTCAAAAGCTGCCCAGAAGAAAATAATAAAGAACGAAACGATATAAATAACCCAAATACGTTGTCTTTCTACTTTATTTTCGGCAGAACTCATAATTAAATAAGCTAATGAAATACCTGCAGCATAAATAAATGGATAAATAAGCCCTTTGATTAATTGCCCCATTTCAACGGCACTAAAACCAAATTCTCCTACTAATATAAATCTGAAAATAAAGAATAAAGCAGCAAATAACACTACTGCAATTCCAATTGCCTTTCCTGTAAATTTAGCTGTTTGTGTTTCACCTTCTTCAAAATCATCATTAACACTGTTTTTTGGTAAATCACCAATAGGCCTTCCTTCTGGAGTTACTACATATTTATTTTTTAAAACAAAAAATGTGATTGTTCCAATAATCATTGCAATTGAAGCAGCTAAGAATCCCCATTTGAATGCAAAAATATCTCTAATTCCGGTATCGGCATCTTTAACATCACCAACCCAAGGACAAATAAATTGACCTAAAAATGCACCGATATTAATTCCCATGTAGAAAATGGTAAAAGCCGAATCTAGTTTACTTTTTTCTTGTTTTGGATACAAACTTCCCACCATTGATGAAATGTTTGGTTTGAAAAAACCATTACCAAAAATGATGACAAACAAAGCAACCCACATAAATATTTTAGCACTCCCTAAGCTCGAATCAAATGTTGAGGCGCTAATAAATAATAAAAATTGACCAATAGCCATTAACGTTCCGCCCAGCATAATACTGTATCGGTTTCCAATGTATTTATCAGAAATAAATCCTCCTAATAGCGGAGTTAAATAACACAAGGCTAAAAATCCACCATATATAATGGCTGCATCGGCTTCTTTGATTAATAAGGAATTCACCATAAATAAGGTTAAGATCGCTCTCATTCCATAGAAATTGAAACGTTCCCACATTTCGGTTCCAAATAAGACCCAAAGGCCTTTTGGATGACTTTGTTTTGCTGCTACTTCGCTCATATAATTTGTTTTAGTTTATTGGTTGGTTATAATTTTTCTTTAATGAAATTCGTCATTTTAGTATATAATTGTAGACGTGTTTTACCACCGTAAATTCCGTGGTTTTTATCGGGATAAATTGCCCAATCAAATTGTTTGTTGGCTTGTACTAATGCTTCCACCATTTTCATAGTGTTTTGAACATGTACATTATCATCGGCTGTTCCATGTACTAATAAAAAGTTTCCTTTTAATTTACTTACGTGATTGATGGGTGAATTATTATCGTAACCACTCGCGTTTTCTTGAGGTGTTTGCATGTATCTTTCGGTGTAAATGCTATCGTAATATCTCCAAGACGTTACGGGTGCCACTGCAATAGCAGATTTGAAAACATCAGCACCTTGGAACAAACAGTTAGACGACATAAATCCACCGTAACTCCAACCAAAAATACCAATTCTTGACGCATCAATGTAATTGTATTTGCCAAGTACTTTAGCGGCATCAATTTGGTCTTCTACTTCATATTTTCCCATTTCTTTTTGGGTGCATTTTTTAAATGCCGCTCCTTTAAAACCTGTTCCTCTTCCGTCAACACAAGCTACAATGTAACCTTGTTGGGCTAACATCATGAACCAATAATCGTCTGTTCCGTTCCAATCGTTATTTACTTGTTGTGAACCTGGACCCGAATATTGATACATGAACAACGGATATTTTTTAGTAGCATCAAAGTTTTTTGGTTTGATCATCCAAGCATTCAATTGGTGCCCTTTTTCGGTTGTTAAAACAAAAAACTCTTTTGGAGTTACTTCATATTTAGCCAATTTCGTTTCTACCGCTTCATTAGAAACAATGGTTTTAATAACTGCTCCTGTTTTTGAATTATTTAAAGTATAAGCTGGTGCCGAAGTTGCGCTTGAATAGGTATTGATAAAGAATTGGAAATTCGGACTAAAAGTTGCTTTATTAGTTCCGGTTTTAGACGACAATCTCACTTTTGATTTTCCATCTACTTTAATAGCATACACATCTCTATTGATTGAACCATTTTCTACCGATTGATAATAAACAGTTCCTGTCTTTTCATCAAAACCATAATAGGCAGTTACTTCCCAATTTCCTTTGGTAATTTGTTTTTTTAATTTACCCGTTTTATCATAGTGATAAATGTGATTGAAGCCGTCTTTCTCAGAAGTCCAGATGAAACTATTGTCTTTTAAGAACGTTAAATTATCGGTAACATCAATATAGGCATTGTCTTTTTCGCTTAAAACTATTTTAGTGGCTCCTGTTGTTCCATCGACAAAATGTAAATCTAAATTATTTTGGTGACGATTCATTACTTGCACACTCAAGGTCTTTGCATCGCTAGTCCATTCAATTCTTGGGATATAAAAATCTTGATAATTTCCAAGATTAATTTGTTGCGAAACGTTACTTTTTACATCAAAAATATGTAAAGAAACGTTGGCATTTTTTTCACCTGCTTTTGGGTATTTGAATACAGATTGAGTAGGGTATAATCCTTCATTATATAAGTCCATCGAAAATTCAGGAACTTCGGTTTCGTCAAATTTAATGTAAGCTATTTTAGTTCCATCAGCATTCCAGTCAAATGCTTTTACAAACGCAAACTCTTCTTCATATACCCAATCGGTAATACCGTTGATGATTTGATTTTTTTTGCCGTCGGTTGTAATTTGAGTCGTTGCCCCTGATGCAAAATCATGAACAAATAAATTGTTTTCAAAAGCATACCCAATTTTGTTTCCTTCTGGAGAAAAAGTGGGCTCTTGAATGGCTTTGTCTGTGAATTTTGTTATTTTTTTAGCTGCAATATCATACACAAAATAGTTTGCTGTAAACGAGTGACGAAATATAGGATTTGAATTGGTAGCAATTAGTATTTTAGTTTCACTTTTATCAAAAGTATAACTGTCGATAGATTTTATTTCGGAATGATTTTTAGTGTCAAAAAGAGTACTTACTTTTTCTAAAGTGGCAAAATCATACAAATCAATTTGAAAACTTTTTGAGGCACGATCAAAATTCAACACGGTGTATTGATTAGTGTTCTTCATGGCGTTTAGTTCGTCCATTCCTTTGGTGCGAAAAGCACCGCCCCAAATTTCTTCTAACGTAATTTTTTGTTGGGCTACTACTGATACTGAGCTCACTACAAATAAAAGTAGGGCAAATGTTATTTTTTTCATATTAAGTGATCTTAAATACAGTCCAATTTTAGTGATTTTTTTACAAATAATATAGTTTTTGTCAACAAATTTTAAAATACCCATTATACTATATTTAGTATCTTTGCATTTTCAACACCTATTTATATGCTACAAAACGTAAAAGGCTTTTCAAAACTATCTAAAGAAGAAAAAATCAATTGGATTACGGCAACTTATTTTTCAAATGATGCCGAAGCAAAAACCAATTTGAAAAAGTATTGGAATGCGGATGAAAATTTGCAAAAATTACACGACGAATTCATTGAAAACACACTCACAAATTTTTACCTTCCTTATGGTGTAGCCCCTAATTTTATTATTAATGGCAGAAGTTATACCCTTCCAATGGCTATTGAAGAAAGTTCGGTGGTAGCAGCCGCTTCAAAGGCAGCAAAATTTTGGGGAGAACGCGGCGGATTTAAAACTACAATCATCAATACCGAAAAAATAGGTCAGGTACATTTTCTTTTCCATGGAAATTCAGAAAAACTAACTACTTTTTTCAATAAAATAAAACCTACATTCTTCGATGATACGCAAGAAATTACCAAAAACATGCAAAAGCGTGGTGGCGGAATTTTAGCTATTGAACTCAGAAACAAGACGAATGAAATTGAAAATTACTACCAGTTGCATGCTACTTTTAATACTAAAGACAGCATGGGAGCAAATTTCATTAATACGTGTTTGGAACAATTTGCCAAAACATTAGAAAATCAAGCGCAAGACTATATCGATTTTACTTTTGAAGAGAAAAATATTCAAGTGATAATGAGTATTTTGAGTAATTATGTTCCAAATTGTTTCGTAAGGGCTGAGGTTTCTTGTCCAATTGAGCAGTTATCAGAAGACAAAACGATTGATGCCAACGAATTTGCTCAAAAATTTGCTACTGCTGTGCGCATCGCCGAAATAGAACCTTATCGTGCCGTTACTCACAACAAAGGCATTATGAACGGAATTGATGCCGTAGTTTTAGCTACTGGAAATGATTTTAGAGCAGTAGAGGCTGGAGTTCATGCTTACGCGAGTAAATCAGGACAGTATTCAAGTTTATCACATGTAAAAATCGAAAACGGAATTTTTACTTTTTGGCTGGACGTTCCCTTAGCATTAGGAACCGTTGGCGGATTAACGTCGTTACATCCGTTAGTAAAATTCTCAATGGAATTATTAGGAAAACCTTCTGCCGAAGAATTAATGCAAATTGTAGCTTCGGCTGGTTTGGCACAAAATTTTGCAGCATTGCGTTCACTTACAACCACCGGAATTCAGCAAGGCCATATGAAAATGCATTTGATGAATATTTTAAACCAACATCAAGCAACCAAAGAAGAAAAGCTACAGGTGTTAGCATTTTTCAAAGACACTACGATTTCGCACAGTTTAGTCGTTGATTATTTAGAACAAATCAGAAAATAATGGCAACCCAAACGTTTTATAGTAACGGAAAATTATTGCTCACAGGAGAATATGTTGTGCTTGATGGTGCCGAAGCCTTAGCGGTTCCTACTCGTTTTGGTCAAAATCTTACGGTAAAACAAGGTGTTACTCAAGAACTAAAATGGACGAGTTTTGATTCCGATAATAGCATTTGGTTTCAAGATATTCTTACTTTTTCGGAAATTAAAAACAAAAACGTTTCAGAGAAAAACGATTCGGTAAAAAATACTTTAATCGAAATTTTACATCAAGCTAATCTGCAAAATCCCACTATTTTAAATGGTCATGGATATGAAATCGAAACCCATTTAACATTTCCAAGAAATTGGGGTTTAGGGACTTCTTCTACACTCATTAATAATATTGCCCAATGGTTTCAAATCGATGCATTTGAATTATTAGCTAAAAGTTTTGGCGGAAGCGGTTATGATATTGCTTGTGCACAATCAAATATGCCGATAATTTACCAATTAGAAAACGAAATCCCCATCTTTAAAACCGTCTCATTCAATCCTACCTTTAAGGATCAGATTTATTTTGTGTATTTAAATCATAAAAAAAGTAGTAAATCAGCAATCACAACTTATTTGACGCAACGTCATAAATCGCCTTCGATTTATTCAAAAATAAATACGATTACGCAGGAAGTTGTTCAGTGTACCACTCTGGAAGCGTTCGCTCAATTAATGGAATACCACGAAATATTGATGAGCGAAGTCTTAGAAACCACCACAATAAAAGAGCGTTTATTTCCAGATTTTAAAGGAGTCATTAAAAGTCTTGGTGCTTGGGGAGGAGACTTTATAATGGTACTTTCAAAAGATGATCCGAAACGATATTTTACTGAAAAAGGCTATGCTATAGTTTTAAAATATGATGAGGTAGTGTTATAAAAAATTAGTTCAAATCTATAGTAGACTAATATCTTCTATCATTTTTTTACAATAAATAATTATTCTTTTTACGAAAATTGTATATATTTGCCGTTGATTTAAAATTAATTACCCATATCAACAATGCGAATAGTACTGTTTTTTTTGTTTGTAGTTTCTGCATCAGCGCAATCGCTTCACCATCAAATGATTAGTGCACAAGGTGGAGGTGTTGTTACTAATTCTGGTATTACAGTAAATTACACTGTAGGGCAACAATCAGTAACTGGCACTTCTTCAGGCACTTATGTTGTTCAGCAAGGATTTCAACAAAATAATTGGAGTAAAATAATTAATAACAACACTAATTCGATTCAAACTACTCTATTTCCAAATCCATTTATAGAATATATAACCTTCAGATTTTCAAGTTCGCCCGGAACTAAAGTCAATGCAATGGTTTTTGATATATTAGGTCGATTAATTCACTCTGAAGTAGTAGTTAATGAAAATAACGAAATAAAATTAAATCTCTCCAGTCTCTCTAGTGCAGAATATTTAATAAGATTAACTTCTAGTAATTATGAATATGCCACTACTATAATAAAACAATAATAAAATTAAATACCCTAAATGCAATTAATTTTAAAGCTAATTAAGATTATTTATAATATAAAATAGGTTTTTAAATACTTCAAATGCCCAACAGTAAAAAGGGCATTTTTTTATACTACAACTATCAACTATCGAAAAACAAGTTTTTTCATTGCACAATTTCAATTAGAGTTTATAAATTTTTAAAATAGTGAGAAAAATACTTTTTTTGTTTGTACTACTTGGTGTTTCAAATGTTGAAGCGCAACAAGACGCACAATTTACTCAGTACATGTACAATACCGTAAATGTAAATCCGGCTTATGCTGGTTCAAGAGGCGTTATGAGTATATTTGGTGTTTATAGAGCACAATGGCTAGGCCTTGAAGGAGCGCCCACTACAAAGGCAGCTTCTATTCACACTCCAATTAATAATTCAAATGTTGGATTAGGAGTATCTGTAATTCAAGACGAGATTGGGCCTTCAGATAAAAGTACTATTTCAGCAGATTTTTCCTATACTTTAAATACATCAGAGAATTATAAATTATCATTTGGTTTGAAAGGAACAGCTAGTTTATTTAATGTTGATTATACAAAATTAAATAGATATGATTTAAATGATCCGCGATTTCAGAACAATATTGACAATCAATTTTCGCCAAACATAGGAGCAGGGGTTTACTATCATTCCGATAAATTATATGCAGGAATTTCGGTGCCCTTTATTTTAGAAACCAAACATTTTAATGATAATGCTACTTCAGTGGCTAAAGATGCGATGCATTATTACTTTATTGGAGGATATGTTTTTGATCTATCAGAAACCACAAAATTCAAACCAGCTTTTTTGGCTAAGTCTGTTGCAGGTTCACCTTTACAGCTTGATTTAACTGCAAATTTCATGTTTAATGATAAATTTGTAGTTGGAGGAGCTTGGCGATGGAGTGCGGCTATGAGTGGCTTGGTTGGTTTTCAAGTTAATGAAAATTGGTTTATTGGATATACCTACGATACTGATACAACAAGATTAGCAAATTATAATTCGGGATCGCACGAATTCTTTTTGAGATATGAATTTAAAGGAAAACAAGAAAAAGTTGTTTCACCAAGATTTTTCTAATATGATAAATAGTATGAAAATAAAAAATAGTTTTCTAGTTTGTTTTTTGATTTTTGGATTTTTTAGTTTTTCGCAAAAAGTACAACTTAAAAAGGCCGATGCAAATTATGATCAATTTCATTATGTAAATGCTATAAAAACATATGAAAAAGTTGCCAATAAGGGCTATAAATCAGTTGAGTTGTATAGTAAATTAGGCGACTCTTACTATTTTCAATCCAATCTCAATGAGGCAAATAAATGGTATGAACAGCTATTTTCTTTAAATGAGAAAGTAGATACAGAATACTATTTTAGATATGCACAAACATTAAAATCGATTGGTGATTATAAAAAAGCAGATGTAATGATGGCTCAATTTAATAAATTTAATAAAGCTGATTTGCGTGCAATTTTATCTAATAATCAAACTAATTATTTAGAAGAAATTAAAAAGAATTCAGGAAGGTATCGTATTGAAAATGCAGGAATTAATTCGGAGTATTCTGATTATGGAACTTCATTTTATAAAAACACATTGGTTTTTACTTCTGCAAGAGATACCGGAGGCGTTTTTGTAAAAAAACACAATTGGACCAATCAATCCTACACTAATTTGTATGGAGCTGTAATTTCAGATAATGGTAACTTAGAAGCTCCGGTGAAATTTTCAAAAAAAATTGACTCTAAATTTCATGAGTCAACACCCGTATTTACTAACGATGGCTTAACAATGTATTTTACTCGTAATAATTTCTTAAATGGTAAAAAGGGTAGGGATAGTAATAAAACCATACTATTAAAATTGTATAAAGCTACTAAAATTGGAGATTCTTGGGGAAATATTCTCGAGTTACCTTTTAATAGTAACGAGTATAATTGTGCCCATCCTGCTTTAAGTCCTGATGAGAAAACACTATATTTTTCTTCAAATATGCCAGGTACGAAAGGACTTTCGGATATTTATAAAGTTGCAATACTTTCTGATGGCGCTTTTGGAACACCAGTTAATTTAGGAGGATCAATTAATACTGAAGCAAGAGAAACATTTCCTTTTATTTCAAATTCCAATGAATTGTATTTTTCTTCAGATGGACATCCTGGGCTAGGAGGATTGGATGTTTTTATTACGCAACTTAAAGAAGATGGAACACATGGAAAAATCAAAAATGTTGGAACTCCTGTTAATAGCAGTTCAGATGATTTTGCTTTTATTATGGATACCGCTACTAAAAATGGTTTCTTTAGTTCTAATAGAAAAGAAGATAATTTAGGATTTGATGATATTTATAAATGTACTGAAACAATTCCAGTGCCAAAAGATTGTCAACAAAGTCTTACAGGATTGCTAGTTGATGCAGAAACTAAATTACTTATGCCTGGCGTTAAAGTTGTATTGTATGATATTAATTATGTAAAAATCGATGAATTAACCACAGATCAAAATGGTAAATTTGATTTTAGTCAAGTTGCGTGTGAAACAAAATTCAGAATTCAATTTGAACAAAAGGAATATGCTTCAAAGGAAACCCTTGTCATTACTCCAAAAGATTCTGGAATTACAGATGTTTTAATTGAGTTAACACCAAATTTACAACCATTACAAGTTGGTAGAGATTTAAGAAAAACATTAGGTATTGATATAATTTATTTTGATATAGACAAATCAAATATTCGTCCAGATGCTGCTGTTGAATTAGCTAAAATATTGGAAGTCATGAAACAATATCCTACTCTTGAAATTGATGTACGTTCGCACACCGATAGTCGACAAACTTCAAAATATAATATAAGTCTGTCGGATAGAAGAGCAAAATCAACAATAAAGTGGTTAATAGAAAATGGTGTAGCGCCAAATAGATTAACAGGGAAAGGTTATGGTGAAACTCAATTGTTGAATAGTTGTGCAGATAATGTGCCTTGTACTGAAGAAGAACATCAAGCCAATAGAAGAAGCGAGTTTATAATAACAAAACTATAGTTTTTTATTCCTTTGCAAATAAAACACCCCAAATGTGAATACATTTGGGGTGTTTATTATACAAAAAATCCTTGATAATCATATGATTATCAAGGATTTTTGTGGTACCTCCAGGGATCGAACCAGGGACACATGGATTTTCAGTCCATTGCTCTACCATCTGAGCTAAGGTACCTTAACAATAAATAGTAGTACTACTTGTTCATTGCGGGTGCAAATATAGAATCTATTTTATATAATCCAAAACAATTTTTTAAAAAAATCAATTTGTATATTTGCCAAACTAAAACCATAATATGCTTTTAACTATTGATGTTGGGAATTCTAGAATTAAAGCGGCTGTATTTGAACAAGATAATCTAGTAGAATTGTTTATCATGGGTGAAAATGATGCCGTTCTTATTTTTTCTAAAATTTTCATAAAATATCCAAAAATTAAGTATGCCATTTATTCATCAGTTGGGAAATTAGACGATGAGGTTTTAAATACCCTACAAAAGCATGTTGCAACGCAAATTATTAATCATACTATAAAATTACCTTTTACGAATAACTACACCACACCAAAAACCCTTGGTATAGACCGCATGGTTCTTGCTGCCGGAGCAACATTAAAATATCCCAAACAAAACAGATTAGTTATTGATGTTGGTACTTGCGTTACTTATGATTTTATAGATCGGGAAAATTACTATTTGGGAGGAGCTATTTCGCCAGGTATCGCGTTACGGTATAAAAGTTTAAATGATTATACTCAAAACCTACCTTTATTAGAGTTAAATAGTACTGAAACTTTTATAGGAAATTCAACCGAAAATTCAATTCATAGCGGTGTTATCAATGGATTAACCTATGAAATTGAGGGCTTTATTTCCCAATATTTTCATAAATATCAGGATTTAACAGTAATTTTAACAGGAGGAGACGCAGAATTTTTGGCTAAAAGATTAAAAAGCACCATATTTGCCAATTCAAATTTCTTACTAGAAAGTTTACGTCTTTTATCAACTTATATAAATCAAAATGATTAAAAAAATTTCTGCGTTAGTACTACTACTAATTTCTTCAATTTCTTGGGCTCAAGACAATACGGCATCTCCTTATTCATATTATGGCTTAGGCGAAATCAAGTTTAAAGGAACTCACGACGTAAGAGCAATGGGTGGAGTTAGTATTTTTAATGATAGTATTCAATTGAATATAGCAAATCCGGCTTCTTTCTCAAGATTAAAAACTACTGCTTTTACCATAGGAGCAAATTCTTCTTTTTCAAAATTAAATACAAACGAAGTTACTGAAAAAGCACAACGCACAAATATTGATTATTTAGCCATTGGTTTTCCGTATGGTAAATTTGGATTTACTTTCGGAATAATGCCCTATTCGGCTGTTGGTTTTAAAATAGCAAACACAGCGACACAATCGGATAACACTGAACGAAGTATATTGAATTTAGGAAATGGAAACATTAATAAACTATATTTTGGTGCGGCATATAGTGTCACAAAAAAATTAAGTGTAGGTTTTGATTTGGGATATAATTTTGGAGATATTACCACAGAATATGTAGAGTCTATTTATTCTCCTTTTGTTTTGCAATTGCGAAGTAGAGAAAAAAACAATTCCAAAATCAGTGGAATTTCTTTAAATACAGGGTTTTTGTATAAAACTAAAATCAATTCAAAATTAGATTTAAATGCTGGTTTTACGTATCATCCTGAAGTAACATTGAGTTCTGAGAATGAGCGAAAAATTGCAACAATTATTTACAATATTAATGGAGCAGAATTAATAAGTGAGGAAAATACCATTCCAGTTAATGACACCAAATTAAAAATCCCAACTAAATTTAGTTTTGGTTTAGGGTTAAGCGAAAATAAAAAATGGGCGATTGGTTCAGAGTTGACTTTTGCCAACAATAATTCATTGACTAATCGATTTGGTCCGATTCAAAATGTATCCTACGAGAATTCAACAAAAGTTGCTATTGGGGGCTATTTCGTTCCAAAATATGATTCGTTTAATAACTATTTGAGTAGAATAATTTACCGTGGTGGATTTAGATATGAAAATACCGGATTGGTTCTTAATAATAAAAGTATCAATGATTATGCATTTACTTTTGGTTTAGGATTACCAGTAGGCCTTTCAAAAATTAATTTAGGAGTTGAGTTTGGAAAAAGGGGAACTACTACGAGTGGTTTGATTGAAGAAAACTATGTTAATGTAACTGTTGGGTTATCCTTAAGCGATATTTGGTTTATTAAAAGAAAAATAGACTAATTAATACATACTAAATGAAGGTTCAAAATTGCTTTATTTTCTTTTGCAAAAGTCTTGTAGTACTTATTACTATGCAAGTTCTTTTGTCTTGTGAAAGCGATTTGAAAAGAGTGCAAAAATTAACAGAAACCTCATTTGTGCCTTCTGGAGAAGTAGATACAATTAATCTAAAATATACCGATTCGGGTCGAATAAAATCAATTTTAAAGAGCCCGAAAATGTTAGAATATAGTACGGTTTATAATCCATTTACCGAATTTCCGAAAGGAATTCATTTAACCTTAATTGATGAAAATGAAAATAAGACTACAATAGTTTCTGATTATGCGATCTCATACAAAAAAACTAAAATTATAGATTTGCAAGGAAACGTAGTTATTACGGCTCATGACGGAAAAAAATTAGAAACTTCTCAATTATATTATGATCAAAAAAGCGAATGGTTTTTTACTGAAAAGCCTTTCAAATATTCTGATGAAGCGGGGGGTTATTTAGAAGGTCCGGGTGTTGATTTTAGTAAAGATTTTAAAATCTTCAATATGCAACGAAGTAACGGAGAAGTAAATACGATTGACTAATACCAACTAAAAAAATTAAGATGAACTATTTAAGACTTGTACAATATTTTTATCTAGCATTTGCCGCTTTTTTTGCCTACGATGCTTTTGCTAAATTTACAAATAAAGAAAGCTATTTATTGAGTATAATTATTGCAGCAGTTTCTCTAGGAATGTTTTTCTTTAGAAGACATTTTTATAATAAATATCAAAATCGAAAATAAAATCGAAAAAAATCTGTGAAAATGTGCTTTTTCTATTTTATTATTAAATAGATAATCGTATTTTCGCCCTCTGAAAAAAAATTAAACATAAATAAAAATGGCAGTTTTATCTAAAATTAGACAACGTTCATTCTTCCTAATTGTAATTATTGCATTAGCATTATTTTCATTTGTATTAGCAGATGTAATCAAAAGTGGAACTTTTGGAAGTAGCGCAAATAGTGTAGGAACTATTAATGGAACAGACATTTCCGCACAAGAATTCATGCAGCAAGTTGCAATGATGGAAAAGCAAGGTCAAGGTATGAGTAATACACAAGCAATTAATTCTGCTTGGGATCAAAAAGTAAGAAGCATTATTCTTGGTGAAGAATTTGAAAAATTGGGACTTGCAATTGGCAACGAACAATTAATCAACGTAATCAAACAAAATCCAAATTTTGCTCAAAATCAACAGTTTTTAAATGCTGCAGGTCAGTTTGACGAAAATAAATTCAAAGAATACATCAAGTCTTTAAAAAATGCACCAAATCAGGAACAATGGTTGCAATGGAAAGATTTTGAAAAAAATATCGAAACCTATGCTGTGGAGCAATTATACAATACAATGATTAAATCAGGTGTTGTGACTACTAAAGCTGAAGGTAAATTTTCTTACGAAATGGAAGCTATTAAAGCCGATTTTGATTATGTAACGGTTGCTTTTTCAACGGTTAACGATGATCAAGTTAAGGTTACTGATGATGAAATTGTAGAATACATGAAGAAAAACCCTAAAAAATATAAATCAGACAACACCAGAAGTATTGATTTTATTTTAGTGGAAAATAAACCATCTAAAGAAGATGAAGCTGCAATGTTAGAATCTATTTCAGGAGTATTAACAGGAAAAGTTGTTTATAACGAACAAACTAAAATGAATGATACATTACCTGGATTTAGAGCGGTTTCAAATGTGGGAGAGTTTGTAAATGCAAATTCTGATATCAAATTTGATTCTACTTATTTAGCAAAAAAAGACTTACCAGTTGACTTTCAAGAGCAATTATTTAATTTGCCAGCTGGAGCAGTTTTTGGACCTTATGTTCATAATGGACACCAATGTTTGTCAAGAATGATTGGTAGAAAAGCGAATGCTAGCGCAAAAGCAAGTCACATATTATTAGCTTTTAAAGGTGCTGAACGTTCATCGGCTACTAGAACAAAAGAAGAAGCTCAAAAATTAGCAAATGATTTATTGGCTCAGGCTAAAGCAAATCCTGGCAATTTCGCCATGCTAGCCATCACAAATTCAGATGATCCAGGGTCAAAAAATAATGGTGGAGAATATGATAATATTGCGCCAGGTCAAATGACTCCAAAATTCAATGATTTTGTTTTTAATAATCCAGTTGGAACAATGGGCGTGGTAGAAACAGAATTTGGTTTCCACGTAATGAAAGTTTCAGGTAAAAATGATGCTGTGTTATTAGGAACAATTGCTCAAAAAATTCAAGCCTCTGATGCTACAATTGATGTTGCTTATACAAAAGCAAGTCAATTAGAGTCTGGAGCATTAGAAAATAAAGATTTTGCTGCAGTAGCTAAAAAAGCTGGTTTAGTAGTTACTCCTGCAACGAATATCAAAGCTTATGACGAATTTGTTCAAGGCTTAGGATCTCAAAGAGAAATAGTTCGTTGGAGTTTTAATAAAGAAACTGAGGTTGGTGGAATAAAACGTTTTGAAGTACCTCAAGGATTTGTGGTTGCAAAATTAAAAGACATCAATGATTCGGGTTTACTTCCTTTGGATGTTGCAAAACAATCTGTAGAACCAATCCTTAAAAATCAGAAAAAAGCTGAAATCATCAAGAAAAAAATGAATGGAAATTCATTAGATGCTGTTTCAAAAGCATCGGGTGCTACTGTTTTAACTGCAACGGGTGTTACTATTAAAAACCCTATCATTCCTAATGTAGGTATGGAATCTAAAGTTGTTGGAAAAGCATTTGGATTAGCCGCAGGAAAAACTTCTAAAATTATTGAAGGAACTAGCGGTATGTTTATGATTAGAACTAAGAATGTTGTTAAAGCACCTGCAGTTTCTGATTATACAACTTACATCACCCAAGACAAATCTCAAAATCAATCTTACGCTTCGTCAAAAGCATACACTGCTATAAAAGATAAAGCAGATATTAAAGATAACAGAGCAAATTTCTAACAAGAAATTATTTATAAAAAAAAGAGCTGATAATTTCAGCTCTTTTTTTATGTCTTAATCTCAAAGTAAATTTTATAAGTAAAAAAATAAAACGCAACGATGTAACTGATTGCGTTTTTATAACATATAGGAGGGCTGCAGTTAATCGTTTAACTTTAACACAGCCATAAACGCTTCTTGAGGAATTTCTACGTTACCCACTTGACGCATTCGTTTTTTACCTTTTTTCTGTTTTTCTAATAATTTACGTTTACGAGAAATATCACCACCATAACATTTTGCGGTTACATCTTTACGTAATGCTTTAATGGTTTCACGGGCAATAATTTTTGCTCCAATAGCCGCTTGAATCGGAATATCAAACTGTTGTCTTGGGATTAATTCTTTTAGCTTTTCACACATTTTTTTTCCAATGTAAAACGCATTACTGTCATGAATTAAAGCCGAAAGCGCATCAACGGATTGTGCATTTAATAATACATCTAGTTTTACTAATTTTGATTCGCGCATTCCTATTGGGTGGTAATCAAATGAGGCATATCCTTTAGAAACGGTTTTTAATCGATCATAAAAATCAAACACGATTTCTGCAAGTGGCATATCGAAATTCAATTCCACTCGCTCGGTAGTTAAATAGGTTTGGTTGGTAATTACACCACGTTTTTCGATACATAAACTCATCACATTTCCTACGAAATCTGATTTTGTTATTATAGTTGCTTTAATGTAAGGTTCTTCAACTCTGTCTAATTTTGAAGGTTCGGGCAAATCTGAAGGATTATTTACAATTAAAATTGTTTCAGGTTCTTTCTTAGTATACGCATGATAGGAAACGTTTGGAACAGTAGTAATTACCGTCATGTCAAATTCGCGTTCTAAACGCTCCTGAATGATTTCCATGTGTAACATTCCTAGGAATCCACAGCGGAAACCAAATCCTAAAGCTGCCGAACTTTCTGCAGTAAACACCAATGAAGCATCGTTTAACTGTAATTTTTCCATAGAAGCACGCAAGTCTTCATAATCTTCAGTGTCCACCGGATAAATTCCTGCAAAAACCATTGGTTTTACATCTTCAAAACCTTGAATCATATTGGTAGTTGGCGTTTTAGCATCGGTTACGGTGTCTCCAACTTTTACTTCTTTTGCTTCTTTTATTCCCGAAATTAAATAGCCTACATCTCCAGTTGAAATAACGTCTTTTGGCACTTGATTTAATTTCAAAGTTCCTACTTCGTCGGCAAAATATTCATTGCCTGTTGCCATGAATTTAATTTTTTGACCTTTTCTGATTTCACCGTTTTTTACACGGAAAATAACTTCAATTCCACGAAACGGATTATAATGTGAATCAAAGATTAAGGCCTGTAAAGGTTCTTCAACATTTCCTTTTGGCGCAGGAATTTTTTCAATTATGGCTGCCAAAATATTTTCAACACCAAAACCTGTTTTTCCAGAAGCATGAATAATATCTTCTAATTTACAACCTAATAAATCGATAATATCATCACTAACTTCCTCAGGATTAGCACTTGGTAAATCTACTTTGTTTAAAACTGGGATAATTTCCAAGTCATTTTCTAAAGCCAAATATAAATTTGAAATGGTTTGTGCCTGAATACTTTGTGCCGCATCAACAATTAACAATGCCCCTTCACAAGCGGCAATAGAACGAGAAACTTCATACGAAAAATCCACGTGACCTGGCGTATCAATTAAGTTTAAAATATATTTTTCACCTTTATAGGTGTATTCCATTTGAATGGCGTGACTTTTTATGGTAATACCACGTTCGCGTTCTAAGTCCATGTTATCTAATAACTGTGCTTTTTCTTCACGAGCTGTAACGGTTTGTGTTGCGCCTAATAAACGATCTGCCAACGTACTTTTTCCGTGGTCAATGTGTGCAATAATGCAAAAATTTCTAATGTTTTTCATTCTTCAAGTTCAATGTCAAGTTCAAATATCAATAGCAATTCTTTCGAACAATTAATCTACAAATATAAACTAAAGTTTTGATTGTTAATAGAAGAAACTAGTAGTTGAATCGATAAAAATTCAAAAATCTTCAATCGAAAATCTTCAATCAAAAATCTTGTCGTATTTTTGCAAAAAAATTGCTGCATCATGCCAAAAATTGGTAACATCATATTACCTGATTTTCCTTTATTATTAGCGCCGATGGAAGACGTGAGTGATCCGCCATTTCGTCGTTTGTGCAAATTACATGGTGCCGATTTAATGTATTCTGAATTTATTTCTTCGGAAGGATTGATTCGGGATGCTGTGAAAAGCAAACAAAAGCTCGATATTTTTGATTATGAACGCCCTGTGGGAATTCAAATTTTTGGAGGAGATGAAGAAGCCATGGAGATGTCTTCACGAATTGTCGATGCGGTACAACCTGATTTGGTCGATATTAATTTTGGTTGCCCCGTAAAAAAAGTGGTGTGCAAAGGAGCAGGAGCAGGGGTTTTAAAAGATGTAGATTTGATGATTCGCTTAACAAAAGCGGTTATCAAAGGAACAACGCTTCCGGTAACGGTAAAAACACGCTTGGGTTGGGATGACAATTCGATCAACATAGATGAGGTTGCTGAGCGTTTGCAAGACATTGGCGTTCAAGCCTTAACGGTTCACGCGCGAACACGAGCACAAATGTATAAAGGACATTCGGACTGGTCACACGTTCAGCGAATTAAAGAAAATCCTAGAATTTCAATGCCTATTTTTGGAAATGGTGATATCGATTCGCCTGAAAAAGCATTGGAATACAAAAATAAATATGGTTTAGACGGCATGATGATTGGCCGTGCTGCGATTGGTTATCCTTGGATTTTTAATGAAATAAAACACTATTTTGCTACGGGTGAAAAATTAGCCGCTCCCAGTATGGATGACCGAATTGAAGCCGCAAAAAATCACTTAATTTGGAGTGTTGAATGGAAAGGCGAGCGTTTAGGTATCAATGAAATGCGCCGTCATTATACGAATTATTTCAAGGGCATTCACGGTTTTAAAGAATATAAACAAAAATTGGTCACCACAGACGGTATCAATCAATTATTGGATGTATTTACTGAAATTGAGCAGGTGTATGCGGATTATGTTTTTCAGGAATAGTAAATGTTACCCATGATACACTCTAGAAAAAACAATTTTACCGTCCTTAATTTCTAAAACTTCGGCTATTAGCATATCTGCTTCGCCTTCGACTTGTCTAATGTATTCCATAAACACTCGATCTGAGTTGGCGGTTAACGAAGTTACTTTGTAATGTAATGTTGGTAATCGATCAAAAGCGTCTTGCCACCAAACACGCATTGCTTCTTTTCCAATGATTAATCCATTCGTTTCAGGTTGACGAATCTTTAATTTCGGACTAAAATGTTGGGCTTCATCGTCGTATAACGCCAATAATTTCTCAAGATTTTTTGTATTGAACGCATCAAACCATCTAAGGGCAATTTGTTGTAATTGATTAGGCATAAAGTTTAAATTTAAACGCAAAGAGCGCTAAGTTTTTCGCAAAGTTCGCACAGATTACTAAATAAAAAAAGACACATAAAAAATTCTATGTGTCTGTATGTTTTAAAAAATAGGGTTACGAATTTTTAAGGTTGATGATTTCTTGTTCGGTTAAGAAACGCCAATCGCCTCTTGGTAAATTTTTCTTGGTCAAACCAGCAAAAGTTACACGGTCAACTTTTAAAACATCATATTTTAAGTGTTCGAAAATTTTACGAACCACTTTCACATTAGACGTTTTCATTTTAATCCCAATTTCGCTTTTTGGTTGGTCTTCGATATACGTAATTTCTTCCACAAAAACCTTGTGGTCGTCAATCATTAATCCTTTTTGAATACGTTCTAAATCTTCGTATTTTAAGTTTTTATCTAAAGTCACTTGATATACTTTAGACGAACGTTGATTGGGAACGGTGAATTTTTGAACAATTTCAGTATCATTGGTAAACAACAACAAGCCTGTAGTGGTTTTATCCATTCTTCCTACCGGTATTAAATTTGCTTTTGAAGCATTTTTAACCAAGTCTAATACATTTGCTGAACCTATTGCATCATCACCTGCTGTAGAAAAGTTCTTAGGTTTATTTAATAGAATGTATTCTTTCTTTTCGGGTGTAATGTTAACGCCGTCAAACTGCACCACATCAGTTAGTTTAACGCGATGTCCCATTTCGGTAATAACTTCTCCGTTTACTTTTACATTACCACTTTGAATGTAGATATCAGCATCTCTTCGACTACACATTCCTGAATTAGAAATGTAGCGATTTAAGCGCATTTCGTCTGGATTTGAAGGTCTTTTAGGTGATTTGGGTGCTTTAGGCGCTTCTTTAGCAGCTTCAGGTTTTGTGGTAAATTTAGAAGGCGCTTTTCTAACAGGAGCATTTCCTCTTGAATTGCTGGATTTTTTGTATCCTCCTTGTCTTGCGGAACCCGGACGGCTTTTATCGTTATCTTGATGACGTGACATAATTGTAAACAAATTTCGGCAAAGATATAACTAATATGTTGAAATCAATTTTTTTCCGTGTATCAAAACGGAAGGTTCGATGAGAATTATGCAAAACACCCCCGATACAATAATGACTTTTAATAAAAAATGAAGTTTTAAAAATTCGGTTTTAGAGCTTGATTTCCATAACAACATCACAAAAAACAATAGCATAATCATGCTAAGGTAAAAGTAACTATCCATGTAGCCCACATCGTAAATTTCGATTAAGAAATATACAGGAATTATGGTGCAAAAAGTTAAAATTGTAATGATTGATTTGGTCATTTTTTCACCAAAAACTACAGGAATTGTCTTATAATCGGTAATTAAATCGCCCTCAATATTTTCTAAATCTTTAATCATTTCACGAATTAAAATTAGTAAAAACAAGAAGAGTGCATTCGCAAAAATTACTTCGTAAAAGTTTTTATAATACATTAAAATTCCAAAAAAAGGCAAAACTGCTAAAACGGATGCTGTAATGTTTCCAACTAGAAATATTTTTTTCAACTTATGCGAATAAAACCAAATTAAGAAAATATAGGTTGAAAAAAATAAAATCGCTCGCCACGAAATGAAAAACATCAAAAATGCCACAATAAAGTTTATAGTAAAATACACTTTCAGCTTAGTTTCTTGACTTACTAATCGGTCAATCATCGCTTTTTTAGGCCGATTGATTAAATCCTTTTTTGCATCATAAAAGTTATTGATAATGTATCCCGAAGCAATAGTGAGAGTAGAAGCTATTACGATTAAAAATAACCGCCAATCCAAAATAATATCCAAAGCTCTTTTTTCAGGTGCCAAAATAAATATAGCGGAAAGATATTGTGCTAAAACAATCACCCAAATGTTATATCCTCTAATTACAGAAAAGAGGCTTGCAATTTTTTTTAGCGTTACTTTGAATTTACGAGTAAGCATTTCTCTTTTGGTTTTAGGTTATGGGTTATCGGTGAAGGGTAATAATGGTGAATTTTATACTCAAACCTAATCCCTTTTTTCTAATCCCTTTTGCCTATTTAAAAGTTATAAACTACTTCTAATTTATAGTCTTTTAAGGATTCTTTTGCTTTATCTAAATCGTGAGTAAATCCTAAAATATAACCGCCACCACCAGAACCACATAATTTTAGATAGTAGTCGTTAGTGTCGATTCCTTTTTGCCATATTTGATGAAATTGCTCGGGAATCATTGGTTTAAAGTTGTTTAACACTACTTTAGATAATTGTTTGGTATTTTCTAATAACGATTTTACATCGCCGCGCAAGAAATTTTCCACACAAGCATCGGTATATTTAATGAATTGCGATTTCAACATCGTTCGGAAACCGTTATCTTTTAGGTTTTCCATAAAAATAGAAACCATTGGAGCGGTTTCACCCACAATTCCTGAATCTAATAAAAATACAGCGCCTTTTCCTTGCGTGCTTTGTGTTGGAATTCCGGTTGCTTCAATATTATCTTTCGAATTAATTAAAATGGGAATACTCAAATAACTATTTAATGGATCTAAACCCGAACTTTTTCCATGGAAAAAAGATTCCATTTGGGCAAAAATCGTTTTCAATTGTACTAATTTTTCACGCGTTAAATTTTCTAAAACCGTGATTTTATCATTCGCATATTTATCATAAATAGCAGCCACTAAAGCGCCACTACTTCCAACGCCATATCCTTGTGGAATGCTCGAATCAAAATACATACCGCTGTTTACATCTTGCTTTAAAACTGTCAAATTGAACGTTACCAACTCAGGTTGTTCCGCTTGTAATTGCTCTAAATAAGTAACAAACTTTTTCAAACTTTCGTTTGATTTAATTGCAATTTCAGACGAATTATCCTCTTTCTTTAAAGCACCATTATAGAAATTATAAGGAATTGAAAGTCCTTTCGAATCTTGGATAATTCCATATTCTCCGAAAAGTAATATTTTTGAATAAAAAAGCGGTCCTTTCATATTATTTAATTGACAATTAATAATGAATAATTGATAATTATTTATTTTTTGAAGTATTGATTATACTAGTAAGCAATTTCAATATTTCTATAATTTTATATTTTACATTTTGAAACTCTTCATCGGTTAAATAATTCGTTTCAAACAACAAATCTAACCAATATTCTGTTTCATTTGCTTCTTTCAGTGAAATCGATAACTTATGAATAAAGTCTGCTTTGCTTTGTGCATGCTCTGATTCTCTTACATTAGCTCCAATGGATGTTCCTGAACGCAACAATTGTTTGGATAAAACAAATTCCTTTTTATCTACCAAGGATTTATAAAGGTACACTATTTCTTTAGCAAATTCAAAAGATTTTTCTTTAATAACATTTTTCTTCTCCATTATCAATTGTTAATTATTCATTATCAATTGACTTCCATTCCCAATTTCATCACAAATATACTGACCATTTTGGCAATATTCAATTAACTCATTCTGAATAAATTGCAATACGTGTTCTTTCACATTTTCAGGATATAAAACATGCACATTGGCACCTGCATCTAACGTAAAACAAACCGGAATTTGCGTTTCGTTTCTATATTTCCAAATTTTATTGATAATTTCTAACGTATTGGGTTTCATCAAGATAAAATAGGGCATTGAAGTCATCATCATAGCGTGTAAGGTCAATGCTTCACTTTCTACAATTTTGATGAATTCTGCTACATTTCCTGAGGATAAAATTGCTTTTATTTTAGATAAATTTTCATGTGCTTGAGTAAAACGTCTTTTCGCAAACGGATGATTGTGCATTAAATCGTGCCCAACAGTACTTGAAACTTGTTTTTCGCCTTTATCTACTAATAAAATTGTGTCTTGATAGTTTTTGAAGTTAGAATGAATTGCTGAAAATTCGACTCCAAATAAATCTGAACTTCCTGAAATTTCAGCATGATTGCCCCAAACCACCACTTCTCCTTTAATACTTCGGCATGCACTTCCACTTCCTAATCGTGCCAAAAATGAAGCTTTTGCATAAAAATAGTCATCTGAAATCGACGGATTAATTGCTTTTTCTAAACTCATGATATTCATCGCTAAAGCTGCCATTCCAGATGCTGAAGAAGCAATTCCTGAACTATGAGGAAAGGTATTTTGGGTGTCTATTTTAAAGTGATATTCTTTTAAAAATGGGCAAAATTGCTCGATTCTTTCAAAGAATTTTTGAATTTTTGGTTTGAAATCTTCTTTTGGTTTTCCTTCAAACAATAATTCAAATGAAAAAACATTGTTTTCCGATTTTTTAACTACTTCTAATTTTGTAATTGTTTTACAATTGTTTAACGTAAAACTTATCGATGGATTGGCTGGAATTTGTCTTTCTTTTTTCCCCCAATATTTCACTAAAGCAATATTACTAGGGGCACTCCATTCAAAAATTGCGGATTCAATGGATTGAAATGAAGTTGCGATAAAATCTTTTTCAAGAAGCATAGCTAAAATTTTGACAAAAATACCTATTTTGATTGATTTGTTCCCTTGATATTTCGTTAATTTGCTTATAAAATTATAAAAATGACAAAATATTTGCGAATAATCAACATGGTCATGGTTTGTTTAGCTGTTGGATATTTATCCAGTAAAGTAACACAAGCCAGTATTGAAACGTGGTATCCGATGATAAAGAAACCAATTTTTAATCCGCCAAATTGGGTTTTTGCACCCGTTTGGACACTTTTATTTATATTGATGGGAATTTCCAGCGGACTTATTTGGAATCAAATGGCTGTTAAAATGCCTTTGGTTAAAAAAGGGATGTTATTTTTTATAATTCAATTAGCGTTAAATGCACTTTGGTCTTATATTTTCTTTGGATTGCACAATTTTTTATTGGCCTTAGTAGAAATAGTTGTACTCTGGTTAATGATTTATGAAACGTATCATGTATTCAAGCAAATTGATAAAAAAGCAGCTTATTTATTGATTCCTTATATGGTATGGGTAGGTTTTGCAACGATTTTAACAGCTAGTATTTTTTGGTTGAATAGATAACTATTTTAACGCAAAGTCTGGCAAAGTTTTTTCGCAAAGTACAATAAGACCTTTTAACCATATTAGATTTATAAGTTCATATAAGATTATTACAACCTTGTGTTCTTAGTACATTCCTAGTGAGCTTAGTGGTTGAAGAAGTTTATTTTCCAATATTCTCGGACACAATAAATCCACTAGTCCAAGCATTTTGGAAGTTGAAACCACCTGTTATTGCATCGATGTTTAAAATTTCACCTGCAAAATATACGTCTGGTAAAATTTTGCTTTCCATGGTTTTGAAGTTGACTTCTTTTAAATCAATTCCGCCGGCAGTTACAAATTCTTCTTTAAAGGTGCTTTTTCCGTTGACGTGAAATTCGCCGTTTGTAAGTTGTTCGATTAACGAATGGAGTTGTTTTTTAGTTATATCTGCCCATTTTGTTTCTTCTGAAATTCCAGCAGCAAAAACTAGGTTTTCCCAAAGACGTTTTGGTAATTCAAAATGAGCATATTTGGTCACTAATTTTTTAGCATGTTCTTCTTTGATGTCTTTCAATAACTCGATTGCTTCCTCAAAAGTAGTTTCGTTCAACCAATTCACTTGAATGGCAAACTGGTATTTCTTTTCGGCTAACTCTCTCGCACCCCACGCTGAAAGTCTCAAAATTCCTGGGCCACTCATTCCCCAGTGAGTAATTAATAAGGGACCCGATGCTTCTAGTTTGGTTTTTTTGACTTTAACGGAAGCTAAAGCTGAAAGTCCCATTAAATCTTTAATTCGAGGATCTTTGATATTAAACGTAAACAACGATGGAACGGGTTCGATTATGGAATGACCTAAATTTTGTAACAATTCCCACATTTTAGGATTACTTCCTGTTGCCATTACTATTTTTTCACAAGTAAAAACCTCTTGAGTTGTTGTTATTTTCCAATGGGTTTCGGTTTTGTATAATTCTTGAACACTATGATTTGTTAAGACGTCTATTTTTTGTTTTTTTATTGCTTCTTGAAAACAATCAATTATGGTTTGAGACGAATCGGAAACTGGAAACATTCTTCCATCATCTTCAATTTTTAGTTCTACGCCACGTTTTTCAAACCATTCGATGGTATCTCCCGAACAAAATTGATGAAAGGGTCCTTTTAATTCCTTTTCGCCACGAGGATAAAATTTTACTAAATCATTGGGTACAAAGCACGCATGAGTAACATTACATCTTCCTCCACCCGAAATGCGCACTTTTTCTAATACGTTTTTTCCACGTTCTAGTAGGGCTATTTTATGGTTTGAATTTTTTTCGGCGATGTTAATGGCAGTAAAATAACCAGCAGCGCCTCCACCAATAATGATAATGTCGTATTTTGAATTCAATGGATTTGTTTTTTGCAAATATCGGTTAAATTTTAAAATAAAAAGTCCCGCTTTGGATAAGCAGGACTTTAAAATTGTATGTTAACTATTATTCAGTTAGAAAAAATGAATTTCATTTTTTCTGCCCCAAAAAAGGTTAATACTATTTTGGGGTATTTTTATGGCTCAACTTGTAACATTTTATAGATTTGTTCTACTTATAGTTTATAGCTCAATATTTATGCTTTTATATTTACGTTTACTTTCAGAAAGTTTCAGCTTTGCAATCAATGCTTTGCGCAATAATAAATTGCGTACGCTTCTTTCATTGTTAGGAGTTACCATCGGAATTTTTTCAATTATTGCGGTCTTAGCGGCAGTAGATTCTATGGATAAGAAAATTAAAGAAGATTTAAGCGATATGGATATGAATACCGTATACCTTATGAATTTTTCTTTTGGCCCATCTGAAGTGCCTCGCTGGAAACGCGAACAATTTCCAAAAGTAACGTATGATGAGTTTGAGTTTTTGAAAAAAAGTATTCCTAGTATTGAAAAAATTTCGTTCAATTTTTTTGCCCGAAACGAAAGTGTAAAATTTGAATCCAAAACAGTTAATTCAATACGCGTCAAACCTTCTACCGAAGATTTTTTTGATATTGAACCGATAAAAATAGAAACCGGTCGCTTGTTTAATGGAGCCGAGTCAAACTCAGGAAGTCCAGTAATTGTAATTGGAAGTGAAGTGGCAAATGGCTTGTTTGAAAATACGGATCCTATTGGAAAGAAAATACGTTTATACGGACAAAAACTTACCGTTATTGGTGTGTTAAAAAAACAAGGTCAAGGCATGTTTGGTGATAGTAATGACGTTGCAGTATTTTTTCCTGTAAATTTTTTGAGAAGAATGTATGGTGATGAAAATGATGCGTTGCGCGCTGCTATTTTAATTAAACCTGAGAAAGGAATTGATATCGAAGAATTTAAAGCCGAATTAGCTCAAAAATTAAGAGTGCATAGAGGTGTTAAAACCGGTGAAATTGATAATTTTTTCATGAATGTTCTTTCTGGGTTTACCGATTTTATTGACAATATTGTGGGTCAAATGAACGCCATTGGATGGGGTATCAGTGCATTTTCACTGTTAGTCGGGGGATTTGGAATAGCCAATATTATGTTTGTTTCGGTAAAAGAGCGGACTAATTTGATAGGAATTCAAAAAGCATTAGGTGCGAAAAATAAATTCATTTTATTCCAATTTTTAATTGAAGCCGTTATTTTATCATTAATTGGGGGTTTGATAGGAATGTTTCTGGTATGGGTAATAGCAATCATTTTATCCAGCACATTAGATTTCGAATTTGTATTAAGCGCTTCAAACATGCTATTGGGTTCTGGTTTAGCCGCTTTTATTGGATTAATAGCCGGAATTATACCTGCCATTTCAGCTTCAAAATTAGATCCTGTAGAAGCGATACGAAGCGGAATGTAACACTCTTTTTTGTATATTTGGAGACTAGATATTTCCAAATTGAAAAAACAATTCATAAGTTTTCTTTTGCTGTTCTTGTTGATGGCCCCTGCTGCAGTAACCTATATTTGGTTACAGCACAGAAAAGCTGTTGTAAGAAAAGAAGTAAAATGGAAAATGATTGCTGGAATTGATAAAAGCGAATTGGTATTCTTTCAATTTTCTAAAAAAGAAAGTCAAACAAAATTAAAATGGAAACATTCTAAAGAATTTGAATTCAATGGAGAAATGTATGATGTTGTTAAAAAAATCACGTCATCAGATACTATTCAATATTGGTGTTGGTGGGATCATGAAGAAACCAAATTGAGTAAACAATTGTCTAAATTATTAGTTGGAGCTTTTCAATCAGACGTTCCTTCCAAAGACAAAAAACAAGAAATAGTTACTTTTTACAAATCATTATTTTGTTCGGAAGTTTTTAGCTGGAACCCTATTTTTAATACTGTTAGTAATACTATCAATGTTTGTTTTAATGACAATTATAAATTTATTGTTACTTCAATTAATGCTCCACCTCCCGAATTAGTTTAGATTTTATTCAATTTTACACAATACTATTCTATCAGATAACTAGGTTTATTTGATGGATAGGTTTGTATTTTAATTACAAATAAAATTTAAATAAATGAATAAATACATTCAATATATAATGTTATTGTGTGTTGGTTTTTCATTTTCTCAAACGAAAAATGACACGGTAAAATCAATATCTGAATTATCAGAATTGGTGATTTCCGCAAAATTACCAACCGATTATTCAAAATTAGCCAATCAAGTTTTTGCAATTTCTGCCAAACAAATTGATTTTCAAAATTTTCAAAGTACTGCAGAATTACTTTCAAATTCGGGAGCACTTTTTGTTCAGAAATCTCAACAAGGAGGAGGAAGTCCTGCAATTAGAGGTTTTGAGGCAAGTCGTGTCTTGCTTTTAGTAGACGGAGTAAGAATGAATAATTTAATTTTCAGAGCCGGACATCTTCAAAATGTGATTACAGTCGATGAAAGTATGTTAGAAAATGTTGGCATTTTTTATGGACCAACTTCGACTCTTTTTGGAAGTGATGCCTTAGGCGGAACTGTTGCAATGACAACAAAACGCGCTAAGTTTTTAAACGAGACTAAAAATAAATTTACGGGAGGAATTAATACACGCTATAGCTCGGTTAATAAAGAAAAATCAATAGCTTTTACTCTAAATTATGCAGCAACAAATTTTGCTGCATTATCCATTTTATCATTTAATGATTTTGGTGATTTAAAAATGGGAAAAGAAAGAAATCATAATGGTGATTATTTTGGCGAAAGGCCTACTTATGTTACTACGGTAAATGGTGTTGACCAATTGAATAGTAGCAACGATAAATATACACAAGTAGGTTCTGGTTATAAGCAATATAATTTTTTACAAAAGTTTGCTTACAAAACATCATCTGGATTTGAACACGGATTAAATCTTCAATTTTCAACTTCCTCCGATATTAATCGTTATGACAGATTAACAGAAACTGCCGGAAGTGGTTTGAAGTTTTCGGAGTGGTATTATGGACCTCAACAACGTGTTTTAGGAGTATATTCACTAAGTAAAGAAAAAGCCCTATTAGGAAGTGATTTAAAGTTGAATGTTGCATATCAAAATGCAAAAGAAAGCCGTCATAACAGAAGCTTTGGCAATTATAATTTGCAAAACAGAAATGAGAATGTAATGATGTATTCAGTAGGTTTTGATTTAGATAAAAAATTCACAAAAGGCGAATTATTTTATGGGTTTGAATCTTATTTTGAAACCTTGAATTCTACAGCATTTGCAAATAACATTAATACAGGTGTTAGAACAGATTTAGATACTAGATATCCAAATGGCGACAACAACATGATGCGTAATGATGTGTATGTTTCTTATAATGAAAAAATCTCTGAAAAAACGGTTTGGAATGCCGGTGCTAGAATTGGATATACTACGTTGAAAAGTACAATAGCATATGACACATTTTTTTCGCTCCCATTTACTAGTATTTCACAAGGTAATTTTACCTACAGCGGAACTTTTGGAATTGTTCATAAAACATCAAATAATTTTACTTTAAAAGCGAATGTAGCTTCTGGTTTTAGAGCGCCAAATGTTGATGATTTAGCAAAGATATTTGAATCTGCAGCAGGTATAATAATTGTTCCTAATAAAGATTTAAAACCTGAGAAAACACTTACGGCCGATTTTGGTTTTGTAATTCAATCTGATTCCAAAAAAATAAAATTTGAAAACACCTATTTTTATACCCGATTATATGATGCCATTGTAACCGATGAATTTTTGTATAACGATCAAAGTACTGTTCTTTATGATGGAACTACAAGTCAGGTCTTTGCAAATCAGAACAAAGGAAAAGCTTTTATTACTGGAGTTTCTACAAATTTTTCGGCTGAAATTATACCTAGTTTATTATTAAATGCAAACTTTAATTACACATTAGGTAGAGTAATAGAAAATGGAAATAAATCTCCTTTAGATCATATTTCGCCTTACTTTGGAAAAATCGGTATAACTTATTCAAAAAGTTGGGCAAATTTTGAAGCTTATCTGCTCTATAACGGCAAAAAAGAGGCAAGTGATTATTCAACAAGCGGTGAAGATAATGCTCAGTATGCTCCAGTGGGAGGGATGCCTGCTTGGGAAACCTATAATTTTAAAACAGGATTTAATGTGTATAAAGGGACAACGCTTTTTGTAGGTATTGAGAATCTTTTAGACACGCAGTACCGCGTTTTTGCTTCAGGAATTAATGCTCCAGGAAGAAATATTTATGGCGGATTGAAGTATAACTTTTAAATAAGTATTCTTAAAAAAAATCCCGTTAGTAATTCTAACGGGATTTTTTATTATCTAACTTCTTGATTCTGAATTAAATCAATATACAAGTTGATTTTATCTTTCAGCTCTTTTCTAGGAGAAATAAAGTCTAAAAATCCATGTTCTAATAAAAATTCTGAGGTTTGAAATCCTTCTGGCAACTCTTTACCGGTCGTGTCTTTTACTACTCTAGGTCCAGCAAAGCCAATTAAAGCTCCAGGTTCGCCAATATTAATATCGCCAAGCATAGCATAAGAAGCTGTTGTTCCCCCAGTTGTTGGATCTGTACATAACGAAATGTAAGGTATTTTTGCTTCTGCTAATTGAGCCAGTTTTGCCGAAGTTTTTGCTAATTGCATTAACGAATAGGCTGCTTCCATCATACGCGCTCCTCCCGATTTTGAAATCAAAACAAAAGGAACGTTATTTTTAATACAATAATCAATTGCTCTCACGATTTTTTCACCCACAACAGCACCCATTGAACCACCAATGAACGCAAAATCCATACAGGAAACCACAAGCTCTTTCCCTTTAGATTTTCCTACTGCTGTTCTAATCGCATCATTCAATTTGGTTTTACCCATCACATCCTTTAAACGATCACTGTATTTTTTAGTGTCTTCAAATTTTAATGGATCTTTTGAAGTTAGTTTTGCATCTAGCTCTTTAAATTCATTATTGTCGAATAAAATTTCAAAATATTCTTTACTACCAATGCGCACATGATAATCGTCTTCGGGACTTACCCAAAGGTTTCTCGCCAATTCATCTTGGTCAATAATTTTACCTGTTGGCGATTTGTACCACAATCCTTTAGGAACATCTTTTTTGTCCTCGGTTGCAGTTGTAATTCCTTTTTCTTTTCTTTTAAACCAAGCCATAATTTATTGTATAATGCATATTGTATAATTGTATGTTGTAAGTTCGTTTTCAGTTTTACATTATACAACTTTACAATATACAGTTTTTATAAAGTGTTTACGTTATTCAAATCGGCAAAAGCTTGTTCTAATCTTGTGTTGAACGTTACTTCTCCTTCACGAACCCATTTTCTTGGGTCGTAGTGTTTTTTATTTGGACTGTCAGCTCCATCTGGGCTTCCAATTTGTGTTCTTAAGTAATCAACTTTATTTACCATATAATCACGAATTCCTTCCGTAAACGCAAATTGTAAATCAGTATCAATGTTCATTTTAATAACTCCGTATCCAATAGCTTCTCTAATTTCTTCAATTGTAGAACCTGATCCTCCGTGGAAAACAAAATCTACTGGATTATTTCCTGTATTGAATTTATTTTGAACGTATTCTTGCGAATTTTTAAGAATTTTTGGAGTCAATTTTACATTTCCGGGTTTGTAAACGCCATGAACATTTCCAAAGGAAGCTGCAATGGTAAATCTCGGACTTACTTTCATCAATTCTTCATAAGCATAAGCTACTTCTTCTGGTTGTGTATATAATTTTGAGCTATCTACATCTGAATTGTCAACTCCATCTTCTTCACCACCTGTTATTCCTAATTCAATTTCTAAAGTCATGCCCATTTTGCTCATTCTTTCTAAATATTTTTTAGAAATTTCAAGATTTTCCTCAATAGGCTCTTCAGATAAATCAATCATGTGCGAACTAAATAACGATTTTCCAGTTTCGGCAAAATGTTTTTCAGAAGCATCTAATAATCCATCAATCCAAGGTAATAAATTTTTCGCACAATGATCGGTATGTAAAATAACGGTTGCTCCATAAGCTTCAGCTAAAGTATGAATGTGTTTTGCACCTGCAACAGCTCCTAAAATAGCCGATTTTTGGTGATCATTAGACAATCCTTTTCCAGCATTAAACTGTGCGCCACCATTTGAAAATTGAATGATAACAGGCGCATTTAATTTAGCTGCGGTTTCTAAAACACCGTTGATCGTACTTGATCCTACAACGTTTACAGCGGGTAAAGCAAATCCTTTTTGCTTTGCATAGTTAAAAATTTCTTGCACTTGATCTCCGGTAGCAACACCTGGCTTAATATTGTGACTCATAGTTGTATGTTTTTATTATAAGAATGCAAAAATAAGAATTTATAAAATTAGAATGGATAATTAATTCCAAAATTTAGTACTGTTTTTCCAAAGTTAATTCCTCTAAACCAGCGATCTTGTGTTTCACGAGCCGGATCATAGGTTTTGTAGCCTAAATCAAATCGGAAGACAAAAAAATCAAAATCATATCTAAATCCGATACCTGAACCTATTGCAATATCTTTTAAAGAGACAATTCCGTTAAACGTATAATTTTCATCTTCTACATTATCTAATACGTTCCAAATATTTCCTGCGTCTACAAAAAACGCACTGTATAAATTTCCGCCAATTCTAAATCTAAATTCGGTACTAAAGGCTAATTTTAAATTGGCTTCATTAAAATCTAAAACGCCACCACTTCTTCCTGGACCTAAACTATAGGCTTGCCAACCTCTATTGTCGTTAGATCCTCCTGAAAAATAACTTCGTGAAAACGGAATGGAATTTGCATTTCCATAGGGTATTGCAATTCCTGCAAAAGAACGCATCGCTAAAGTGTTTTTCTTGCCAAAATCCCAATGTTTTACAAAATCAACTTCGGTTTTGATGTATTGAGAATACTCAATTCCAAATATTTTTTGAGCGCCATCCGCACTCGTTTGGTCAGTTAAATTTAAACCTTTTCCCAGTAAAGAAAGCACGTTTCCTGCTGATTCTAGCTTTGCTTTAAAATTGTAATAATTCCGATCCGTGAGGTTGTTTTTAGTAGATTTATTAAACACAAAACTAGAAGAAACAATCATGTTATCTTCAATCAAACGTATTCTGCGTTCTCCAATACTGCGAATAATTTTAAATTCTTCATCAGCAGACGTTAAAATAGGATTGCCACCGCTTTCAATAAAATTGATAAAATTGACCGCGCCATCATTAGTTAAATTTCCATCAATATCTTCCCAAGTTGTGTTTGTATTATAAATTTGAGCAAGATTGTTTAGGGTGTTGTACGAATTTAAATACACATTAAAATAGTTGTTTGCATTCAAATTTCGAACATAATTGATGCCAAGCAATTCAAATTTAAAATTGTTTTTAGCATTATTTGTGGTCCAACTATAACTTATACCTCCCGACAAACTTTGTTTGTCTAACCCAATATTTCTTTGATTGGTAATACCAGTACTTATTTGTGTTGAAGGAAACATTTCTTTTTTAATGATGCGTTTTACATTAGCTGGAAAGAAAATCCTAGGAAAGTTAAGTTTAACATCAGCACCGTATTCAGAAATATTAAAAAAGACATTGTTTGGGTTAGCCAAATCTTGTGAAGATCCAAAATTTCCTCGTGTCGAAATTTCTAAAATTTCTGCTCGTTTGAAAACATTACGCCAGGTAAACGACATGGTTCCGCTAATTCCAAATTCTTGAATATCTGATGTTGCTACGTCTAATGATGGAGTCCATTTAAATTTCGGCTTGTTTACTAAATAAATATTAGCAATTAATGATGTATTGGTAGTATCGTTCGGATCTTGTTTGTAGTCAATATTTGGGTAATTAAACATTTTTAAATTACTCAATGCTTTTGAAGTTAAAGTTCTATCAGTATCACTAAATAGTTTTCCTTTTTCTATGAAAACCGCATTTGTCAGCGCTTTTGGTTTATAGGCTAAACGACCTGTACTGTATAAATTATAATTGTTGTAAACTGCACTATCTTTTGCTTTATTTTTTTCTTTATTTGAAGTGGTATTTGTAAAAATATTCACTTGACTAATGGTGTAAATCGTGAATGGTTTTTTAGTTAAAGTATCCGCTTCTTTTACGTCTCTATCTTCAATATTCAGTACTACATTCATTTTTTGAATGGAATCATCAGTAATGGCTTCAAACTTTACATGATTTTCTTGAAAATGATATACACCGGTGTTTCTAAATTGTTGCGTAATTCGTTTGCGTTCAGCATCAAAATTGGCATAAGAATATTGCGTTCCATTTTTAATAAACGATTTGCTCTCTTCAAGGGCATACAAACTATCCAAAGCCGGAGTTTCTATAGTTCTCGAAATAGAATCAATAACATAAGGCTTACCAGTCTTTACACGATAGGTAATTTTACTTTTTTTCGTTCCAACAGAATCAATGGCAACACTAACTTCATTTTTTAAAAACCCATTGTTATAATAAAACCCTGAAAGGCGTTCTTTTGAAATTTCGGTTTTTTTCCGTTCAATGATTACCGGAGCTTCACCCGTTTTTTTTAGGAAATTGCTAAATCCTTCCACAAAAAAAGATTGTCCCAAACGTTCAACTTGCTTGTCAGACAAAAGGTTTTTTAATTTTTTTCTTCGATTGGGTTTTTTGTCTAACCAGGCTTGGTAAGAAGAATCGGTTTTTTTTTTGGATAAATTAAATATATGTAATCGCAGTGGAAAACCTCCAATATTTGAGTTGGGTTGTTGTACCAGTAAATTACTAATTCGTTCTTCTTTAACTTGTTTTTCATTGACAATAATTTCGTTCTTAGTAAGTAATTGTTTTCCTTGGGGCACACGCTTTACTAACGAACACGAATAAATTATTGTTCCGATTACAAATAATAATGTTATTTTTGGTAAATTATTTCTCAAAGCACTTTTTAAAAGTTAGTCAAAAATACAATTTTTATGGTTAGTAAAAACCAAATTAAACGAATAACCAGTTTACAACAAAAAAAATATAGAAAACAAGAACAACTTTTCTTTGTTGAAGGAGTAAAAGGGGTTCAAGAATTACTCGATTCTAACTTTGAATTGATTGAGTTGTTTACCACAAATAGTAATTTGTTTTCAGTTGACAAAAGCAAAGTTTATGTCATAACAGAAGTTGAATTGCAAAAAATTAGTGCTTTGACTACACCCAATACTTGTTTAGCACTTTTTAAAATTCCAGCGACTGTTGCTTTTGAAGAAAAAGGGCTAATTGTAGCTTTAGACGATGTGCGCGATCCCGGAAATTTAGGAACAATTATTCGTTTATGTGATTGGTTTGGTATTAAAACATTGTTTTGTTCTGAAGAATCAGTAGATGTGTATAATCCAAAAGTAGTTCAGGCAACTATGGGCTCAATCAGTCGCGTCAATGTTGTCTACGGTAATCTTGAACACTTATTGTCTGAAACAAAATTACCGGTTTTTGGTACTTTTATGGATGGAAAAAACATTTACAAAGAACAATTGCCGAGCGAAGGAATTATTGTGATGGGAAATGAAGCCAATGGAATTTCAAAAGCGATAGAAAATTTAGTTTCGCAACGCATTGCTATTCCAAGATTTGGCGAGTTGCAGGCAACCGAAAGTTTAAATGTAGCCACTGCGACTGCTATAATTTTGAGCGAGTTTAAACGATAATTGTATTAGTGAAACGTAAAATTTACAAAAAAGCCTCGGGTTTTCATGGCTTGTACATTTCCAGTCCACGGACTTCCTGGTGTATTGTCTCTAATTAATTCGTCATTCATACTGAAAACTCCTCTAATCGATGGCGAAAACACAAAATATTCTAAGTAAATATCAATTCCAAAGCCCACTTCATAGAAATTAGTCCATTTGGTCATTCGGAATCGATCGTTATAATTGTCTTCCTTTAATTTATGATTACTTCCCAAATTCAATGCGGTAGACATTCCTCCCACTAAATAAGGACGAACATTTCCAGCACGCAATGCCGAGTATTTTAATAATAACGGAAAAAAGATATAGGTCGATTTTACTTCGCGTAAACGATCACTTTTATCGGTGATGTCTGGATAGGTTAAATTACGTTGGGTGATATATAAACCAGGTTCAAAACGCAAATCAAAATATTCGGTAAGTCGAAGATTTCCAACCAATCCTACATTAAAACCAGTTGTTGATTGCACCTGTATATCTTCTGCAACCGATAAATAATCAAATTTAAAGTCCAAGCTATTGAATCCTAAATAGTAACCCCAATGGAGGCGTTGTTTGTTCCAATTTTCTTTATTCACAATTGGATTTTTGCCAAACATACCGCCTTGTGCCAGCACAATTTGAGTGAAAAGGAAAAAGAAAACCAGTTTTTTCATATTATTTTTTTGATGCTGTATAAATAGTAGCCACACCCATTGTTTGAGGCAAATGTTCTACTTCTATAAACCCAATTTTTCTTAAAATATTGTTCAACACTTCGCCAAATGGAAAATTTTGTGCCGAATTAGATAAATAGGCATACGCTTTTTTGTCATTTGAAAACAGTTTACCAATGGCAGGCATTACAAAATTTGTATACAAGAAATACCCTTGCTTAAATGGAAATTTTGTGGGAACCGAAGTTTCTAAAATAATGAATTGACCACCCGATTTCAAGGTGCGTAAAATTTCCGATAAGCCTTTTTCTAGATGTTCAAAATTACGAACGCCATAAGCCACCGTAATCACATCAAAATAATTATCGGCATACGGAATGTTTTCTGCATCACCCAAAACCATTTGAATTTTAGTATCTAATTTTTGGGCTTCAATTTTTTGTTTCCCAATGTCTAACATGCCTTGTGAAATATCTAAACCAATGATTTCTGTTGCTGAAGTAGTAGCAAACAAAATCGCTAAATCACCTGTACCAGTAGCAATATCTAAAATTGTTGAAGGCTTTTTAGCACCTACCATTTTAAGAATTTTTTGCTTCCATTTTGCATCCGTACCAAAAGAGATGATTTTATTTAAACCATCGTAATTTTCAGAAATGGTATCAAACATTTGAGCCACTTGCTCTTTTTTGCCTAATTCTGAATCTTTGTATGGTTTTATATTTTTTGACATGGTTAAAATTTTGAATCGCAAAAGTACGGATAAAAATTTAATGTGTCAATGAGACAATTAGTTGATGAGGCAATTAGTCAATGTGTCAATTTGAAAATTTGAAAATGTGACAATTGGTTGAAATGGCGTTTAGTTTTTTACCAATCATCCATTACCCATTACCTTTTTACATACGTTAAAAAAGTAAAATCAAACGCATGTTTCTCGTCTTTTGGGTGAAATTCTTCAAACACTAATTCCCATTGATTTGTATCAATTTCTGGGAAAAAAGTATCGGCTTCTATAGTGGTATGCACACGAGTAAGTTCTAGTTTATTGGCAACATCGATAGATTGTTTGTAGATTTCGCCACCACCTATGATGAAAACTTCTTCATTTTTTGGACAAATTGCAATTGCTTCTGGCAAGCCTGAAACCACAATACATCCTTCGGGAACTTCGTAATCCGCTTGTCTAGTAATGATAATGTGGGTGCGATTAGGTAAGGGTTTTGGAAAACTCTCAAAGGTTTTGCGCCCCATAATAATATAATGCCCAGAAGTTAAGGTTTTGAAGCGCTTAAAATCATCTGGTAAATGCCAAACGAGTTGATTGTCTTTTCCTAATGCATTATTCTCTGATACAGCTGCGATTATGGTGAGCATAGTTGAAAAATTGATGTGCTAAGGTAGTGTTTTTTAATGAAATATTTAAAATGGCGAGTAGCCATAAATAGTTATTTAACTTCTCATGGCTTGGCATGGTTGCGAATTTCGTAACCGTTTATTTTCCACTAAAATAATATTTCTTGCGAAAGAAAAATGTGAATTTTGCTCATTTTTCTCAATTTCTTGATATCGCTGTTAGCGCTAGGTTTTATAATTAGTGGCTATTTATAAAGTTATTAAACTCGTTCTTTGCGGTTGGACTTTCAAATAGAGAACCGTGTTCACCACCAACAATCTCAACAAACTGTCTATTTTGACAATTTGTACAATTTAATACATCTTGTTTAAAAGTTGGCCAAGAATACAATTGAATAGGAGTGTCACTTAGTCCTTGAATAAATATAATATCAGACTTGAATCCATCTGTGAAATTAAGTAATGACCTTTGAAAGTAGGCATTTGGATTACTTGTTGTCGTGCCATATACATTTTCAAGTTTGGTACAGACAGCACCTGATTGAACTTGTCCATTTTCTTCTAATTGACATCTGTAAACAAGGTTTAATGGTCCAGGCGCATTAGCAATTACACCATTTGTTTGATGCATCGTATTAAGTCGTGTTACAATATAGCCTCCTTGAGAGTGTCCGCCCAAGAATACTTTATTTACAGTAATACCTAATTCTTGACTTGCTTGATTTTTCAACCATAAATAAGCGGCTTCGCATTGAACAATATTATCGCCTAATAATAAATTTTCTTGGGGATATGCAACACTTACAATCATCATATTATCTCTGTCTAAAATACCTTTGAATTTGTCAAGAGTATTATTTGCAGCAGTAATTATGCTACTATCATACATTACTGTGCCATGGAATACCAGCAATACATCAACTTCATTTAAAGCAGGTTTGTCAATTACAACATCAACATTAATATTATTATAAGTAACAGTCTTTGTTATTCTGTAAGCAGAAGGTTGAACTGTAGCTGTGTTATTATCACACGAAAAGAAAATCAATGCCAATAATATTAGTAATCTCATAAAAGTAAATTTGTAAATATTCTATTGGACTGTTCTCATTTAAAATGGTTTAATCTTGAAAGGCAAGTTTGCCGCTAACTAATCAATATCCTCAAGTATGTTATGTGTTAGCTAATTCTTAAACCGCCACAGCCCCTTTAATATGCGGGTGTGGGTCATAGCCTTCTAACGTAAAATCGTCAAATGTAAAATCAAAAATATTAGTAATGGCTGGGTTTAATTTCATCGTTGGTAACGGTCTACACTCGCGAGACAATTGTAAATTCACTTGTTCTATATGATTGTTGTAAATATGTGCATCACCAAAAGTATGGATAAATTCGCCTGCTTCTAATCCACAAACTTGTGCTACCATCATAGTAAATAAAGCATACGATGCAATATTAAAAGGCACGCCTAAAAAAATATCAGCACTACGCTGATACAACTGGCAACTCAATTTGCCATCGGCTACATAAAACTGAAAAAACGCATGACACGGTGGTAAAGCGGCTTTTCCGTTGGCTACATTTTCGGCAAAAGTCACAGAAGTATTAGGCAATACACTTGGATTCCATGCAGAAACTAACATTCTACGGCTATTTGGGTTCGTTTTTAGGGTTTCAATTAATTCGGTAATTTGATCAATTTCTTCGCTGTTCCAGTTGCGCCATTGGTGGCCGTAAACTGGGCCCAAATCGCCATTTTCATCTGCCCAAGCATCCCATATCTTTACATCATTTTCTTGTAAGTATTGAATATTGGTATCGCCTTTTAAAAACCACAGCAATTCATAAATAATGGATTTTAAATGTAGTTTTTTGGTCGTTACCATTGGAAAGCCTTCACTCAAATCGAAACGCATTTGGTAACCAAAAACACTAAGTGTTCCGGTGCCTGTTCGGTCGCCTTTTTGATTGCCGTTTTCTAATACGTGTTTTACTAGGTTGTGGTATTGTTGCATATTTTTAGGTAATCAGTTTAAACCTATCGGGTTTTTAATTTAATGATTGAAAGCTTCTACGTCTTTTAGGTCGTGTTTGTGTTTGAATAATATTGCAAAAGCAACAGTTATAATTAAAGCATAAATGGCAAAAGTTAGCCAAATGTTATGCCAGTCTTTTCCTGCTGGAGTTGTGAAAAAAGTATCTATTAAATACCCACTTCCTAAACTTCCTAAAATCGCTCCAAAACCATTAGTCATCATCATGAATAAGCCTTGCGCTGAAGAACGAATTTTAGAATCAGTTGTAGTTTCTACGAATAAAGATCCCGAAATATTAAAGAAATCAAACGCTAATCCGTAAACTATATTCGACATAATTATCATCCATAAACTTCCAATTGGATCGCCATAAGCGAAAAATCCAAAACGCAAAACCCAAGCAATTAAACTGAAAAGCATTACTTTTTTTATTCCATATCTTCGTAAGAAAAACGGAATGGCTAAAATGAATATGGTTTCAGAAATTTGAGAAATAGACAATACAATATTTGCCGATTTTACCACAAAAGTTTCTGCATATTTTGGTATGTTTTCAAAATCTTTAATATACGTTTCGCCATACATATTGGTTAATTGTAAAGCGGCACCTAAAAACATACTAAAAATAAAAAACATAGCCATTTTAGACTCTTTAAACAATTTAAAAGCATCTAAACCGAAAATTTGAGAGAATGTTTTGTTGGTTCTTTCATCTTTAGTCGGCTCAATTTTTGGTAAGGTGAAAGAAAAAATACCTAAAACAAAAGCAAAAAACGAAGCAATATAAAACTGATTGCATTCTACTGGCATATTGGTTACAGAAGCAATAGCTTTTCCTACTCCAATCCCGAAAGAAAATGGCGGATTTACGTTGCTAAATAAATTGGTACACCACATAGCAACAATGAAACCAATGGTTCCCCAAACTCGAATAGGCGGATAATCTTTAATAACATTAAAATTGAATTTTTTTAGAACAGCGTATGATAGAGAGTTTGACAACGATAAGGTTGGCATATAAAATATCATTCCAATAAGTAATACCCAAAAGAAAGTGGAAGGACTATCAATAGCGGGTAAGAAAAGTAAAATTATACCATAAAGAATATGATGTATTCCGTATAATTTTTCAAGATTTAAATATTTATCTGCGATAATTCCAGATATAGGTGGCATAATAATAGAACCTATCCCTAAAGTTGAAAAGACTATTCCAAACTCAGCTCCAGACCATTGTTTAAATCCAAATCCATAACTTGCAAGAGTTGTTAGCCAAGCACCCCAAACAAATAATTGTAAGAAACTTACAATAGTTAATTTTAATTTTACATTCATAATGCTATTGTTAATGGATTAAGATTCTTTTTTTGAGATCGCGTCTCTTATGTTAGCGGCTTTTTCATAATCTTCGTTTTGCACCGCAATTTCTAATTGGTCGTATAATTCTTTAATGGAATAACCGGAATAAGTATTTGCAGGAACAATAACATCTTCTGCACTGCTAAAAGTTTCTTGTTGAGATAATATGCCTTCTTGATCTTCTGCGTCTTCAGTCTCGTTTGGATTAATATTTAACTCAATTCCGGCCTTATCTAAAATATTTTTATAGGTAAAAATAGGGGCACTAAAACGAATAGCCAATGCAATTGCATCTGAAGTACGGGCATCAATAATTTCTTCGATTTTATCGCGCTCACAAATAATACTTGAAAAAAATACACCGTCAACTAATTTGTGAATGATGACTTGTTTGACTACAATATCAAATCGATCGGCAAAATTTTTAAACAAATCATGCGTAAGTGGGCGTGGGGGTTTAATTTCCTTCTCTAATGCTATAGCTATAGACTGAGCTTCAAAAGCGCCAATTACAATGGGTAATTTTCGATCGCCATCTGCTTCGTTTAAAATTAAAGCATAAGCTCCGTTTTGTGTTTGACTGTAGGAAATGCCTTTTATATGTAATTTTACAAGACTCATTTATGGGATTGTAATTAATCTAATGATGTTAAATTTAGTTCATTGGTTCTTTTTTGATGGAATTGAACCGCTTCAAAAATAAAAAAAAGAGCTATCTAAACAAAGATAACTCTAATTTTAATATAATATATTTTTGAACAACTAATTTATTAGGAGTTGCTTGCTTTAAAAGCTTTTAGTTTTTCAATTAATTGAGGCACTATTGTGAATGCATCACCTACAACACCATAATCAGCTACTTTAAAGAAAGGAGCTTCAGGATCTGTGTTGATAACTACTTTTACTTTTGAAGAGTTGATGCCCGCAATATGTTGAATGGCTCCAGAAATACCAACGGCAATATATAAGTTAGAAGCTACTGGTTTTCCAGTTTGACCTACGTGTTCGCTGTGGGGTCTCCAACCAATGTCTGAAACCGGTTTAGAACAAGCGGTTGCAGCTCCTAAAACCGAAGCAAGCTCTTCAATCAAACCCCAATTTTCTGGACCTTTCATTCCACGACCCGCCGAAACCACAATTTCAGCATCGGCAATAGTTACTTTTCCAGAAACTTTTTCTACGCTTTCTACTTTTACTCCAAAATCAGCATCGTTTAAAGTTGGTGCGAAAACTTCTTCATTTAATGGTGCACTATGTTCAATTAATCCAAAAGAATTTTTTGCGATTCCCAAAACCTTTATTGGAGTTGAAATTTCTGTAAAGTTGAAAGCTTTGTTTGAAAACGCTGTTCTTTTTACTTGAAAAGGTGACGTACTTATTGGTAATTCTACCACATTTGATGCATAGCCAGCTTCTAATGCAACAGCAACTAAAGGAGCTAGATATATACTATCTGTTGAAGAGGAAACTAAAACTATTTGAGCGCCTTCTTTTTTAGCAGCTTGTACAATTACATCAGAATAGGCTTTTGCACTAAAGTTGTTTAATTTATCGTTTGATACTTTTAATACTTTATCTACTCCGTAAGCAGCTAAAGCACTATTATCCGAATTATTAATGGTTACTGCTGTTACGCTGGTTCCCATTGATGCTGCTACTTTTTTAGCGTAAGAAGCTAATTCAAGAGCTACTTTTTTTATTTTTCCGTCTGCTGATTCAGCATATATAAGTATAGACATAATTTTTATGATTTAAGATTAACGATTTTTGATTTATGAAGTTTTCAAAAATCTTAAATTACTTTTGCTTCGTTATGTAATAAATTGATTAATTCATCTAAATTATCTGGATTAATAAGTTTCACAGTAGATTTAGCAGCTGGTTTTTCAAACTTAATGGCTTTTGTAGCAACTGCATCTCCGGTTGGTTCAACAATGGTAAGTACTTTAGTACGTGCCATCATAATTCCTCTCATGTTAGGAATGCGTAAATCTTTTTCTTCAACTATTCCTTTTTGTCCACCTACAATTAATGGTAAGCTAGTAGAAATAATTTCTTTACCACCATCAATTTCTCTGGTAACTTTTGCATCATTGCCGTTAACTTCAATTCCTACACAGGCATTAACAAAATTACAACCAATTAAACCAGCAAGCATTCCAGGAACCATTCCACCATTATAATCTAAAGATTCTTTCCCGGCGATAACTAAATCATAACCGCCGTTTATAACTACTGCAGCCAATTGCTTTGCTACAAACATTCCATCCGAAGGATTGGCGTTTACTCTAATTGCTTCGTCTGCTCCAATAGCTAAGGCTTTTCTCAATGTTGCTTCTGCATCGGCTCCACCAACATTTACAACGGTTACACTAGCACCTTGTTGTTCTTTAAACCAAATAGCGCGTGTTAAACCAAATTCATCATTAGGATTAATGACAAATTGTACGCCATTAGTGTCAAACTCGCTGTCACCATTGGTAAAATTAATTTTTGAAGTAGTATCAGGTACGTGACTGATGCAAACTAATATTTTCATTTTATTCAAATTTAGTGTTCTATTATACAGCCACGAAATTACAAAATAAATCGAAATAAAAAACTATGCACGCATAATAAATATGAATATCATATTAAAAAATCAATTTTTCCTTTTAAAATGTAATTTAAAACCCTAAAATCGCTCGTTTTTAAATATATTATCAGCTAAAACGATTTAGTAGAAATAAAAACGTTTTTTTATGATAACACATAAGTATAATTTTATTTTTCCTATTTTTGCGAATCATAATTCAAATTAGAAACTAATTTCATGAGAACGATACAATTTAGAGAAGCTATTTGTGAAGCGATGAGTGAAGAAATGCGCCGCGATGAAACTATATATTTAATGGGTGAAGAAGTAGCAGAGTATAATGGTGCTTATAAAGCGTCAAAAGGAATGCTTGATGAATTTGGACCAAAACGTGTCATAGATACACCCATTGCTGAATTAGGATTTGCAGGAATTGCAGTAGGTTCTGCAATGAATGGAAATCGTCCTATTGTTGAATATATGACCTTTAATTTCTCGTTAGTAGGTATTGATCAGATAATCAATAACGCTGCAAAAATGCGTCAAATGTCTGCTGGACAATTTCCTATGCCAATGGTTTTTCGTGGTCCAACAGCTTCTGCTGGTCAATTAGGAGCTACGCACTCTCAAGCATTTGAAAATTGGTTCGCTAATACACCTGGTTTAAAAGTAGTTGTTCCTTCAACCGTATATGATGCTAAAGGATTATTAAAAGCAGCTATTAGAGATAACGATCCAGTAATTTTCATGGAATCGGAACAAATGTATGGTGATAAAGGAGAAGTTCCAGAAGGTGAATATATTATTCCATTAGGCGTTGCCGATATAAAAAGAGAAGGAACCGATGTAACTATTGTTTCGTTCGGAAAAATCATTAAAGAAGCTCATTTAGCTGCAGACGAATTAGCTAAAGAAGGTATTTCTTGTGAAATCATTGATTTAAGAACGGTTCGTCCTATGGATTATGAAACCATTTTAACTTCTGTGAAAAAAACAAATAGACTAGTAGTTTTAGAAGAAGCATGGCCATTTGCGTCGGTTGCGTCTGAAATAACATATATGGTTCAAGAAAGAGCGTTTGATTTTCTTGATGCGCCGGTGCAAAGAATCACTACAGCTGATACACCAGCACCTTATTCTCCAACCTTATTAAAAGAATGGTTGCCTAATGCACAAGATGTTATTAAAGCGGTAAAAAAAGTTACTTATAAATAGTAAAAAACGTCTTATATTTGAAACTTCATCAGTCCTTACGCCGATGAAGTTTTTTGTTTTATTTATGAAAAAGAAAATCTTATTTTTTACTTTGTTTTTTACAACAATTATTTTTGGTCAAACAAAAGTTGGTGGAAAGGTTGTAGACGAAATGAACGAACCAATAGCCTTTGCAAATGTTGTATTAAAAGGGTCTAGAGATGGAGTTATAACAGACGATAATGGTAATTTTTATTTTGAATCGGAAGGGAATTATGATATTTTAATCGTTTCGTTTGTAGGTTATGATAAAGTAGAACTTAAATTGGTCCCGGGACTAAATAAAGATCTTAAAATAGTTTTAAAATCTGGAATATCATTAAATGAAGTAACAGTTTATACTGGAAAAACTTCAAAAAAGAATAATCCAGCCTTGGATATTTTGAGAAAAATTTGGGAACGTAGAAGAAAAAACGGACTCAAAATGTTCAAGCATTATCAATATGAAAAATATGAAAAAGTAGAGTTTGATTTAAATACTATTGATTCTGCTTTTATGAAAAGTAAAGTCTTTAAAGGAATGGAATTTGTGTTCAAACAAATTGATACTTCAAAAATTTCTGGAAAAACATTTTTACCCATTTTTATTAACGAGACTTTAAGCCAAGTATACGGAAATAATGAAGCTAAAAAAACAAAAGAAATTACCACTGCAAATAAAAATTCGGGATTAGGATCTGGAGATGGCGTTAACACCTTTATTAAAGATTTATATGCCGATTATGATATTTATGATAATTACTTAAAATTTTTCGATAAAGATTTTGTGAGTCCATTATCTCGCACAGGAATTAATGTGTACAATTATGTGCTATCTGATAGTATGTATATTGATAATAAATGGTGTTATAATATTGTGTATTATCCGCGCCGAAAAAACGAATTAACTTTTAAAGGTGATTTTTGGGTAAATGATACGACATTTGCGATAAAAAAAATAAATCTAGAAGCCAGTAAAAGTGCCAATATCAACTGGGTAAAAGAAATATATATTGAGCAAGAGTTTGAAGTAATGAACGATTCGGTTTTTTTACTAACCCGAGATTATATGATGTCTGATTTTAGTTTTTCCAAAAAAGAAGAATCAAAAGGTGTTTACGGAAAAAGAACGACGCTTTTTAAAAATCATCAATTCAATTTACCAAAAGAGGATAAGTTTTTTAAAGAAGAAGTCAATTTTTATGACAATTCGGTCTTTAATAAATCTGATGAATTTTGGGCAGAGAATCGTTTTGAAAACTTGAATAAAAATGAAGCCGGAATCTATAAAATGTTAGACACTTTAAAGGAAGTGCCTCGTTTTAAAAGAATTTATAGTTTAGCTACCATTTTAGGAAGTGGTTATATTGAAATTCCGAAATGGAAATTAGATTATGGTCCTATTTTTTCAAGTTTTGGATACAATGATGTTGAAGGACAACGGTTACGATTTGGCGGAAGAACCTATTTTGGTTCAAATGATACTTGGCGTTTACAAGGGTATACCGCTTATGGATTTAGAGATAATAAATTCAAATATGGTATTTCTGGAAAATGGATGGTAGATAAGAAAAATCGCATCATATTATCAGCAGGTAATCGAAGAGATGTTGAGCAAATGGGTGTAAGTTTGACCACTTCAAATGATGTTTTAGGCCGAAGTTTTGCTTCCTCTGCGCTATTTGCTAGCGGTGTTAACAATCAATTAACCTCAGTTAATCTTACAACTATTGGTTTCGAAATTGAACCAGTCAAAAATCTAACTTTTCAAACTAATTTATCCTATCGTACCTTAAAATCAGCATCAGATCAATTTAGCTTAGATTATTATACTGATGGCTCACAAACAACAACTAAAAGCGAAGTCAAACAATCGGAAATCAATTTGGTTACTGAATTTACTCCAAAACGAAGAACCGTTGGATATGGTGTTGAACGATTAGATGTTGACAATAATTATGCTCGATTATTTTTAAGCTATAGCCAAGGATTTAAAGGAGTAATGAACAGCGATTTTGATTATCAAAAAGTCCAATTTTATTATAGACAACCTGTATTAATAGGTGGTTTTGGAAGGTTGTTTTCTACTTTTGAAACGGGTAAAATATTTGGCGAAGTGCCTTTGGGTTTAATGGGAGTTATTCCTGGAAATCAATCGTGGTTCGTAATAGAAAATACCTATAATTTGTTAAATTATTATGACTTTGTAGCTGATGAATATGCTTCTTTGCATTTTGAACACCATTTTAATGGAAGATTGTTTTCTAGAATTCCTTTTTTAAGAAAATTGAATTTAAGGGAAATCATTGGAATTAAAGGTGTTTACGGTAGAGTTTCAAATGAAAATAAACTATTAAATGCTTCGGGTCTAACCTACACTGCCCCAGAGGATATTTATTGGGAATACCATGCAGGTATTGGAAATATTTTTAAAGTACTACGCATCGATTGTGCTTGGCGTGGAAGTTATCTAGAAATGCCAAATGCCAGAAAATTTGCGGTTAGAGCTTCTTTTGGATTCTATTTTTAGTATACAAATGTTGAACTGTTGAATGACCGGTCAACATTTGATGTATCAATCCAACTCATTGAGTATTTAATAGTTTCATAACTAAAAATATTTTTTTTGAGAATAGTGTATCCAAGCTATTTTTCCCCGGACCTGTAAAAAACAATCCTAAATAAATCATAAAATAGAAGAATGCAGTATTGATTCCCATTCCATTATCTCCATTATATATAATTAAAATGGCTATATTCCTTTAAAGATGAATAAAAACGATATAAATTTTGCAATTTTGTTTTTATAAAACAATACAAATTGTATATGTTCTTAAAAAAATGTTATTTTTGCATCCGATAAAATTAAGAACAAAAATAATTTTTTATGGAATCAATGATGATTTATGTGCCAATAGTAATGGCATTAATTGGTCTAGCATTTATGGCTGCCAAAAGAGCATGGGTATTAAAGCAAGATGCCGGAGACGGTAAAATGAAAGAAATTTCAGACTACATTTATGAAGGAGCATTAGCTTTCTTAAAAGCAGAATACAGATTATTAGCAATATTTGTTCTTTTAGCAAGTGTTGTTTTAGCAGGAATTACTTTTATTCCAGGAGTTAAAACACATTTATTTATTGTTATAGCATTTATTTTTGGAGCTTTCTTTTCAGCATTAGCTGGAAACATGGGGATGAAAATTGCCACTAAAACTAACGTAAGAACTACACAAGCCGCTCGTACTAGTTTACCTCAAGCATTAAAAGTTTCTTTTGGTGGTGGTACAGTAATGGGTTTAGGAGTAGCCGGTTTAGCCGTATTAGGATTAACAGGTTTCTTTATACTTTTATTTAGATATTTTATGCCAGGCGGTGTTTGGACAAACACGGATGATATGACCGTAGTTTTAGAAACATTAGCCGGATTCTCTTTAGGTGCTGAATCTATTGCATTATTTGCACGTGTAGGTGGTGGTATCTATACCAAAGCTGCCGATGTTGGTGCAGATTTAGTTGGAAAAGTTGAAGCAGGTATTCCAGAAGATGACCCAAGAAATCCAGCTACAATTGCTGATAACGTAGGAGATAACGTAGGAGATGTTGCAGGAATGGGTGCCGATTTATTTGGTTCATATGTTGCAACTGTTTTAGCTGCTATGGTATTAGGAAATTATGTAATTAAAGATATGGGCGGTAAAATTGATGATGCTTTTGGAGGTATCGGACCAATTTTATTACCAATGGCAATTGCTGGTTTCGGAATTTTATTTTCTATCATTGGAACAATGTTAGTTAAAATTTCAAGCGATAACGCTAAAGAAGCACAAGTACAAGGGGCTTTAAACAAAGGAAATTGGGTTTCAATTATATTAACTGCAATTTCTTGTTTCTTCTTAGTAAAATATATGTTACCAGAAGTAATGACAATGGAATTCTATGGTGAAGGATTGAAAGAAATTTCTTCAATGCGTGTTTTCTATGCTACCATTGTAGGTTTAATTGTTGGTGGAGCAATTTCATCAGTAACTGAATATTACACAGGATTAGGAACAAAACCAGTTTTAGCAATTGTACAAAAATCATCAACAGGGGCAGGAACCAACGTAATCGCTGGTTTAGCAACGGGTATGATTTCAACTTTCCCAACAGTGATTTTATTTGCTGCGGCAATTTGGTCTTCATATGCTTTTGCAGGTTTTTATGGTGTGGCTTTAGCAGCTTCAGCTATGATGGCTACAACAGCTATGCAATTAGCAATCGATGCTTTCGGACCTATTTCTGATAACGCAGGTGGAATTGCTGAAATGAGTGAATTACCAAAAGAAGTTCGAACACGTACCGATATTTTAGATTCAGTTGGAAATACAACTGCCGCAACAGGAAAAGGATTCGCAATCGCTTCTGCAGCATTAACATCGTTAGCTTTATTTGCTGCCTATGTAACGTTTACAGGAATTGATGGAATTAATATTTTCAAAGCACCTGTATTAGCGATGTTATTTATAGGCGGAATGATTCCGGTAGTATTTTCTGCATTAGCAATGAATTCTGTAGGAAAAGCAGCAATGGACATGGTGTACGAAGTACGTCGTCAGTTCAAAGAAATTCCAGGAATTATGGAAGGAACAGGCAAACCAGAATATGGTAAATGTGTGGAAATTTCAACAAAAGCCGCTTTACGCGAAATGATGTTGCCAGGAATTTTAACGATTGGTTTCCCAATTGCAATTGTGCTTTTAGGAAAATTAGTTTACCCAGATGATAATCAATTAATCGCTGAAATGTTAGGTGGTTATATGGCAGGAGTTACCGTTTCAGGTGTGCTTTGGGCTGTGTTCCAAAACAACGCTGGTGGTGCTTGGGACAATGCTAAAAAATCTTTTGAAGCTGGAGTTGAAATTAACGGAGAAATGACATATAAAGGTTCTGATGCGCACAAAGCAGCTGTAACTGGTGATACGGTTGGAGATCCATTTAAAGATACTTCTGGGCCTTCAATGAACATCTTAATTAAATTAACGTGTTTGATTGGATTGGTAATCGCACCGATTTTAGGTGGTCATTCAGAAGGAACTAAAAAAGAAATGAAATACACAATAATTGAAATGAATACTACATCTTCTACAAAAGTTGGGAAATGTGATATGTCAAAATGTGCTACAATGACTAAAGATGAATGTGCTAAAATGTGTGATTCATTAGGTTGTTCAGCGGAAGAAAAAGAAATGTGTTTATCTCATTATGGTGCCGATGGTAAATTTGTTGCCAAAGAAGGCGCTAAAGCTTGTTGTGCTATGAATGCAGATAAAGATGTTAAAGTTGAAATTAAAAATATGAATGGAAAAGCAAAAGCAACAGTAACTACATCAAAAAATGGTAATGTTAATGTTCAAGTTTTTGAAGGTTCATTAGAAGATGTTAAGGCTAAAGTTGAAGCTTTGAAATAGTTTCCGCTTTGTGTTTTATAAAAAAATGCCTCAACATTTGTTGAGGCATTTTTTATATTTATAAACTAAAATAATCCGTTTAATTCGGCGTCAATTCGGTTGATGATGTTTCCTAAATCTTCAGGATTATTAACAAAGTCAATATCATCTACATCAATAATTACTAATTTTCCTTTGTCATAGGTTTGAACCCACGCTTCATAACGCTCATTTAAACGACTCAAATAATCAATTGAAATAGAGTTTTCATATTCTCTTCCTCGTTTATGAATTTGGCTCACCAAGTTAGGAATAGAACTTCGTAAATAGATTAACAAATCTGGTGCACCAACCAAACCTTCCATCAATTCAAATAGAGAAGTATAATTATTATAATCTCTATTAGCCATTAATCCCATGGCATGAAGATTTGGAGCAAAAATATGCGCATCTTCATAGATGGTTCGATCTTGAATAATATTTTTACCACTCTGTCTAATTTGTAACACTTGGCGAAAACGGCTATTTAAGAAATAGATTTGAAGATTAAAACTCCATCGTTCCATTTGATGGTAAAAATCATCTAAATAAGGATTGTCTACTACATCTTCAAAGTGTGGTTCCCACTTATAATGTTTGGCTAATAAACGAGTTAGGGTTGTTTTTCCAGCGCCAATATTTCCTGCTACTGCTATGTGCATTATGGTAAAATTAATTTATAATTAGTAATTATATTTTGGGTAAAAATAGCTAAAATTCCATCTTTAAAGAAAAAATTGCCAACGAAATTTTCAGATAACTTAATTTTACTACTTCTCTCCTTTGTAATTTCGTAAAAATAAATTTCATTTTCATGTAAATATAGCGCTGTGGAATTGCTTAAAAGTTGCATTTTGTCATGTTTTGGAACTGTTCCTAATGTGTTTACTGTTCCATATATCGTAGAGGAAAACAATTGATTAGTAGTATCAGTCCAATAAAAAAAAGTGTAATCCGAAAAGTAATTTTTTAAGCCCCTTTTTATAGGAGTTGAAATCCATTTTAGATAGTCATTTGTGATGTTGTATAGTCCAATTTTATTAGTAATTCCGTCATAAATCCACAATTGATTTTGAGCTGATAAACCAACAGCTTCAAGCTGAATTAGTTCTGGGTTTAAATTGAAGTCGATTCGTTTTATTTCATTCAATTGGTTATCTAATAGCACAACAGTATTGAAATCTTTGTAAAAAACAATAATTTGTAATGGGTTTTGAAAATCTATATTAGTAATTTTTCCGAGGCCAATATTTTTATATTCAAAATTAGTAGTTGAACGCTTAATAATAACATTGTTTTTAATTCCATACTGATTTTTTTGATTATCAAATCCTAAATAGTTGTCTATTTCCCATGTATTACTGTCTAGTTTTTCTGATGGAATTGTATTTTGAGAAAATCCCAAAGCATTCCAAAAACATAAAATCAATAGTATTAAGTGCTTTTTTTGGATCATGGATTAAACTAAATTATGTTTTAAGTGTCTAATATACTACTTTAACACAAAATTAGTAGTAAAATTATGTAACAATTTGCATTTTTGAAGACTAATTAATCATATAATTTACTAAACAATGAAAAAAATAGTTATCGCTTCGCTTGTTTTGATCTGTAGTATTGCTCAAGCCCAGAATTTTCAAGGAATGGCCGTTTATGAGTCAAAAACAAGTACTGCTGAATTTACAAAAGGATTTAGCGGAAATAAAGACATGACGCCAGAAATGCAAAAGCAAATTGAGGAGCGTATGCGAAAAATGTTTGAAAAAACATTTGTATTAAACTTTGACAAATCAGCATCAATTTATAAAGAAGAAGAAAAATTAGATGCACCAGGCCAGCAAGGTGGAGGCAGAATGATGACTTCAATGATGGGTGGCGGTGGAACCCACTATAAAAATGTAAAAGAAAAACAGTACATCGTAGATCGTGAGTTTTTTGGAAAAGAATTTTTAATTAAAGATTCCTTACCAAAATATGAATGGAAAATGGAAGGAGAATCTAAACAAATAGGAAATTATACCTGTTTTAAAGCTACTGCGGTTGTAAAGGCGAATGAATCAGATTTTAGAAATTTTAGATTTAGAAACCGTGAAAAAAAGGAAGATGAAGAAAAAAATGCTGAAAAAACGGAAGTAGCAAAAGATTCAACTAAAACTAGTAAAACAAATTTCACAAAAGATTGGGAAATACCAAAAGAAAACACCATAACTGCTTGGTATTGTCCAGAAATCCCCATCAATCAAGGGCCAGAAAATTATTGGGGCTTACCCGGATTAATTTTAGAAGTTAGCGATGGCAAAACTATTATTTTGTGTTCTAAAATTGTATTGAATTCTAAAGACAAAGTTGAAATTAAACCGGTTGCAAAAGGAAAAGAAGTTTCTCAAAATGAATATAATGACATCATCAAGAAAAAAATGGAAGAAATGCAAGAGATGAATAGTGGTCCTGGTGGAGGAAATCGTATGCAATTTAGAATGGGTAGATAAATTTCTTTAAAAAAAATATTCAAAACACATGAAAAAAACCTTTTTTTTAGTTAGCCTAATGTTTTTTCCAGCATTAATTTTTTCTCAAAATTTTCAAGGAATAGCTTATTATTCTTCTCAAACGAGTATGAAGAACTTTACTATATCAAGCCCTGACATGACTCCAGAAATGAACGAAAAAATGAAGGAAAATATGAAGAAAGTTTTTGAAAAAACCTATATACTTTCTTTTACAAATTTTGAATCTCTCTATCAAGAAGAAGAAAAACTAAATACACCTAAACCATCATCTAGCGGTATAAAAGTTGAAGTTGCATTTTCTGGCGGCGGTAATCGTTCAAAATACTATAAAAATCTAAAAAACAAGAAATATTTAGAGGAATCTGAAATTTTTGATAAAGAATTTTTAATTGAAGATGATTTAGAAGTTTTTAATTGGACAATATTAAATGAACAAAAAATGATTGGAAATTATACCTGTTACAAAGCACAAATTGTAATTCCAGTTAAAGATGAAGACAAAAAAGAATTTGAAGAATTTAAGAAAAAACAAGAAGCAGGCAAAACTAATTTTTTTATTCCAAAGGAACCTGAAGACAAAATAATTGAAGCTTGGTATACTTTAGATATTCCAATTCCAAATGGACCAAGAAAATATTGGGGTTTGCCGGGACTAATTTTAGAACTTCATGATGGCGATACAACATTATTATGTTCAAAAATTATATTAAATCCTACAGAAAAAATTGAAATTAAAATCCCTAAAACAGGGAAAAAAGTAACTCAAAAAGTGTTTGACGAAATTGAAGAAAAAAAGATGAAAAGTATGATGAATGAAGATGGTGTAATTGAAATCAAAATGAACTAAATTATCTTAAAAACAATAAAGCATCATACAATAAACTATTACAATATTTATGAAAAAATCACTATTATTACTAATATTATCTTTTTCTTCCACTATTTTTTCACAAAATATTCGATTTGAAGGAACCGTCAAAGATTCTTCTGGTGTAGGATTGGATATGGCAAATATTATGGCTGTCAATCAAGCAACAAAAGCCATGGACGCCTATGCCATTACTAACGAAGCTGGAAAATTTATACTCAATTTAAAAGCAAACACAGCCTATACAATCAAAGCAAGTTACATTGGTTTTCAATCGTATGAAAAAACGGTAACTACAGGAACTACAACGATGAATTATCCTATCAATTTAAAGGAAGGAACTCAGTTAAAAGAATTAGAGATTGTATATGAAATGCCCGTTTCTATCTCTGGAGACACTATTATTTATAATGCAGATTCTTTTAAGAATGGTACCGAACGAAAACTCGAAGACGTTTTAAAAAAATTACCGGGGGTTGAAGTAAATAAAGATGGTGAAATTGAAGTGGAAGGAAAAAAAGTACAAAAAATAATGGTTGAAGGGAAAGATTTCTTTGATGGCGATACCAAATTAGCCACTAAAAATATTCCAGCAGATGCCTTAGAAAAGATACAAGTTTTACGAAATTATAATGAAGTGTCTAATTTAAAAGGACTTGAAAATAATGAAGAGAATGTAGCCATTAATATTAAGTTGAAACAAGGCAAAAAGAACTTTTGGTTTGGAGATATGATGGCTGGAATTGGAATTGGAATGGGAAACAAAGCAGATCGTTACATTGTTAATCCGAAACTATTTTATTACAATCCAAAATTCAGTATTAATGTCATAGGTAATAAAAATAATATTGGAGAACTACCATTAACTGCTCAAGATTATTTTAAATTCACAGGTGGATTCAAAAATATGATGCGAAAAGGAGGCTCTTCTTTTAATGTAGTTTCAAATGATTTGGGAATTATGGGCCTAAGAAATAATCAAGCGGCTAATATTGAATCGTCTTTTGGAGCTGCTAATTTTAGTTTTAATCCTTCTAAAGCATGGACATTAAGTGGATTCGGAATTGTATTAGGCAATAAAACAGAAATCGAAACCAAATCGGTTTCTAATCGTACCGATAATTTACCAAATGGAACTACTCAAACAATATCTGAAACGAAAGAAGATTTTACAAGACAAGACAGTAAACAGGCTTTATTTAAAGTGAGCTCAAGTTATGTGCCTTCTGAAAAAATGCATTTTGATTATGATGCATTAGTTAAATTTTCGGACCAAAAGGAAAATACAAGTCTGTTTTCTAACTTACTTTCTGATGTGTATACCAATAAGAAACAAAATCCATTTTCATTTAATCAAAACCTAAATTATTATTATACTTTAAATGATAAACACGTATTTGCTGTTGAAATTCAACACTTGTACCAAGACGAAGATCCTTTGTACAATGCTAATTTAGCAACACAACCCTTCTTGTTGTCTGGCTATAATACCACACAAAATAGAGATGATATAAATCAGAAAAGATTTGTAACAACCAATAAAATAGATGCTAAATTTGATTATTATTATATGTTAACCCCAAAAAGTAATATCAATTTAACTCTCGGAAACACCTATTCGTATCAAAATTTTGATTCTTCGATTTTTCAAATTTTAGACAATGGTTCTCAAAATAATTTAACAGCTTCAGAAAACAATAACGATGTTAATTATACATTTAAAGATGTTTTTTTAGGAGTACATTATAAATTCTTAACTGGAAAATTTACATTTAATCCAGGTTTTAGTGTACACCAATATAATATGAATGATGCGCAACTTGGCACTTCAAATAAGCAGTCGTTTACAAGAGTATTGCCTGATGTGTATGCTTTGTGGCAAATAAAAAAATCGGAAACATTGACTTATAATTATTCCTTCAGTAATAATTTTACAGATATTAATAAATTAGCTCAAGGTTATGTTTTTTCAAACTATAACAGCTTGTTTAGCGGAAATAGATTCTTAGAGAATTCAACTTCTCAAGTACATTCTTTGCGCTATTTTAAATATAACATGTTTAATTTTGAGAATATTTTTGCTAATTTAACCTATACAAAACAACTAGATGCAATTAAGAATAAAGCTCTGTTAACCGGGGTTAATCAAGTTTCTTCTGCAGTAAATATGAATTCAAATTTTCCAGAAGAATCTTTATCAGGAAGTGCAAATTATGGACGTTCGTTTTTTAAATATTATAAAGCAAATGCAAGAGTTTCTGTAGGATGGAATAAATTCAACAATATCCGTGTTTTCCCAGATTCAGATACTGATCCTAATAATAATCCAACTAATATTCAAATAACTGAGTCAGTTAGTCAAAATTATACGTTAGGTTTTTCTACCAATTATAAACAATTGCCAAATTTAGGATTATCATACAGTTATTCAATTAGCGATAATTTCTCTGATACGGTATATACAGATAGCCCTTCTTTAACTCTAGAGTATTATTTTTTAGAGGCATTTTCGTTCACTTCAGAATATAACTTTTTCCATAATTATAACAAGTCAAAAACGATTGATAGCGAATATGATTTTTTATCTGCGAATATTATGTATCAGAAAAAAGACAGTAAATGGGAGTGGAAACTTTCTGGAACTAATTTACTAGAGACAAAATCATTAGATACAAATAGTTTCAGTCAGTTAGGCGGAACCAGTAGTTTTTCTAGTTATAGAGTGCAACCCCGTTATTTGATTTTGAGTTTAAAATACAATTTATAAAAATGCTCTACTATAAAAAAGCCTGACTTAATAGTCAGGCTTTTTAGTTTTTATAATATCAATTATAGCTTAAAAGCAGTTTTTACTTTGTCTACAAAATCTAATTTTTCCCAAGTAAATAATTCAACGGTTACGGTTTTTGATAAACCACCTGGAGCAGAAAAAGTCTTAGTTACGGTTTCAGGAGTTCTTCCCATGTGACCATAAGCAGCAGTTTCACTATAAATTGGATTTCTTAATTTTAATCGTTGTTCAATAAAATACGGACGCATGTCAAAAATACTTTCCACAACTTTACTGATTTCACCGTCTGTTAAATTTACTTTTGCAGTACCATAAGTATTTACGTTAATTGACGTAGGCTCTGCAACGCCAATTGCATAAGAAACTTGCACTAAAATTTCGTCAGCAACACCCGCAGCAACTAAGTTTTTAGCAATATGACGGGTTGCATATGCAGCAGAACGGTCAACTTTTGAAGGGTCTTTTCCAGAAAATGCTCCACCTCCGTGAGCCCCTTTTCCACCATAGGTATCTACAATAATTTTTCTTCCTGTTAAACCAGTATCTCCGTGAGGTCCACCAATTACGAATTTTCCTGTTGGGTTAATGTGGTATTTAATGGCGTCATTAAATAAATGAGCGTATTGAGGATTTTTAGCAATTACTCTCGGAATCAAAATTTCAATAATATCTTTTTTGATTTTCGCTAACATCGTTGGTTCGTCAGCAAAATCATCATGTTGCGTTGAAACTACAATAGCATCAATACGAACTGGTTTGTTGTCGTCAGAATATTCTAAAGTTACCTGAGATTTAGCATCCGGACGTAAATAGGTGATTTCCTTATTTTCTCTTCTCAAATCAGCTAAATCTTGCAATAATTGATGCGATAATTTCAATGCTAATGGCATAAACTCTGCAGTTTCATTGGTAGCATAACCAAACATCATTCCTTGGTCACCTGCTCCTTGTTCTTCTTTATTAGCTCTGTCCACACCTTGATTAATGTCAGCAGATTGTTCATGAATTGCAGACAAAACCCCACAAGAATCAGCCTCAAACATATATTCACTTTTGGTATAACCAATTTTCTTGATTACATCTCTTGCGATTGTTTGAACATCTAAATAAGTATTAGATTTCACTTCACCAGCCAAAATTACTTGCCCAGTGGTTACTAATGTTTCACAAGCTACTTTTGACTCAGGGTCAAATGCTAAAAAATTGTCAATTAATGCGTCTGAAATTTGATCCGCAACTTTGTCAGGATGTCCTTCACTCACAGATTCTGACGTAAATAAATAAGCCATAATTAAATTTATTATAAATTAAGCGAGAAAAAAAGGATTGCAAAATGCATAAAGGAGTAGGAATACTGCTTTAGCATTTTTTAATGAGGTTGCAATCAGTTCAAATTTTTCCTCTTTTGTTATCGATTGCAAATGTATGAAGTGATTTCGAATTAATAAAATAAAATTGTGCTTTTTAATAAAATGAGTATAAATAAATTATTTTATTGAAAAATTAAGATTTTAAAATTAGTAAAACATAAAAACTTAGATTAAAAATCTAAATTATATGCAATATATGTTATTTGTAAGAAAATATTTCATATTGTAAATTTTGTTACTACATTTGCATCGTTCATAAACATACTATTTGTTATCACGAAAGCTGGAGGGAATAGACCCAATGAAAGCTTGGCAACCTCCAACTTGGAAAGGTGCTACATTCTATTCCGATATTAATCGGAAAAAGATAACCCGAGGAATTTCTTTCCAATTTCTTGATAACATATTAATAATATAAACTTTGTGAAACTCTGTGAAAACTTAGCGTAACTCTGTGTAAAAAAAAATATGTCAAAAATTCAACAAGCCATAAAAGAAAGAATTTTAGTTCTTGACGGTGCTATGGGTACGATGTTGCAACGCAATAAATTTGAAGAAGAAGATTTTCGTGGCGAACGATTTAAAGAGTTCCCTCATCCATTAAAAGGAAACAACGATTTACTTTCCATTACGCAACCAGAAGCAGTAAAAGAAGTCCATCGTTTGTATTTTGAGGCAGGTGCAGATATTGTAGAAACCAATACGTTTTCAGGTACAACAATTGGTATGGCCGATTATCATATGGAGGATTTGGTGTATGAACTAAATTACCAATCCGCAAAAATCGCTAGAGAAGTGGCTGATGAATTTACAGATAAGCCTCGTTTTGTAGCAGGTTCCATCGGACCAACTAACAGAACAGCTTCTATGTCGCCAGATGTAAATGATCCTGGCTATCGTGCCGTAACTTTTGACGATTTACGAATCGCATATAAACAACAAGTTGAAGCTTTAATTGATGGAGGTTCGGATGTGCTTTTGGTTGAAACGATTTTTGATACTTTAAACGCCAAAGCCGCGCTTTTTGCAATTGAAGAAGTAAAAGAAGAACGAAATATTGATATTCCAATTATGGTTTCAGGAACTATTACAGATGCTTCAGGAAGAACACTTTCTGGACAAACTGTCGAAGCTTTTTTGATTTCGATTTCTCACATTCCGTTATTGAGTATAGGATTTAATTGTGCTTTGGGAGCCGACCAATTGAAACCTTATTTAAAGCGTTTGTCTATGAATACGCAATTGAATATTTCGGCACATCCAAATGCTGGTTTGCCAAATGCCTTTGGAGAATACGACCAAACACCAAAAGAAATGCAAGCTTTAATTCGGGAATATTTACAAGATAATTTAATAAATATAATTGGAGGTTGCTGCGGTACAACTCCTGAACACATCAAATTAATTGCGGAGGTCGCAAAAGAATTCAAGCCCAGAACAATTGAAGTAATAGCATAATGACAGAAGTAGATTGTAAAAAATATTTAAAATTATCCGGGCTAGAACCATTAATTATTACCCCAGAAACCAATTTTGTGAATGTTGGCGAACGAACCAATGTAACGGGTTCTCGTAAATTTCTTCGATTAATTAAAGAAGAAAAATACGATGAAGCACTTTCTGTTGCGCGTGAACAAGTTGAAGGCGGGGCGCAAATCATTGATATTAATATGGATGAAGGAATGTTAGATGGCGTTTATGCTATGACAAAATTCCTAAATTTAATTGCTGCCGAACCAGATATTGCCCGTGTTCCTGTAATGATAGATAGTTCGAAATGGGAAATTATCGAAGCAGGTTTAAAAGTCGTACAAGGAAAAGCGGTAGTAAATTCAATTTCTCTAAAAGAAGGCGAAGCGGTTTTTATTCATCACGCCAAGTTAATTAAGCGATATGGTGCAGCTGTAATTGTGATGGCTTTTGATGAAGTCGGACAAGCAGATAATTACCAAAGAAGAATTGAAATTTGTAAAAGAAGTTATGATATTTTGGTGGACCAAGTTGGTTTTCCTGCTGAAGATATCATTTTCGATCCTAATATTTTTCCAGTAGCAACTGGAATGGACGAACATAAATTAAACGCTCTAGATTTTTTCCAAGCAACAAAGTGGATTCGTGAAAACTTGCCGTATGCCAATATTTCAGGTGGTGTTAGTAATGTTTCATTCTCCTTTCGTGGAAACGATAAAGTACGTGAAGCGATGCATTCGGCATTTTTATATCACGCCATTCAGAATGGGATGACTATGGGGATTGTCAACCCAGAAATGTTAGAAGTTTACGATGAAATTGATAAGGTTTTATTAGAACACGTTGAAGATGTTCTTTTAAATAGAAGAGAAGATGCTACGGAACGTTTATTAGATTTAGCCGAAAGTTTTAAAGGCGATTTCAAGATAAATGAAAAAGCAATAGCCGAATGGCGAAATGGTTCTATTCAGGAACGATTAACCCATTCTTTAGTAAAAGGAATAGACGAATTCATAGAAATTGATGTAGAAGAAGCCAGATTAAGCGCTAACAAAGCCATTGAAGTGATTGAAATCAGTTTAATGAATGGAATGAACGTGGTTGGTGATTTATTCGGAAGTGGAAAAATGTTTTTACCTCAAGTAGTAAAATCAGCACGAGTTATGAAAAAAGCTGTGGCGTATTTATTACCATTTATTGAAGAAGAAAAACGCCCCCTAACCCCCAAAGGGGGAATAAAAACCTCGCAATTTTGGCAAACTGCTAATCCTTATAATTATGGTTTATTGCAAAAATTTGCATTTGACATGAGAAATAAACCAACTGATGCCGAAAGGTTTTTGTGGCAAGAATTAATGGGTAAAAAATTAGAAAGGCATAAGTTTAGACGCCAACATATTATAGGAAATTACATAGCAGATTTTATTTGTTTAAAAGAAAACTTAATAATTGAGGTTGATGGATTAATACATCAATTACCAGAAAATATTTCTAGCGATGAAGAAAGAAGTAAATGGCTAAGAAGTGAAGGATTTGAAGTATTGAGATTTACAAATGAGGAAGTTTTATTTCAATTAGAAAAAGTTTTACAATTAATTTCCACAAAGTTGGCAGCTCCCCCTTCGGGGGCGGGGGGGGCTGGAAAAGTTTTGATGGCAACCGTTAAAGGTGATGTTCACGACATTGGAAAAAACATTGTTTCAGTAGTTTTGGCGTGTAACAATTTTGAAATTATCGATTTAGGAGTTATGGTTCCGCCAGAAAAAATTATTGATGCCGCCATAAAAGAAAATGTAGATATCATCGGTTTAAGCGGATTAATTACGCCTTCTTTAGACGAAATGGTGTATTTGGCCAAAGAAATGGATAAGTTGAACATCAAAATTCCAATAATGATTGGAGGCGCTACAACCTCTCGCGCACATACAGCTGTTAAAATTGCTCCAGAATATAAGTCAACTGTAGTCCACGTTAATGACGCGTCAAGAGCCGTAACCGTGGCTTCAAATTTATTAAATACAGAAACAAAAAAAGATTTCTCAATCGCTTTACGCGAAGAATACGACACATTACGAGATGGTTACTTAAACCGAGCAAGAGAGAAAAATTTCTTAACGATTGAAGCAGCTCGTAAGAATAAATTTAAGATAGATTGGAACAATTACGAAGCTATAAAACCTAATTTTATTGGAACAAAAATAGTTGAGGTAGCATTATCAGAACTAGTTGATTTTATCGATTGGACGCCGTTTTTTCAATCTTGGGAATTGTTTGGAAAATATCCAGCCATTTTAACTGATGAGATAGTGGGCGAACAAGCATCAGATTTGTTTAAAGATGCACAAAATATGTTAGCCAAAATTGTTGATGAAAAATGGTTTCAAGCCAAAGGGATTTTAGGAATTTATCCGGCTAACACAGTTAATGATGATGATATTGAAGTGCAACTTCCAACTTCTAGCTTCCAACTTCTAACTCTTAGACAACAATCTCAAAAAACAGTTGGTGCGCCAAATATCGCTTTGGCTGATTTTATTGCACCAAAAGATTCTGGAGTTCAAGATTATATGGGTTGTTTTTGTGTAACTACTGGATTTGGAGTTGATGAAAAAGCAGCAGAATTTGAAAGCCAATTAGACGATTATAATTCGATTTTAACCAAAGCGTTGGGCGACCGTTTAGCAGAAGCTTTCGCAGAATATTTACATTTAAAAGTTCGAAAAGAAATTTGGGGATATGCTTCTGAGGAACAACTTTCAAATCAAGAATTAATTAAAGAAAATTACAAAGGAATTCGTCCAGCACCAGGATATCCTGCTTGTCCAGATCATTTAGAAAAGCCAACTATTTGGGATATTTTAAAAGTGGAGGAAAATATTGGTGTGAAATTAACTGAAAGTATGGCAATGTGGCCCGCTTCTTCAGTGTCAGGATACTATTTTGCTCATCCAGAAAGTAAGTATTTTGGGTTAGGAAAAATAAAATCAGACCAAGTATCAGATTACGCAAAAAGAAGAAATATATCAACAGACACAGCAACTAAATGGTTAGCACCAAATATAAGCCCCTCCTAACCTCCCCAAAAGGGAGGGACGCCAATCGTTATAAATAAATTTAATGAAATTATAAATAAATGAAACATAAAATAAATATTAATCAAGTTGTGTCGCAAAATTTGAATGCAACTATATTTCCCCCTTTGGGGGTTAGGGGGCTATGAAAGTAACAGAACATATTCAAAACGCCAACGGAAAACCTTTGTTTTCTTTTGAAATTTTACCGCCTTTAAAAGGTCAAAATATCCAATCTATTTTTGATAGTATTGATCCGTTGATGGAATTTAATCCGCCATTTATTGATGTAACTTATCATCGAGAGGAATATGAATTCAAGGAATTAGAAAACGGCTTATTACAAAAGAAAATTGTAAAAAAACGACCAGGTACAGTTGGTATTTGTGCAGGAATTCAGAACAAATATAATGTAGATGCCATCCCGCATATTTTGTGTGGTGGATTTACAAAAGAAGATACCGAAAATTTACTAATTGATTTAGATTTTTTAGGAATCGATAACGTTGTGGCTCTTCGGGGCGATGCTGTAAAAAGTGAAATTTATTTTAAACCAGAAAAAGAAGGTCACGCTTATGCCTCTGAATTGGTTTCGCAAATTAACGATTTAAATAACGGTATTTACTTAGATGCCGATTTGCAAAATTCATCTAAAACCGATTTTTGTATCGGAGTTGCAGGATATCCTGAAAAACATATGGAAGCACCAAGTTTGGATAGCGACATTCATTTCTTAAAACAAAAGATTAAAAACGGTGCCGAATACATCATCACTCAGATGTTTTTTGATAACCAGAAATTTTTCGAATTTGTTGCGAAGTGCAGAGCAGCAGGAATCACAATTCCAATAATTCCGGGATTGAAACCTATAGCTACCAAAAAGCAATTGAATCTTATTCCACACCGATTTAGTATTGAATTACCCGATACTTTAATTATGGAAGTGGTTAAGGCAAAAGACAATGATGCAGTAAAACAAATTGGTATTGAATGGTGTGCGCAACAAAGTAAAGAACTTGTCGCAGCAGGAATACCCGTACTTCATTATTACTCCATGGGTAAAGCAGAAAATATTAAAGCCATTGCTAAAACAATTTTTTAATTATTTTTTTGCCGTTTTCTCTCTGAAAATTTGCTCTAAATTTTTGTTTTTAAGTGAAATTTGAAGGGTTTTTAAACCGTTGTTTTGTGCAAAATCAAACACTTCACTTCGCATGTCTAATGAGGTTGAAAATGTAAGTTCCCAAACTAAATCATGGGTATTTTTTATCGATTTTAAATTTGGTAAAGAACCAAAAAGCTCTTCGGTTACTTGTTTGTCAAATTCTACCACAATGATTTGTTCGGTTTTATCGCTAACTAAGTTGGTTAATTTTTTATCGGTAACAATTTTTCCTTTATCAATTATAATAACGCGGTCACAAATGGCTTCCACTTCTTGCATAATGTGAGTAGATAGAAAAACGGTTTTATTCTTTCCAATATTTTTAATCAAATTGCGAATTTCAACCAATTGATTTGGGTCTAAGCCTGTGGTAGGTTCGTCTAAAATTAATACATCAGGGTTGTGTAATAAAGCGGTTGCTAATCCTACACGTTGGCGATACCCTTTTGAAAGTTCGCCTATTTTTTTATGACATTCAGGCGTTAATCCTGTTAATGTAATTACTTCGTCAATTCTCGATTTAGCAACTTTGTGTAAATCAGCATTAAAAGCTAAATACTCACGAACATATAAATCTAAATACAACGGATTGTGTTCAGGTAAGTAGCCAACAGATTTTTGTACTTTTTTTTGATCTAAAACGACATCATATTCGTTGACTATTGCATTTCCGCTATCCGATTTTAAATAGGTTGTCAAAATTTTCATTAGAGTAGATTTTCCGGCTCCATTTGGACCTAAAAAACCAACAATTTCGCCTCTCTTTATCGAAAAACTAATATTGTCTAACGCTTTTTGCGCACCGTAATTTTTCGAAATATTTTCTACAACTATTGACATACGAACTAAATTTTAGCAAAAATAACCTTTTTTAAAAGAACTCAAATTTATGTAAAAAAGTATTTTAGAAGTCACTTTTTTTTCAATTTGTTAATTCTAATTTGTTGTCTATACATTTTACTTTTTTTAATAACGCTTAAAAAGAATAAATCGTAAATTTACAACGAATAAAAAACTATGGAAAATAAAAAATATTGGCGCAACTGGTTAGATGATTTTCAATTGAATCATCCATTTGTAATTGCTGGACCGTGTAGTGCCGAAACGGAAGAACAAGTTTTAAAAATAGCACACGAATTGAAGAATTCGGATGTTTCTGTTTTTCGTGCAGGAATATGGAAACCTCGCACCCGTCCTGGAGGATTTGAAGGAGTGGGAGAAATCGGTTTAAAATGGTTGCAAAGAGCAAAAGCTGAAACGGGTTTATTAATGGCAATCGAAGTAGCGACTGCTGCTCATGTTGCATTAGCAATCGAGCATGATATAGATGTGTTATGGATAGGAGCAAGAACAACGGTAAACCCTTTTGCAGTGCAAGAAATTGCAAATGCATTGTCAGGAACCGATAAAATCGTATTGTTAAAAAACCCAGTAAATCCAGACTTGTCATTATGGATAGGAGGTATAGAACGTCTTTATAATGCGAATATTAAAAAATTAGGAGTAATTCACAGAGGTTTTTCAACCTATGAAAAAACAAAATACCGTAACAATCCCGAATGGCAAATTGCGATTGATATGCAAAATCGATTCCCAGATTTGCCAATGATTTGTGATCCATCACATATTACTGGTAAAAGAGCAATGATACAAGAGGTGTCTCAACAAGCCTTGGATTTGAATTATGACGGATTAATTATTGAAACACATAATGACCCTGATAATGCTTGGAGTGATTCAGCACAACAAATTACACCAGCTGTCCTTAAGCAAATGTTTGTTGATTTAAAGATTCGAAAAATAACCGATGATGCCAGTGAATATAATCAAAAAATGACAAAACTGAGAATGCAAATTGATGGTTATGATGAAAAGTTATTAGAAATTATTGGAAATCGAATGCAGATTGTAGACAAAATAGGGCAACTTAAAAAAGAGAAAAACGTAGCAATTTTGCAAAATCAACGTTGGAACGAAATTCTCAATAAAATGACTTCTGAAGGTAAAGAAATTGGGTTAAGTCCCGAATTTATTATGCAATTATTTAAAGCAATTCATCAAGAAAGTATAAATCATCAAGAAAAAGTAATGAATAAATAAAAAAGTAACTATAAAAACATATAAAAATTAAAATCTTTTTATACTTTAGCAATTGATAAATTTAAAATTAAACAAAAAATGAAAAAATTCTTATTCTTAGCAGTTGCTTTTTTAGGTTTTGCTGCAAATGCTCAAGTTGATAAAATCTACAAACACAATGGAGAAACTGTAGACGGAAAAGTAATTAGATTAGACGAATATACTGTTATATTCAAGTATGATGGAGAAGATGCTGAAAACACAATTGGTAAATATGCAATTGAAAAAATTGTTTATGGAAAAACAGGTCGTGTTGAAGAAGTAACTGAAAAAATCATTGTAAATGGTGAGGATGATTGGGAAAAAGTAGTTATTTTAGAAGATAAATCATATATCGCTGGTTTAAAAAAAGTAGGCGAAGTTAGAGGTAAAACAGGTTTGATTAATTTCCAAACTGGAAATACGGGTGACAAAAAAGCGCAGAAAAAATTAAAAATGGATGCAGCTAAACAAGGTTGTCCATTTGTATTATTAACAGCAGATAAAACTACTGTTGGTGCAAATTCTAACTCTCTTGGTGGTTCTCAAGCTATCAAAACAGGTATTTCTTACAAATACTAAATAAGTGTTTTTTTATATATCAAGGGCTACTTTTTAAGTAGCCTTTTTTATTTAAAGTTTTTCATAAGAAACACTATCTTTGTTATTATTATTGAAGAAGAAAATTTCTAATTTCTAACTTTGCATGACAGGAATTGTATATAAATCTACCGGAAGTTGGTACACCATTAAAACAGCTAATGGTGATTTTTTGGAGTGCCGCATAAAAGGTAAATTTAGAATGCAAGGCATAAAAAGTACTAACCCTATTGCGGTGGGTGATATAGTTGATTATGATCTTGAAAACACAACAGATGAAACTACAGGTGTTATTGTAAATATTCAGGACCGTAAAAATTACATTGTTAGGAAATCCGTTAATTTATCGCATCAAATGCATATAATTGCATCTAATGTAGATGTTGTTTTTTTATTAGTAACAATAAATAATCCTCCCACCACTACTAGTTTCATCGATCGTTTTTTAGTAACCGCCGAAGCCTATGGAATTGAAGCTGTAATTGTCTTCAATAAAATTGATACGTTTGATGATGCAACTCTAGACGAACAATTGTATTTACAGCATATTTATACTTCAATAGGTTATAAATGTATACGGGTTTCTGCAAAAGATGGAAAAGGAATTGACGAATTAAAAGCGTTAATGAAGGATAAAGTTTCAATGTTTTCAGGACATTCAGGTGTTGGTAAGTCTACTTTAGTAAATACATTAGAACCCGGATTGAATTTGAAAACCAAGCAAATTTCAGAATCGCATGCTCAAGGAAAACACACCACAACGTTTGCCGAAATGTTTGATTTGGCTTTTGGAGCTCAAATTATTGATACGCCTGGAATTCGTGGTTTTGGGATAGTAGACATGGAAAATCAAGAAATTGGGGATTATTTCCCTGAATTTTTTGCTTTAAAAGAGCAGTGTAAATTCAACAATTGTTTACATAAAGAGGAGCCGCATTGTGCAGTCAAAAATGCCCTCGAAAACAATGAAATCGCTTGGTCACGATATAAAAGTTATACCCAAATTTTAGAAGGAGATGAAGAGCAGTATCGTGCCGATATTTACGATGCCGAGCGAAGAGCCAGCGATGAAACCAGAAAAAGTTAAAATTTAGTTTACTATTCAAATACTATGAAAACTGTAATTCAACGTGTTTCTCAATCATCAGTTACAATAAATAACGAAATTGTGGCTCAAATTCAAAATGGACTTTTGGTGTTAGTTGGAATAGAAGATGAAGACCAACAGGAAGATATTGTATGGTTGGCTTCAAAAATTGCAAACCTTCGAATTTTTGCTGATGAAAACGATATTATGAACTTATCGGTGAAAGAAATAAATGGAGATGTTATCTTAGTTAGTCAATTTACGCTTCATGCTTCAACAAAAAAAGGAAACCGTCCAAGTTATATTAAAGCCTCTAAACCAGAAATTGCAGTACCACTCTATGAATCTTTTGTACTACAAATGGAATTAGAATTGGGTAAAAAAGTACAAACCGGTCGTTTTGGAACCGATATGAAAGTTTCACTTGTAAATGACGGTCCAGTTACTATAATAATTGACACTAAAAACAAACAATAATCATGGATATTAAAAACGCCCAAAAAGAAGTTGATCATTGGATAAAAAACCACGGTGTTCGCTATTTTAATGAATTAACGAATATGGCACAGCTTTCAGAAGAAGTTGGCGAAGTAGCTCGAATTATTGCCAGAAGATATGGCGAACAATCGGAGAAAGAAAGCGATAAAAACAAAGACTTAGGCGAGGAATTAGCCGATGTAGTGTTTGTAGTGTTGTGTTTGGCCAATCAAACAGGAATTAATTTACAAGAAGCTTTTGATAAAAAACTCGACTTGAAAACCAATCGCGATCACGACCGTCATCATAATAATGATAAACTTAAGTAATTGTGAATTTAAAACTAAGTTATAATCTTCCAACTATAAACTCCAATCTTCAAATTTCTGGCTCCAAATCAGAAACTAATAGATTGTTAGTTTTGCAAGCTTTATATCCAAATTTAGTTTTAGAAAACACATCTAATTCCGATGATTCTGAAGTGATGTTGAATGCGTTAGCCATCACCCATCACCCATCACCCATCGCCCAAACAATTGACGTACAACACGCAGGAACAGCAATGCGATTTCTGACGGCTTTTTTTGCCATTCAAGAAGGAAAAGAAGTAGTTTTAACAGGTTCAGCTCGAATGAAAGAACGTCCAATTAAAATTTTGGTCGACGCACTAAATCAATTGGGAGCCGAAATCACTTATGAAGAGCAAACAGGATTTCCACCTCTTAGAATCAAGGGTAAAAAGTTGTCAAAAAGTAAAGTTACGCTTCAAGCAAATGTGAGCAGCCAATATATTTCGGCATTGTTGTTAATTGCACCCAAATTAGAAAATGGTTTAGAATTAACTTTGGAAGGAGAAATTACATCGGTTTCTTACATAAAAATGACTTTGGCTTTACTTAATGAAATAGGAGTGAAGACTGTATTTGATAACAACACAATCAAAGTAACCTATCACCCATCATCCATAGCCCAACACCCAATAACAGTAGAGTCCGATTGGTCATCAGCGTCTTATTGGTATTCAATTATTGCCCTTTCTAAAATTGGTACGCAAATTACATTATCAAGTTTTAAAGAAAATAGTTTACAAGGCGATAGTGCTTTGGTCGAAATTTATAAAAACTTTGGTGTAGATACGATTTTCGAAACCAATATTATTCGTCTTAAAAAGACTACAAATTGTCAATTGTCAACTATTAATTGTCAATTAAACACGTGTCCCGATATCGCACAAACCATTGCAGTTACCTGTTTCGGACTTGGAATAAGTTGTCAATTAACAGGATTACATACGTTAAAGATCAAAGAAACCGATAGACTTGAAGCTTTAAAAAATGAATTGAATAAGTTAGGAGCAGAAATTATAGTGACTAATGATTCTTTGCATTTAAAACTTTCAACTACTATAAACAAAAATATTAAAATCGCTACTTACCAAGACCACAGAATGGCAATGGCATTTGTTCCTTTAGCTTTAAAAATGCCAATAATTATTGAAAATGCTGAGGTTGTTTCAAAATCGTATCCTGCTTTTTGGGAAGATGTAAAGCAAATCGGATTTACTATCGAAAAAATATAAAAAGTCGGGATGACTGGATTCGAACCAGCGACCCCTAGCACCCCATGCTAGTACGCTACCAGGCTGCGCTACATCCCGAAGGCAGCAAAAATAAACATTTCAATTGTATAATAAAAAAAATAAACATCAATTTACTTGACAACGCCTATTTCATAATCGTATATTTGCAAACTGAATTTAAGAGTATTACGAAAGTAAACGCTTAAAATTTTAAACACTTAAACATTTTTAAATGAAATTATCTCATTTTCAATTCAATCTTCCAGAAGAATTATTAGCCGAATTCCCTACTGAAAACCGTGATGAATCTCGCTTAATGGTCGTAAATCGTAAAACAGGAACAATCGAGCACAAATTATTTAAAGATATTATTGACTATTTTGATGATGGTGATGTAATGGTGTTAAATAATACAAAAGTATTTCCTGCACGATTATATGGAAATAAAGAAAAAACAGGAGCTCGTATCGAAGTTTTCTTATTAAGAGAATTAAATGCAGAGCAACGTTTATGGGATGTTTTAGTAGATCCTGCACGTAAAATCCGTATCGGAAATAAATTATATTTTGGCGATGATGATTCATTAGTAGCCGAAGTAATTGACAATACAACTTCTCGTGGAAGAACATTACGTTTTTTATATGATGGTTCGTACGAAGAATTCAGAGAAAAACTTTTAGAACTTGGCGAAACACCTATACCTAAATACATCAACCGTGAGGTAACTCCTGAAGATGCAGAGCGTTATCAAACAATTTACGCTAAAGAAGAAGGTGCTGTTGCAGCTCCAACTGCCGGATTGCATTTCTCTAAACATTTATTAAAACGCCTTGAAATTAAAGGAATTGATTTTGCAGAAGTTACTCTTCATGTAGGATTAGGAACGTTTAATCCTGTTGAGGTAGAAGATTTATCAAAACATAAAATGGATTCTGAAGAAATGAAAATTTCCCAAGAAGCTTGTGATATCATTAATAATGCAAAAGAAAACAAGAGACGAATTTGTTGTGTAGGAACTACAGCTATGCGTGCAATGGAAAGTTCAGTTTCTTCGCAACGAACTTTAAATCCTTTTACAGGTTGGACAAATAAATTTATTTATCCTCCGTTTGATTTTAGTTTGGCAAACGCTATGGTGACTAATTTTCATACCCCAAAATCAACATTATTAATGATGATTTCAGCATTTTGTGGACACGATTTAATGATGAAAGCCTACAAAGAAGCCATTCAAGAAAAATACCGTTTTTATTCCTACGGTGATGCTATGTTGATTATTTAAAACAAAAAAATAATAATTTAAAATCCTGGCATTAGCTGGGATTTTTTTATTTCTGAATTCTTAAAAAATCAAATTTTAGTGCTTTGCTACTTTCCAACTTTTGCCTACTTTTACCTTTTTAACAACCTAAGACAAATGAATTTTCAAAATACACGTGAATTTGCACAAAGTTTAGATGCTCAAGATGAGTTGAAAAATTATAGAAATGAATTTATTTTTCCAAAAGTAAATGGAAAACAAGTAATCTATTTTACAGGAAATTCACTTGGGTTGCAACCCAAAAGAACCAAGCAATATGTAGACGAAGTCATGAATGACTGGGCTAATTTAGCAGTTGAAGGTCATTTTTATTCAGACAAACCTTGGTGGGATTATCACGAACGATTTGCAGCGCCATTAAGCGAAATTGTAGGAGCAAAACCTACAGAAGTAACTGTTATGAACACATTAACAGTGAATCTTCACTTATTAATGGTTTCGTTTTATCGTCCAACGCAAAAAAAGTTCAAAATTATTTGCGAAGAAAAAGCATTTCCAAGCGATCAATATATGTTCCAAAGTCAAATCGATTTTCATTCTAAATCGGTGGGTTTTAATCCCAATGATGCCTTAGTTGAAATTAAAAGAAGAGAAGGAGAACACAATATTAGAATTGAAGATATTTTAGCTAAAATTGAAGAAGTAGGTGAGGAGTTGGCTTTAGTTTTAATTGGCGGTGTAAATTATTATACCGGGCAAGTTTTCGACATGAAAACCATCACCGAAGCAGGCCATAAACAAGGCGCCTATGTAGGTTGGGATTTAGCGCATGGCGCCGGAAATATTGAATTACATTTGAACGAATGGAATGTAGATTTTGCAGCTTGGTGTAGTTATAAATATATGAATTCTGGACCAGGCAATGCATCGGGTTGTTTTGTTCATGAAATGCATCATAATAATGCTGATTTACCAAGATTCGCAGGTTGGTGGGGACACAATAAAGAGCGCCGATTTAAAATGGAACCAAAATTTGATCCCGTTCGCGGTGCCGAAGGTTGGCAAATAAGTAATCTTCCTATTTTATCATTAGCTCCTTATTTGGCTTCTGTTGATATGTTTGCAGAAGTAGGAATGAATAAATTAATCGCAAAGCGAAATTTAATAACTGCCTATTTGGAATTCATTCTTAAAGAGATTGACAATGAATTAGAAGGAGCTGATTTCGAAATAATTACGCCTTCTAATCAAGAGGAACGCGGTTGTCAATTGTCGGTTTATTTGCACGGACAAGGAAGAGAGTTATTCGAACGATTAATGAAAAATGGCGTTATTACTGATTGGAGAGAACCAAATGTAATTCGATTAGCGCCAGCACCCTTCTATTGTTCTTTTGAAGATATGTATGAATTTGGGCAAATATTGAAAAGATTGATATTGGAGAAATAGATTTTTAGATATTCAGATTTTCGGATTTTCAGAAAATCCGAAAATCCAGTAATCCGAACATCCAATATCAGAATATCTGAACATCAAAAATAAAAGCCATGCACAATTATAAAGAATTAGAAGTTTGGAAAGAAAGTATTAAATTTTGTCCAGAAATTTATAAACTAGTCCGAAAATTACCAGAAGACGAAAAATTTGGATTGATAAGTCAACTGAAAAGGGCTGTTATTTCTATTCCATCAAATATTGCAGAAGGTTCGGCAAAATCATCTGATAAGCATTTTGTTATTTTCTTGGAAAATTCTTTAGGTTCATGCTACGAAATAGAAACACAATTACTAGTATGTGTAGAATTAAGTTTCATAACTGAGATTGAATACAATCAAATAATGGAGAGGTTATTTTCTATCATCAAAAAGTTAATTAAATTTATAAAGTATTTAAACGATAAGAATAAGTAGAAATGATTTTCAGACTGTCCGAACATCCGAAAATCAGAATATCTAATATCTAAAACAATGACTAAACAACAAATCATCAATACTTTCGATCCTTCACAACCAGGGTTAGCCGATGCAACTGTTTTTGGATTGCCTTTTTCGGCCGAACAAAGTGAAATTATTGTCGTTCCTGTGCCTTGGGAAGTAACTGTAAGTTATGGAGCAGGTGCTTCGGAAGGACCAGCCGCAATTATGGAGGCTTCTTTTCAAGTCGATTTAAATCATCAAGAGTTTCCAGAATTATGGAAATTAGGTATTTACATGGATGAAGTTCCTTCGCATTGGGCAAAAAATTCTGAAAAATATAAAGGATTAGCACAGCCCATTATAGAAGCTTTAGAGAGTGGAGAAGACGTGGCTACTTTTCCAGCTTTACAATCGGATTTAGATACCATTAATAAAGTTTGTAAGGAATTGCATCAAGAAGTAAAAGACCGCGTGTTGCATTGGATGAACCAAGGTAAAAAAGTAGTTCTTTTAGGTGGCGATCATTCAACGCCGTTAGGATATTATCAAGCGTTAGCTACTAAATATGATAATTTCGGAATTTTACATTTAGATGCGCACATGGATTTACGAATTGCTTATGAAGGATTCACGTATTCACACGCTTCAATTATGTATAATGCGTTACAAATTCCGCAAATTTCTAAAATTGTACAAGTAGGAATTCGTGATTTTTGTGAACAAGAAGTAGCAATAGCTTTAAAAGATAGAGTTTTAGTGCATACGGATATGGATTTAAAACAAGAAGCTTTTGAAGGCAAAACATGGGAACAACAATGCGATCAAATTATTGCTTCTTTACCTGAAAAAGTGTGTATTTCATTTGATATTGATGGAATGTATCCTTGGTATTGCCCCAATACTGGTACTCCAGTTCCGGGTGGATTTTCGTTTGAGCAAGCGGCATATTTGTTCAGTCGCTTAGCAGCAACCAATAAAGAAATCATCGGATTTGATTTAGTAGAAGTAGCACCTGGCGATGACGATTGGGATGGAAACGTAGGTGCAAGAATGTTATTTCATATGTGTGGTGCTTTTGCGAAATCACAAAAAATGAATGTGGGAAATAAAATTCAATTTAATAAATAAATAGTAAGCCGAAGCAATTAAAAGCTTCGGTTTTTTTATAAGTTATCTACATTTTCCAAAATCGAAATCGCTTTTTCTTTCGTTGAGGCTAATTCTTCGGGTTTCATTTTTCTTAGTAAGGCTAACATCATACTCATTCTTTGATTAGTAGCGAAATGCTGTTTTTTCTCATCTAAAAAATGCCAATACAAACTGTTGAACGGGCACGCATTTTCGCCTAATTTATCTTTCACATTATAATGACAACCGCCGCAATAGTTACTCATTTTATTAATGTAACTCCCTGAAGAAACATAAGGTTTCGTTGCTAAAATTCCGCCATCTGCATACTGACTCATGCCTCTTGTGTTGGGCATTTCAACCCATTCAATTGCATCGATGTAAACACCTAAATACCAAGAATCCACTGCATCAGGATGCAATTGTGCCAACAAAGAAAAATTGCCAATGACCATCAACCGCTGAATATGATGTGCATACGCTTCTGATAAACTTTGGGAAATCGAATGTTGCATGCATTTCATCTTAGTTTTTCCCGTCCAAAAGAATTCTGGTAGCGGATTGTAGTTTTCTAAAACGTTCATTTGGGCATAATTTGGCATTTCTTTCCAATAAATTCCTCTTACATATTCGCGCCAACCGATGATTTGTCGCACAAAACCTTCTACTTGCGCCAATTCAATAGTCTCTTGATTTTGAAAATAATACGAAATCACAGCATCAACTACTTCTTTTGGACTGATCATTTTAGAATTCATCGCAAACGATAAACGCGAATGAAACAGAAATTTATGTCCGCTAAATAACGCATCTTGATACGTGCCAAAGTGCGCCAAAAAATGATCGCAGAAATAATCAATCAATTGTAAACTTTCGTTTCTTGAAGTAGGCCAATTGAAATTTTCTACATCAATTGATCCAATAGTGGTAATCTTTTGAGTGGTAATTTCAGCAACAAGTTCAATTACATTTTTATGAAATTCCAAAGGAAACGGAATTGGAACTTCGTTTTTATATTGATTGCGGTTGTTGTGGTCAAAATTCCATTTTCCGTTTAAAGGTTGTTCGCCGACCATTAAAACAGCGTGCTTTTTGCGCATCATACGATAGAAACTTTCCATCAAAAGCTGCTTTTTACCTTTAAAAAAATCGGCTAATTCATTTCTGCTCGTATAAAAATGTTCAGAATCGACAGCTTTTGATGGAATTGAAATTTTTTCGCAAATGGATTTTAGTTGTTCATCCAAGCGATATTCATCAGGAAGTTGGTATTCAAATTGCTCAATTTTATTTTTTTGAACCAAATCCAAAATCAGTTGTTCCAAATTATGTGGATTATTCGTATCCGAAATTTTATAATAAACCACTTGATGCCCTTGTTTTATCAAATCCTCCGAAAAATTGCGCATCGAAACAAAAAACGCCACCACTTTTTGAATATGATGTTTCACATAATCTGTTTCCTGACGCATTTCTGCCATTACATAAACCACACCCGGATTGACTTCATCAAACCAAGAATGTTGAGAATTGAGTTGGTCGCCCAAAAGTAATCGAAGTGTTTTCATCTAAAATAATTCAGGAGTTAACCACATTTTCTGAAATTTTCCATTGGCATCGTATAGTTCCGCTTGGCGTTTGATATTGAATTTTCTATCACGTGGATCGTTGCCAACACCCGCATTGTACATCCAATTGCCATAATTACTGTGCACGTCATAATCAATCAACATACTTTCAAAATAGGCAGCACCTATGCGCCAATCTTGTTCCCATTCTTTTGCCCAATAACTCGCTACATTTTGACGGCCGCGATTGCTCATCCAGCCCGTTTTTTGTAATTCAATCATGTTGGCATTCACAAAATGTTCTGGCGTGTTGCCGTTTGTCCATTGATTGAAGGCTTTTGTATTTTGATTCCAATGATATTCTTTTTGCAAAATGCCATTCAATTGAAAAATTTTGTTGCCGTGTTTTAGCGAAATGTATTTGAAATAATCGCGCCAAATTAATTCAAAAATCAACCAATACGTATCTTCGTTTTTGACTACTTTTTTTTCAAATTGTTGTACTTCCCAATAAATTGTTCGTGCCGAAATACTTCCATTGGCCAACCAAGCCGAAAGTTTCGAACTGTAATCTTTTCCGATTAAACCATTGCGGGTTTTCTTATAAACTGCTAGTTTTTTGGTGTCCCAAAAGTACTCTTCGATGCGTTTTTTAGCTTGATTTTCGCCACCGTTGAAAGGGAAAGCCGTTTTGTTGGGTTGCTTAAACTCCGTAGCTTCGGAGTCAAAACCTAAATCTTCTAATGTTGGGATACTAGTTTTTTCTTCAATTAGATTCGAAATTGGTTTTGCAGAAATGGCAACGGTTGGACGTACTCGAATTTTCTTTTCCAATTGCTTTCTGAATTCGGTAAAAACTTCAGGAATTTTATCCCAATTTTCGTACGGAACATCATCAGGATGAAATAAGAATTGGTCATAATAGGTTTTCCAATTCACTGCTGGAATTGAATTTTGAACTTCATTTGCTACTTCTATTTCTTCTGGTGTCCATTCGTTTTGTATGTAAATCGTATCAATTTGATATTTAGCGGCTACTTCCGGAATTAATTGTTCGGGATAACCGTAATAAACTAATAATGAGATGTTCTTATCGGCTAAATTTTGTTGTAATTCGGTTACCGTTTCTAACAGAAATTGGGTTCTAAATTTTTCTGTTTTTTTGAAACCGTATTGTGTTGTTTCAAAATGTCTCGGATCCAAACAATAAATACCAATGACTTTTTCATTTTCTCTACAGGCATTGTATAACGAATGATTATCAATCGTGCGCAAATCATTTCTAAACCAAACTAATCCGTTCATTTTTTTTGATTTTTGCTCGCAAAGACGCTAAGTCGCGAAGGTTTAATTTTTATTCGAATCAATTTTCCGAACATCCTAATATCAGAAAGTCCTAACATCTGTCCATCAATTCTTGTTTTTTCTGCATTTGTCACTACAATACAATACTTTTTCCCAGTTTTTCTCCCATTTTTTGCGCCACGAAAAAGGAAGATGGCAGGTTTTGCAAATTTTTTCTGGAAGATTTACTTTTTTATGCGCCATTTCTAAGCTTCGATTTACTTTTTTGTTTTGGTCGTGCATATTCAAAACGGTCAATTAATTTTGGTAACGCATAACCGTCTAGTCCATTAATCGTTACAACATTTCCTTTGTCCAATTGTAACCAATTATCTTTTTGGATCAATTCTTCTTCAACATAAATTGCTTCAATTGAGGCAATAATATGTATACAATCGTTTTCTTTTAAATAATATTCGTTGATATACTTACAAACTAATCGCACCGGACTTCCTTTTACAAAAGGACATTTATAATCATCCAAGTATTCTGAAGTTAAATTTGTTTCATCAAATTCAGAAATGCCTTGTTCATAATTCGCTGATGTTTGGTGGGCATCGGCAATCATTTCTTCAGTAATGTGATTTATGGTAAAAAAATCTGTTTCCTTAATGTTTTTGTAGGTGTCCCGAGGAACGGTTGTTGGGCGCAAAATGAATCCAACCAATGGCGGCTCACTTCCAAGATGCGTTACACTACTAAAAATAGCTACATTTTCTTTGCCGTCTGTAGAACAAGTCCCTATTAAGTTGGCCGATTTATAACCAGTAGCACTGTTAATTAAATTTAACCGTGGCACTTTGTCCATTTTTATAATTTCTGAAAGCGATATTTTTTTCATGTTATTTTTTTCAAAAGTACGTTTGTTTAATCAAAAATAAAAATTATTAAACAAAATAAATTTAACCATAAAAACACTTTATAAAATAGAGTCAAAACGCATTATTGTGTACTTTTGCAATCTATTTTACAATAACTTCATGCAAACGCCACAAAAAATTGCTGTTATAGGATCTGGATTAGTGGGAACTTTATTAGCAATCTACTTAAAAAGAGCCGGACACACTGTACATGTTTATGACAGAAGTCCTGATATTAGAACGGTTGAATTTTCTGGTCGTTCCATTAATTTGGTGATGTCAAATCGGGGCTGGAAAGCATTGAAAGATGTAGGTCTAGATGAAGCTATAAGATCAATAGGAATTCCAGTAGATAAAAGAGCTATTCATCATAAAGATGGCAAGTTAAATTATCAATCTTACGGAAATGAAGGCGAAGCAATTTTTTCATTATCTCGAGGAATTTTAAATCGGAAAATGATCGATTTAGCAGAAGCAGAAGGCGTGGAATTTTTCTTCGAACGCAAAATTTGGGATATAAAATTAGCCACTGCAAGTCTATGGGAAGGCGAATCGGAGCAAGGCGAATGGACGGAGTTAAAATACGATAAAGTGTTTGGTGCCGATGGCGCTTTTTCAAGAATTAGACATAGAATGCAACGCCAATCAATGTTTGATTATTCGCAAGAATTCATGAAAATTGGTTACAAGGAATTACACATTCCGGCTAATGCAGATGGCACGCCAAAAATTGATATTCATTCATTACACATTTGGCCCAGAGGAAATTTCATGTTGATGGGATTAGCTAATTTGGATAACTCATTTACTTGTACTTTGTTTATGCCTTTTGAAGGTGAAAATTCATTTGAATCATTAACAAATGAAGATAAGTTAATTGCTTTTTTTGCAGAATTTTTTCCAGATACAAAAGCTGTAATTCCTGATTTGGTAAATGATTTTTTTAAAAATCCAACAAGTTTCTTAGCCATAATGAAATGTTTTCCATGGACATTTGAAGATAAGGTTGCATTAATTGGTGATTCAGCTCATGCAATTGTACCTTTTTATGGTCACGGAATGAATGCGGGTTTTGAAGATATTTCGGTTTTAAACGAAATGATGCAACAATATGGAGACGATTGGGATTCCATTTTTAAAGCCTACGAAATTTCAAGAAAACCAAACGCCGATGCTATTGCTGAACTTTCGAGAAGAAATTTTATAGAAATGAGCACTAAAACAGCCGATGAAAAATTTCTGCTTCAAAAGAAAATTGAAAAATGGTTTTCAGAGAAACACCCAGAAAAATGGATGCCTTTATACAGTAGAGTTACCTTTAGTTTGCAACCCTACGCAGAAGCCTTAGCCGTAGGAGATTTTCAAAATGAAATAATGCAAAAGATTTTAAGTATTGAAAATATTGAGGAAATTTGGAATTCAGAACAAGTTGAAAGTAGAATTCTTGAATTATTGAAACAAGCTTAATCTTCTCTATTTACTAAATCCATACTAAAAGCCGGTGTGCAAATTGCTAAATATTCACACGGTTCATCAAATGGATTTGAATATTGTACACGTGTATTTCTCTCAATTTTTATTGATTGCCCAGTTTCTAAAACAATGACTTCATCGTCAATAATGAATTGCTTTTTCCCTTTTATAATATAGGTATATTCATCAAACTCTGGGGTTTGAAACGGTTCGCTCCAACCGGGAGGCGCAATCATGTGAGCTATCGAAATTTCAGAATTTTTTGTAGTGGCTAGTCCATGATGTTCTTCAATTAGTTTTCCATCGGTTGTTGGAACAATAAACGGACTTTTTTGTATAAAATATTTTTTCATTTATTTTTTTCATTTGTTTACTTCTCAAATATAAAGTAAAATTTGTTTTCTATAAAAAAACAAATTAAAACTAGAGGGTTGAATATACCTATAAAATTTATTTTTTCTCAAAAATATTGATATAATAAAATAAAAATAGTTACGTTTTCTTATTTAAATAGGTTAAAGTTACAAGATTAAAAAAACAGTTAAACAGCAATTATTTTACTGCCTAGTAAACTTAATGTTATTATTTCTTAACATTAGATTTAAAAACGTAAAAAAAGTTTTTTTTTTCAAAGTAAAAAATTAAATTTGACCCCAGTTAAGTCAAAGAACTGGACTTTAACAATAATATCGACATTTTAAAACTAATAAAATTTAAAAAAAATGACAAAAGTATCTAACGAATCTGTTGAAAACGGAGCAAGCTCTAAAGGTTCAAATGTATTTGCAGCTTTAACAATTGTAATTTGTATTATAATTGGAATTTTAATTTGGAAATTTGTAATGGGTCATCCATCAAATTTCGAAAACAATGATCCAGAAGGTCATCCGTTACCTGGAAACTATTTAGGAATGGTTTATAAAGGAGGATTTATTGTACCATTATTAATGGGATTACTTTTAATGGCTTTAGTGTTCTCAATTGAGAGATTCATTGTAATTGGAAAAGCAGCAGGAAAAGCAAATGTTGAAAAATTCGTTAAAAATGTACAAACTTTAGTTGCTCAAGGAAAAGTTGACGAAGCTATTGCTGAATGTGATGCACAAGAAGGATCAGTAGCAAATGTTGTAAGAGCTGGTTTAACTAAATATCAAGAAGTTAAAAAAGAAGGTTTTGATAGCGAAAAAGCTACAGAAACTATTCAAAAAGAAATTGAAGAAGCTACTTCTTTAGAAATGCCAATGCTAGAGAAAAACATGACAATTATCGCAACATTAGTATCTATTGGTACCTTAATGGGATTATTAGGAACTGTATCTGGTATGATTAAAGCATTCTCTGGATTAGCAGCAGCAGGAGCACCTGACCAAGCAGCATTAGCAACAGGTATTTCTGAGGCGTTAATTAATACGGCTACTGGAATTGGAACTTCAACATTAGCAATTATATCTTACAACTTATTTACATCTAAAATTGATAAATTAACGTATTCTATTGATGAGGCTGGTTTTGCAATCACTCAAGCATATAGAAGAATGAAAGGAAAAGCTGCATAATTCAGCAATTTTTAGCGTTAATTATTAATGAATTTCAATAATTCAATTCGAATATTGAAGTTAAAATTTTAAAAAAGATGGCAAAAGTAAAAATGTCAAAAAAGAGTACAAAAATAGACATGACCGCAATGTGTGATGTTGCCTTTTTGTTGCTTTCTTTCTTTGTAATGACGTCTACTGCCAAAGTGCCAGAACCACTTCCGGTGGATACACCGGCCTCTACACGTGAAACAAAATTACCAGAAACTGATTTGGTAACAATCACAGTAGGTGATGGAAAAGTGTTTTTTGGAATGGTAGGTCAAGATGTCCGCGCAGATGCTTTAGGTAGAATTGCAGAAAAATACAAGTTGACTTTCACTGAGGAAGAAACAAAACGTTTTTCTTTGATCGATGGCTTTGGAGTGCCTGCAGGAAGTTTGAAAGGATTGATTGCTCTTAAAAGTGATGATCGTAATAAAGAAGGTGTTCAGGTAGGGGTTCCTTATGACTCAATTGATAATCAGTTAAGAGAGTGGATTTTAGCAGCACGTTATGCTACTAAAGATTTGCATCAAACTGAATTAAAAGTTGCTATAAAAGGAGATGCTAAAGAAGAATATCCTACAATTAAAAAAGTAATTGATATTCTTCAAGATCAAAAAGTGAACAAGTTTTTCTTAGTAACAGGTCTTAGAACCGAAGATTTTTAATTTAAAAATACTATATAATGGCAGAATTAAATACGGGCGGAGGCGATAGTAAAGGTAAAAAAGTAAGAAGTAAAAAACAAGATGCAGGTGTAGATTTAACCGCAATGGTGGATTTGGCATTCCTTTTGATTACCTTCTTTATGCTTACCACTTCGTTGTCTAAGCCACAGTCAATGAACTTGGCGATGCCTGATAAAACACCCGAAGATCAACCTCCAGTTGAGCTAACTATCTCAGAGGATAGAACTTTAACTATTCTTTTGGGCGAAAAAAATAAGATGGTTTGGTATTATGGTTTAGCAAAAGAGCCAATTGAAGGCCCAACGGTTGTTGGGTATGGTAAAAATGGGATCCGTAAAGAACTATTATCGAAGATTAAATCAGTAATCGCAAAGTATGGTGATCCTAAAAAAGGACTAATTGTATTAGTAAAAGCAAGTAAAAAATCAACCTATAGAAACTTAGTGGATATACTTGATGAAATTGCAATTACTAAAGTGCCTACTTATGCAATTGTAGATATAACTCCAGAGGATAAAGCAATGTTAGAAAAAGAAGATTTGTTAACTAAATAAATTTTTGTTTCTGCATTTTAAAAATATACAATTATGTCAAAATTAAACATATTTAAAGAAGAGTGGATTGATATGGTTTTTGAGGGACGCAACAAGGCTTATGGTGCTTATGAATTGCGTGCTCATGATTCAAAAACTACTACTAGAGCATTAATAATTGGGGCTGTTTTCTTTGCAACAGTTATTGCTGCACCAGTAATTAAAAACATTATCAGTCAACAGTTAGCTTTAGCAAATGAGGAAAGAAATGATAAGGTAATCGAAGCCGCATTGTTACCACCACCTCCTAAAGACGACATACCACCTCCACCGCCAGAACCGCCAAAATCGGTGAATGATCAGGTGAAATTTCCACCACCAGTAGTGGTTGAAAAGGAAAAGGTAAAAGATGAAGATCCACCAACAGTGGAAGAACTTGAAACTGCAGATCCTGGGCAAAAAGATGTGAAAGGGGATAAGGATGCTGGAGACATAAATATCGACGTACCTTCTGGTGATGGAGATAAAGGAAATGAAATAATTGATGAAAACAAAGTATATGTTGCTGTAGAAGTACAAGCTTCACCTCCCGGTGGAATGGATGCTTTCTACAAAAAATTTGCTAGTTCATTTACACCACCTGAAGTTGATGAAGGTGTTTCTCAAATTAGAGTATTAGTAGGTTTTGTGGTTGAAAAAGATGGTAGTTTTACAGATATTAGAGTAATTCGAGATGGTGGATACCCTGATGCAGGAAAAGAAGCTATTCGTGTATTGAAAAGAATGCCTAACTGGAAACCAGCAATCCATAATGGACGTTCAGTTCGTTCTCAATTTGCATTGCCTATTGTTGTTAAAGTTCAGTAATTTTAGCATGACCATATTTAAAAATTATAAACAGAAATCCCTGTCTCAGAGATTTCTGTTTGTTTTAGGACTAGTTTTTCTTTTATTGTATGTCTTTTTAGCCGTTACACTATTTATATGGAAAACAATGCCTGTAGAAATTCCTTATTCGAGAAGATTAATTTTAGGAGTCATTCTAATTGTTTACGCACTCATTCGTTTTTATCGAATGAATAATAATGCATCAGAATAAAAAAAAGACCTATGAACATTAAATTTTTTGGCATTCTGTTAGTCGTAGCTTTTATTTCTTGCGAAAAGGGAGCTAAACTTACTAAAGATTCAAAAGAAACAGTCGTTACTGGAACAACTTCAATATTGGTAGATGAAACAATTTTTCCAATAGTTGAAGATGTGGTTGCTGTTTTTGAAAATGAGTATAAAAATGCTAAAATTAATTTGATCAGTAAATCTGAAGGCGAAATTCTGCAATTAGTAAAAGAAGATCATTCTAAAATAGCTATTTTGGCAAGAAATTTAAATGGTGAAGAGTTACAGTATTTTTCCAATAAAAAAATTATTCCTAAAATAACTGAATTTGCAGAAGATGCTGTTGTTTTTATTGCACATAAGGATAATGCAATGGAAACGGTTTCTATCGATGCATTTGTTTCAAAATTAAAAGGAACTTCCAATCAATGGAAACAAAAAATTGTTTTTGAAAACCCACAATCAAGTACCATTTCATTTTTAAAAGCTACTTTGGAAGTTGGACAAATAGATACAAAACAAGTCTTTTCAATGAAAGACTCACAAGAATTAATTCAGTTTATTGCTGAAAACAAAGATGCTGTTGGCGTTGTAGGTGTAAATTGGTTGTTGCAGCCACCAGTTGATTTAGAAAAATCTGTTCAAAATGTTAAAATCTTAGGTGTGTCAATACCAGCAATTAAAGATGGAAAATCATTCGTAAAGCCCAATCAATCTAATATTGCTGATCATTCCTATCCATGGACCAGAAAATTATATCTGTTAAATTTTCAAGGTGGAAAAGGTTTAGGCATGGGATTTGCATCCTATATTGCAGGAGAAAATGGTCAACGTATCATTTTAAAATCGGGACTTTCTCCAATTAAATTTCCTTCAAGAGAAATTAATGTTAGAGGAAGTATAAAATAAATAATTAAAGTAATATTAAATAAAATGAAGAAGTCAATTAGTTTAGGGTTTTTATTTGTAATGTTATCGGCATTTGGTTTTGCTCAAGATTTGGGGCAAATTAAAAAAGATATTGACGCAGAGCGTTTTGATACCGCTAAAAAAACATTAAAATCTTTAATAAAAACAAATCCAGATAATGGAAAGCTTTTTTTCTATTTAGGAGATGTGTATTTAGCACAAAAAGAATCGGATTCTGCTTTAGCAGTTTTTAACCAAGGACTTTTAGCTAAAGACAAAGGGTTTTTAAACAACATCGGTTTAGCCCAATTAGATTTAGATGCTAAAAAGAATGCTGATGCAATTGCTAAGTTCGACAAAGCGTCAAAAGAAATCAAGAAAAAAGATGTTGATGAAACATTATTAATTGCAAAAGCCTACAGTAAATCTGAAAATCCAAATTATAAAGCGGCTATCGATTTAATTAATAAAGTATTGGTTAACAATATGGCAAATGCTGGAGCTCATTTATTATTAGGTGATGCGCAATTTGCAAGCGGAAATTCAAATGATGCTTATGCTTCTTATAGAAATGCATACGATTACGATAATTCAATAATATTGGCAAAAATGAATTTGGCAAAAATTACTAAAAACGCCAAAGCATTTAACGAAGCTGTAAAATCATTTGACGAAATTTTAAAAATAAATCCAAATTTTGGACCGGTATATAGAGAATTGGCAGAAACTTATTATTTCTGGGCAAATTCAGAGCAAAACAAATACCAAGAATATATTTCAAAAGCGTTAGGATTTTACGAAAAATACATGAGTTTAACGGATTATTCGCTAGACTCAAGAATGCGCCACGCTGATTTCTTAATCTTGGCAAAAGATTACAAAGCACTTGAATTAGAAGCAAATGAAATGAAGAAATTGGACAATATTAATCCAAGAATTTTCCGTTATTTAGGATATGCTGCCTATGAAAATGGAAATTTTGCAGAAAGTTCTAAAGCGTTAACCGAATTTTTTACCAAAGTAGATCCAAAGCGTATTATTGCAAGAGATTATTTATACCTGGGACTAACTAAAATGACCGAAGCTAAAAAAGTAGACGGAACGTATGACGATAAAATTTTCACTGAAGGCGTTGTGGAATTAAATAAAGCGGTAGAAAAAGATCCGGTTATTGCTAGTGAATTGAATCCATTAGGTAAAAAAATGTTCAATGATAAATTGTATAAAAACGCAACCAAACTTTTTGAAGTAGCGGTAAAAAATCCGAAATCTAAAAATTATACTTTGGATAACTTTTTTCTGGGCTATGCATTATACTTAGATTACGATACTAAAACATCACCAAAAGAACAATTAGCGCAAGCGGATCAAGCATTTGCAAAAGTTATTGAAGTTTCTCCAACTACGCAAGATGCTCATTTATATAGAGCTAGAGTTAATGATTTAGTTGAAACTCCTGAAGCAAAAATTTCGGTTTTGGCTTCTTATGAACAATATATAAAGGTACTGGATGATAAAGGAGATGCTGAAAAAGCTAAAGCAAGTAGCAAAAAAGGCTTAATTGAGGCATTAACTCATGTAGGAGCTTATTATGCAAACAGTGGTCAAAAAGACAAAGCGGTTGAAAATCTTAATAAATTATTAGTGGTTGATCCTAATAATATATATGCAACAAAAACTTTAAAAGCTTTATAAATCATAAATTTATAAGTAAAAGACCGAATGTACAATTGTATATTTCGGTCTTTTTATTTTCTAAAAACAATTTAGGTATTTATTTTAAACTAAGTGTAAATAAGTATCTTTGCAGCCATTATTAAAAGTAAATGTTGAAAAAAGAAACACAATTAGCGGTTGAAAGAGGCGAAATGTTGCCTTTAATGGAAGAGTTTTATACCATTCAAGGGGAAGGATATCATACTGGAACAGCAGCCTATTTTATTAGAATTGGCGGTTGCGATGTGGGATGCCATTGGTGTGATGTAAAAGAAAGTTGGAATGCTGAATTACATCCTCCAACCAATACCGATGTAATTGTTGCCAATGCAAAAAAATATGCCGATACTATTGTGGTTACGGGTGGCGAACCTTTAACTTGGGATATGAATTTGTTAACTTCTAAACTAAAAGAACAACATTTAAAAGTACATATTGAAACTTCTGGAGCTTATGAAGTTACCGGAACTTGGGATTGGTTTTGTTTGTCTCCCAAAAAAAATAAATTACCCGTTCAAAGTGCTTATGATATTGCCGACGAATTAAAAGTAATCATTTACAATAAACACGATTTCATTTTTGCTGAAGAACAAGCGGCAAAAGTAAACCCAAATGCCATTTTATTTTTACAACCCGAATGGAGCAAAAAAGAAGAAATGACCCCATTAATTGTAGATTATGTCATGAACAATCCAAAATGGAGGGTTTCGTTGCAAACGCATAAATATTTGAATATACCTTAATGTTTTTCTTGCCACAAAGACGCTAAGTCGCAAACAAAAAAGCTTAGTGTAACTTTGTGCTGAACTTTGTGAGACTTAGTGTAACAAAAACTTTAAATTTTGGTAAGTTTCGCCAAATAATCAAAATGTTCGCCTTCTAAAATCAATTCACATTGTAAACCATTGGTAACAGCCGCATTTTGTAGCGTATTATAATCGATATACATCCAATCAAAAGAAGCCTCTTTTTCACCTTTGTATGCAATATCAAAAAATACTTCGCCATAATAATCCACATCGGTTGGAATCCATTTCCCACCATCTTCATCTTCGTCAAACATATAAATGATATCCGAACTATCTACTAAAATTTGACCCGTATCCGTCAGTAACGATTTTAGTTTTTGTAAAAAATTCGGAATGTTTTTTAATTTCCCACACATTCCAGCGCCATTCATTAAAAGCAAAAGCGTATCATATTTGTCATGCTGATGACTATCAGTATCAAGTTGCATAATGTCTTGCACTTTTGCTTTTTTCAAACCTCGAAGTTCACAAGCTTTAATCGCATTTGCAGAAATATCAATTGCCGTAACATCAAAACCTTTTTCTTGCAAATACAAAGCGTGACTTCCTGCGCCACAACCAACGTCTAAGACTTTTCCTTTAGCCAATTGTAATGCTTTTTGTTCCAATTTTGGCATTTCAGCATAAGAACGAAACAAATAAGCAACACTCATTTCATCGGCTTCTGAAATAGAAGTTTCAGTAATTAAATCTTCAGGTGAATTATTCGTTTGGTAATCTAAAATGGCTTTTCCGAAAAGGTCTTTCATGGTTTATATTTCAAAATTCAACATTCGTTTTTCAAAATTCGGAATTCAAAATCGTAACTTTGCAGAAGAAAATTTAATAAATGCTAAAGCCAAATTTAAACGAACTCGGAAAACTTGCCAAAGATACACATAACGAAACCAAAAAGTATTTTGACAAGCTAAAAAAGAAAACACCTAAGAATTTAGATTATGTAATGCAAGATTTACATGATGCCGAATTCAAAAAAACGGATTGTTTGGAGTGTGCCAATTGTTGCAAAACAACTGGGCCATTGTTTACGTCGGCGGATATTGAACGAATTTCGAAAAGTTTCCGTCAAAAACCACAACAGTTTATCGACCAATACCTTCGCATTGATGAAGATAAAGATTATGTGCTGAAAAGTGTTCCCTGTACGTTTTTAGATAGCGACAACAAATGTTTCATCTACGATGTTCGCCCAAAAGCCTGCCGAGAATTTCCACACACCGATAGAAAGAAATTCAATCAAATCACCGATTTAACATTATTAAATGTTGCTATTTGTCCTGCAGCGTATAATATTGTTGAGAAAATGAAAGAAAAAATGCCTCTTTAGTAAGTGGTCAATTCTTCCAACTTCCAACTTCAATCTTCCATCACCCATCACCCAACTTCTATCACCCATCATCCATCACCCACCATCACTCATAAATCAAATACTTCGCTCTAACTTCCTTAAACTGTTCCAAGCCTTCTTTCCAAGTTTTTCTAATTTCTTTTTCAGTCATTCCGGCTTCAATTTGTTCGCGTAGTTTTTTGGTTCCGGCTAATTTGGTAAAGAAATCATTGAAGAAAACGGTTTTGTCTGAGGTGTTCTCATAAGCTTTCAATAACCATTTTAATTCTAAGCGGTGTACTTTTCTAATTTCTGTTAAATCTTCGCCAAAGCATACTTTTCCATTATGAACAGGATCTTTTGCGCCAAAATTCGGTTGCGGAGTAAAGCTAAAATCAAACTCACTTTCGGGTAAAAAGGGCGAACCATAAATTTGGAATTGTTTTTCGGTTCCTCGACCTAAGCTTACATTCGCGCCTTCAAAAAAGCATAAACTCGCATATAAATTAATCGATTGATCGTTGGGTAAGTTTGGTGAAGGTTTCACAGGTAAACTATATTTCATATCGTGCGAATAATTCAAACAAGGCGCTACTTTCAAATCGCACTGAAGTGCTTGTCCTGAGCTTGTCGAAGGATTCAACCATTTTTCGCCATTAATCATTTTGGCATATTCGCCAATCGTCATACCATGCAAAACTGGAATTTCGTGCATTCCCACAAAACTTTTGTGTTCTTTTTCTAAAATCGGACCATCAATAATAGTTCCATTCGGATTGGGTCGGTCTAAAACCAGCAATTGAATATTATTTTCGGCACAAGCTTCCATCACATAATGCAACGAAGAGATATAAGTATAAAATCGTGCGCCCACATCTTGCAAATCAAAAACCAAAACATCAATTCCTTCTAATTGCTCCGGTTTTGGCTTTTTATTGTTTCCATAAAGAGAAATAATCGGCAAATTTGTTTTGGTATCTTTTCCGTCAACTATTAATTCTCCCGCATCAGCTGTTCCTCTAAACCCGTGTTCGGGCGCATAAATTTTCTGAAGATTGATGTTTTGTTCCAATAAAAAATCAACCATATGTTTCTCTTTTGAAAGAATTCCCGTTTGATTCGTAACTATTCCAACACGTTTATCTTTCAACAACGGCAAATAACTTTCAATGTTTTCAGCGCCAGTTTTGAATTTTCCGTCTTTTATAGAGGTGTCCGAAGGGTGGGGTGTTTTATTTATATTTGAACCAACATTGTTTTTTGTTGTTGAACATCCCACTAAAATTAATAGTATAGAAATAAATAAAAACGTATTTTTGAACTCAATTTTCATATAAGATATCTTGAATTTAGAATATTTCATAGCCAAAAGACTAATTGCTGCTAAAAGTTATAAAAGTAGTATTTCTTCGCCAATTATAAAAATTGCGATTACGGCAATTGCTATCGGAATTATTATGATGATTATGGCAGTGGCTACAGGTGTTGGACTTCAAGATAAAATTCGCGAGAAAGTTTCCGCATTTAACGGACATATTATTATTTCAAATTTCGATGATAATCAATCGCAAGTCACCACCGAACCTATTTCCATCAAACAAAGTTTCTATCCCAAGTTTAAAAATGTAGAAGGAATAACTCATGTTCAAGCTGTGGCAAGTAAAGCCGGAATCATTCGTACCGAAAAAGCTTTCGAAGGAATCATATATAAAGGAGTAGGAAAAGATTATAATTTTACCAATTTGGATGAATATTTAGTTTCAGGTAAAATCCCAAATCTAAAATCTCAACTCAATACCGAAGTCTTAATTTCTGAATACTTAGCCAAGCGTTTACAGCTAAAAGTTGGCGATAAGTTTCTAACCTTTTTCATGAAAGAAAACGGAAAGTTGCCTAACAAGAGAAACTTTTTAATCACCGGAATTTATAATTCGGGCTTTCAAGAATTTGATGCAACATACATCATTGGCGATATTCGTCACGTCCAACTCATTAATAAATGGCAACCCACACAAGTCGGTGCATTCGAAGTTTTTGTATCCGATTTTTCTAAAATCAAAGAGCAAGGAGAAGCTGTGTATAAAGAAATTCCACCCACATACAACAGCATCACTATTGCAGAAAAGTATTACAGCATTTTTGAATGGCTCAAATTGTTTGATTTTAATATCATAGTTATTTTAATTGTAATGATTGTCGTGGCAACAATCAATATGGCAGTTGCATTGTTAGTTTTAATTTTAGAACGCACACAAATGATCGGAATTTTAAAAGCCATGGGCGCTAATAATTGGAATGTCCGAAAAATATTCCTCTACAACGCTTTTTATTTAATTGTCAGAGGCTTGTTTTGGGGAAATTTAATTGCACTCTCTTTGTTATTTATTCAAAAGTATTTCGGAGTTATTCAATTAAATCCCGAAAATTATTATGTAAATCAAGCACCAGTAAGCATCAATTTAGGGCATATTTTACTATTAAATGCCGGAACAATTGTGATTTGTTTATTGGTTTTGTTAATTCCGTCCTATGTTATTACTAAAATCTCGCCAGTTAAAGCCATCCGTTTCGATTAATTAGCAGCACCCATTTTGTCTTTTATAAGACTACTTGTCCCGCTGTGCACTATATCTTTTATAAACCTTTTCAGGATTTATAAAAGGATGCCGTTTCCATCGCGGCTAGATAAGGCGTTTTGTACATTCATACACTTACCTTTTATGAACTTTTATGTACACCTTATATTAGTAATAACTACTTTTATGACTTATATTTTTAACAATTTCTTTGTGTTCTTTGTGTCTTCCTTGTGTTCTTAGTGGTTAAGAAAAAAAGTATTAATTCCTTATTATCAGAACATTAAGAATAGTCTTCCAAAAAAGAGAAAAAATAAGTTCAAAAACCTTTGCGTGGTATTAAAAGAATACTACTTTTGCACCCGCATTGACAAAGAAGTTCTTATTTAAACTGGCAAATTACCTAAATCAAAAAACTTTTCAAAAAAGTTAAAAAAAGATTTGGTTAATAAAAAGTAAAGGTAGTATCTTTGCCGACCCGAAACTAGAGAATTGGGGTAGTAAAGTTCTAATAGATTTTAGTGGGTTGGATTAAAAAATAACAAAATATTTTTTAAATTATTCTTGCTAAATTAAAAAAGAATTGTACTTTTGCACCCGCTTTGAGAAACAAGCGAGACAAAAAGAATGACACGTTCA